>Ga0134126_10004293_pt1 | contig 17839 bp, 13 predicted proteins | sample KB31752_FD_96881 | JGI IMG/M metagenome (GOLD analysis project Ga0134126, IMG submission 96881) | Terrestrial soil microbial communities with excess Nitrogen fertilizer from Kellogg Biological Station, Michigan, USA - KB3-175-2 | ecosystem: Environmental > Terrestrial > Soil > Unclassified ...
AATGATGTCCTGATGCGAGTAGCGCGACCAGCCTTTGCACTGCGCGGCGATTTCAAACGCCTGCGTGAGCAGCGCGTCACCGGCGAGAATCGCAATGCCTTCGCCGAAAACCTTGTGGTTCGTCAGTTTGCCCCGACGATAATCGTCGTCGTCCATCGCCGGAAGATCATCGTGAATGAGCGAGTAGGTATGGATGCACTCGACGGCGCAGGCCAGCGGGAGCGCGTCATTCATGGAACCACCACAGGCCTCCGCCGCCGCGAGACAAAGCGCGGGGCGCATTCGTTTTCCCCCGGCAAACACCGAGTAGCGCATTGCCTTGTGGATGGTCGATGGCCGGGCGGTCGCCCTGGGCAGAAAGAGGTCGAGCGCGCGGTTGACGAGGGCAGTGCGTTCCGTCAGATACGCCTGCAGATCAAACGAGTTAGGGTGACGCGCGCCAGCCCGTGTGGCAGTCAAAGGCATCCGGCGTTTTTAGGGAAAGTCACACGCCGGCGCAAGCGTGGAATGACTGCGTGGCTTTTTTCCGTCGGCCAATCCAGCCGGGCGATATCGCCGACCTTTTGTGCGGCGCCGAGTCGTCCGGTCATCGCAACCGTGGCGCTGGCCTGCTCGACGGCCGAAATGAAGGCACACCTTTCACGTACGGCTTTCATTTGAACGCTTTGTCGCCCCGGTGGCGCAAAGTTCGTCGGGTTCCGCTCCGCGAGAGGGGCGTTCGCGAGCCATGCATGTTGCGGCCGGAACGGCTGAGGCCGCTCGAAAAATGTGAATTGTCAGACCCGGTTTCCCACCCACAGCAAGCTTTTCTTCAACCAGTCGAAACTGAAATAGCCGTTGAAATAGAAGAATTCCACTGCGAACAGCGCGACAAACGTCAAAGCCCAGCGCCAGCCGAGTGCCCTTTCTTTGCGGCCTTTGACCAGCCCCGCTGCGACGATCACATTTCCGACTGCGCTCACCGCCAAACCCCACAGTATCAGCCTGTGCGCCTTGGGCGCAGAGGAAAGTTGCAGGCTCCCGAACCGCGCGCTCGTGATTGCCGGAATGCCGATCAAAATCACAACCAGCAGGAACGCGTTGACGCCATGAATCAGGAGTCGTTGCATGAACAAAGTAGGCCGGCGTCCCACGCTTCGGTGGAGTCAGCGAACAGAACCGGCCGTCGAGAGGATTGATTCCACTTATTCCAGGTCATTCAGTTGATTCTCTCCGCGATCCGATATCGAAACATCCGCTTCTTCATCCAGCGTACCGCCAGTAAATCATAGAACGACGCGAAGAGCCGGTTCCACACGCCGTAATGGCTCTGGCCGGCGAAACGTGGATGATTCGTCACGGGAATCTCCGTCACGGTGAAACCTTCGATCTTGAACAGGGTCGGCAGGAAGCGGTGCATCCCTTTGAAAAACTTCAGGTTCTCGATGCACTCGCGTTTGAACGCGCGATACGTGCATCCGGCGTCACTGATCTGTTCACCCGACAGTTTGTTCCTCACCCAGTTGGCGATGCGCGACGACGCAATGCGTACGAAGCCGTCGCCCTTGCCGCGCGTTTCGATGCGTGTGCCGCAGACGCAATCGAATTGCTGGAGCGCGTCGAGAAACTTCGGCAGGTCGCGCGGGTCGTTCTGCAAATCGGCATCCAAGGTGACGAGGTATTTGCCGCGCGCCGCCTTGAGTCCGGCCCAGCTCGCCGCCGACTCGCCGCAGTTGAACGCGAATCGCTGAACGTGGAGTCGCGGATCGCCCGCCGCGAGTTCCTTCAGGATTTCCCAGGATTTGTCCTGACTGCAATCGTCGGTGATGACGACCTCGTAAGGCAGCTTGAGCGGATCCACCGCATCGTGGACAGCCTTGAGCAACGCACGCAAATTCCCCTCTTCGTTATAGCAGGGAATGACGAGGCTGAGTGCGGGGAGATCAGTGTTCATCAATTCCACAATTCTCGCAGCATTACAGCGAGCTATTTCGTCTCGTAAAATTCGACGACCGCATCACACACACGATCCGCATCGGTCAACGCCATCTCGCCGTGAATCGGCAGTGACAGGATTTCCTTCACGATCTGCTCGGTCCTCGGTAGTCGGGGAATGTCGCGGAACTTGCTCATCACCGCCGGTTGCTGATGGTTCGGTACCGGGTAATGAATACCGGTCTCGATGCCGCGCTCTTTCAAAAACTTTTGCAGCTCGTCGCGGCGCTGCACACGGACGACGTACATGTGATAGACCGCGCGCGCCCAGGGCCTTTCCGGCGGCGTAACGGCAATACCTTTCAATCGCTCGTTGTAGCGCGTGGCAATGGCGCGGCGCTGATCGTTGAACCGGTCGAGATGCTTCAGCATCACGCGGCCAATCGCACCCTGGATCTCGTTGAAGCGGACGTTGAACCCGGCGAATTCGTGGTGGTATTTGTCCTTGCGCCCGTGGTTTCGCAACATGCGGATCTTTTCGGCCAATGCGTCGTCGTTCGTCACGAGACAGCCGCCATCACCGAGCACGGTGAGGTTTTTCGACGGAAAAAATGAGAACGCGCCGAAGTGACCCATCGAGCCGACCACCCTGCCGTTGTATTTTGCGCCTTGCGCCTGCGCGCAGTCTTCCAGCACCCAGAATTCATATTTCGCGCCGATGGCCAGCACACGATCGAGGTTCACCGGATGGCCGTAAAGATGGACCGGAATGATACCGACCGTGCGTGGCGTGACGAGCGATTCGATCTGCTCCACGTCCATGCAACAGGTGTCGTCGATGTCGATGAAGACCGGCTTCACTCCGCAATGGATCAGCGGTTCCATGGTGGGAAACGCGGTGTGCGACGGCACGATGACTTCATCGCCGGGCTTCAATCCCTGCGCGAGGTGGAGCAGATAGACGATCATCGTCCACGACGAGCCGAGGATGGCGTGTTTGGCGCCGGTGTAGGCGGCGAGTTCGCTTCCAAACGCCTGGCATTCCCTGCCGAGGATATATTGGCCGGAACGCAGCGCGCGCAACGCGGCCTCTTCGACCTCTGGATTCAGAAAGCATTTGGAGAGGGGAATTTTTTGCATAATTTCTAACCCGCTCGGCGCTCGAACCGCGGAAGGAGAAAAGCTCAGCGGGCTTCGCCGACAAGCATGGTTTTCATTTTAACTCCACGGTTCGCCCTGCTGTTACCGACTCCGTCGCTGCTTCCAGCACGCGCACGCAATCGTAGCCGGCCCAACCGTCGGCCCGGGGCGATTTGCGCGTCTCGACCGCCTCGACGAAGGTGCGCAGTTCGGCCCGCAGCGGCTCCTCGGGCGCGCATTCGACCTGATGGAAGGCACCCTCCTCGGCCTTGAAGTCGCCGCCGCTGCGGACGTGTTTGTTGGCGAAGGTTTTTATTTTGTATTGTGATACGTTGTAATCGCACACCGCGGTCATTTCACTGCCCACAACAGTCACTTCGCGGAATTTGCCCGGCAAAAAATAATTCGTCTCGATCACCGCCCAGGTGGCGCCGCGCGGCGTGTCGTATTCCAGTGATATGAGCGAGGCGTCATCGAAGCCGGGCCCGCGGCCGAGGAAATCCTTCATCGTTGCAGTCACGCGCGTCGGCGTGCGGTCGAGAAAGTAATTGAACAGATCCACGAAATGGATGGCGTCGGCAAAGGTCACACCACTGTCGTTGCGCGGGCGCTTGAAGCCGCTGAAATTGCTTCGCAGCATGTTCACGCGACCGAACCGTCCCGCCTGAAGCGCCGTGTGCAACCATTCCGACGCGGTGTCGAAGCGAAAGATGTGGCCGACCTGAAGGATGCGCTGATGCCTGGCGGCAAGGTCTGCGAGTTGTTTCGCTTCGGATGAAACCAAAGTGATGGGTTTCTCGACAAATACATCCTTGCCGGCCTCCAGGAAGGCGCGACACAAATTGAAATGGGTTTGAGCCGGCGTCACCACGACCGCGGCATCGACCCGGGCCGCGAAATCGCCCGGCCGCTCGGCCAGGTGCGATTCAGGAACGCCGAGTTTGCGCGCGTGATCCAGTTGTTTCGGCTGCACGTCGGACACGAACAATTCCACGGGCAGCGATTGCAAAACGCGCAGATGGTTGACACCCCAGCGGCCCACTCCCAGCAACAGAATCTTCTTCATCGAATTGAAAAGATGCAAACCCGGCACGGCCGCAGCAAAGGAACGAGTCCCACCGGGCCGGCATTCGTAATGCCGTCTGTTTACTCACCAAAAACCGCGGGTTGCGCAAGTGAAAATCAGCTTCGCCCGCATCGCGGCCTTTTAGCGAAAGAGGCGGCAACGGTCAGCGGTTCGAGAACAGTTCCCATTGCCCGACGTGCGTGATGATCCGAAGTGGTTTCTCGCGCAGCGATTCCCGGACTCGCGCAAGGGTTCCCGAGAATCCGACCACCAGGACACGACGGTCACCGGCCAGCAATCGTATCAACGCAGATTCATCAGGCAAGAGCAGGACGCCAAAACGCTCGCGGTTGCCGGGAAACTCGAAGGGCACCTGGTCAAGAGGCATGCCGCCAAAATACGGGCGGTTCGCCGCCGAGATGACCGACTGCGCGTAGAACGGCAGTCCTTGGGGCAACCGGCCCCAGCAAACGATTTGATCGCCGGACTGAAATTGTTCGCGTAACGCAGCGCCCAGGGGTTTGAGCGTCTGGTTGCTCTTGAAGCTGGTTTCATACGACGGCATTCGGGCAGCGGTTGCCAGCAGCGCCAGCACCGAAAGCCCGGCAGTCACATACGCGCAAGCTGTCCGATCGAAACGGCGCCCCAACCACAGACCAAATAAAGCGAACACAGCGGCAGCCGTTGTCTGCAAATACATCCATGACGCCGGCCCAACATGGTAGGCCGCCATCATGCCGAAAGGAACGCAGGCGAGCAGCAGCAGCGGACTGACCAGACAAAGCCGCCACGCCCACTTCGGGGCTCCGGCAACATCCGTCGCCGGGTCGCCGTTGATAAAGCGAAACGCGATCAAGGCACTGAGGGCCGGAAAGATCGGCAGAATGTAAGGAGCGAGTTTTGCCCGTGTCAGCGAAAACACGGCAAACGTAAACAGCGTCCAGACGCACAACACCAGCCACATCTCCTTTTGATGGATGTTCAAAGCACGCCAGTGCGCCCGCCGCCACAACCAGCCGAGCAGCCAGGTCCAGGGGAGAAGTCCGACGCCGAGAACGCCAAAAAAGTAAAACGGTGAGCCATACCGGTTCTTGATGGTGGTGCCCAACGCGTGTCCCACGGCCTGGCCGTATACCATGTAATCCAACGCCCTTGGAACGAGGTGAACGACGGCACAAAACCACGGCGCGACAAACAACAGAAACAGCGCGAAACCCGCGAGTGATCCCACGACCATTGTCTTCCGGCGGCGACATTCGCGGCGGCGGTGAGTCAGCAGCGTCGCCAGACAAACCAGCGGGACGACAAAGGCAACAGGGCCTTTGGTCAAAAATCCGCATGCCATCGCCATCCATCCCGCCAGATGCCATGCGAGGAACCGCTTCGAATGATTCGGGTTGGCTTCGGCGGCATCATCCAGGCTCCGCCAGCTTCGCCAAAAAAAATAGACCGCCCACGCGATGAACTGCGTAAGCAGCATGTCCGTGGTCAACATGCGGGCCATCGCGAAGTAGAGCAGCGAACTTTGGAGAATGATCGCGCTCCAAAGGCCGGCCTGTCTTCCGCCAAGGGCGCGGCCAAAAAGATAACTCGCGCCAACGCCACTTAATCCCGCCAGCGCAAGGGGCAGGCGCACCGCCCACTCGTTTTGACCGAACAATGACATCGAAACCGCCACCGCCCAATAGGTGAGCGGCGGTTTGTCAAGGTGCGGGGCATACCAGAAGTGCGGGACGATCCAATCGCCGGTCTCGATCATTTCGCGGGCGATCTCGGCGTAGCGGCCTTCGTCGGGCTCGTTGAGGGAACGGCTGCCGAGCAAACAAAAGAATGTGAACAGCGTGAGCGCGAGCAGCCACCACGGTCGGCGCAACGGTCCCGCGTTCAAGGTCATCATGGATTGTTTAGTGGCCGCGAGACCAGGCTGCAAGCCGGGACTGGTGGCGCTCGATCCGCGCTGGAAAAAGCGCCCTGTCAACGGTGGGCCTGTTACGACTTTGCCTCCACCTAGGAACCCTCATGGCGCGCTGAATTCGCCCCGCTGGACTGCGTGGAATGCGCCCAGATCCCCGCACGCTTCTCCTTCGCCTCATCTTCGAGCTGACGTAGTTTGTCGAATTTGTCTCTGGCCTTGCCGCCGTGCGGGAGACTGATGGAAACGCCTTTCGGCCGCGCCAATCCTCTGCTTACCAGAATCTCGCCGAGATCCTTCCCGCCGATCTCCACCATTCCGTAGCATCGGCGGTCCTTGCTCCGCCCGGCGGCGGTCGCCCACCGCGTCCAGACAACGAACGGTCCGCGCAGAACCTCGCGGACAGCCTTATCCGCTTCCACACCGGCCTTCATCGTCTCCTCGATCGTGGCCCCGAAGTATTCGCTTTGCTCGCGCGTGCGTTCGGGGTAGCGAAGGTTCGTCTCCGGCGCGTCAACGAAATAAAGCCGTAGAATGAATTCGTTCGTGCCCGATCTGACCCTGAAACTGTCGCCGTCGTTGTACCGTCCGGCAACGTAGCTGCAATCGGCGAGTTTGACCCATTCCCTTTTCTCCGATGCGACGCCACTCAATGCGAGTTGCGTCCACAGAAGTGCGCCGATCAATTTCAGAGCGTGAAAACGGCAAAACATGGCGATTTGATCACAAAATCGGGGCGGTTTCACTCGCCGGTGCAAACACGGGCACACCTTCGCAGAGGCGGATGTGAACCGCAAGTGCGGAAGACGAAGCGGCCGTTCAGTCGTGGAAATCTTTGCTTTTCCGCCGCCGCGCCCGCCACTATTTTCAACGAGCGGAAATGAAGACGCTGTTCCAGATGCCGCGCTTGCTCGTTTCATGCGCGGTTTTGTTCGCCACTGCAACCACCGGGTGTTCGACTTTCAACCGTGATTGGAAGAAAGCGGCGCCCCTTCACCCCGCGGGCGACATCGTCGGGCGATGGGAGGGATCGTGGCTGAGCGACGCGGACGGACACCACGGCAGGTTGCGTTGCGTAATCACCGGGCTTGGGAACGGGCGATATCGCGCTCACTACAAGGCGACCTACTGGAAAATCCTCCGCTTCAGCTACGCAGTCGAGATGAGAGTGGAAGAACATTCCGGCGACATGCTCGAGATGCGCGGTAAAACTGACCTCGGTTGGTGGGGCGGCGGTGTTTATCAATACGAGGGCCAGATCAGCTCGACGAATTTCGTCTGCAGTTATCGCTCGAAATACGACCACGGCAAATTTCGGATGGAACGACCACGCCCGCGCGCCCATTGAGCTTGAGCCGCTACTCCGGCAACGGTTTGCCCCTGGTTTCCGGCGCGAACCAGATGAGCACGAGGCCGAGCAGATAAATCAGCGTGATGACCGCTCCCGCTTTGGCGTAGCTACGATCATAGTGCGCCACAAGCTGCCCTTGGGTCAGCGCTCCGATCGCGGCCAGCACCCGGCCCGAATTGTAGCTTACCCCCTGCCCTGTTGCGCGGACGCGCGTGGGAAACAGCTCTGGCAGGTACAGTGGAAACCATCCGTAAAACGCGGCGGTCACGCCTCCAACCAAAAAAACCATCACCAAAAACAGCGCCCCATATTCGTCCACGGCACGAAACAGGAACCCGCACAACAGCAGCGACGAGAGACACAGACAAAAATAAGCCGGGCGTCGTCCGATTCCGCCTCCGAACATACCGCCCAGCAAGCATCCCGCCACTGCGCCCAGTCCCGATAAGATTTGAGTGTTGGCCTTGGCCTGCGGCATCGTCCCGCCCGTCAACTGATCCGCCCACAACGGCAGCCATTGCACCGAACCCCACGTGCCGATCAAAGCTATCGAAGCAAAAGCAATTGCCAGGAGCGTATTTTTGAGCAGCGCCGCGCTGAAAATGTCCTTCACAGGTTTGGCGACGCTCCGCGTCACGGACTTCTTCCATCGCTCCGATTCGGGCACGAACAACTGGATGACCAGCGCCAGCACCGCGGGAACCGCCCCTGCCACCATCACCCATCGCCAGGATGTCTGTGTGACCTTAAAGAAAAGCCCCACCACGGCGATCAGCGCAAACCCGACGTTCGCCGCCGCCCCGATGACGCCAGCGAGCAACGGCCGCTTCTCCTCAGGCCATGCCTCCATGACCAACGCCACACCCAGCGACCATTCGCCTCCCATGCCGAAAGCCGCAATGAACCGCAGCGCGCCGAGGTGCCACGGGGCTTGCGCGAAATAGCACAGGCCGGTGAATATGGAGTAGGTCAGGACGCTCAACATCATTGCGCGAACACGTCCCAGCCGGTCCCCGAGCCACCCAAAACTCAGCCCGCCGCAGGCGGCGCCGACCAGAAATAGCGCCGTGATCCGGCCCATCCAAAGCGCAACAAACTCGTCGCCGATTCCAGCGCCATGCATCATGTCCAGAAGCGCAGGCCGGGCAACGAGCGGAAAGACGCCCATTTCCAGACCATCGAACATCCAGCCGAGGAAGGCTGCGACCAGGACCAGCCATGGACCTTTGGTGTCGCGGTTCGATTCGGTCATGTGACGATTGGAGCGGTGGAAATCACTCGTGATCCCGCAGGGCCAACTGGCGGCCGTGCGCCTCCGCATGTCGCCAATGCTCCTCGGCTGCCGCCTGCGGGCTGTTGAACGGCTTCCCGCCCATTTCGACGTACACCTTCTCCACCTGCGACGCCAGGCCGTCGCCAACGTAACGCGCAATGCGCTGGTTCTTTTTCAAAACACCCTTGATGGTCTCGACAGCCGCTCTTACTTCGCCGGGTTTTTTGCGCGCATATTTCTTCACCTCTTTGCGCAAGGACTCGAAGTAAGCCAATTGGTCGTCCAACACCTCGGCGGCGCCCATGGGTCCGTGCCCGGGACAAATGATTCTCGCACCCAGTTTCTTCGCGGCCTCCAGCGTTTTGATCCATTCGCCGGTGTCGCCGTCGGCGACGTAATTGTAGGGACCGTTCACACATGCGTCGCCGGTGAACAGAATTTTTTCCCCTGGCAGCCAGGCAAACCCGTCGCCGTGCGTATGCGCCACGCCAAAGTAATGCAGCTCGACCCGGTGCCTGCCGTCGTCGAAAATCATTTCCTTCGGGAAGAGCAACGTGGGCGGTTTCAGACGGGTCCCGGCGACATCGGGCCGGCCTTTGGCGGTGTCCTCCCAGCGGCCCGGTTTGCCGCCGTAGTAACCCGTCTCGTATTTCTTCATTTCATCGACGACACCCGTGTTCGCGACCGGCACGGCACCGATATCCACCCATATCTGGTTTCCATACGAGTGATCGCCGTGATGATGTGTGTCGAAGGCAAATCGGATCGGCTTGTCCGTGATGGCCTTGATCTTCGGAATAATCTCCTTCGCGCCCGAAGGGAAATTGGCGTCAATGACGAGCACATAGTCTTCGAAGATAATCCAGCCATTGTTACAATGGCCGTGCCCTTTGATGTCGCCCTCGTGGAAATAAACTCCGGGGGCGATTTGTTCGGCCTTGTTCACTGCGGCGCGGCCGGATAACGCCGAGACGAAGAGGGCGGCCACAACGAGCCGCAGGCGAAACGAAGCGGGAGGTTTCATGGCCGCGATGGTCGTGAAAACCGTTGCGGCAGTCAAACGGTAAAGGCCGTTGCCATGGTCCGGAGCCGCCGTTCGCCGTCACCGGCACCGCCTGTTTGCAAATCCAACCGCTCTCAAACGCGCGATCGCACATGCGCCGCCCGGGCCGCCGGAAGACGGATGGTGAACACCGAACCCCGGCCCGGTTCACTGGACACCTCCACAGTTCCACCGTGCGCCTGGACGACCGCCCGAACGAGGCTCAATCCGAGACCGAGTCCTTTTTCGTTGCGGCTTTTGTCGCCGCGATAGAGCCGGTCCCAGACCTTGTCCTTTTCTTCCGGTGGAATTCCCAAGCCGGTATCGGAAACCGTGATCAACACGGCATCACCTCCCTGTTCCGCCGCCAGAGTGACCTTGCCCCCGGGCCGGTTGTATTTGATGGCATTGTCCAGAAGGTTGGCGAGCGCCTGTTCGATACGTGTGCGATCGATCCGCGCGACCAGTTCCTTCGGCAGGTTCGCCTCGAGCGTCACCCCTTTTTCCTCCGCGACGACCTGGTAAAGGTCCATCACAACGGCGATCAATTCGGACAGATTGAACGGCGCGATCTCCAGTTTCATCGTTCCCGTTTCCGCTTCGGAAATGTCCATCAACGCCTTGAGCATGGTGAGCACGCGCTCGGATTCCTCCATCGTGTCTCCCAGAGCGTCGCGCAACGCCTCCGGGTTTCCACCCGACTGCAACGCCACCTCCGCCGTGCCGCGCAACCGCGCCATCGGCGTGCGCAAATCGTGGGCAACGTTGTCCAGCGCCTCGCGCATTCCGCGGATCAGCATTTGATTCTTCTCCAGCATCCGGTTGAAAAGCTTTACAAGTTCGTCCAGTTCATCATTGGTCTGCCGGGCCGGGACCCGCGCGTCCATCCGGCCCGTTTCAATGATCGACCGCACCGTCACGATCAGGTGCCGGATTGGCTGGAGCGCCCGGTGCGTCAGAAACGCGCCACCGCCGTATCCCAGCACAATCACGGCGATCATCCCCACGCCGAACAGAAAGCGAAAGCGGACGAGCAACGCCTCGGAGTCGTCAATACTTTTGCCGACCTGCAGCAGGCGCCCGTCGCTCAATGGCGCAGAGGCAAACATCCACACGTGCTCGTTGTTTCTCCCGGTCAGCGAAAACCAGGGGCGGGTCTCCTCGATGCTTCTTACTTCAAGCCTCTTCAGATCGAAGTCCCGCCATTCTGCGGGGACGCTGACGAAGACCACGTTGTTTCCAATGCCAACCACGCGGACAAAGAAGGCGTTCCGGTCCGGGCCGCGGCCGTTCACGAAGTTTTCACTCAAGCCGGCCAGTCCGCCGTTTTCGTACCACGCGCGGTACTCCTCCAACTTGGCCCGAATCACCTCCTTCTCCTTTTGCTGGATGGACGAGGCAAGGACGAAGTAGGCGAGCAGGAAAAGCGCGAAGCAGCCGAAGATAAAGGAAGCCGTGTACCACAGGTTCAACCGGAAGCTGAAGCCGCGGCCCGAACGTTCAATCGGCTTTGAGGGCATACCCAACACCGCGCAACGTGTGGATCACCTTTTTCTCGAAGTCACGGTCAATCTTGTTGCGCAGGCGGCAGACGACCACGTCCACGACGTTGGTCTGCGGGTCGAAGCTGTAGTCCCAGACGTGTTCGAGAATCAACGCCTTTGAGACAACCTTGCCCGCGTTGCGCATCAGATATTCCAACAGCGAAAACTCGCGCGCCTGCAGATCAATACTACGGTCGCCGCGCCGGACCTCGCGGGTGATCAGATTCATCGTCACATCGCCGGCCGCAAGCGTGGTCGGCTCCGTCTCGCGCGTGGCGCGCCGGATCAACGCCTGCACGCGGGCCAGCAGTTCACTGAAGGCAAACGGTTTCACAAGGTAGTCGTCCCCTCCGCTTTGCAGCCCCTTGATCCGGTCGTCCACGGAGGCGCGCGCGCTCAGAATGAGGACCGGCAGGTTCACTTTGCGGTTGCGCAGCTCCTGGACGAGGCTCAAGCCGTCCAGCTTCGGAAGCATGATGTCCACCACCGCCGCGTCGTAGGGCGTGCTCGTCGCCAGAATCAGGCCCTCTTCACCATCGGCCGCGTGGTCAGCAGCGAAGCCGCTCTGTTTCAGCCCCTTGATGACGAATGAGGCAATTTTTTTGTCGTCCTCGACCACCAATATGCGCATGTGGCAGCTTTCCAGACCGGCGTTCGTTGGTTTGCGGACAAATTCGGCTTCAAAGCGACCGGTTTCATTCATTGTGCCACGAGGAATTTCGACGGCAAAAAGAAAACGCCTCCCCGGCGCGCACCCGGGGAGGCTTCGAAACCCCTTATTTTGACTTGCCCTCGTCCACTACGATGTAGTCGCTGCCGCCATGGCTCCAGATTCGCACGAGCACCTGCTTGGTTTTGACGTGCTTGCTTACCTCAACCGCTTCGGCCGCATTGGTCACCGGTTTATGGTCGATCTCCTGGATCACGTCGCCGGGGCGTAAACCGGCGTCGTAGGACGCGGAATCCGGGTCCACGTCCGTGATCAGCGCACCTTTCACCCGGTCCGGAATGTTGAACTGGCTGCGCGCCGTTGAGTCGATATCGCCCACCGTCACCCCGTCGAGCGCGTCGCTGTCATTCTGACCTCGCTCGCTGTTGGCCGAGGCCAGTTTCTGTTCCGGCATCTCTTTGAGTGTCACGGTGAACGTCTTTTCTTTTCCATCGCGGAGGACTTTCAAGGACACTTTGTCGCCGGGTGACAGGCGACCTACCATCAATTGCAGGTTGCGCCGGTCTTTGACGGGCGTCCCATTCAACTCGGTAATGATGTCGCCGTTTTTCAGGCCTGCTTCCGCTGCGGCGCTCTTTTCCTCCACTTGAGTGATCAACGCACCGTTCGCGCTTTCCGGAGCGTCAAATTGCCTGGCCAATTCCGGTGTCATATCCTTGATGACCACACCGAGGAAACCGCGCTCGATTTTGCCCTTTTCGATGAGCTGGTCCATGACACTGCGCGCCAGATTTGCCGGAATCGCAAAGCCCACGCCTTGATTGCCGCCGCTCCGGCTCAAAATGGCCGTGTTGATTCCAATGAGCCGGCCTTCCGCATCCACCAGCGCCCCGCCCGAGTTTCCCGGATTGATCGCGGCGTCCGTCTGGATGAAGTCCTCGTAATCCTCAATGCCCATGCCACCGCGACCCGTCGCGCTTACGATTCCCATGGTCACAGTCTGACCGATTCCAAACGGATTGCCCAGTGCCAGCACGACGTCACCCACCTCGAGTTTGTCGCTGTCCGCAAACGTGATGAAAGGGAGGTCCTTTGCCTCGATTTTAAGTATGGCGATATCCGTCCTGGGATCGCGACCGACCACTTTGGCGGTGTATTTCTTTTTGTCCTTCTCGCGCGCGACCTTCACTTCGTCTGCGCCGTCCACCACGTGGTTGTTCGTCAGAATGTACCCATCCTTCGTGACGATCACGCCCGAGCCAAGACTGCGCTCTTTGAAAGTACGCGGCTGTCGGCGCCCTCCGTTGTCGTCGAATGGCGAACCGAAAAACCGCCGGAAGAATGGATCGTCAAAGAACGGCGTGACTTCCGGCATCGGATTTCTCACCGTCTTTGTCGTGAATACATTGACGACCGCTGGCGCAACCTTTTTCACGACCGGCGAAAAGCTGGTTGCCATCCTTGCCTGTCGCTCCAGCGGCGCATCGTTCACGGCGACGGAAACCGTCGGCCGCTTGCTGTCAGACCGTTCAAACCGTCCGCTGGCCGCAAACCAGCCGACCGCGCCCACCGCCGCGAGCAATGCGATGATCAAACTCTTTTTCATTGTGATTCTCATATACCGGCCTTTCTAAAGATGGCGTTATGAGCGCGCGTCGTTCCGCTGTCTCGCGGAACGCGTCCCGCCGTCGCCGAACCTTCGATTCTCGATCTTGTTGCCATTTCTGTTCACTTCGTTTCGGAAAGGATCAGGGGAACCTTTCCATGCACGCTCAAGATGCCCCAGGCGGTTTGCGCCGACCTTTCCCGAACATTACAAGTTTTTAATGACCGGCCCTCGGGCGCGAAACAACCCGGCTGGCGTTTGGCGTAAACGGGCGGGTTTTGAAAACCGTGGAGCGCGAGGTCGCACCGGCCGCCTGATGACGACCGTGATTCCGGTCGTACTCCGTCACTTCGCGGCGCCGGGGCCGTCCTCCAGAAATGCGAGCAAATCGCGGATGTCGTCCCGGTTCAGGGCGTTCAGCAGGTGCTCCGGCATGAGCGAAGCGGATTGCGGAGTGATCGAACGGATGCGGGCGCGCGGCAGGCGATGGACCTGTTCCCGGTCGGCCAGCATGACGAAGTCGTCGTTCTGCTCGGTGACGAAACCGGTCAACCGAGTCGAATCCTTTAATTCAATTTCAACCGCCTTGAAGCGGTCGGCCACCTGCCTGGACGGATAGACGATGGCATCCGCGAGCTCCACGCGTGTCAATCGCCTGGTCACACCTGACAGGTCCGGGCCAAAGAGCCGTCCCTCCCGGCCGGGCGTCACGCCGCCGCCATGGCAGGTGTTGCATTGAAGCTGCTCGTACACTCGCGCGCCGCGAACGGCCCGACCGCCTTTCGATTCCGCGCTCATAATGAAACTGCGAATTTCATCGTCGCTTTGCTCCTTCGTTGAGGCTGGGGCCGCGGGTTGAAATGGTTTTTTGAAACGCTGTTCATACCAGCGGGTCCAGAAGCCAACGGTTGCCGTCCGCGTGGACTCTTCCAGTCGCTCACCCGGTTCGGGCCCCGGTTTGAATCCCGGCCTTGTCTGTCCGCTCAAAGTGTTGAGCGCCGTGTCCATCGCATAATAAAGCGAGCGCCGTTCTGCGAGCCGGCTGACCAACACGTTCGCCAGTGGTTCGTCCAGTTCAGGCTTGAACTGGATCAGCGCCTCGGCGCAGGCGCGGGCAACCTCGGTTTCTTCATGCCGTAGTCCCCGTAATATCAGCGGCAGATTGGGAGCCTCCACCGGCCACGACGCGAGGCTTCGCAGGATTGCCGCGCGCAATTGCGGTTCGTTCGAACGCTCATATTCTCCGCGCAGAAACGCGCTTACGCTTTTGTCCGGCGCATTTTTCAGGGCGGCGACGATTTTCGTCCTGGCTTCGGCCTTGTCCGCGCCACGGTAGAGGTCCAGTAACTTTTCCTCCGGTTTCGGTGACCGCGCGATCAGGTCGATCATCACACTCCCCAGCAGACTGCCGAGATCCACCTGCGCCGCGCCGTTGAGCAGGGCGTTCGCGTGATTCCTGGCAAAATCCCCCAAAACCGTCTGGAGAAAAAGCGGAAACTCGACGCCCTTCCCGCCGAACTGCGCGAACCAGCCCTGTTGCGTCCCGAGCATCCAGCGCAAAAGCCGGCCTTCCTCGCCGGGGGTCCAGCCCGCCGGGAGTTTTGAAACCGCCTGCGCGATGTGAAACTGCGTCACTTCATCGCGTTCCGTTTCAAGCAATGTGAGAAGCTTCGGAAAACCTTGCGAAATCTGATACTCGCCCAGAAGACGCACCTGTTCCCGGCGGATGTCGGGGTCCGCGTCGGGAAAGCTTCCCAGCAAATATTCAGTGATTGTCGATTTCAACACCGGGTCACTTTCGAGGGAACTCCGGAACAAACCGAGAACGCGCAACAGATCGAGGCGGTTCTCTGTTTGCTGGGCCGGGCGATTGAAACTTGTCCCGCCTTGAAGGCTCTTGTCCTCAAGCAGCAGCCGGATCGTGTTGCGCACCGCCTCGTCGGAGGGCGGTTCACGGCGGATGAGACCGGCAATCAGCGCTCGCATGCGAATCTGGGGATTGGGCTTCGCCGCCGCGGACTCGAACCAGCTGGCCGTACGATAGTGCGCCAGCGCCGCCATCGCTACCGAGCGAATCAGCCGCTCGGAATCACCGAGCCGCCCGATCAGCGCGGAAATTGCCTTCGACGAATGGAATTGCGTCAGCGCCTCCGCCGCGCGCCGGCGAACGAACGGATCCCTGTCGGTGATCAGGTTCAAAAGCGCTTCCATTTCAGCATCCCGCCGGCGCAGTCCTGCCAGCCAGGCGGCCTGTCCGCGAATTTCAGGTGCGCCGTCTCGCGACAGCACTTTCAGAAAATCGTAGGGTAGCTGCTCGAAATGCGCCGCAAGAATGGAAACCGCCCGCAGACGCCGGTTCAACGGCAGCCTGGAATCTGCCGCCATCCGCCGCAGCGCCCGCCAGAATCCTCCGCCAAAAGCGTCGCGGATCTGCTCAAGTCGCAATCGGCTCCATTCCGAAAGTGGCTGCGGTTGCGAAAGCGCTTCGTCCAGAATCCGCGCCGGCTTTGTTGGGAGTGACGATTGTTCTGGGAGGATTGGTGGCGCGGAAAGCAGTCCGGTCGGATCGCCCGCGGGATCGCGGTAATAGAGCCGCCAGATCCCTTGATTGTGATCCGTGACGAACAGGCTGCCGTCCGGCGCAACAGCCACATCCACGAGAGCGAAGTTGATTGGTCCGCCGTTCGCATCGCGTGCTCCGGGCTTCGGCTTCGCAAGCGTTTCCATCGTCGCCTTCCAGCCCGCGCCGTCGCGTTTCAAAAAGAAAACAACCAGCCGGCCGGTGGTCGCGTATTGATCATTCGATTCCTTCTTCCAACGGTAATCGCAGACGATGTAAGCGTCGCGATATTTTTCCGGAAGCTGGTTGTGCTCGTGGAAAACTCCCCAGGTCGGCGAGCCGCGGCCCACGTTGAGAATCCCCGGCAGACAGTCGATGTAGTAAGGCGGATAAGCGCCGACTTCCTGCCAGCCCTGGTCGCCGCCAATTGCCCAGTGATTCAAGCGCACTGGCCGATACCACGGCAGGCCGACATGCCATTCCATATCGCTGTCGAAACTGAACGGGTCGCCGAGAGAATTCATGCCGAGGTTTGGCGGATTGCGCCCGCCTGCGGCGATGCATTCCCACTTTGCGCCGTCCGGCGAAATGCGAAATACGGACGCCTCGCGTTCGAACATCACGGGCGAAGTTTCCTCCGTGATGTGTTTGCGGTCTCCGATGCCCGCGCCATTCCCGGCCATGAAGTAGAGGTAACCGTCGGGTCCGCGAAAGATCGTGTGCGCATCGTGATCGCCGCCGGTGTTGAATTTGTTTCCGATTCGACCCTTGTGAACCAGTTCCTTGCCGGAGCGATAACCTTCAAAAACTTGAATCCCATCGCCACCAACCGCGAAGAGCCTGTCGCCATGGACCAGCAACCCTTGCGGCCCGCGCCAGCCCAATCCGGTCGCGATGACCTCGAACGAGTCGAACACTCCGTCGCCGTCCTTGTCGCCCAGCCGCCGCACCGCGTTACCGTCGCCGACCAACAACCGCCCTTCACCATCGAACGTCAGCGCGTAACTCCCGCCGGAGACCGCCGGTCCGGCAGCGCGATAGATGTGAAACCCCGGCGGCAATTCGAAACAGTCGGCCAGGTCTTGCGGTGAATTGTTCGTCAGATCCGCTGCGGGCAAGATCAAAGGCCAGATCGCCGCGCACAAAAAGGCGAAACCCCGCAATGGAGTCGGAATGGCCATGCCTTGATGCTGGCAAAAATGGATTTTGCCAGTCAAACGCGAAAGCTCTCTTCAAACTCGACTTCGCCCGCGAATCACGCCAGATTCTCTGTGTCAATCCCATGAAGAGCCGACGTCAAATCGTGTTGTTTGCTCTCATTGGACTTGTCGACTTAATGGTGGTCGTTGCATCCCTCGCGATGCGCCCACGCGAGCCGGTTTATCAGGGTAATTCGTTAGGGGAATGGATCGATAAGCTTGATGTGGGCACGGATGAACAAATCCAAGCAGCGCAAGAAGCCGTCCCCGCGCTATTTAGACTTCTTGATGATCCTCAGGCTGGCATTTCGGCGAGCAACGCTCTCAAGCAAATCGACGCCGAAGCCGCGGCGAAAGCAGGAGTGAAATGAATCCCACCGCAAGAGATGAAAAACTGACCTGGCTTTCTCTGGCTGCTGGTTTGTTCATTAACGCCGCCGCCATCGCTGCCGAACCGCCGGCGAGTCCTTTGTCGCCGCAACAGGAACTGGCGACATTTCATTTCGCCGATTCCAATCTCACCGCTGAACTGGTCACTGCCGAGCCGGACGTGATCGCTCCG
>Ga0134126_10004294_pt1 | contig 17838 bp, 16 predicted proteins | sample KB31752_FD_96881 | JGI IMG/M metagenome (GOLD analysis project Ga0134126, IMG submission 96881) | Terrestrial soil microbial communities with excess Nitrogen fertilizer from Kellogg Biological Station, Michigan, USA - KB3-175-2 | ecosystem: Environmental > Terrestrial > Soil > Unclassified ...
GTTGACGTATAGTCTGCACGGACGCATTTTCAGCGATCCTTGGGAAATTGGCTTCAAAGAAATCCACTGTCGGCTTAATATGCGGCCGTGTCGAAACTGCGGTGCGGAAATGAGCGTGCCGTGGACAAAGGCAAACCCTGCGAGGGGCGCCCGTTCTGCCACGTCCGGCTGTGGAACCGCGCCGGCTGCCAGGCGAAGATGGAATGCGGTAACACATGAACAAGACGATCAGACGAAAAATCCGACTATTGCTGGTGGATGATCATCCGCTTGTGCGGGAGGGCATCCGGTCGTGTCTGTCAACGCGCAAACAACTGGAGATCGTCGGCGAGGCCGCTGACGGACAGGAAGCCATCGCGAAGACGAAGGACCTGAAACCGGACATCGTGTTGATGGACATCAATCTGCCGGGGGCGAACGGCCTGGAGATCACGCGCCAGCTCCGCCGGGACGCGCCCAAGACCAAGGTGTTGATCCTCACCATGCACAACAACAAGGAGTACGTGTTGCAAATCGTCCAGGCCGGCGCGTCGGGGTATGTGTCCAAGGATACGTTGCCCGAGGAATTGGCGCAGGCGATCGAACAGGTGGATCGGGGCGAGGCATTTTTCAGCGCGAGCGTGGCCCGCTTCGTCCTGAACGATTATGTGGCCAGTTCAGTGCGGCGCAAATCCGCTGAAGAAGAACTGTCCGAGCGCGAGCGCGAGGTGCTTGGCCTCATCGCCGACGGAGGCAGCAACAAGGACATCGCGTCGCGACTCGGCTTGAGCGTTCGGACCGTGGAAACCCATCGCGCTCGCATCATGCGAAAATTGGGCATCCGCACGACCGCCGGTCTTACCAAGTTCGCTCTCCGGCACGGCATTGCCACGCTGACGTGATGGAGTCGTGCCGGCGCGGTAATTTCCCTCTTTACGCGGCTTGTCGATTTTCAGTGTCTCAGTACTATACCTTACACGCGACCCCGCACTTTCCTTTTTTGAGGTTTTCCGGTTTTTGTGTCAGCTTGGCCAAGCCTGACTTGGATGATTTGCAATCAATACATCTTGCGTGTTTAGCCGGGCATGAATTCCGTAAGAAGGTTTAAAAAAGTGAAAGGGTGACACAGGACCCAGCGTGGCGCCTCATATTATAGATTCCCGATCCGGATTGCCGCCCATGGCGAGTCCTGGCGGCTCTCGGCTTTTTGCGCTTTGCTTCGCCTGCCATCTCGCTTCTTCACTTCACGTCGTAGCGCCTCGTGGATGCGTCTTTTTTGACCCGACCAGCCGGGATTTCCTTCTGAAACCAGAATCCAAGCATGCCGGACGTACCATTTGCTTTTTACAGGTAAAGGGCGAGGTTGGACGGGTCGCGGATTCGCGCGAGCGCACGCAGAGCCGCGCTCGAAAGGGACGTTATCGGAAAATGACTCAATTAAGGAGTATTCAACTGTTGGGGCACCGACAAAATGACGCGGGCCCGGCGGCCTGCCGTAATTCATCGAGTACCGCCGGCCAAGTCGGTACCTGCGGAATCATTGTGAACGCGGTCGGTCGCGCGAAGAAGCGGGCCCGGGAGCCCGGGGCGGGTGCATCGCTCCGCGAATGAACTGATACATGAAATCGCCTCTGAGCATTCTCCATCTGGAAGACGATCCGCTGGACAGCGAGTTGCTGCGGGCGATGCTCGAAATGGAACGAATCACCGCTGACGTAAAGCAGGTGGACCGGCGCGAACACTTTATCTGCGCCCTGCAGGAGGGCAGGTTCGATTTGATCATTTCCGATTACGCGCTGCCTTCGTTTGATGGCCTCACTGCTCTGGGCCTGGCCCGCGACCATTGCCCGTCTGTTCCGTTCATTTTGTTCTCGGGCACGATCGGAGAGGAGGCTGCCATTGAAAGTCTGCATAATGGGGCGACGGATTACGTGCTCAAACAGCGTCCCGAACGCCTCGCGGCTTCGATTCGGCGGGCTTTGCGCGAATCCGAGGACCGGCGCAGACGCCAGCAGGCCGAGGAAGCGCTGCGTGAACGCGAGGAGTTTTTCCGGCTGATCTCGGAAAACGTGACTGACTTGATCGCGGTGGTTGATCTCAAAGGCCGGCGCGTTTACAACAGCCCGTCCTACAAGTACCTTTTGGGCGATCCGGAAAGACTGCTGGGAACAGACGCGTTCGAGGAGATTCATCCCGAAGACCGCGAGCGCATTCGCCGGGTATTCCGCGAAACAATCGCCGCCGGGACGGGACAACGGGCGGAATTCCGTTTTTTGCTCAGGGACGGAAGTGTTCGCTATATCGAATCGCAGGGCAGCGTGATGCGGGACAAATACGGCAAGATGGCCAACGTGATAGTCGTTTCCCGCGACGTGACCGACCGTAAGAACGCCGAGGCGCAGATCCGGGAACAGGCGGCCCTGCTGGACAAGGCGCAGGACGCGATTTGCGTCACGGACATGGAGCAACGCATCCTCTACTGGAACCGGAGCGCGGAAGCCTTGTACGGCTGGAGTTCGGCCGAGGCGGCGGGCAAACGCGCCAATGAGCTCCTCTTCAAGAAGGATTCCTCGCTGCAAATGGAGGCGTTGAAGAGCCTCATCGCAAAACACGAGTGGAAAGGGGAGTTGCGCCAGATCACCAAGGGAGGCGCGGACATCATCGTCGAAAGCCGGTGGACCCTCGTCCACGACAACGAGGGCCGGCCAAAATCCATTCTCGTCGTCAACACCGACATCACCGAGAAGAAAAAACTCGAGACGCAGTTCTTCCGGTCGCAGCGATTGGAGAACATCGGCATGCTCGCCAGCGGCATCGCCCATGATCTGAACAATGTGCTCGCGCCCATCATGATGGCCGTGCCGATGTTGCGCGAAAACCTTGTCAACCCGGCCGACCAGAACCTGCTCGACATGCTCGACCGCAGCGCGCGGCGCGGCGCCGACCTGGTGCGTCAGATTCTTTCCTTCGCGCGCGGCGTCGAAGGCGAACAAAAGTTGACCCAGGTGCGGCATCTGCTGACCGACCTCGAAAAGATGATCGGCGAGACGTTTCCAAAATCCATCCGGTTCGAAAAGAATATCGAACCGGAGCTCTGGGCGGTCAGTGCCAACGCGACACAAATCCACCAGGTGCTGCTCAACCTTTGCGTCAACGCGAGGGACGCAATGGCCGACGGCGGCAAGCTCGGCATTGTGGCCGCGAACCGCCACCTGGGCGAGCTGGAGACCCGACAGCATCCGGATGTGAAACCGGGGCCGTTTGTGGTGATCACCGTGGCGGACACCGGCTCCGGCATCGCCCCGGAGTTGCTGGGAAAGATTTTCGAGCCGTTCTTCACGACCAAGGAACCGGGCAAGGGCACCGGGCTCGGGCTGGCGACGGTGCGTGGCATTCTCAAAAACCACGGCGGGTTCGTGGACGTGGAAAGCCAGGTCGGCAAGGGCACCCGCTTCACAATCTGTCTGCCGGCGATGGAGCGCCGCTCGTCGCAGACGACGTTTACCCGGGCGGCCCAGATGCCCACCGGCCACGGCGAGATGATCCTGGTCGTGGACGACGAGGAGGCAATCCAGCACATCGCGCGCGCGACGCTGGAGAATTTCGGGTACCGGGTTGTCTGCGCGGGCAACGGCGCGGAGGCGCTCACCGTGTACGATCAGCACCGCGACGAGGTCAAGGCCGTGATCCTGGATTCGATGATGCCGTTCATGGATGGCGCCGCAGCGCTGCGCGCGTTCCGCCAGGTCGCTCCCGCGCTGAAGATCATCGGCGTCAGCGGCCTCGGCGGAGAGGATAAGTCGCCAATGGATGCGGGAGGCGCGCAGGCTTTTCTGACCAAGCCGTACACGACGCACGAGCTGTTGTTGAAGCTGGATGCCGTCCTGCGAAACGGCTGACCGGCCCCTCCACGGATCACGCGCGCCGTGAAGAACCGAGCGCAACCACGCAGGTCTCGTGGCCGGCCAATGAATCCAAACCGGTTCAACAACGGTCTGGATATTCGGCAGATTCTTGCTTTAATGAAGGCAGTGGCGAGTTCCGACCCTGAATGAATCGCGCTGCGAACAAATGAATTCCTCCGCGTTGCCGCCGGGTGATCCGCCTGGGGAGGTGCCGAGAGGCGCACTGTCTAATCGACCGGGCTGGCAATATCTCTATTTTGTTTTGGCCGCCTTCGATTTGATCACCGTTTGCGCGAGCCTGTACCTCGGCCACCGGTTCATGCGCATTTATGGGGACTCGGTGAAGACCAATCACGAGTGGTCGCGGCGATTGGGCAGTTATGCCGATCTGGCCCAACTGGCTGCCGCGGTCAACGCGCCGGGAAATGACATATTCGACTCGCATGATGTCGCCGCCGAATCTGCCAGGATGGAGGCGGCGCTGGCGCGATTCAACGAGAGACTGCGAGCAGTTCGCTCTGAATCGAACTCCAACGTGCCTCCCGAGACGCTCAAGGGATTGTTACCCCGGATGGACGCGGTGCGGGCCGCGATGGATCGCATGGTGACGGATGCGCAAGGGGTCTTCACCTCCTTCAAGGGCAATCTGTCCAAGGATGCGGGGGAACACATGGCGGCCATGGACCGCGAATTCGCCGGCCTGAACACCGCGCTGGTGAGTCTGCGCTCGATCGTGAGAGACATCCAGGACAGGCATTTCACCGCGCAACTGGCCATCGCTTCTTCCGTCCGCAGGTTGGAATACTTTATTGCTGTGGCGATCGCTTTGATGGTCGTGGGCATTGCGGTCTATGGCACCAAGCTTGCCCGGAGCATCGCCGCGGCACGAAACGCCGAGGAAAATGAGCGGGTGGTCGGCGCATTGAAGGCAAGCGAGGAAAAGTACCGCTCCGTCATGGAGTCCGCGAACGACGCCATCCTCATAGCGAACGCGGACGGAAGCATCGTCTCGTGGAACAAGGCGGCGCAAAAGATGTTTGGGTACGCGGACGAGGAGATGGCCGGTCAATCACTGGCGCGCCTGATGCCGAAATTCTGCGATGACCCCCACGGTGAGGGGCCGGGCCATTTTCATCCGACAGGGATGAGCGACGTGACCGGCGGCGCCGTCGAGTTCAGCGGGCGGCGCAAGGACGGGACTGAGTTTCCGCTCGAGCTTTCACTGGCAACCTGGGAAAGCGGAGCGCGACGCTACTTTAACGGAACCATCCGGGATATCACGGAGCGGAAAAAGGCGGAACAGGAACGCGCGGACCAGGCGCGGCTGGATGCGTTCCATGCGGATGTGAACCAGGCGTTGAACCGTTGCCAGAGCGTCCCCGTGATGCTCCAGGAGTGCACCGTCGCGATGCACGCGCATCTGGAGGCTGCCCTCGCGCGGATCTGGATCCTTGATGAAACACGCGTGATGCTGGTTCTGCGGGCCAGCGCCGGCATGTACACACACCTTGATGGTCCGCACAGCCGTGTGCCGCTCGGCAAGTTCAAAATCGGACTCATCGCCGAGGAGAAAAAACCGTGGGTGACGGACGACGTGCCCAACGATCCCCGCATCAGCAACAAACAATGGGCCATCTCCGAGGGAATCGTTTCTTTTGCCGGTTACCCTTTGTTCGCCGGCCAGGACTGCGTCGGGGTCGTCGCGATGTTCGCGCGCCGGCGGATTCCATCGCGGACCCTGGAAGCCCTGGCGGCAATCACCCCGTCCATCGCGCAGTCCGTCGAGCACCTGCGCGCTCAAGAACAATTGAAACAGGCCAAGGAAGCGGCGGAATCCGCCAGCCGGGCCAAAGGTGAATTCCTGGCCAATATGAGTCACGAAATCCGGACGCCCATGAACGCCATCATTGGGATGACCGATCTCGCGTTGAATACGGCGCTGTCGGAGACACAACGGCATTACCTGGAGACGGTGAAGAACTCCGCTGATTCGCTGCTGAGTCTGCTCAATGACATTCTTGATTTCTCGAAGATCGAAGCCGGTCGCCTGGAACTGGAGAAACTCGATTTCTCGCTTCGCGAGCAACTTGGCGCAACGATCAAAACACTCGCCGTCAAGGCGCACGAAAAAGGGCTCGAGCTGTCCTTGCGCATACCGCCGGAGGTGCCCGACTCCTGGCGCGGCGACGTGCATCGTCTGCGACAGGTCGTTGTCAATCTGGTGGGCAATGCCATCAAGTTCACTGAGGCCGGAGAAGTGTCGGTCCAGGTCGGCGCGGAGGGAGTCGGCGCGGACGCGCCTGAGCGCCCGGTGGCTGCCATTGGCGGCTCGGTGCTTTCCACGCCACCGGCGGCGGAAAGGAATTCGTTTCTATATTTCGTGGTCCGGGACACTGGCATTGGCATCCCGCGGAACCGGCTGCGCCACATTTTCAAGGAGTTTTCCCAGGCCGACAGTTCGGTGACGAGAAAGTATGGCGGGACGGGACTGGGCCTGTCCATTTCACGCCGGTTGATCGAACTGATGGGCGGCAGCATCTGGGTCGAGAGCGACGAAGGCAAGGGCAGCACCTTCCATTTCATCATGAAACTCGAGCCCGGAAGCGGTCCGCCGCGCGTTCCAGTTGCGCCGGAGGAATTGAACGGCCTGCGTTTGCTGGTGGTGGACGACAATCAGAGCAGCCGCGCAATTCTGGCCGAGGTGCTGCGGAGCTGGCGCGTGGAGCCGGTCGCCGTCAACACCGCAGAGGCTGCAATGGCGGAGTTGCAATCGGCCGCCGGGCAGGGCAGGCCGTTCAGACTCGCCCTCGTGGACGCCATCATGCCGGGAACGGACGGTTTTACCCTGGCGTCATGGATCAAAAACCATCCCGACCTGGCCGAAGCCACGATTTTGATGGTCAGGTCGGCGCGTCAACCCGGCGACACCGAGCGCATTGAAGCCACCGGGGCCGCCGCGTCGGTGGCAAAACCCGTTCAACCGCTCGAACTGCTCGACGCCCTGCTCAATGCGCTGGGCGCCCGTGAAACCAGGCTGCGTCTTGCGGAAACGAAAGAGACCGCTTGGAAAGCCCGGCCATCGGGCACCGGACTGAGCATTCTCCTGGCCGAAGATCATCCGGTGAACCGCGAGCTGGCGGTTACGATCCTGACGCAGGAAGGACACCGTGTGATCGAGGCCGGCAACGGCAAGGAGGCGCTGGCTCTGGCCACGCGCCACAGATTTGATCTGGTTTTGATGGACGTGCAGATGCCTGAAATGGACGGATTGGAAGCCACCCGCCTGATCCGGGCGCACGAGGAGCAGTCCGGCCGGCATCTGCCGATCATCGCGCTGACCGCTCACGCGATGAAGGGAGACCGGGAAACGTGCCTTGCCGCTGGCGCCGACGCATATCTGAGCAAACCTGTGAAACGTCGCGAATTGCTGGAAGCGATCGGGAGCCTCGTGCATCCGTCGGTCGCGGACGTCCACCGGGCCCCTGCGCCGGCGGTGTCGGAGGAAATGAATTTCGACCGCGAACGTCTGCTGGAGCAACTGGGCGGTGGTGAGGAGATGGTTCAGAAACTGGTCCAGATGTTTTTGGAAATGCTGCCGAACCATCTGGCCGAGCTCCGCAACGCCGCGACAAAAGGAGACCACCTGGTGCTTTCGCGCGTGGCGCACATGTTGAAGGGCGCGATTGCCAATTTCGGCACCGGCCCGGCGCACGCCGCCGCCGCCCGCCTCGAGCAATCGGCGAAGAAATCGGATCTGCCCGGGATCGCCTCGGCCCGGGCCGATTTCGAAAATCAGTTGGACAAACTGGTGGGCGAATTGAAAGGATACCCGGGCCGGGGTTCGGGGAAGGGAAACGCAGGTTGATGAAAATACTCATTGCCGAAGATGATCCGGTGTCCAACGAGATGCTCGGCTTCCTGCTGCGGCAATGGGGCTACGAGGTCGTCTCCACGCGCAATGGCGCCGAGGCCTGGGCCGCCATGCAGGCAAGCGGCGCGCCGTCGCTCGCGGTCCTGGACTGGCAGATGCCCGAGTTGGACGGTGTCGAAGTGTGCCGCCGCGTCCGTCTTCGGGCTGAACTCAAGCACGCGTATTTGTTGATCCTGACCAGCATGTCGCGGCCCGACGAGATTGTCACCGGACTCGAGGCGGGTGCAAACGATTACATCATCAAACCGTTCAAGGCGCCCGAGCTGCGCGCGCGGTTGAGCGTCGGCGCGCGCGTGGTCGAGTTGCAATTGGAACTCGCGGATCGCGTTGCGGAACTGGAGAAGGCGCTTTCCGAGGTCAAACAACTGCGCGGCATTCTGCCCATCTGCGCCTATTGCAAGAAAATCCGCGACGACCAGAATTATTGGCAGCAGGTGGAAAGCTACTTCACCGCGCACACCGACGCCAGATTCAGCCACAGCTTTTGTCCGGACTGCTACGAAAAGATCATCAAACCACAACTCGACGGGCTGGGGATAGAGCCGGAGAAAGACTGATCATCCGCGTCGCCCCCGCTGACGCCGCACTTGCCCTCCCGGGCAACCTTCAAAGCGGCTGACGCCTCCGCGCTTTACATCAGCTTCAGCAAAGTGTCCGCCATTTCGGACGGCGTGGCCGCGACGCCGATGCCGGCGTCCTTGAATGCGGCGATCTTCGCCGCCGCCGTGCCTTTGCCGCCGCTGACGATGGCGCCGGCGTGGCCCATGCGCCTTCCCGGCGGAGCGGTCGCGCCCGCGATGAATCCCGCCACCGGTTTCCTGCAATTCTTTTTGATCCACTCGGCGGCTTCTTCCTCCGCGCTGCCGCCAATCTCGCCAATCATGATGATGCCGTGCGTGTCCGGATCGTCGTTGAACAGTTTGATCACGTCGAGGTGCGATGTGCCGTTGACCGGATCGCCACCGATGCCGACGCACGTGGACTGACCGACGCCGCGGCAGGTGAGTTGCCAGACCGCTTCATAAGTCAGCGTGCCGCTGCGCGACACCACGCCCACGTGGCCCTTCTTGTGAATGTAACCGGGCGCTATGCCGATGCGGCAGCCGCCAAAGGAATCCCTGCCTTCACCGGGTGTGACGATGCCCGGACAGTTCGGGCCGATAAGCCGCGTCTTTCTGCCTTCCATCGCGCGCTTTACCTTCACCATGTCGTTGACCGGAATACCTTCGGTGATGCAGACGACCAGATCGAGTCCGGCGTCCACCGCCTCGAGAATGGCGTCGGCGGCGAAGGGTGGCGGAACGAAGATCGCGGAAGCGGTCGCGCCGGTTTGCTTCGCCGCTTCGGCTACGGTGTCGAAGATGGGCACTTTGTTTTCAAAAAGCTGTCCGCCTTTGCCGGGCGTGACGCCGGCGACAATCTGCGAGCCGTATTCGAGGCTGAGCTTGGTGTGGCGTGCGCCAAAGCTGCCGGTGATGCCCTTGACAAGGACTTTCGTTTGAGGAGTGACGAGGATGGACATGAGGTCTTGTGTTTATGCCCTAAGGCCGGCGGTTTTTCTGTTGTTCGAGTCGTTCTCTGATGGGACGCAAAAAGCGCAGCATTGCGAGGTCCTGCTCACGCCCGGCGGCTTCTTTTGCCAGAATCAGCGCATTCAGACTCAAGAATTTGAATTCCCCAAACGAGAATTTCGCCACGATGCTCTGACGATCCACGGCCGCGAAACCACCGATTCCGGCAACATCGCTGAGGCAATCCAGTTTTCCAAGATCAGTTTGCAAATTGGGATTCTTCAGATCACCGAAACGATCTCGCGTCATTTCCAACGGCAATTTGTTCGCGGTCAGGCGATGAGATGGATGCAAGTCAGCGACGACGGATTCGATGCGCCTGATGTTCTCTTCACCGAACGGGCAGCAAATATCCAGATCAAAGGTTGCCATGGGAACTCCGTGATGAACGGCACAGACACCGCCGATCACAACGAAGTCAAGGCCGCTGCTTTTCAGGCGGATGAGCAATGCCTGGTCATTCTGCGGCATGAGCAGAGCTGGCTTCCTGAACAGTTAATAAAAAATCAATCACTTGCTGGTGCTCCGCCAACCGTTGCTCGGGAGTCAACGTGAGCGCGTGTTCAATCAGCGACATGTCAACGCCTGCTTCCATCGCTGCCCGCCACGCCGGACCGGCATCCGGCGGACAAACATATTTGCCGTTGATCTGAGCCAAGGTTTCCTCGTCGAGCATGAGGAATTATTTCGCGTTCCTTTTGTGAATGCAAATCGTATTGCCGTCCGGGTCGAAAATCATCGCCATGCGGCAGACCGCGGTCTGGATCGGTTCGATGCGGAACTTCACCTTGTTCTTCTTCAAATGTTCAATCGAAGCGTCGAAATCCTCGACCTCCAGTGCGGCGGAACAGCCGTCGGGGCTGGGCTTGAACGCGGGCGCCGACCCGATGGCCAGCGCATACGGGCCGAATTCGTATTCCGTCCACTGGCCGTGTTCGGAATCCTTGACTGTCGCGGGTTTCAAGCCGAGCACGCCCTCATAAAACGCGCGGGCACGCTTCATGTCCGTGACGGCATAACAACAGAAGGCGAGTTCGATGACTTTGAGCATGACCAGACCGGGTGTTTAATTTCAACCGGACTGAAACTCAACTCTTTTCCTGTGCTCATCGCCTGCGGAAGACTCGGACGAAAGCGCCTTTGCGGACCGCGTCGTCGCCGGCGTGGACAACTTTTGTTTCTGGCGACTCGCTTTCTCCGGCCGACGGGGTGTATTCTTGGTGCAGGAATGTCGTACCAACCGGACAGTATGTTGGTGAAACGATCGAACGTGTGAATATCAAAGACACAATCGCCGCAATCAACCAGATGCAAGCTGACGGCGTTGTCGAACGCTACGCCATCGGCGGCGCGGTGGGCGCAACCTTCTATCTCGAACCCGTCGCCACGCTCGACGTGGACGTATTTATTACGTTCCGACCCGAGGCCGGGAGTTTGCTGGCCAGCCCGCAGCCCATCTTTGACTACTTCAAGGCGCATGGTGGCAGAATGGAGGGCGAATACATCGTCATCGCCGGCTGGCCGGTGCAATTCCTTCCCGCCGCCAATCCGCTGATCGCGGAAGCACTGGCGCAGGCCGTCGCGAAAGACGTCGCAGGTGTGTCCGCGCGAGTGTTCACCGCCGAACATCTGGCCACCATTGCGCTCCAGACCGGCCGCGCCAAGGACAAGGCGCGCCTGCTGCATTTTTTTGAAAGCGGAGTGCTCGACCTCGGGCGCTTTCAAACCATCGTCGCCCGGCACGGATTGCGGGAGGACTGGCAGCGCTTTGAAAAACAATTCCTCGGTGACACGCCATGACCTTCGACTTCGCCAGGATTCAGCAAAGCAAGCGTGAGTTCCGCCAACGCCTCGCTGCCGGGCCCATTGCGGAAAAGCTCGCCATGTTGGATGCCCTGCGGGAGCGCGCGCTCGCCATCCGGCCGGCGCAGGCCGTGACGGCGTCAGGCGTGTTGCGCGAAGAACCGCCGCGCAATCGCGCATCGCGAAAGAAATCAGGATGAAGGAGGAATTGCACCGCGACTTCGAACGCGCCCCGGCCGAAACCAAACTGCCTGAACGCCCCGACTACGAGGCGGCGAATCGTTTCCTCGTCAAAGCGCGACATTCGGCTGCTAAGAATGAAAAAGGTTAAAACTTATGGGCGCGACCCGTGATGATTTCATCAAGTATCCTCGCACGCCGCATCTGTTTGGCTCGCAGGGAACGGATGATGATAAACACCTTGGCCGAAAGGAATCCGAGGCATTCTTCGCTGACCCATCGTTGATTGTAGAGGAGAAAATTGACGGCACGAATGTCGGTATTCACTTCGCGTCGAGCGGCCGGCTGGTATTGCAATGCCGTGGCCACGAAATCACGGAAGGGATGCATCCCCAATACGATCTGTTCAAGCAGTGGACTTCGGTGAAGCGCCCCGTTTTGGAGGGGATGCTCGGCAGCCGGTTCATCCTCTACGGTGAATGGCTCTACGCCAAGCACTCCGTTCACTATCGCGCGCTGCCGCACTACTTTTTCGAGTTCGACATTTATGACAAGGATGCCGGCCAGTTTCTCGACCTGGTTACGCGCTTGCGGATGCTGGAAGGAACGGGTCTGCATACCGTGCCGGTGGTTCATCGTGGCCGAATCACAGCGGAAGAACTGCAATCGCTCATCGGGCCGTCGGCCTTTGACAGTGCCTTTGACAATCCTGTCACGGGCAAGACCGACAATTTGATGGAAGGACTTTACGTTCGCACTGAGGCCGGCGGCTACGTCACCGGGCGCGCCAAGCGAGTACGTCAGGAGTTCGTGGAGAAGTTGAAGCAGAGTGAGCACTGGCAGCATCAGAAGATGATTCCAAACGTGCTCGCCGAGGGAGCAGACATCTGGTTGTGAAAACCTGGACCGACATCGCGCGCGCGACGAACGCACAAGTTCTGGAATGGGCCGAAGCCCAGGCATGGGCTCGCGACATGGCCGGTTGCAATCAGGACGTGCAATGGCACGCGGAAGGCGATGTATGGACGCACACCAGGATGGTCTGCGCTGAAGTTGAGCGGCTCTCCGATTGGCCGTCGCTTGATCGCGCCGCGCAGTTGAAGCTGCTGTTCACCGCACTGTTCCATGACGCCGGCAAGCCAGCCACCACTGTTCTCGACCCGGGGTCGGGCCGGACACGCTCGCCCAAGCACGCGCTGGTCGGTGCGGAAATCGCGCGGCGGATGTTGCGGGAAATCGAGTGCGATGTCGCCACACGAGAACAAATCTGCGCGCTGGTTCGCTTTCACGGACGCCCGCCTTACCTGCTGGAAAAAGAAAACCCCGAGCGCGAAGTCATCTCGCTCTCGTGGCTTGTGAACAATCGGCTGCTTTACCTGTTCGCTCTGGCCGACACGCGCGGACGTAGGGCCAACGAGATGAGCCGCCCGGAGGAGATCCTGCATCTCTGGAAACTTGTCGCGGAGGAACGCGATTGTTTTGTCCGACCCTACGTGTTTGCCAACGACCACGCCCGTTTCCTTTTCTACCGCGATCAACTCAGCAGCTTGCACTACACACCGCACGAGGAGTATCGCTGCACCGTCACCCTGATGTCGGGTTTGCCGGGCGCAGGTAAAGACACCTGGCTGGCACAGGCCCGCCCCGGCCAGGCTGTCGTTTCTCTCGACGCCATTCGTGAGGAACTCGACGCGGACGGGACGGACAATCAAGGTGAAGTCATTCAGGCGGCACGCGAACACTGCCGCGGACATCTACGCGCGGGCCGTGACTTCTGCTTCAATGCCACTAACGTGACGCGCCAGATGCGCCAGCGATGGATTGACCTTTTCGCGGACTACAATGCCCGGGTGGAAATCGTTTACCTTGAGCCGCCGATGCGGACGGTGCTGGAACAGAACAAACGCAGGACGAATCCCGTGCCAGAGAGCGTCATCCATCGTTTGGTTGAAAAACTTGAACCGCCAACCATCACCGAAGCACACGAGTTGGCATACATTGATTCCATCCATGACCATTGACCCACGCCTTCACCGTCCCGCAGGCGCGGGATCGCGGCGCAGCCGCTCAAAAAGTTGATGGTTGAGAGTTAAAGGTTGAGGGATGATGCCCATGACGATTGATCCGCGACTGAAACGAATCGTTGCTGAACAGCCCTATCCGTTGCTCTTTGCGACGATCAGCGGCGCGCATGTGTTGCCGCTCGACGCGGTCGTCGGCCTGGAGGTCCGCGATGAGACGGTCCAGGACTCGCGCGTTATCGAAGGGCTGGAGATGGACATCGTGAGTCATGACGTGCAGAAGTTCTTCGGCCTGCTGCTCAAGAAGAATGGTTACGTGCTGGAACAGCTGTTCTCGCCGCTCATCGTCCGCACCACGCCGGAGCATGAGGAGTTGAAGGCTATCGCGCGTGGCTGCATCACTAAACATCACTCGCATCACTACTTCGGATTTGCGGAAACGCAGTGGAAGTTGTTCCTGAAGGGAGAACCGGAAACTGTAGCGGCGGTCTGTGACCGCCGAACCGACGGCGCTGACACAGCGCCGCTACAAGCGAAGTCAGTGCGCCGGGTGAAGCCGTTGCTCTACGTCTATCGCATTTTGCTAACCGGCATTCACCTGATGCGAACGGGTGAAATCCAAGCGAACCTCGTGACGTTGAACCAGGAGTTCCGGCTACCTTACATCGCGATCTCGTGGCTCGAAAACTCGCCGGTCCGGAAAAGTCCAAGCTGGATGATGCGGACATTGCTTTCCATGAATCAGAATATCAACGTCTGCGTGTTGAATTGCAGTCCGCCCACGACGCCAGCACTCTGCCCGAGTTGCCGAGTGATGAAACGAGGGCCGCGTTGAATGATTTGCTGGTGCGCGTGCGGTTGAACTCATCCCGACATGAACTTGCCCGATGAACTGGTGCGCCTGTTGCGCGATGTGCCGGCCCTGTCGCGGGCTTATCTCGTGGGCGGTTGCGTGCGCGATTCCCTGCTGGGCATCGTGCACAAGGACTTTGATCTCGAAGTTTACGGCGTGGGTTATGAAGCGCTGGAGCGGGTGTTAAGCGCGCATGGCCGCGTGGATCTGGTCGGCAAATCGTTCGGGGTAATCAAGTTCACCAGTCAAAGCGGGGCGCAGTGGGACTTCAGTCTGCCGCGCCGGGATTCCAAGATGTCCGCCGGGCATAAAGGATTTCGAGTGGAGTTCGATCCGGGCATTGATCCGAAGACGGCGGCGAGTCGCCGGGATTTTACAATCAACGCGCTGATGTTTGATCCGCGCACGGGCGAATACCTCGACTTTTTCGGCGGACGGGATGATCTGGAGAAACGCGTGCTGCGCCACACAAGTTCCGCTTTCGTCGAAGACCCGTTGCGCGTGCTGCGGGGAATGCAATTCGCCGCGCGTTTCGATCTGACGCTGGCGCCAGAGACGGTCGGGTTGTGCCGATCCATCGTGCAGACCTTTCCCGAGCTGGCGGTCGAGCGCGTGGGGATGGAGTGGTTCAAGTGGGCGGGCGCGAGCCGGCGACCGTCGGCGGGCCTGCGCTTTCTGAAGGACACCGGCTGGCTGCGGCACTTCCCGGAAATTGCGGCATTGGATGGGACACCGCAGGACCCGGAATGGCATCCGGAAGGCGACGTGTTCACGCACACGTGTCATTGCTGCGATGCAATGGCGGAATTGCCCGAGTGGCGCGCGGCGGATGAGACCACGCGCCGGGTGCTCATGTTCGCGGTGCTGGCGCATGACTTCGCGAAACCGCAGACCACTCAGGAGGTGGAGCGCGACGGGCAAAAACGTATTGTCTCGCCGGGGCACGAGGAGCAAGGCGGGCCGGTGGCGGAAGCCTTTCTGACGCGGATCGGCGCCCCGAACGAAATAAAAGAACGCGTGGTGCCGCTGGTGAAGCATCACCTCGCCCATTTGCAGATGGTGAGCAACCGCTCGGTTCGGCGGCTGGCGAACTGTTTGAAACCCGCGTCCATTGACGAACTCTGCCTGGTGATGACGGCGGATCATTTCGGCCGGCCACCCAAACCGCGGATCATTCACGAAGGGATTTCGGGGCTGCGGACGAAGGCAGAAGAGCTGCGCCTGCGCGACGCAGCGCCCAAACCGCTGTTGCAAGGTCGCCATTTGATTGCTCGGGGCATGCAGCCGGGCGCGCAGTTTGGCCGGTTGCTCGACGAGGCGTTCGAAGCACAACTTGAGGGCCGGTTCACAGATCTCGACGGCGCTCTGAAATGGCTGGACGAACGGAACTGATGTTTCGTGTTGCGGGCCAGTCGCGCGGTATCTGCCGGAACTGCCGGACGAAGGAACGCGGGAAACATTGAAAGATTTGCCGCGCGGGTGAGTTGGAAGACCGTCGCTGGATTCCGTCAAGCGCGTCAGTCCGGCTTTTCGCCGACACGGTGACCCGGCTGAATTACTTTCCAACCGCCTTCACCACTTTCTGCGCCGCGTCGGCCATGGAATCGCCGCTGATGAGCGCGAGGCCGGATTCGCCGAGCGTCTTTTTTCCGGCTGCGACGTTGTTGCCTTCGAGGCGGACGACCAGCGGAAGCTTCAAGCCGGTCTCGCGCACAGCGGCGACGATTCCGGTGGCAATCACGTTGCAATCCATGATGCCGCCGAAAATGTTCACCAGAATGCCCTTCACGTGCGGGTCGCTTAAAATGATTTTGAACGCGGCGGTCACCTGTTCCTTGCTGGCGCCACCACCCACGTCGAGGAAGTTTGCCGGGCTGCCGCCGAAATGCTGGATGATGTCCATGGTGGCCATCGCCAGACCGGCGCCGTTGACCAGACAGGCGATGTTGCCGTCGAGCTTGATGTAATTGAGAGAATGTTTGCTCGCCTCGATTTCAAGCGGCGCCTCCTCGCCCAGATCGCGCATCGCCTGAATGTTCGCGTGGCGATACAGCGCGTTGTCGTCGAGACCGATCTTGCCATCGAGCGCCATGATCGCTTCCTTGCCATCGGCAGTCTCGACGAGGCAGAGGGGATTGATCTCGACGAGCGAGGCGTCGCACTCCCACCAGGTCTTATACACGCCGAGCAGGAGTTTCGCGGTGGCATTGATCAAGTCTCCCTTGAGCCCGAGGGCGGCGGCGAGCTTGCGCGCCTGATACGGCATGATTCCGACGGCGGGATCAATAGATTCGCGGATGATTTTCTCCGGCGTTTTCCCGGCGACTTCCTCGATGTCCATTCCGCCCTCGGTGCTGACCATCACGATGGGCCGCGACACCGCGCGGTCGAGCAGCACGGCGAGGTAAAATTCCTTCTTGATGTTGGAAGCGGCTTCGACGAGCAGCTTGCCGACGACGCGGCCTTCGGGTCCAGTCTGTCTGGTGACGAGCGCCTGGCCGAGCATGGCTTTTGCGCGCTCGAAAACTTCCGCGGCGGATGAGCAGACTTTCACGCCTCCCTGCAAACCGCTCTTGAAGGTGCCTTTGCCGCGGCCCCCGGCGTGAATCTGGGATTTGACGACGACGCGCTTGTGGCCAGCGGCAAGAAGTTTTTCCGCGACGGCCTTCGCTTCTTCCGGAGCGCTGGCAACGTTGCCGGGCGGCACCGCCACACCGTATTGAGCGAGGAGCTGTTTGGCCTGGTACTCGTGAATGTTCACCTGTTAGTTCAAACTTAAAGGTCTAAAGTCCGAAGCCGGCCACGAGTTCGGACCCTGGGACCCGCCGGACCTATCGCTGATCGACGGGAACAACTTTCAACCCAACCGGCCCGGTGTATTGGCTCTGAGGACGGATCAGGCGGTTGTCGGCCAACTGTTCCAGCAGGTGCGCCGTCCAGCCGGCGGTGCGCGCGATGGCGAAGACAGGTGTGAACAGGTCGGTCGGAATACCCAGCGAGTAATAGACCGTTGCGGAGTAGAAGTCCACGTTGGCGTTCAGTTTTTTCTCCTTGAGCATGAGTTCGGCGATGCGCTCGCTCATCTGAATCCATTTCGGCTCGCCGAGTTTGGAGCTGAGGATTTGTGCCATGCGTTTCAGGTGCGGCGCGCGGGGATCGAGCACCTTGTAAACGCGGTGACCGATGCCCATGATTTTTTTCTTTTGCGCCAAAGCCTCGGCGATGTAGGCATCCACGCGGTCAAGCGAGCCTATCTCCTGCAGCATTTTGATGACGCCCTCGTTCGCGCCGCCATGCAACGGACCTTTCAACGTGCCAATGGCACTGGTGATTGCTGAATACATGTCACTCAAGGTAGCGATGGTCACCCGGGCGCTGAACGTGGAGGCGTTCATGCCGTGGTCCGCGTGCAGCACGTAGCACAAGTCCAGCGTGTTCGTCTTTTCGGCCGAAGGTTTCTCGCCGTCAATCATGTAGAGAAAATTCGCTGCCTCACCCAGCGACGGCTCAGGCGGCAGCAAAATCCTGCCCTGACGGTAACGATGGTAATACGCGGTGATGACCGGTATGCGCGCGATGAGGCGAAGCGCCTTTA
>Ga0134126_10004295_pt1 | contig 17836 bp, 15 predicted proteins | sample KB31752_FD_96881 | JGI IMG/M metagenome (GOLD analysis project Ga0134126, IMG submission 96881) | Terrestrial soil microbial communities with excess Nitrogen fertilizer from Kellogg Biological Station, Michigan, USA - KB3-175-2 | ecosystem: Environmental > Terrestrial > Soil > Unclassified ...
ATGCCGAATGAATGATTGTCGACTGAGCGAGGGGGGAATTTTGCGACCACCTGTGCCATTAGCGACCTCCTTTTCCACGAGAGTGCCCTAAAATTCCACAGGCGTCCAAGACCTTTTTCGTCAAGAGTGATGCTCAATAGGCATCATGAAGGCACATTTAGATAGACACTGCCACCCGTAATCGAGTCCCATTCTCCGTCTCCCTCATCTCTATGCGCTTTTCGCTGCCTTCTTCTGTGCTGCCCAACGCTTCCGCTGTGCCTCTGCAATCCGCTTGCGAGCTTCTGCGCTCATAGTGCGCCGTGCTCGCTTGTTCGGGGATGCTGCTGCGGTCGTGGTGCTCTTGCGACGTGTGCCAGTGCCATTGCTGGTGCCTGCCAGGAGTGCGCGGGCCTGTTGTAAACGTGCGATCTCTGCATCAATGGTGGACAAAAGGTTGTCTAAGCTCATGGGCACCAGTGTAATTGACCAGAGCGATATACATCACCGCTAGGCCAGAACATAGACGTGCGCAACACCCTTCGCGCACGCAACGCATCGAACGGAAGGTGACAGCGCCCAAGCCAATGGGCAGCACACGAAAACTGGATGTGTCCAACCGAGTAATACAGAAGGTCAGATTGGCTGTATCGACCGTTGAGGGACCGAAATGCCAGATACAAATAAAGGCGAGTGGATTGCACTGCTGAAAAGGCAAGTGAATGCAGCGGAGGAACGCGAAGAACGCTGGAGGAGATTAGGGCCGCAGTTGAAGTTCACGAATCGGGACACTTGGGAAGCCATTGCGAAACTCAGAAGGTCCGAGGTTGAGCACTTGAGGAAGCTACTTCATGAAGCACAAACGCGGGTGCAGCAGCCCCAGTCATAACCTTGCCCATTCGCTCTAGGGTCATGCCTCATCGATCTTGGGGCGGATGCCACACCACTCATTTGGCATCCGAGAGCAAGTCCAGCGTTCGCACCGTATGGCTGCTCACCTTGATGAATGTGGGAAAGCCGCTCTTGAGCACCAGCATCTGAGCGTGCAAGTCCACTTCCTGCACCCCAGCATTCAGCAAAGCCGCTTCTAGGCTGCTCACAGACGAAAACTCACGGCTGGAGGTGCAGAAGGCTTTGCAGTCACCGCTAAGGGCACACGTGACTTCTACGGGCGCGGTTCCGCCATGAGGCTTCCATAGAAGCAGGTAAATTGTCGGGAACATGGTGCATTCAGAATAGCGGGTGTTAGCAAGCACCGTCTACCAGCGGGAATGCGACCTTCAGGCCACGGACTTCAGAGGGGATTCACCATCACTCTTCGGGGTCTCGGAATTGACGAGCGTTTCCAGGGCGGCAGGTTCACGCTCCAGCTTGCCCACTTCCAATTCTGCCATTGAGCGAACTACGGGACTCTTCAGTTCGATAAGGGAAGGGTCGTCCTCCGACAGAGCGCCCTTCGATTGCATCTTCTGAAGGGTCACTTGCAGTATCCGCTTTAGCTTTATCGAAGCCATCAAAATGCCTTATGTCCGCCTGATGATACGGATGCAGGACTGGTCTGAATAGCTGCATTGCGGTGAGATTAGTCTGACGAAGATGCGTCAACTGACGGTCGCGAGAAGCATCATCGATCTCAGTTCAGAAGCAAGAAGCAACGGGAACTGCTCGGGATCGGCCATGATGCGAGGGTATGCGAGTACCGTCTTTGTCCGCTCGATGTGCCTGCCGTCCTCGTCTTCTAGCAGGGCAATGAATTGGACGTCCTCACAGGCGGGTGCGTTTTCTGAAGCGCCCAGAGACTCGCAGTGAAATCTGACCAGCTTATATCGATTGGAAACCATTCGCCCATTATCGCTGGAGGGTAGTGCATCGGCATGTGATTTGGATCACCGAGGCCATGGCTCAAGATCAGCCTGCAAGGAGGGGTCAGGGCTGCGGGTCGGGTGACCTCTGCCGTATTTCTGCCCCGTTTGGGCAAAGGTTAGATCGTTTAAAACCACGGTACGCACGACGGTACCGAAATGTGTTTTAGGGTGATTTTGGATGCTTTTCGGTGCCACCGATGCTCCTAAAATCAATAACTTACGCTCATGTTTAGAACTGTCACGGCAGAGGTCGCGGGTTCGAGCCCCGTCGTCCCCGCCATACATTCCCAATACTTACGGAAACGTATGGACTCACAGTGACAATCAAATCAAGGTCCGATAAAGGTCCAATAAGCCCGCTACTGCCGAATTTGCGGGTATTTTTCTTGTATCGTTTGACCCACGTCTGACACGATCATTCTGACAACCTTGCTCTGTGCAGCTCGCTTGTTCGAGTTCACTGCCTGCGTGTAAACATCCAGCATGATTCGGCTGTTCGCGTGTCGCAAGAGCTCCTGAACGGTTTTGACATCCTCACCGTTAGGTTTCAGCAATGTGCCGAAGGAATGCCGGAAGTGTGCCAACCGACTTTCTTGTGAATGCCGTTTGCTTTCGCAACCGGCCGAATGTGCCGCTTCATGAGGTTATGCGGCCAATATGGCTGCTTGCTCCTCATGCGAGCAATTCGCTGATCAACGCGTGCGGCTGGAGGTTCTTGGCTTTAGTAATGGCATGTTCCGCGCTATAGGCTGGGCGGGCCTTGTAGCCGAGAACTTCCAGAAGCATAGCGCCTGCGTCGGCCACCGTCTTTTACGGGATCTACCACTAGAACACGCGTGAGCACACGCCGAAGGATGGCAGGGAACATCCCCTTATACCCCGCCTGCGGTTGGTCGCGAAGAGGCCACAATTTGCGGAATCCCGGCGGAAGGTTCGCTGGTGTTCGTTTTTACCTGACGCGGGGGACGCCTTTGCCGTAGGTGCCGGGTGGGGCTAGTTCGCGGCGGATTCTTGGTTCAGTGTCGTTGCGCTGATTAGAGTGGAAGATGGTATCGCCTTGCGAGATCAGGTAGTCGGCGGTGCGGGCGGCGAGGGCCTGAATGGTGAGTCCGGGATTGGCGGAGCCCTGGGTGGGCATGAGGCTGCCGTCGCATACGAACAGGTTAGGGATGTCGTGGGTGCGGCCGAACTTGTCGGTGACCGAGGTGCTCGGATCTGAGCCCATGCGACAGGCTCCTACGAGATGGGCATAGCGGGCTTCCTGCACGACCTCGGCGGCTCCGGCGGCGTGCATGACTTCGAATGCCTTCTCTTTGCCGAACTTGATGAGCTTTTTGTCGTTGTCGTGCAGGTTGAAGGAGACGTGCGCGATGGGAAGGCCGAACTGATCCTTTTCTTCGTCGAGGGTGACGCGGTTTTCGGGCCAGGGCAGTATTTCGCCGAGGACGCCCAACGCGGCCCAGTGGTTGTAGTCCATCATTTCGCGGCGCAGTCCCCAGCCCCACGCTTTCTTCGCGGCGACCATCTGTTTGGCGAAGGCGATGGGAAGCGGGCCGACCGTCTGGATGGCGAATCCGCGCGCGAAGTCGCGGCGCGGATCAGTCTCGTAGAACTCTTCGGTGAGGGCGTGGGCGGGCGGGGCTTTGTACATGCGTACGAGTTGGTCGAAGCGGCCGAGGACGACGTTGCCGGCCTGGGCCATGAGGTAGCGGCCCACGGTGCCGCTGGAGTTGGCGAGTCCATTTTCAAAGCCGGGGCAGGCCGAGTTGAGCAGGAGGCGTGGAGTTTCGATGGCGTATCCGGCGACGACGACGGCACGGGCTTTCTGGAAGTGGGTTTGGCCGTCGCGGTCGAAGTAGTGGACACCGGTGACGCGCCCGTTGCGGCCGAGTTCGATGCGGGCGGCCATGGAGTGGGGGCGGATTTCAGCCCCGTTGTGGAGAGCATCTGGCACATGGGTGATGAGGGTGCTGGCCTTGGCTCCGACCTTGCAGCCCTGGATGCAGAAGCCACGATAGATGCAGTGGGGGCGGTCGCCGTGGGAGCCGGAGAGGATGGCCACGGGTCCGCCGATGGAGACGGGGATGTTGAGGGCGGAGCAGCCGCGGACGAGCGCGTTGCCGACGCCACCCATGGGGTGAGGGCCGTAGGCGTATCCGTGGGGGCGGCCCCAGGGATAGTACGCGGGTCCTGCGACTGGCATTTCGAGCTCGAGCTGCTCGTAGGAGGGGAGGAGTTCGTCGTAGGTGAGGGGCCAGTCGGCTCCGACGCCATCGCAGGTGTAGACCTCGAAGTCGGAGGGGTGGAGGCGCGGGGTGAAGGCGGCCCAATGGACCGAGCCTCCACCAACCCCTCTGCCGCTGTTGTTGGCGCCGAGAGCGAGTGGGTCGGAGCCGCCGGTGACGCGCGGGTCTTCCCAGTAGAGCTGGTGGGATCCGGCTTCATCGCTGACCCAGTCACGCTCAGTATCCCAGAAGGGGCCGGCTTCAAGGCCAACAACGGAAAAGCCGGCGCGGGCGAGGCGCTGGAGGAGGACGCCTCCGGCAGAGCCGATGCCGACGATGAGGTAATCAGCCTCTTCATTATCGTCAAAGCGGCGCATGGGGACGGAGATGTGCTGCAGAGGGCCGAGCGTGTGCTCGTGCGTATGCGGGCCGTCGAATGAGCCGAAAAGGGGCTGCTTCATGCGGATCTCGTGCGGTGCGGGTGACGGAGCTGCTCGGCTTCGGTGTGGTGGTGCGAGGCGTCCTCGGTTTCGCCGGAGAGGGAGGCGGAGGGAGCCAGCCACTCGTAGCGCTCTTCCTCGACCTCCCACGGTTCGGGCTCACCGCGTTCGAGGCGGGTGTAGGCGCGGGGGTAGGCAGGACCGCCGAAGCCGATCTCATCCCAAGCCCAGGGGTGCGCGTAGTAGACGTCGATGGCGTCGGAGGTGAGCAGTTGCCAGAAGCGGTGGACGGACATGCGCTGCCAGATTTCGGTGGCGCCTTGGGGCTCGCCGTCGTGGAGGGTGCGGACCACGCTCTCCTGCTGCCGCCAGGAGAGCTGGAGGAAGTTGTTGTTGAATGCGGAGTGGGCTTCAGAATCGATGGCCTCGATACCCAGGGTCTTGTAGATCTCGCGATCGTGGGGCATGTCTTCGAAGCGATAGCCGACGGTGCGGTTGTGGTGGAGGCGGTCATCGAGGAACGGAACGATAGGGATGCGACGGTCGGGGGTGCGGTCGTCCTGGGGCAGGATGTGGTCAAAGACGACTTCCCAGAACGCAGCTTCGTAGGCGGTTAAGAAGCGAATGGGAGGAGGGGTGTGGAGGCGCTGCTCAATTAAGGAGCGCGTGGCTTTGTCCCAGAAGGCGCGCTGGCTCATGGTGCTGTAGCCCGGGTAATAACCCGGCTGCGGGGTTCGCAGAAGGGGCTCGTGTGTGTCGGGATTGCGTGGGAGAAAGGCGGGGTCTGTTTGGCTCTGTCGGGGCTTCATTCGCTTTTCCTCCGCAGGAGGCTGGCCAGCACGCCCATCATGCCGGCGGCTCCGAAGAGCAGCGGGGCAAAGATGGGCGGCCCGTAGAGGATGTTATAGACGAGGTGTTTGGTTCCTCCAGGCCGGCGCAGGACTCCGCGAGCGTGGTAGAAGAAGCCAATGCCGGCGTCCACAGTAGCGGCGGCGGAGAGCACGGGCAGTGCGGTGCGGGCAACGGTGCGGTTGCGCGTCGAGGCAAGGGCGGCCCCGGCGAGCATGGGGGCGATGAGGATGGGCGTCCACTGAACCCAGTAGCGGAAATTGTTTTTGTAGTGGGAGTACCAGGCCTCGAATCCGCTGAGCAGAGCACTGAGGGCGGTGACGATGGCGACCTGCTTCTGAAAGCGGCCCTCGCGAAGATCCTGCTCGGCGGAGAGCAAGGCGCGTGCTTCAGAGGCGGGCAGAAGGTGGGAGAGGAAGGTGTCATAGCCGCCGTTGTCTTCGTGGGTGGCTTCTTCGCGCTGAAGGTAGGAGGTGATGAGGCCGAGATAGGCTGCCGTTCCGAAGAGCAGGGGTGCAAAGATGGGCGGTCCCATGATCATGTTGGTGAGCGGCAGGCGCCATCCTCCCGGCTTGCGATGGATGCCGCGAACGTGGAAGTAGAAGCCCACGCCTGCATCCACGAGGGTGACTGCCGAGGCGAGCCTCAGCACAGTGCGTGCGGCGCGACGGCTGAAGACGGCGGCAATGGCCGCGCCTGCGAGCACGCCGCTTAGAATGACGGGCGTGTACATGACGCGCCGGCTGTAGCTGCCGCGGTAGTGCTCGTAAGTTACTTCAAGACCGCTGATGATGCTGGCGCCAGCCGTGATGAATGAGAGGCTGCGCTGGAAGCGGCCTTCGCGAACGTGGTTGGCGATTATTTCAGCGTCGCGCTGCGAATCTAGTGTCAGCCCCGGAGAGGACACGATTAGATGACCTCCCGGACCCGGTCCTCAGTGATTGTACGAATGATCTTGACGGCGTCCTTTTGTCCGCGGAGGAGGGCCTTGGCGAGGTGCAGAGCCTGATCCGTGGTGACTTTGCCGGGCATGGGCGGCTCATTGGGATCCACGACCGCCTGGACGACCGTAGGGCCGGGGTGGGCGAGAGCTTCTCGCAGCACCGTCTCGGCCTGCTCGGGGCGCTCGATTGTGAAGCCGCGCGCACCGCAGGCTTCCGCCACTCTCTCGAAATCGATCGGTAGCAGCTCCACACCGAATTCGGGATTGCCTTCAAGGATCATCTGCTCCCACTTGATCTGACCGAGTACGTTGTTCTTGATGACCACTACGCAGACATTGAGTTTGTACTTGACGAGGGTGGCGATTTCAGCCATGAGCATGGAGAGTCCACCATCGCCCACGACACAAACGACCTGACGACCCGGGTAGGCGACGGCCGCGCCGATGCAATAGGGCAAGCCGTTGGCCATGGTGGCTAGCGAGCCGGAGAGCGAGAATTGCATGTCCCCGCGCATTTCGACATAACGGGCGGTCCACGTCGCGATGGTGCCGCTGTCGGAGGCTACGATGGCGTTATCGGTGAGCAGTTTGTTGAGAGTATGGGTGACGACCTGTGGCTTCATGGGCATGTCCTGCCTCGTGCCGCGCTCCTCCATCAACTCGTACCAGTCCTTCATGCGGCCCTGCGCCTTCTTGAGGAACTTGCCGTTTTTCTTGCTGAGCAGCGGAAGCAGGGACTGCAAGACGAGGCGCGCATCGCCCACGAGGGCGACGTCACTGGGATAACGGAGGCCAATGCGCGTGGGGTCAATGTCGATCTGAACGCATTTGGCCTGACCCGGCTTGGGAAGGAATTCCATGTAGGGGAAGCTGGTGCCGATCATGATGAGTGTGTCGCACTCCTCCATGGCGTCGACGGAGGGCGCGGTGCCGAGCAGGCCGATACCGCCGGTGGTGTAGGGGCTACGATCGGGCAAAACGGCTTTGCCGAGCAGCGCCTTGACTACGGGGCCTCCGACGACCTCTGCGAGTTGTGCGACTTCTTCGCGGGCACCCAGAGCCCCGCGACCGACGAAGACGGTGACCTTTTCGCCTTTGTTGATGAGCGCGGCGGCTTCATTGAGCAAGGTTTCGGACGGACGCAAATTCAGCGGCACGTGCAAGTCCGCGCTGTGATGCGCGACGTTGGCTTTGCTGCGGTTGTTGTCGGAGGCAGGGAACTCCTGGATGTCTTTGGGGATGCAGATGTGCGCGACGCCGCGACGCCCGTAGGCAGTCCGAACCGCCATGTCAACAACGTTCACGGCATGGGCGGGTCCCATGATGCGCTGATTGAATTCGGAGACATCCATGAAGAGCTTGTCGAGATCGACATCCTGCTGATAGTCCATGCCAATTAGGTCGTGAAAGGTATGACCGGTGATGGCGAGCACGGGGTGCTGATCGCACTTGGCGTCGTAGAGTCCATTGAGGAGGTGAATTCCCCCGGGGCCGGAGGTGGCAATACAAACACCGAGGCGGCCCGTGAACTTGGCGTAGCCTACGGCGGCAAAGGCGGCCGCTTCTTCATGGCGAACCTGGATGAACTTCAACTTGTCCTGATGTGTGCGAAGCGCTTCAAAGAATCCGTCAACCCCGTCGCCGGGAAATCCGAATATCGTGTCGACGCCCCACTCGACAAGCCGCTCAACCACGATGTCAGAAACCTGCCTGCTCATAGGTCCTCTCTCTGCGCCCGAGGCGCCAGGCCGCGTGTATCCACCACTACAATTTCGACCAGCTCCATGGTCGTCTCGTGCCAGGCAAAGGTGCCGTCGGACTCGGGACTGCCTGTAGGAGCCCGGTAATCTCGGATGCTGCCGTTCGCAATTTCGACTTCGGTAGTCATGAGATTTGTCGGGAAACACCGCTGCGCGATATCGGGCATCTCAACCGTACGATGCGACCCATGGATTGCATGTTGCGTCGTATTGCGATGTTATTCCGGACAGCGCGATCTGCCGATGTCATCGTTTGGGCTGATTTGGAGCGTGCATTATCCGAGCTATGGCCCAACCGATCAAAGCTGGCTCGTCATCCTGAACGTAATGACCGCTCCTTGCTGTGGTCACGAGAGTTCCGCCCGGCACCGAACGAGCGAACTTTGTTAAGGAGAACAATCGGGGGTGCCGACGAACTGGTCTGGGCAGAATAAGAAGTCAGACTCAGCTTTATCCAGGTTGAGGCGCTGCACGGATCGGGCGGGCTGCTGCGAGAGCTAAAATCCCGAGTCCCCACAAACCGATGAATACCGCCTTTGAAATCGAGTGCAATCCACGTATTCAATAACAAGTCAGCATCGATGAGCATGGCCGTCTACATAGAATTTCTGATTCGATGGTCGTCTATTCAGAAGTGCGCCACTTCCTCGCCTGCCATACTTCCGGTTTGGCGGTCATTCGCCAACAGTCCCCTCACACGGGCAAATGAAAGCGCGGAGCAACCCAGCCCCACTCTCAAGGGCATCCAATGACTGCACGTAAGTAGGAAAATACTGGCAGGCCTAGATCCTGCAGACCCCGGAGTAAAACCATGCCCTTACGGATGTCGTGTGCCGCCTTGGCGATTCTCGCACTTCCCGCCGCCGCCTTCTCCTCCACCCTCAGTTTCCAAAAACACACCCAAGACAACGCATCCGACTTCGGCGGGGGTGCGCCCTTCTACCAACACGCGGATCTCAACCACGACGGCCGGGAAGATTTAGTGTTCGCATACAGTCCGGGACAGGGCGCACAGAATATCTTCGCCGTTCAACTCGCCACGGCCGACGGCGTTTACGGTCCGGCCACCTCCTACCAAATCAATCCCAACACCGGCATCGAACAACTCGTGCTAGGCGACTTCAATAATGACGGCGCTATCGATATTCTCATCGCCGCCTGGGACGGCCATTTTTATCTTTATCAAAACGATAAAAGCGGCAAGTTCACGCTCGTGAACACTTTTTCGTTTGTGGGTAGCTCAACTTCGGATTATTCGGTAGGCATTGCCGCGGGCGATTTCAACCACGACAGCATCACCGACCTGGCATTTATCAATGCCGGCCGCGTTAACGTTTGGTTTGGCAATGGCAAGAACGGATTCACCACTGGCCCTTCCACGGGCGTCTTGGGCATTACTCCCCAAATTGGTGACTTTGATGGCGACGGCAAGGCCGACCTTCTGCTCACCGATGCCACTGACCACACCAAGGCGTACGTCCTCTATGGAGACAACACCGGCCACTTCCCGCAAACCACAACCATCTATCGGACCGCGCCGGCTGGGACTCCCACCGACATGACGTATGTCGAATTCTCCGTGGGGGATGTGAACAGCGACGGCAAGAGCGATGTGATGGCTGTCCAGCGCGGAGCCTACAAAAATCGCGTTTTCATCTACTATGGGGATTCATCCCGTCAACTGCGGAGCCGAACCTACGTGACCACCCGCCAGTGCGTGGAGGGCCCTGCCACCGTCGCCGACCTTGACGGCAACGGCTACAACGACCTCATCGTTCGCGAAGACGATTGCACCAACACCAACTATGGACCCCCGTACATCGACGTGCTGACCCGCAATCCCAATTCGAGCTATAACGCAGATCGGACCGTCTTCACGGCCCCGCCCATTGGTGGAGTCACCTATGGTGTGCCCTTTACTCCGCAGGCGATTCGCGCCAACGCCGACACGAAACCAGATCTGCTTCTCACTCAGTGCGCCGACTCCGGTTGTTACGCCTCAACCATCAACACTCTGCTCAACACAAGTTCAGGCAACTTCCCAAGTTGCGAAGCGCCTGCCGATGCCAAAGGCATTAACGTGTGCAAGCCCTCCGGTTCCGTTGCATCCCCTGTGGCTTTTGCCATCGGCGCGGCTGGCCCGGTGCCGATGCGCGACGTCGAGGTCTGGATTGATGGCAAGAAGCTGGCTGAACAGATCGACGGCTTTTCCTATTACACGTTCCTTAACAAGAACGTGAGCCTCACCCCCGGATCGCACAAGGTAACGGTCTCTGCCGCGGGTTGGGATCAGTCACTTGTTAAGAAATCTTTCACCGTCAGTGTGCAATAGGCGTTGGTGCGAGCCTAGGAAGCTATTGTTCAAACATGCGACAAACCAAACCGAAGGGGCTGCTGCGGCAGTCCCTTCGGATTCCTCTCCGTGCATTCGTCGCCGCGGTGGGGTGTCAGACGCCCTCGCCAGACCTGGAACGGCATACGGGTTTTGAACCCAACCAAGAATAACTATCAGGCGCAAGTTGTGACTATTTCGATTTCGGCGAACAGCGGCGATCGGTTTGATGAAAGCAACGGACGCCGCCCGCATAGATCAGGATTTCATAGCGATGCTCATCTAGGTCACGTTTGAGACGCGCATGATCTGCTGAAGGGTGAGTCTGACCGGAGCTTCGCCGGGCAGCACTGATCTGGAACAATTCGCCCGGTGCCGCACCGACACGTCAATTGCTGGTTCGCCCATATCAGGCACATCGAGGGCAATTGGCAGCACCGCGTCCCCGAAGCGTTCGTGAAGGTCCGCGACGTCTTCCAACTTGCGTGCGGTGGCTGTGACTTTATCTCCACGCTGGAGCGCGGCCTCGGCCCAGATACGCCCGAAACCACGAGACGCGCCGGTGATCAACCATGTCTTCTGCATATGATTCCTATCAACTTGGCTGAGTTGAGTTTGTTTTACGATGCTCCCGACGGCCTTTCTTCAGGCATGCATATAACGCATATTCCTGAGATCGGTGAGAAGGTCAGGACCAGTCGGGTTCCAGCCAAGGTTTGCTCGGGTCTGCACACTGGAAGTCCGAAGGTCTCTCCCCGCAAAGGATCCGAGGAAGCCGAAATGCTCCTGGGCCTGTTCAGGCGCGATGGAAACGATGGGCACGTTCAGGCCGCGGCCAATGGCGGTTGCGATGTCTTTCAAAGGCACACCGTCTTCTGCGACTGCGTGGTAGCGGGCCCCGGCTGTGGCCTTTTCCAGAACAAGCCGGTAGAGCCGGGCAACATCCGTCACGTGAGCTGCAGGCCAGCGATTGTGTCCTTCGCCGATGTAGGCCGAGACTCCCTTTGTGCGTGCTATTGCTATCAGGGGAGTGATCAGGCCCTGTTTCTCCGTATCGTGGACCTGAGGCAAACGCATCACCGATGCGTTGACCCCGTCTTCGACGAGCGCGATGGCTGTTGCCTCCGATACACGAGGAAAGGAGGGCGAGGAAGGAAACGGTGGATCGTCCTCGGTGGCGGCGCGGCCCTCAGCCACGCCAACTCCAGAGCTGACGATGAAGGGTCGGCTGGAACTTTTGAGCACTGCGCCGATGGTCTCGATGGCGCGTTTGTCGAGTTCACAGCTTTCTGCGAATCTTGTCCAGTCGTGCCGGAAAGCGACGTGAAGGACGGCATCGGATGCGGCAGCACCGCTGCGCAGGCTTTCCAGATTTTCGAGATCGCCGCGCTGTACCTGAGCTCCAGCGGCTACCAGAGACTGAGCGCCTGCATCGCTGCGCGCAAGGCCGAGCACATGGTGGCCCGCGCCGATAAGATCCGGGACAATTCTGGAACCGATGAATCCTGTCGCACCTGTTACGAAAACGCGCATGTGAGTACCCCTATTCCTGAAGGATTGGATTGACCTGTTTAAAAACGTGATTCCTACTTATGCTGTGGGATTCTGTCTGGACACTGCATCGAGCTGGACAAGAATGTCTGCGGGCAGCTGCAGCGTTGCCGCGTTGAGATTTTCGCGAAGATGATCGAGAGAGGATGTTCCCGGGATGACCAGGATGTTGGACGAGCGCTGGAGGAGCCACGCAAGTGCAACCTGAAGCGGCGTACCATTGAGGCGCGATGCCGCTTCAGACAAGTTCGACGACTGCAGTGGACTGAATCCCCCGAGCGGAAAAAATGGAACGTAGGCTATGCCATCGTGGGCAAGGTCCGCGACAAGCGCATCGTCGGCCCGATGGGCGAGGTTGTATTGATTCTGGACGCAAACGATGGGAGCAATCCGTCGTGCCTCAGCGATCTGAGCCGGCGTTACATTGCTCACTCCAATATGGCGGATCAAACTTTTCTGCTGGAGCTCGGCCAGTGCCGTGAATGGCTCCTCAATCGATCCACCCATCGGCCCCATCACTCCACCTACCCGGAGATTGACAACATCGAGCGCGTCCAAACCCAGGTTGCGCAGATTGTCGTGGACCGCTGCAGTCAGCTCGCCTTGGGAGAGAGCGTGAATCCACGATCCATCTTCTCCTCGCCGCGCGCCAACCTTGGTCACAATGACCAAATCGTCGGGATATGGAAGGAGCGCCTTTCGGATGATCTGATTGGTGACGTGAGGGCCATAGAAGTCGGCAGTATCTATATGATTTACGCCGCTCGCGACGGCTTCTCGCAGCACGCGGATCGCTTTTTCGACATCGTTCGGCGGTCCCCATACTCGCTTGTCGCCCCGTTTACCCGCAAGCTGCATGGCTCCATAGCCCATACGGTTCAATTTGAGCGAAGAGCCGGGCAGAGCGAAGCTGCCGGCAAGGTTTGCGTCTTGAATCATTGTTTTCCTTTCGGCTTCTGTTCGTCTGGTTCTTGCCATCACTCTTGACCAGGTGTCGCCGTTTTACATAAAACGGAGACTGTCTCCGAAGATATAGATAATCGGAGATAGTCTCCGGTTGCAAAAAAGCTTTTCGGAAAGATGAAGAAGCGTTCCCAGCCCGACCAACGCAAGCGGCGCTCCGATGCCCAGCGCAATCGCGAGCGTATTCTCGAGGTCGCGAAAAGCGCCTTTACGCGCCACGGTGCGGACGCCAGCCTGGACGACATCGCGAAGCAGGCGGGTGTCGGGGCTGGTACCTTGTATCGGCATTTCCCCGCACGGGATGCGCTCATCGAAGCGGTCTACCGGAGTGAGGTGGAAAAGCTGGCTGCGGCAGCTCGCGAGTTCACCGCGGCTATGCCTCCGATCGATGCCCTGCGCACCTGGCTGCTGCTATTTGTCGATTACGTGGCGGCAAAGCACATCATTGCGCCTGCGCTCAACAGCGTCGCCGGGGGTCCTTCCAAACTCTATGAGAGTTCTCGCAGCATGATCCAGGAAGCACTCGAAGAGTTGGTGAAGCGCGCGAAAAAGAGCGGCGATGTGCGAAGAGACGTTGACAGCTCGGATCTGCTTCGAGCGGTGATCGGCGTCTCTTATGTCGGTTCTGGCGGGGATTGGCAGCAGAGCGCCAGAAGGCTGGTTGACATACTAATCGCGGGTTCAAGGGCCGCCAAATAGACATTCATTCAACTCTGTTCCGGGGTGGTTCTACGTGCGTTCAACGCTCCGCGATAGTTTTGATGAAGCATTCAGAGAGGACCTTGCCGATCGAGAGAACAATTGCCTGTTACGTGCCAGGGCCGTTGGGATGATTGTGTGTGGAGGAAAGACCCGAAGCCAATCGGCTCTCGTTCCCGTTCCAGGTTGCATGGTGCCTGCCGTCACTCCTTAGCTTCGCGAATTTCATTGTCTATCGGAGTGGGTAAACCACTCGGGCATTATGCACTCACCGAAATCCACACAATGAGCTTCCCACCCATCGCGCTCTCATCCGTAACCCTCCAAGCCCACTGCGACAACCCGTCTATTCATGCGAAGTCTCAGAGCTTTTCTGGGGCGATCTACGCGTGATGAGCCCTAACTGACGAACAGATATAGCGAACGCGGCGCTGAGCTCGGAATTTTGGGCTGTTTGCGTGGAGCCGGCTTGGCTGGGCGCGCGATACCTCTGAATCGAAGACGGGTTATGATGGAAGCCCTGATGAGAATTCAGGCAATCATGCTTTCGTTGTTGCCTCTGCTTTGGCTTTCCGGGACGTTGGTTGCGGCAGGGCAGCAGGACACGTTTGAAATCGTCGGAATTGTGCGAGATGCCCAGGGGCATGGTATGGCCGACGCTTCTGTGCGGTTGCAGCCGCAAGGGGAACAACGGGCAGAGCAGCACACAACAGACGCCGCGGGCCGGTTTCAGTTTTCAGGATTGAAACCTGCATTGTACGTGCTGAGCGCCTCCACGGGGGAGAAGCATAGCAACGACGTCTCAGTCAAAGGAATGGGCGGCGCTACACAACGGGTGGAACTGAGGCTCACCGGACAGTCGAAAACGGCGGCCGGCGGCAGCCAGAGCACTAGCGGAAAAGCTGCGGAGATGGAGTTTTCCGATGTGCCGAATTTCACGGTTGCAGCTGTAACTGACTGGACGGCTGCGGGCGGGCATGGTTCAGATGCCATTCTTCGTACGAGCGAGGCATTGACGCGGGATACGCTCCACCTCAAACCGGATTTGAAGAGCAATGCGACGACGCAACATGACATATCCGAGAGAGAGCAGCGGATGCGCGAAGCGGTCCAAAAGGCGCCAGGGGACGTAAACGCGAACGAAGAGTTAGGCCATTTCTACCTGAATGTGGAACAGTACGCGCAGGCGGTGGCTCCATTGCAGGCCGGCTATGAGTCAGACCATGCAAACGCAGACAATGAATACGCGCTGGCGTTGGCATTGGCTCGAAGCGGAAATGCCACAAAGGCGCGTGAGCATCTGGCGCGCCTGCTGTCAAAACGCGACGAACCTGACTGGCAGAGGCTCAACGGCGAGGTGGACGAGAAGCTGGGAGACCCGCTGGGAGCGGTCCGTGCTTTTGAGCGGGCTGTAAAGGAAGACCCGAGTGAGGAAAACTATTTTGCGTGGGGCACCGAACTTCTGCAGCATAGGGCCATTTGGCAAGCGAAAGATGTTTTCGAGGCAGGGGTCAAAACGCACCCTCACTCGGTCCGATTGCTGACGGCGCTCGGGACGGCTCTGTTCAGCGCGGCGCTGTACGATGACGCGGCGCAAGCGTTGTGCCAGGCGTCGGATCTGGATTCAAAAGATCTTGAGCCATATCTGTTCATGGGTGAAGTGGAGATTGCTTCGCCGAATCCATTGCCATGCATCGAAACCAAGCTGGAGCGATTCGAGCAGCAGGAACCGACGAACGCGCTGGCGAACTACTACTACGCCATGGCGTATTGGAAGCAGCATGGAAAGAGCAGCGATGCCGAGACCTTGGGTCGAGTGGAGACGCTGCTTACACAAGCCGTGAAGGATGACCCAAAGTGCAGCAGCGCTTATTTACAGCTTGGAGTGATAGAGGCGTCCCAGTCTAATTTTCAGAAAGCCAGCGAGTTCTATCGCAAGGCTATCGACGCGGATTCGCAATCCACCGAGGCACATTTCCGGCTGGGAGTGGCTTATGACCGGCTGGGCGAGAAGGATAAGGCGGCGGAGGAGTTCAAGCTTCACGACGATCTGCAGAAACAGACGGCGGCCGCCGTGGACCGGCAGCGGCGCGAAGTGAAGCAGTTTCTGGTGCTGGTGGGCGGCAGCGAGCAAGACAAAGCCGCGAAGCCGTAGAGAGCACACGGTGCTTTATCGGGGAGGATGAGGCGCGATAATGCCCTCGCCTTCACGGATGGTCAGAATCTGGTTTGCTTTCACACCAGTGAAGCGCTCGATCTTCTGTGTTGTCGGCCACTTGATCTCAATGGCATCCACAACGGTGCCGGCGCCGATCCCAAAGTGAAGGCGCAGGTCATTTTGCGACATGACGCTGGCGCCGCTCTGCACTTCTGCCATCTGAATGTGTTTGCCGGTAATGACGCGCGCGCGGGCCCCAATGGCAGTGCGGTTGCACTTTGTTCCAATGAGTTTCAGCTTGATCCAGTTCTGCTTCTTTCCACCTATGTTGTGGAGCAGGGACGGCAACTCGTTCATATTGAGGATGAGCATATCCATGCCACCGTCGTTATCGTAGTCGCCAAAGGCCGCGCCACGACTCGAATAGCGCGCCGTGATTCCCGGTCCCATCGCGGCTGACACATCCTTGAAATTGCCATTCCCCATGTTCTTGTAGACGAGGCGCGGGTTTTTGAACGTTTCACCGAAGTTATATTTATCGATTTCGGGGTAAACGTGCCCATTGATCTGCACGATATCGGTCCACCCGTCGTTGTCGTAATCGATGAAGCCGCAGCCCCAGCCTACGTAACTGTTGTTGATGCCTACGCCGGAGTTGAATGACAGATCGCTGAATGTACCGTCGCCATTATTGTGGTAGAGGTTGCTGGTGTCATCGGCGAAGTTGGTCTTAAAGATGTCGAACCATCCGTCGCAGTCGTAATCGGCAACAGCCAGGCCCATTCCGGCCTGCTCGTGGCCATCGGCGTTATAGGCACATCCGGCCATCACGGCAATATCGGTAAATGTGCCATCGTGATTGTTCTGGTAGAGAATGCTGGGCATGGAATCTACGGCGACGTAGATATCAGGCCAGCCGTCGTTGTCGAAGTCACAACACACGGACGTAATGGAATAACGCGGGCCGGGCTTGAGGATGCCCGCTTTCTCCGAAACATCGGCGAACGTGCCATCGCCGTTGTTGTGGTAGAGGATGTTCGTATCGCCCGGCAATCCGCGCGGACCGCACATGGTAGGCACGCCTTTCCACTGGCAAAAGGTCGCGCTGTTGGGCGAAGGCGGATTGTCGGGATCGAGATGGACGAAATTACACACGAAAAGATCGAGATGGCCATCGCGATCGTAATCGACGAAGCTGCACCCTGTACCCCAGCGACCCTTCGCCTGTGTGAGGCCGGCCTTTTTCGTTACATCTGTGAAGGTTCCATCGCCGTTGTTATGGAAGAGGATGTTATGTCCCCAGAAGGTGCAGAATAAGTCATCCCATCCGTCGTTGTCGTAATCGCCAACGCAGACGCCGGTCTGCCATCCGTGACGGCCGATGCCTGACTTCTGTGTCACATCGGTAAAGGTTCCATCGCGATTGTTCTTGTACAGGTGGGTGGTGGGTGCTTTTCCGGGTGCCCAATGCGCATCGAGACGATCGCCGTTAGTGAGATAGATGTCGAGCCATCCATCATTGTCGTAGTCAAAGAAAGCGATGCCGCTGCCTTTTGTCTCGATGATGACGCGCTTGTGCTCCACGCCTCCCCAGACAGTTGGGACGTTAAGTCCCGCATGCTCCGCGACGTCAATGAACTGGACTGGAGAAGCGGGGGTGGAGGCGACGACAGGCTTCACCTGGGCGCTGGCGCCCACTTTCCAAACGGGCGTGGTGAGCCGTTCGAGCAATGAGGCGCCGAGCACGAACAGGCCAGAGGCGAGAAAGCGACGACGAGGTATGAGCATAGGGATCAGTGTCATTAACGGCGTTTCAGCAGGATGAGGGCTGAGGAAACAGTCCTCATCGAGGCTTTACCTTGGGGAAAGAGCGGGGCACAATGCCGGCACCTTCCTTTACGGCAATGATAGTGTCAATGGGAACGTTCGTGAGCTTGTCGACTTGGCCGCTAGGCCAGGTGATCTGCAGTGAATCAATCTTGTTGCGCTTGCCCAGGCCGAAATGAATTCGTGGATCGCTGGCTGACATGTAGCTGGTTCCACCTTTCGCCTGGTCGACCTGTACCACTCCG
>Ga0134126_10004296_pt1 | contig 17833 bp, 15 predicted proteins | sample KB31752_FD_96881 | JGI IMG/M metagenome (GOLD analysis project Ga0134126, IMG submission 96881) | Terrestrial soil microbial communities with excess Nitrogen fertilizer from Kellogg Biological Station, Michigan, USA - KB3-175-2 | ecosystem: Environmental > Terrestrial > Soil > Unclassified ...
ATCTTTACTGCTTCTAGATGTCCCTTGTGAAACGGTTGAAATCTACCAATTAGAAGACCATCCATTGTCGAGATCTTGTTTCACTTGTTTAAAAAACCATCATTAATAGAATATTTATTATAGTTTTTGAGGTGTTTTTGTGCCTATAATGTCCGATTGACCCTGACATTACATCGGACATTAAGGAATTAGCTAATTTTTAACAAAGTTCACTCGTGAGTTTTAACTCGGGATTTGTTAACATGTTTTTTGAGTAGAAAAATTTCCAGTTAAAATTAACTGAGTAAAGTTAGCTTAAAATCAGTTTTCCTAGCTTATTTCATTTTTCATGAGTGAAAATGAACTAATTTCACGAGTGAAAAATTATTTCAAAAAAAGAGTATCATAATTTTGTAAACTGGTTTTTGTTTAAATTTAGGTTTTAAACAAATTGTAGTTTTTGAACCAGTTTAAACTAGCGAACTGTTTGTAAAATTCAAGTATCAAAATAAGTTTAAACTGGAAATTTAGCTTTTGCAGTTCATTTAAACTAGTTCAGGGGTACCCTGATTGTTAAATCTAAAATAAGGAGTCTTCCAACATATTTACTGATTCCTCATCAAGCGGAACTATTGCATTAGGATTCAGAAATATTTCGCCGTATAATTTTATCCGCAAGCTATTACTATCTATATCTCGATGTAGAAGTATAATAGCACTAACATGAGTTCCGAATGGTGACACCTCTGACATCGAATCATTTTTCCGAGAGGCATATTCTCGAACTACTTGATGACTCTCATTATCAAGCAGAAGTGTCCATTGATAGGTACCAAAAATTGTATCTATAATTTCATTTTTATCCACTTCAGGCGCACGTGTATTGTCTATTATTAGAATAATCGGAGTATTCAGAGTTGCAGCGGAACCTACTTGACTGTTTATTTTTTCAAGAATGACCTTTTTGGCTTTAAGTTTTATTGAATGTGCTGTCCTGACATATCTGATCTTAGCATCCTCAGACGGAGCATAGATTTCTATAAGATGTTCCCTACTTAATGTAACCTGCAGATCGAGTACGTTATCTCCTGCCTTTGGTTGTAACACAGCAGAAAATTTCTTCAATCTGGATGATATGAGAAGTTCACTTATAGTTTCATAAAAATTATATTTATCTAGAAGACCTTCTCGAATTCGTTTTGTTCCGGGTTCAGTTAGACAAAATCTCGATAAAGCCACATCAACATCAGCTAAAAAGGATACAGGGTAGAATGTACTTGGTAAGAAGCTCCTGAGCCAAGGTTTTTTCCATTTAGGAGCACGCTTAATTTTGTTTAATTTGCCTAAAATTTTGTTTCGTGAAATAGTGATTTTAGATAACAAAGAGACTAGCGGATGAGATTTTTCTTTTAATATTACTTCCATCTTTTTTGTCCCCATAAATTTAACTAGATTTGGAAATTGTTGTAGATTTTTCTTCACATCGCTAGTAGTAAGTTCAGTTTCTCCCCTTTCTATTGCATCAATAATAGAAAGTAATTGTAACTCTGGATCTTTTACCCTAAAGTCAGATTTGACCTTCAATCTCCTATGACTTGCTATTCGCTGTAAAAGTAGAGTATATTGTTTAATAATTGCATCATTTTTTTGTCCTTTTTTGAAACCAAGGGACAGAACAGATTGCAAAGTTTTCAAAATTAGAATTTGATTTTTTTTACTTCCATAATCAATCCTTTTCAGTAAGTTAATTAATTCTCTATCTTTACCTTGATAGATTTGTTCTAGTATAATGGGAAGATGAAACATTAGCGTAATGAGGTTTTTCTCATTATGAATCCAATTGATTAAGAAATTCTTTATGCTATTCAAATTACCTTTGCCCACCTGTTGAATAAACCATGCATTGTAGGCCAAGTTCTTTAACTTGGGATTGTTTACCCACTTTCTCAGAATGGAGAGTATTTCAAGAGGGTGTTTTGCGGAAAATGTACCTAAAGTAAATGCAATCGTACCTGCAACTTGAGGATTATTTGTTTTAGCACATTTTGTAAGAAGTTTAATAACAATCTGATTATCACTTTGAGAAATATATCGAACCGAATTTGCAATTGTTATTGCATTATCATCATTTTTAGCTAATTGAAGAAGTCTTTTCTCTACTTTTTTAATATTAGAAAATCTATAGACTAGTGTTCTAATCGCAACATTTTTTAAATTTTTATTTTTAGAATTAGCATAAGAGATTAAAAGGGTTAGTAATTTTTGCGGAATATTTTGTATCTCTGAAGAGATCTGGAGAGATAGTGTAAAGGCTATTTTTTCAGATGTTGTTGGTTTTTTGTTTTCCTTAATGAGTTTGAAGAGTTTTGTAGGAATACTTTTCCCCAAACCCCCAAGGATATTTCCCATTGCATAGCCTAGGCGTTCATCATTTCTTGTAGTAAGTTTGTCATATAGAAAATTTGCCACCTCAGGTTTTTCATCATAGAGTTTCTCTAGTGGTGGAATAGCTATCGCTAACACGGGATCATTTGAAATCCTGATAATCAGATCAACATAATCATCATTTTCAATAGCACATTTCAGAATTTGTTTTTCAATAAAAAAATTGTATGATGAACCATGTTTGGTCATGCTTGTCAAAATTGATATCATATCTCCGTGTGTTCTGATTTTTTCCGATTGACTCAAGAATTCAGATATCTCATCATCAGCAAAAATACGTTTATCCCGCATTTCCCGTACCATTTCATCAGCCTGTTCACTTTCCATATTATTTAGAACTACTATGTGTCACTTTTTATTATGATCTCTGTTTCAAAAAATCTATACCGTTCTTTGTTATTTTAGTAAAAGATCTCCTCGGATCCAGTATGTAACCTGATTGTTTTAGATAAAATTTAGACCAATGTATTCTATTGTGAAATAATGTTTCATGTCCACTTGGTTTTAGATGGTTTTTCTCTTCTTCACTTAATTTGAAATGTGATACAAGGTAATTTTCAATTTCCTTGATAGGATGTTCTTTTCCATCTTTTAGATGATTAAGGAATGGGATCATAATTTCTTTAGAATTTGGAATTGTCATAACCTGTATATCGTCTTATATTGAATTAATTATATTTTCTGGAAAAATCTAATTTCTGTTTATTTTGAGCAAAAAATATAGTCAAAAATTCTATCAAAGCCATTAATATGGTCATTTCCTGCATCATATCGGGCCTGTAGCTCAGCTTGGATAGAGTGCTGGACTTCTAATCCAGTGGTCAAGGGATCGAAGCCCTTCGGGCCCGTTTTACTTCTGTACTGTTATATTGCATTGAAAAAATATTTTCAATGGGCCGATAGCTCAGCTTGGCTGGAGCGTTCGACTGATAATCGAAAGGTCGTGGGTTCAAATCCCATTCGGCCCATTTTTTAGAATATACATAGTCAACTAATTTTATACATTGTAGTAATTTGTCTTCTTATTATCTTAATTTAGTATCTACAAAGATTAGGATCTGATGGTGTCTAGTAAACAAATTCCTCAGCCCTATCCTCGTGAAAAATCGGATTACCGTGCTAAATCTAGTCTATTCCCCAAATTTCAACCACAAATGGAACTGGAAACAATGCAAGATGCCATTAGAAAAGCATTGGGTAGAACAAACAAGAATAAAAAAGGTGAAGACGTAAAATCTCCAAACACTCCCGAAGAACTGGTAAAAGTTTGTCTTAAACATCTCAAAGAAAGAAGCGATCCTATCTTAGGAACTTCATTCTATTCTAAATTAAGTGCTAGTGAATTATTTGAGATGGATGAAATTCCACATGAAATGCAACGATATCGTATGAAGATAGGTGTTTTCTATCAATATCTTTTGATTGAATTAATGCGTGCAAACTCTGATCGTGAAAATTCTCTTTTTGTTAGTGCATCAGATGGAATGCGTGAAGGTGATGTAGTTGCAGATATTAACACACCTGGATATAGTAAGGGGTTACGCCTTTACATTTCGGTAAAAAAGTCAATTGATACAGTTGGAGGTCAAGATATGGGAGGTGCAATAAAACGGCTAGAAGATATTGCCAAAAAAGACAAGAATCTAAGTTCACCATATCTTTGTGTTATTGCAATCGCAACTCCAATCCGGGGACGAATCCTTGGATATGATGATAGTAGACAAATGCGTTATAATGTTGATCATTTTCCATATTCAGTAAATTGCGAAATATGGCAACCAGGATTTCTTTTTCCTTATATTACAGGTAGGTCTGCAACTGAAGTTTATGCTGAAACAACAAAGCTTATCGAAGATTATCTTCCATTCTATTCTTTAAAATTTAGAGAAAGATGCGGTAATCTACTACTGAAAGAATTGATTAAACAAGGTATTGCTGATAACAGTGGAAAAATAATGAAAGAAAAACTCTTCAAATATATTGCAAGCGAATCTGACTAGAATCCTGCTTTTACCACTTTCGTACCGTTCAAATTAGATTCTGCTTTTATACGTTCATAGGCGATCTTACAATATTCTTTACTGTTATCAATAAGTATTGAATTTCTATGAAGGTTGATAGCAGCAATACCAGTAGTTCCAGATCCTGAAAATGGGTCGATTATCAAACCATCAGTATCAGTAAATAATCTAATAAAGAAAGCTGGAAGACCTACTGGAAAAACTGCAGGATGTTTGAAGTTCTTCCCTACTAGTGGTAAATCAATTACATTTGATGGTAATACAAGCTTCTTGCCAACCCAATTTCTGAGGTCTCTGCCAAAACCGCTATTATTCTCAGAGTTGTGTCTAGTTTTACTTTTTCCTTTTAGATTTGAAAGTCTAACCTCATTCCATCCACCTATTGGTATCTTAACATTCTTTTGGTACATCTTTGGTTTATTTGTTTTAGATAGGTGAAAACAATATTCCCACCCATCTCTTAGTCTATTTGGCCAATATCCTGGCATGGGATTAGTCTTGTGCCAGATGTAATCATCTACTGACTTCCAGCCAGCAGCTTCTAAATTCATTATTGTTTCCCACACAAATCTGTGTCTTGCCCCATTCACAACTTTATCTTTAACATTGAGCACAAAACTACCTTCTGGTTTCAATATGGATGACAAGGATTTGTGAAAGGTTAGAAACCATCTAGCATACGAGTCAGGATGTATACTATCGTAATGAGATTTTCTTGCATCTGCATATGGAGGGGAGGTTACAATCAGATCTGCTTTCTCTGATAACGAAGGAATGATATCTCTAGCATCACCACAAATGATTTTGCAATATACAGATCTTTCAGCTGCTAACATGCTTCTCACTCCCCATTTTCAATACCACTTAAGATTTAGTGAGTTATTATCATTTCCTGTTGCCATGTGCTTATTCTAACTTTCTTAATGTTGATAGATCTATCTTAAAAACGATCTCACAAATTTATAATAATTGGAAATTGGAGCATAAATCAATTCATCTCTAGTTAGGAAAACATTAAACGCTGTGCGGTTCTAGGGTAATACTTAGGAGTTGGTATTATGGAAAACGAGTTTGTTTCTAGAAAAACAAATGAAGAAAACCTCAATAGGATAGAAAAATATATTCGAGAAAATCCAGATTGTGTGCTCCATAAAACACATACTGTACTACTTCAAGGAAGAAATGTAGACCTCCCTGTGTATAGATTTCCTATCAATTTACTGTATTTTAACATAAAAAACGGTAGATTCGCTGCAGAGTATATTGAATTAAGAAAAAAAGAAGGCAGAGAAATCACGGCGGAGGATACTGATGATGCTAAAAAGATCCATAAATTATTGGTTGATCTTGATCCTAAGCAAAGTTCTATCCTGATGGAAGATCTAAAAAAATATGGCCAAAGAGAACCTGGAATAATCAGTAATGACGGATACATCATAAATGGGAATAGACGCATGGCAGTTCTAAAATCACTTTATGAGAATGGAAATGATCAATTTGGTTACATGTTAGTTGCAAGACTCCCACAAAATGTAACCTCACAAGATTTGTGGAAAATTGAAGCTGGTATTCAATTATCTCGAAGGGTTCAGCTTGATTACGGCCCAATAAACACACTCTTAAAATTTAAAGAAGGAATTGATGCAGGTTTAACCCCATCTCAAATTGCAAGTTCACTATATGGCGGATTTACTGAAGATGAGATTCTTGAAAATTTGGAACAGCTCAAACTAATCGCAAAATATGCTAACTTTATCGGAGAGGAAGGAAATTACAAATCAGCAGAGGGTGTAAATGAACACTTTATTGATTTACGTGCAATATTGAAAAAAGCAAAGAAGGATGGATATTCTCCAGATGAAATCATGTCTCTTACAAGAATTAGTTTTCAATTAATTCATGATGGAATACCACAAAGAGAACTACGAAAAATAAAAGATGTTCTAAGACATGATAAAGTTACACAGAAATTATTTGGAGCAATAGAATACGCTAAGCCTGAACTAAAAGGCGAGAAATTAAAGAAGCTAAAAGAAGCTGAGATCAAAGAACAAATTACTCCAGCCAGAACCATTTTTGTTGATTGTTTAGATGAAGTAAGAGCGGCTGATGAGTCAGAGGAACCTACAAAACTCTTACAACGTGCAGTAACAAATCTGGAAAATATAAATCCTGAAAACACTGCATTACAGAGTGAAGAGGCTCAAAAATTAATTGATAGAATTAACACGCTTCTTATTGAATTAAAGTTACATTATAAATAGAATGTATGATGAATCATATCTCTCATTTGAAGAAGCTAGAGATTTTGTTCATTCCCTCGGATTAAAAAAAATCGGAGATTGGGAAAATTATTGTAACTCAGGTAAAAAACCACCTAGTTTACCCCCTGATCCTGCTGTAGTATATTGGGAAAATTGGGAAGGATGGAAAGACTGGCTTGTAGGTACGGATGCTGATACATTACGTGAGAATTATGAAAGATTAGAAAAATACATGGTTGATGAGTCACAAATTTTGATGAATGACAAAAATATACATTTTCTATCATTTGAAGAAGCTAGAGATTTTGTTCGCTCACTTGAACTTGAAACAGAAAGAAATTGGTGGGATTATGCTTCCTCAGGTAATAAACCGTCTAACATTCCATTCACACCTTGGAAGTCATATGAAAAACAATGGAAAGGATTTGATGACTGGCTTGGGATTAAAAAAGATAAACCAGTAAATAATTTTCTGCCATTTGAACAAGCCCGAGAATACGTTACAACACTTGGACTTAAGAGCCATGTGGATTGGGTACAATTTAACAGGTCAGGGAAACGGCCACCCTATATTCCATCAACTCCAAATCATACATACAAAGAAAAATGGAAGGGATGGGGAGACTGGCTTGGAACTGGAAGGATAGATACCAGAAAAATTGAATATCTGACATTTGAAGAATCTAGAGATTTTGTACGAAAACTTGGATTAAAGAATTACAAACAATGGATCGGTTTCTGTAAATCAGGTAATAAACCGTCTAACATTCCACGCTACCCACAAATAAAATACTCTAGAGAATGGAAAGGATGGAAAGACTGGTTTAAAGATTCAGGTATTAGCAACATCATTACGGATTATGCAACTTTGGAAGATGAAACAACAAGATCTTTAGATATCGCAATAAAAGATTTGAGTTCAAAACATCTATCGTTTGAACAAGCTAGAGCATACTCTAGATCACTTGGGTTGAAGAGTTATAAGGAATGGAAAAAATTTACTGTGTCCGGTACTAGACCATCTAATATTCCACCTAATCCACATTACGTATACCGTGAAAAATGGAAGGGGTATGTTGATTGGCTTGGAACTGGAAGGATAAGATCTAGTAGGTTCTTATCGTTTGAACAAGCTAGAACATACTCTAGATCACTTGGGTTGAAGAGTTATAAGGAATGGAAAACTTTTTGTGTATCAGAAAAAAAACCATCTAACATTCCAACTAATCCACTTCAAACATACCGTGAAAAATGGAAGGGTTATGGTGATTGGCTTGGAACTGGAAGGATAAGATCTGGAAATTCTCGTCCATTTGAACAAGCCAGAAAGTATGCACGATCACTGGATATTTCCAATTTGAGGGAATGGAGAGAATTCTGCAAATCAGGAAAGAAGCCATCCGATATCCCAGTAGATCCTTCAAAAACATATTGGAAAGAATGGATAAGTTGGACAGACTGGTTTGGGCAAGTGTTTCTACCGTTTGAAGAAGCTCGAGATATTGTTAGGATGTTCAGATTGAATAACGCAACAGAATGGGAAAAGTTCTGTAAATCAGGAAAGAAACCTCACAATATACCCGAAGATCCTTGGCGAGTTTATAGTATGCAATGGAAAAACATGAATGATTGGTTGAGATTTGGAAAGATACCTCCTGCAAAAATAGAATATCTCCCATTTGAGGAAGCTCGTAAATATGTCAGATCGTTAAAACTGGAACATAGCTGGTACGGATTTTGCATATCTGGAAGAAAACCAAGAAATATTCCACCAAATCCAGAGGGAACATATCCAGACAAATGGAGGGGATGGGATGATTGGCTTGGAATTAAGTGATTAAAATTTTTACTTTTAGAATAATGTTAATTACGTGATAGTGTCTCTACCTTTTATTGTCCAGTCCAGAAAATAAAATTGCCATAGATGAGTACATAGCAAACAACACATCATCAATACAACAGGAAACTGTTCCTGTTATGATAAAAGGTAAGCGTGAGTTACTCAAAGTATATTCAATTCCTCTAGATCATCTATACTTTAACATAAAAAATGGAAGATTCAAAGCTGAGTATTTAGAACTTGTAAGAAAAAACGGTGGGAAAGAACTTGATCCAACAGATGAAATAGATTCCAAGAAAATTCAAAAACTTCTTTTGGATTTAGACCCAATTGAAACAAAAAGAACAACTGAAGATATCAGACAACGTGGACAATGGCAGCCTGGAATAATGACACATGACGGATTTGTCATTGATGGAAATAGAAGACTTTCAATTTTAACAAAGCTGACAAAAGATGATAAAAAATTCAGCCTAATGAAAGTAGCAAGACTTCCACCTAACGTAGATAAAAATGATCTTTGGAAATTAGAGGCAGGAATTCAACTTGGGAAAGATGAGATTGTAAAATATGGTCCAATTAACGAGTTACTGAAATTAAAAGAGGGTATCGATGCCGGTTTAAGCGAATTGGAAATATCTCATACACTTTATGGTTATGACGATGATAAAGAAATTAAAAGAAAACTAGAAAGACTTAGACTAATAGACGAATTTCTTGAATTCAATGGAACTCCACAAAAATACAGTGTTCTAACAAAGACAAATAAAGTAGAACATTTTGTTGATGCTCAGAGAATTATAAATTATTTAAAAGATAGAAGTGATGATCCTGGACTAAAAAAAGATATCAAACGAGCAATCTTTGGATTAATTCAAGTTGGAAAGTCGTACCATGAAATAAGAAAAATAAGAGAAATATTAAAACTAGAATCAATAAAGGCAATAGAATTCTTAAGACAAATAGCTCAAACTGCAAAACCGAAATTTGTAGAAAAAGAGATATCCATTAAAAAACAAGATTTGACAGATGCGCAACTTGATGAACAAGTTAAAAAGACAATTGACGAGGTAGACGAATTATCTGATGAGGATGAAAATTCTGATAAAAGTCCTATTGGAATGATGTGGATTAGAGCAATTGAGGCATTAAACGTAGATAAAAACAAGGGAGATATGCCTAGATTATTAGGTAATGCACTTGATAATTTGGATGCAATAGACTATTCAGATGAACAACTAAAAACAACACAGTGCAAAGATTTGATTGAAAAAATACTACGTCATGGTAGCAAATTAAGCAAAGTCATAGAGGAATAAATTTGAATAATCTAAGTCTTGATGAAACCGGAAGTATAATTCTAAAATACGAGCCCACAAATAATTATGAGACAGATTATGATGTCAAAGAATACCTAGAAACTGCTGAATTTAGAGAAGTTGAAAAAACCAGTTCTTTGATAGTTTTTGTTTTTCCTAAAACTAGTGATAAAGTAAAAATGTCAAAAACATCAAAATACATAATAGATTATTTTGAAAAGAGTTTTGGGAAAGGAAGTTTAACCGTTTCAGAGGATGTAAAAGAAAACATAATTGATCTGGAACAAGAAAACGAACTTTTTGAAGACGCCATGAGACGTGGAATGGAAGTTAAAAATAAGACAAGTCATGAAATTCCTCTACCTGCGCGCTTTAAGAGATCGTTAAAGGAATTTCAAAAAGAATCCGTTGAACATCTTTTAGCAGTAAATAATGGAGCAAATTTCTCAGTACCTGGAAGTGGGAAAACAACAATAACATATGCAACAATTGCAAATTGGTTAGAAAATAAAATAGTAGACAAGATAATGGTAGTTGGTCCTACCGCATCCTTTGCTCCCTGGAAAGAAGAATACGAGGCATGCTTCGGTATTCCACCAAGAACTCTTCTTGTGAAAGGGGAAATATCTGAATTTTTAGAAAAACTGGGAGATAGTTATGATTTATTTTTACTACATTATCAAACAGCCAATTCAAAAAGAATGGAATTGATGAATTTTCTTAGAAGATATAAAACGGTATTAGTGGTTGATGAATCTCATAATATAAAAAATCCAGAACAAGGAAAATGGGCCATTGCATTAAATTGGTTATCGCCATTTGCAAAAAGAAGAATAATCCTGTCTGGAACTCCAATGCCAAACGATGCTCGAGATTTATGGACGCAGATAACTTTTCTCTGGCCACAAAACTTTCCATTAGGAAATCAAAATGTATACAATGATTATGTTAGAAAACGTGGATTGGGTCCGAATCATAGAAAAATTCTTAACGCGTTATTTTCAAGAATTAAAAAAGATGATCTTGGGCTTCCAGATCCTAACTTTATAGTAACACATGTAGATCTAGGTCCTCATCAACGTGAAATATATGATATAATTGCTGCAAAAACACTAGAAGAAATAGAAGACCTTGAAGAACATGCTCAGTTGCACAAGTTTAGAATTGCAAAAATGATAAGACTTTTGCAAACAGCCTCTAACCCTTCGCTATTATACGAAATGTCTCATGAATTTGATGTTGATAGTCCTTTGTTTGATTTGCCATCGGAAGCCGTAAGTGCACAATTAGGTTTGAAGGTAGACACATTGGAATCTAATGAATTAAAAAAACTCTCAAAGTATGATAAAATTATAAAATATTCAGACCTTGAGATCCCAAGTAAATTAGTAAAGGCATCTTCCATGGCAAGAGAACTTGTAAACAAGGGAGAAAAAGTGATCATATGGAGTTCGTTCTTACTCAACATGGATATTTTCAAAGAACAACTTCTAAAAGATCTTGAACCGATTATTATCAATGGGCGAGTTTCTAGAGATCCCGATGTTCAACCAAACAGAGATGATCTAATAAATAAATTCAAAAATGATCCAGATTATAAAATATTAATAGCTACACCTGCATCTCTTGGAGAATCAGTTTCATTACACAGAAATCTAAAAGGAGAAACTGTTTGTAAAAATGCCATATATTTGGACAGGAACTTTAACGGAGCCCAATTCATGCAATCAGTTGATAGAATTCACAGAATCGGTATGAATCCAAATGTACAAGTAGATTATTACCTTTTAATTGGAAATCACACTATTGATGAGAAGATCCATGAAAGATTATTTGAAAAATGGGAAGATATGACAAAGGCTCTTAATGATCCATTTCTATCACGTATAGATTTTGATGTATTTGATGAACCAGAAGATGAATTTGATAAGGATTATCGATCATTAGTGGAACATTTGAGAAGCCTAAAACGTAATCAAAATGCCAATTAAATTAAAACAAATACCCATACTTTTACAAATTGTAAGACAATTTGAAAGAGAGAATTCTGTCAAGCCTCTGATATCCATAATTCAAAAAACTTTTAATAATTTACCTGTTAGAGAAGCAACTTTTCCGGATTTTAACAAAGTTGCATCATTTTGTCTTAAAACTGGCATACTAAATTCTCAAGGAAATTTATTGACATTAACCAATCTGGGAAATGAAATTCTCAAAAATTATGAAGAAAATAATTCTATCAATGATGATCTAAAGCAAATCTTTGCCAAGAATTGTTTCCTAGAAGGCGTGTTTTCTCAAGAGATTGTTAACGTATTTTCCCACTTTAAGAATGAAAACCACAGATTGGAATATCCTGCTGAAATGCTCTTGTCTCTATTTACAGAGCCAGAGATCGTTCCACTGTTGTATGAATGTGAAATTTTAGAATTGTATGACGAACTGGTTCTACTCAATCAGAAATATATGAATTTGATCAAGATTGAAAAAAAAGAAGGGTTTGTCAGAATATCGCAAAAACATATTGATGCTCAATTAGATATAATGAAAAAAGTTGGGGAGATTGGAGAAGAGTTAGTTTTTGACTATGAAGTAAAACGATTGAGAGATATTGGATGTATAGAAGAATCAAAAAATGTTCAAAGAATAAGTCAAATGTTTGCCAATGCAGGGTTTGATATTAAATCATTCAATCATAGAGCGAAAGATTTGAATGAGCATGATCAATTTATTGAAGTTAAAGCATCAACCAATACTGAAATTGATTTTCATTGGTCTGAAAATGAAATTAAAACTGCAGAAGAATTGAGAGAAAAATATTGGCTATATTTCATAGGTGGAATTGATATACAAACAAGAACATCTTCACGAATCCCATTAATGATACAGGATCCCTTTCAAAATATCTTAAAAAATTCGATTTATACAATTCAACCAGAAAGTTATCATGTGACAAAAACCTAATTCCATTAGTGAATTTAGAAATAACTAACATACATTCATTTTAACTCTGAACCTATTTTGTACAGATCCACTTATTAGATAAATCAAACATTGGAAGAAGTATGCCATCAAGCACACTTCTTGATGCTATTGAAGAATGTATTGAGGAATATCAGAAAATAATAGATGGTAAAAAGAAAAATGATATACCACAAGCAGATGATCTTAACAAGATTATTGCAATCCCATTACTAATTTCACAGGGTGTTGATACAGATTATAAAATAGCTAGACATTTTCAATTTAGTAGAAGACAGAGTTCTTACTATAGAAAAGCAGCCGAAATATTGGGATTGGTTGGAACGCATAGAGGCCGGTACTATCTTACTCATGAGGGTAAAAAGTACATTCAACTGTCTGCCGAAATACAAAAGAGGTACTTTACTAAACTACTCCTAGAATTCCCAGTCATACATCAAATATTTTTCAATCTAAGTGCAGATCGTAATAAACCCATGACCAAAAATGAAATTATTGAGATCTTGAAAGAAAATTCGTCTTTAACGGGTCAAACTCTAAGCCGTAGGGCACATACAATATTCAAATGGCTTGAATGGATCCAGTACAATGGAGATTTGAAATAAACTAATCTAAATTAGATCCTGTAGAAATGTGAATTGTTAAATTAAATGATAAAGTTGATAGACTAGAAACTCAAGTACAAAAAGCAAAAAAGATGGATTTTTCAGTTATAAGCAAAAATAAAGAACGCAATAAGTAATGGAAAATGCTCGAGATAATTGTTAATAACTCCAAGAGTGTTCTCAAAACATTGACATCAAATATTGATCTTCTTATAAAATCTCTTCAAACATCAAAGCTTTTTGCTGGTTGTCCACATTGTGGAAATGAATTCAAACTAGCTGAATCCATACTATTTGATGGAACTAAAAAATTCCCAACCGAAGCTGAGAAAATTCGTCAAGACTGGGAGAAGAATTTGGACGAAGAACTGGAATTACTAAAGAAACGACAAATCAGAGCTGATGAGGGTGCAGAAAAAAAGGCAATCGAAGTCGGAATTGGAAAAATAATTGAAAAAGTTCTTCCTGCCTACAAGAACTTCAAACTACCACTTGCTGACTGTAGATTTCTTGCAGAACCCATAGACATGATAGTTTTTGAAGGTGCCAGTGAGAATAAAATCAATCATATCACATTTTTAGATATCAAAACTGGTAATGCTTCACTGAACAAACACCAAAGGCAAATTCGAGATGCAGTAAAAGACTTTCAAGTAAAATCAGAGGTCATATGAGTTGGATTCCTTCTTAGACACATTCCAACAATTCAAATCAATTTTGTGCATTTGTCCAAAATGTAATACACTTTCTCGACTGAGTGATTTACAACTTAGATCCAAACAAAAAGCACCAAGAACTTGGCTTGATGACTATGAACTTACAAAGCAAAAATTAAGCGAACAGAAAACAGAATTCGAGGAAAAAGAAGGAGAGATAAGAGAAAAAGCTGCGGAAAGAGGCAGGGAGCAAGTCCCAGAAATTGTCCGAAGATCTATGAATTCTCAGTTTGCAAAACTTCCTTACGATCCTTATGATATCAAGCCCCTACTTCATCCAGTAGAGTTTGTAGTTTTTGATGGCATGAACAAAGGAGAATTGGATAATGTCACATTATTATCACGTGTTTCAGACAACCAATATCTCCAAGACCTGCAAAAAGCAGTTGCTAATGTAGTAGAGCAAAAACAGTATGATTGGAAAGTTGTTCGAGTTTCTTTGGAGGGAGATGTAGAATTTGAATAATTTGCAATTGGAAAAAGAAAATGTCAAGCATTGAATTCCTGATTGATGAAAATGTCTTAGGTCTTGACAGGTATTTGTTATCATTGGATATTAAATTTAAAAAAATAGGCGATTTGAATTGTCCTAAAAAAGGATCTGATGATCCAACAGTAGCTAAATTTGCCAAAAAAAATAATCTTGTGATAATAACTAATGATGATAACCTAAAGAAACAATGCGATATACTTGATGTTGAATGTGTTTTTCAGGATCTTCGAGATTTTGCTAAAAAAGTAAAAGACTATGCAGAATTACATTAACGTATACGAATTAAAAAATTACTTTTGAACATCTCAAACCAAATTCTTTCTTCTTCTTTTCCGAAGTCTTTGTGTACCATGTTCCAACTATTTCAGGCGTACGCCAGCCAAATGCATCTGCAATTTCCTCATTTGTCATGCCTGCATCCTTCATCTGTTGAGCAAGTATGTGTCTCATCAGATGACCAGGTTTTTTGATCATGTATTCCCTAGTAAGAGGATCTACTTGATCTGCAATCTTTTCAAAGTATCTTCGTAGTTTTCTTATCGTCCTTTCTCTGACCCTTTCTGCATTTCTTCTGTTTTGTTCATCTGAAAGACTATCTTTGAACCACAAAAATCTGGAATTGACACCAGACTCTTTCCTCCACCTGAGCAATAGTTCTCTTAAGTCAATTGGCGGATACTTTGTCTTCCATTCCCCATTCTGCCCCAAATGATATTGTCCACGAGCATCCTTAGTCTCATGTTGCTCCAGTTTGAATGACTGGGATCCATCTTCATTTTTCTCGTCAAAATAGATTCTTTCCCACACCATTGTCGATATGGCCTTTGTTCGTGCCCCCGTCCTAAGACCGATACGCCACCAAGTGTACAACTGCAAGTCATCATTTGTCAAAATCATGTCACCAATTTTCTTTGTCAGTTCTGGTGACAGTGACACACCTGCATATCCACCATACTTGTCATGAGATGACGACAGTCCATACATCTTGCCCATTCGCGGAGCAAATGTAATCTCAAAACTTGCGAGAAAATTCTTGAATGACACACGATAATACTGCGTACCTCTTGCAGGGTTTTGTTTTCTAAACTCTACCATGAATTTTGCCCAGATCTCTATTGCGTCTTTTTTTGATTTGATTACCTCTTTTGGAGTTGTCTTTGTCAAAAGCAGTATGGTCTTAACAGCTTTTAGATAATGTGAGACTGTAGATGGTTGAAGATCGCGTGCTATACAGTCGTTTATCCATTTTTCAATCTCAGGTATTTTTGTGAATCTATCCCTTGATAATAATTCAATATGAGACAGTCGTTTTTTTACAAGCATCCCAGTCTCTGGGTCTAGTTTTACCAGACCAAAACGTGCCATGTCTTTTATGTAACGTCTAGTCTGTTTAGTGGATTTGCCAAGCCTTGAGGCAAGTTCATTTGTGGATGTGATACCCTTATCGATCAGATTCTTCATCTCAAGATAGACTCGCTCTTTCTTTCTCCTAGTACCATGAAGTCTAATTCTGCGTCCTCCCTTCTGGAAAAAAGGGTACTTCAAAAAATCTTCATGTCCGACTTTTTTTTGAGTTTTGGGATCTAAATGCCCCATTTCAGATTCATAATGTCTGGTTAGAGTAGTGTATTTACAACACAAAACACAAAGTCATGATTAATTAGATTCCAAAATTAAACGAGGTAATCATGGAAATAATAAAGATTGACGGTGGGTGGGGTGAGGGCGGTGGACAGATAATTCGAAGTGCAGTTACCTTGTCTGCAATCACAGGTAAGCCGATTGAGATAGAAAATATCCGAAAAAACCGAAAGGTTCCAGGTCTTAGACCACAACATTTGCTTGGAGTAAAAATTTTGTCAAAGATCTGCCAAGCCAAAGTAGATGGCCTCTTTGTAAATTCAACTTCGCTAAAGTTTTTCCCCCACCAAGGACAGGATTTAGATCTTCAAGAAGACATTGGTACTGCAGGTAGCATTTCACTTATTTTGCAGGTATTGATTCCTGCTGTCTCATTTATGAAAAATAGTTTAAAATTATCAATTATTGGAGGAACAGATGTTCCATTTAGTCCCACATCAGATTACACAAAACATGTTTTTTCAGAAGCTCTCTCAAGAATAGGAATCACCTTTACCTCAGAGATCAAAAGGCGTGGATATTATCCAAAAGGAGGTGGATTAATTGAAACCCAAATACAGCCTTGCAAGAACCCAAGGCCAATTTCACTTCTCAAAAGAGACACCAGAACTGCAAGACTCGTATGTGCCTATTCACAAATACCAAAGGAAGCAATAGAAAAAGAAACGGATACTGCAAGAGACATTCTTGCAAAGAATGGATTTGATTGTGATATTACAATCAAGGAAGAAAATGCACAAGACAAGGGTTGCTCAATGTTGATATCTTCACATGATTCAGGTTCTGTCACAGGCTCTGATGGCATTTACTACAAGAGCTTGAATCGTCTTGGAGATTCTGTTGCCAAAAGATTCATTGAATCAAACCTTGGTGTAGATCTTAATCTTTCTGACATGCTTGTAGTTCCATTATCTCTTATCAAAGAAACTTCTGTATTCAGAGTAAAGCAAATCACAAAACACTTGGAGACAAATCTTTTTGTTGCAGCAAAAATGACTGGCTGCAGATACGGAATAGGAAAGCTAGATGACGGATTCGAGGTAAGAATCTCCGGAGTCTCAGACGCCTGAGTGAAGCAGTGCTGCCATCAATAGTATAACAACAGAGATTATCACTGTCAGCCTGCCAAGCATGATAATCTTTGAGCGTAGTTTTTGTAAATGCTCACCTGAAAGACTCTGTGATTCTATTTTCTTTTCCACTTCGGTTCGAATCAATCTAACATGTATTGCAAATATGATTATCAATGCAATCACAAGAATTATCTTGATAAAAAGAACAATTCCATAATTGGTACCAAGTATCATCGATGGTTTTTCAATTATACCAGCAGAGTTGTAGATTCCAGTCAGGATTAGTACGATAAGAGAAGGTACTCCAATGACATTGAACCTGCGTCCCACTCGAATCATTATTGACAGCCTTCCCTCTACAGAATCTGAAAATGTCTTGAGTAATGGAGCAAGAACTATACCAATGAATATGGAACCTCCAACCCAGATTGATGCTGCAATGAGGTGTGCCCACA
>Ga0134126_10004297_pt1 | contig 17831 bp, 12 predicted proteins | sample KB31752_FD_96881 | JGI IMG/M metagenome (GOLD analysis project Ga0134126, IMG submission 96881) | Terrestrial soil microbial communities with excess Nitrogen fertilizer from Kellogg Biological Station, Michigan, USA - KB3-175-2 | ecosystem: Environmental > Terrestrial > Soil > Unclassified ...
TCCAACACAACGGCAACACTTTTCGCAGCAACATACAGAGTCTCCTCGAAGGTTTGGGCCAAGGACGCGCCGCTTCATATTAGGCGCGCCGCCGAGGCGAATCCAGCCGACGGCCTATTAAAAGAACGCCTGAGAGGCGTTCGACGAGCCGCTTCGATTCTTACATTTTGCATTTTGCGCTTTGCATTTTCCACGACCATTCAAGGCAAGCGTCCTGTCGGTTGATCTTTTGGCGGCTCTCCGCGCATGGGCCACGGGCCGGAGGCAGAAAGTCAAAATGCAAGATGAAAAACGCAAAATAAGGCAGACCGCACGCCCGGCTCGTGGCGGCCTCAAATTGAGTCGCATCGAGTGTCAATTCGATGGTGCGCAAGGGTCGGATCGCCCGCTGAACCGTGCTTCCGCGGCGATTTTCCTTCCGGTATGATACTTGCTGCCATCCCCTTCGCAAGTTTTCCGGAGCGAGAAGCGGCGTTCGGAGGGTTTTGGCGGCGAAGTTTTCTCGCCGGAAGCAGCAACTAGTCAAAGGACCGAGGGATGCGCGCTCGTTTCCTGCTCGCCGCTTCGTTGACATTGGCAGCCTCGACGTCCCTCAACCGTTTGCATGCCGAAGACCGGTTGAAGATTGAGGCGGAGCGGATTTTCACGCTTGGCGCCCAGCCCTCGGCCAAGGCGGCGCATGCGGTGCAAACGCATTACCGCGGTTTGCCGGCCGCTATTCGAGATGCGGCGCCGATCCGCTATGCCTATGCCATCGTTCTCATCCGGCAGAAGCGGTTGAACGAAGCCGGAGCGGCGCTCGATGAGCTCGCCGCCTCGCGGCCCGACGACGATGCCGTCCAGCGGGCGAAAATTTGGATTCTGCTGACTTTGGGCGAGCAGGCCAAGGCGTTGGGCGCATTGGAACAATGGCAGAAGCAATGGTCTGGCGTGGCGACCGACCGCGACGAGGTTCCCGACCGAGACCCAACGAGCGACACGGAGACGGCGGAGTTTTTGGGCGCGCTCAGCGGCTTTTTCGCCGGTCCTTGGCACTCGCGGCAACACACAGACGACTTGAAAAAGCTGCGAGAAGCATTGCGGGAGCATTTCGATGGCGATGCTCAAGCGGCTTTCGACCATGGCGAGGGGCAGGTGCTTGGGCATTATTTGCGATTGCATGGCGAACTGCAGCAAGCGAGCCAAAAGGCCCGCGAGACCGCCAAGAAACGCACCGATCGGGCCCAGGCCGATCTGTCGCAAGCGGAGATGAAATTGAACGACGAAGAGCAAGCGCTGGCCGACAAGGACGCCAAACGCTCCGACGAGACGAAAGCGAAGCTCGCCGAGATCGACGGGAAGCTGGAAAAACTCGACCAGCGCCACGATACGCTTGTGCAGCAGATGGTTCCGCTCGAGCAGGCCCGAGAGGCGCTGATGATTCAGTTCTTGCCGGAGCCGCCGCCGGGATACAGGTTGTTCGAGCGCTTCCAGGGAGGCGGCGCCGCTCAAAGGCAAGCCTTTGCACGAGCCAATATCGTGAGCGGGGCCAATATTCCGCACAACGACCGCCTCCGGCGGATGCTGGCGCCGATCGTCGGTCAGTTGACTTTGTTGATGGGCCAAGCGGCCCAGGTGCAAGACGGCATCATGGAACTGGAGATGGAACGATACTCGGTCGCCGGCCGACGGCAGCAAGACTCCGCAAAGATCGCCGGAAAAAAACGAGATTTGGATCGACGCGAGACCCGGCTCAAATACGCCAGCAAGCACTTGAACACAGGCGTCGCGGGCAACACGGTGCAGGTGCGTGCGCAGACGACCCGCATGAGCTTGTTCAGCACTTATGTCGAGTTTCCGTTCGAGCGAGAAAAGCAACGAGTTCTGAGCATGTTGAAACCATAGAGGGCGCCAATTCTTTTGCCTTGCACGGGGAACCCGCATGTCAACCTCCAATGTTTCCGCCCGCATCGGACCGCCCGCATCGAACGCATGCCCGGCCCAGACTTGCCCAGCCCCTATTCGCGGCGCATCGGCCGGGACGATCCTGGCAAGAACGGTCCTGGCCGGCTTGATCCTGGCCGGAGTGATTCCGACCGCCGCTGGCGCCGACCACCCGCCGGAAAAGGCCGCCGCGCTCGTGCGGCAAGGTTTGCAAGCCGAGATCGACGGAGATTCCGCCTTGCGCAGCAAGGCGATATCCAGCGCCATCGAATTGGCGCCCGATTACGCGCCGGCGCGGTGGGGCGGCGGGTACGTCGAGCACGAAGGCCAATGGACGCCGTTCGCCGAAGCGAAGCCCGATGCAAAACAGGCGGAAGCCTTGGAACAGTACCGGCGCATCCGCGCTACGTTCGCCGATCGGGCCGATGCCCAATTGGAATTGGCCGACTGGTGTCATCGCCGCGGGCTTAAGAACCAGGAGCGGGCGCACTTGCAGCGCTCGCTCGACTTGAGCCCGAATCGGCCCGCGCTGCGAGCCCGGTTGGGCCTGACCTACGTGGACGGCGCTTGGCTCACGCCGCGTGAAGTGCGAGAGGCGAAAGAGCGCGGCCGGCGGGCGGTCGACGACCTGAAACATTGGACGCCCAGGTGCGACAAGCTGCGCGCCGCGCTCAATCGCCCGGCGCCCCGGCAACGCGAATTGGCGCTCGAACAGATTCGGGCCTTGCGAGACCCGAGTGCGATCATCGCCATGGAGACGATTCTTGCCCCGGCCGATGACGACGCGGCGGCGGCCGTCGTCGAGGCGCTGGCCGAAATGCACGCGCCCGAGGCGAGCATGGCCCTGGCCCGCCTGGCCGCCTTCAGCGACTCGCAAGATGTCGCAGAGGCCGCCACCGGCAGGCTCAAGCAGCAGCCCGCCTACAATTACCTCCCCGCCATGCTGGGCTCGCTGGTGGCGCCCGAAGGCGTACAGACCACGATCGTTTACGGTCGCAACGGCCGGCTGTTATTTCGCCAGGCGTTTCTGCACGAAGGCGCCGATCATAAGTCACTGGCCGTGTTCGATAACGCGTATCAAGGTTTTTTCGGCAACCGGCGCGAGAACAACGGCGAAACGCAACTTCAGGCCAGCGAGTTTGGCGCCGCGGTCGTCTCGCAGCGCGCTCGATTCGTCGACGCCTTGGACCGCCGGTTCGCGCGGCAGAACGAACGCATCTGCACGACGCTCCGCGATGTGACCGGCCAGCAGTTGACCGCCAATCCGATCGACTGGTGGAAGTGGTGGGACGATTACAATGAAATAGAGCGAGAGGGCGGCAAACCGATCGAAACCGCGTACGTCTTCGAAGAGACGCCAGTATTTACCCGGAGGCCATCGGATGGGCTTTTTTCGTGTCTCGTGGCCGGCACGCCGATCTGGACCGATCGAGGCGCCGTGGCCGTCGAAAAAATGCACGTTGGCGACCGCGTTTTGGCGCAAGACCCTGTTTCCGGCGAGTTGGCCTACAAACTCGTGCTGCGGACCACCGTTCGCGAAGTCAGCGAGGTCATTCGCGTGAACTTGCCCGGCGACCAGATCGTCGCCAGCGGCGGACATCCGTTTTGGGTCGCGGGCAGCGGTTGGGTACACGCCCGCCATTTGGAGCCGGGCATGCGGGTGCATGGCGTGGAAGGCGCCGTCGCGATCGACTCGGTCAAAGTCGATGACCACGCCAATCGATCGGTCTACAACCTGGTCGTCGAAGACTTCCACGACTATTTCGCCGGCAAGTCGCGGCTGCTGCTGCACGACACCACGCCGCGCGAACCGACGCGCGGACCCTTGCCGGGGCTTGAGGAAACGCCCCAGACGAAGGCCCAAGGTGCCAAGACCCAAGCGGTGCGAGCCAAGTTCTAATTGGGCGCTCCGATCGAGGCTGCTCCGATCGGCCGTTGCCGCGGATAAACTTCGCACGTTGGTCCGATTTGGTCGCGCCAGGCCCTCGCTCTGGCGGCCCGGAGCGTGTAGCATGAAGGGGCGGCCCTTTTATCGCCGCCACTTCACCGGAGACGAAAGGCCAGGATGGACGAGGCGCGCACCAGAAATTTCACCGAAAGCGGGACGGGGCTGATCGAGATTCAAGATGTCCCCCTCCATGTCCGCTGGCGGATATCGGGGGCCCAGGAATACGCCGTCGGCGCGGGTTCCGTCGTAGACGGCCGTCGAACCGGCCTCGAAGTCTCCGTCTTTTTCGATAATCTGCCCGAAGAATCGGCCGCCGTGCAGACCTTGCTGGACAAGATCGGAGCCGAACAGGCGCGCCCGCTTGAACTGAAGCTTGGGCGGACCACGAACCCAGGTCTGTACTTCAGCGAGATACGCACGGACCAGAGCGGGGCCGCGATCGGCATTATGTTCGCCAGCGCGCCCAAGCAGTGATCGCCTCCTGGCGAGCGAGGAGACGCGGATGTTGAATGATCCCCTGTTCGCCCAGGATACTCTGTTCGCCCAGGGAACTCTGTTCGCCCAGATGGCCGCGGAGACGCTCGTTTGGATCGTCGCCGTCATGCTTTGCGTGCTGGCGGCGCTGTCGTTCGGCGTGGCGGTCATCGTCTATGGCAGCCTCTGGTTTCAGGCCTATATGTCGGGCGCGCGGGTCAGCCTGTTCAGCCTGATCGGGATGAGCCTGCGGCAGGTCAACGCCCGCTTGATCGTGCAGGCGAAAATCATGGCCATGCAGGCCGGCATCGGCGCCGACCCGGTCGCCGGGATCACGACGCGCCGCCTGGAAGCCCACTATCTGGCCGGCGGCAACGTGGCGGGGGTCATCAAGGCGATCATCGCCGCGCACCGCGCCGACATCGATTTGGAATTCGATCGGGCCGCCGCCATCGACTTGGCGGGCCGCGACGTTCTGGGGGCCGTGCAGACCAGCGTCTACCCCAAAGTCATCGATTGTCCCGATCCGGCCAAGACCAAAAGCACGACGCTCAGCGCGGTGGCCAAAAACGGAGTCGAGCTCAAAATCCGCGCGCGGGTCACGGTGCGCACCAACCTGCAGCAATTGATCGGCGGGGCCACGGAAGAAACGGTCATCGCCCGCGTCGGCGAAGGCATCATCACCTCGATCGGTTCGGCCGAGAGCCACATGATCGTGATGGGCAATCCCGACCGCATTTCCAAGGCGGTGCTGGCCCGCGGGCTCGACGCCCACACGGCCTTCGAGATCGTCTCGATCGACATCGCCGATATCGAAGTCGGCCAGAACATCGGCGCCCGGCTGCAAGTCGACCAGGCCGAGGCCGACACGCGCATGGCGCAGGCCAAGGCCGAAGTCCGCTTGGCGCAGGCGGCGGCGACGAAGCAGGAGATGAAGGCCAAGGTCGCCGAGAACCGCGCTCGCGTGGTCGAGGCCGAGGCGGAGATTCCAATCGCGATGGCCGCCGCTTTCCGCGGCGGTCAACTGCGCAGTGGCCGGATGGGCTTGCCCGTCGCGGGGGTCAGAGCGCTATCTGCACCGGCGCTGCCTGGACGGGCGCTGCCTGGCCCAGCGTTACCTGGCCCAATAAGCTAGTCCGACAATGAAGGCCGCAGCGGCCAAAAAGATCAGCAGCTTTGCAATTCCCCTGCGGCGGCGGTAAACGTCGACGTCTCCGCAGCGCAGGCAACTCGTGGCGAACGGCGACATGGGTTGCCAGCAGGCGCGGCAGTGGATCAACTTCATCGACGGCGGTCCTTGTCGGCCTAAGATCCGTTGTCAGCCCGAGATGCCTGTCGGGCGCCCCGCATGTTATTTCCGCCGACGGGCGCCCATCTGCCGTTCGCGATTGGCCTTATCGCGGGCCGCCTTCTTGTCGGCCTTTTTATCGGCCTTCTTCGCGGCTTTGGCTTCGGCCTCGGTCTGCATGGGACGATAGTTGTCGGAGGGGGTCTCTGAGTTCATGGAGCGCTCTTTCGGGTAAACGGAAACCACGCCAGACGCGCATCAAACAACCCGCGTCGAACGCCGGAAGGCACAGCCAATCCACTGCCACCGGAAAAACTGCGGCCGAATAACAGATCTTCCCTGCGGACAAAACGATTTCGCAAGGTCGCCGCTCAGCGAGAAGCAATCGGGCCGGAAGCAATCAGCCCCGGCGCGTGAATCGAGGCGAACATCGCCAAGCACTTGTGCAGAATCCTACCAAGTTCTCGTAGCGAGTCAAGGCGGGGGCAAATTCCGCACGGCCCGCAAACCGCCGTCGGGGCGCTTCGCGACGATGCCCATCAGCTTCCCCTGAGGCCCGAATGCCGCCAGTTCGTCGCCAGCCGATAGCTTGGCCAGGGCCGCGGAGTCTCGTACGATGGTCAGCCCGTTGGCGATTCGCTGGGCCTCTTCCTCGCTCAGTGCGATGGCCGGCAACGATGCCAACGCGCGTGCAGCCGGCAATAGCCAGCGATCGAGGTTCTGAGGTTCGAGCCGCTCGACCGGGCAGGCGTCCCGCACGTGGAAGGCGCCGATCTCCGTGCGGACCAGCGCCGACATCACGGCCGCAGTGCCGAGCGATTCGGCCAGGTCGCGGCCCAACGAACGAACATACGTCCCCGAGCCGCAGGCAATGTCGAGCGTCAATTCTGGATAGTCGTAGTGCAGCACGTCGATGCGATGGATCGTAATCGGCCGCGGCTGCAATTCCACCTCGTGGCCGGCGCGGGCCAAATCATAAGCCCGGCGCCCCTGGACTTTGAGCGCAGAAAAGGCCGGCGGGCGCTGCATGATCTCGCCCGTCAGGCGGTCGGCCGCGCGGCGGACCGCGTCCGGCGTCGGTTGAGGCGGATCGGGCAAGAGACTGATTTCGCCTTCGACGTCTTCCGTCGGGCTGCTGCGGCCGAGCAGGAACGTGCCGGTGTAGCGCTTGGGCATTCGCTGCACGTATTCGATCAACCGCGTCGCCGCGCCGATGCAAACCACCAACACGCCGGAGGCCAGCGGATCGAGCGTGCCGGCATGGCCTGTCTTGGCCGGCCGCACCAGCCGCTTGACCACGTCGACCGCCTGCCGCGAGGTGATGCCGCTGGGCTTGTCGAGAACGATCAGTCCGTGGCAAGGTTCCGTTCGCAGTGTTTCTCCCGGCATAATCGGATCGAGCAGGTGTCCCGTGCCGCAAATGGGCAGTATTATCTTGAGTATACCGGACATCTACCCTATCGCGAGCCATCGGATGAAGACCAAGGTCGCGCTTGCCGCCGCAATCATGATTTCTTTGCCGATCGGCGTCGGCGCGGCACGCGCCATCGAGCCGTGGGCCGACCAGGCGTTGCCCGTGACCGAGGGCTTGCAGGCCTGGTACGATGCGACCCGGCTCGACGCCGCGGCGGCCGACCTGGGAAGTCCCGCGCCTCGCACTCGCGAGCACCTCGACCTTTGGCGAGACGGCAGCTGCCGGCGCCGCGATCTGAAGCAGCCGGCGCCGAATGCTCGGCCGAAGCTGCGCGCCAATCTCGCGTCGGGCGCCGGCGCGGCCGTGCGATTCGACGGCGTCGACGACTTTTTGTCGGCGACCGAACTGAACGACCGCTTCGACGGCTTCACGATCATCGTCGTCGGTTCGGCCCGCGCGAATCCTGGCGGTTTTCGTGCGTTTTTGGAATTCAACCAGGCCGGCGCGAACGATTACGTCACCGGGCTGAATCTCGATCTCGGCGCCGCCGGCGGCGATGTCTGGAGCCGCTTGAACCTTGAGGGCGCCGGTTTTGGCGGCGAGCGGAACCTGCTTGCGACGCCTCACGAATTCGGCACGTTCCACGCGATCGCCATTACTTCGCCGGAACGCGGCGACCGCGTGCGCCTGATCGCAGACGGCGCCGCCAGCAGCGAGCGGCCCCGCGGCGCCGGCACGCTGTTGATGGATGAACTGCGGCTGGGCGCCCGCTGCTATGACAATTCGGGGAGGCCTTCGACGACCAGCGGCTTTCTCGACGGCGAGATCGCCGAGGCGCTCGTCTACGATCGCGAGCTGACCGACGACGAGTTGGCCGCCGTGAATCGCTACCTGCGGCGGAAGCACGCCCCGCTGTTCGAGCTGCGCGGCTTGCCCCCCGAGCCGCCGCTCCGCATGTTGGCGCCCGGTTTCATCGTCAAGCCGCTGCCAGTTGAATTGACGAACGTCAACGACTTGGCCTATCTGCCCGACGGGCGGTTGCTGGCCTTGGGCTACGACGGCCGCATTCATCTGCTCTCCGATACCGACGGCGACGGGCTGGAAGACAAAGTCGAGCCGTTCTGGTACGAGCCGACCTTGCGGCAGCCGATCGCCATGACGCTGGCGCGCGAGGGTGTGTATGTGACCTCGCACGGAAAGATTTCGCTGTTTCCCGATGCCGACCACGACGGCCGGGCCGATCGCGAAGAGATCGTCGCCACCGGCTGGCAGCAGCCCCAGGTCAGCACGAACGGCGTCGATGCGATGGGGATCGCGCTCGACCGCGAAGGCAATTTGTTCTTTGGGCTGGGCTGCGCCGACTTCACGAACGCCTACCTGATGAAAGACGGCAAGGCGCATTACGACATCGCCAGCGAGCGCGGCACGATTCTCAAGCTCGGCCCGCAGCGCGATCGCCGCAAGATCCATTGCACCGGCATCCGCTTTCCGGTGACGCTGGCCTTCAATCGCGAGGGGGATCTGTTCTGCACCGACCAGGAAGGGGCCACCTGGCTGCCGGGCGGCAACCCGCTCGACGAACTGAACCATATTATCGCCGGGCGCCACTACGGCTTTCCGCCCCGGCACGCCGAGCATCTGCCCGACGTCGTCGACGAGCCGACCGTGCTGGCCTTCGGTCCGCAGCACCAATCGACTTGCGGGCTGGTGTTCAACGAAGCCACGGCCGAGCGCAGGTCGTTCGGCCCCGAAGAATGGGAAGGCGACGCGCTGGTGAGCGGCTTTTCTCGCGGCAAGCTGTGGCGATCGACGCTCGTGAAAACGCCGGCCGGCTACGTCGGCCGCTCGACGCTCATCGCCGCCAGCCGCATGTTGCTGCTCGAAACGGCCGTGGCGCCTGATGGTTCGCTCGCGGTGACGTGCCACGGCGGGCCGCCCGATTGGGGCGTCGGCCCGCCAGGCCCCGGCAAGCTGTTCAAGATTTTCTACGCCGATCACGCTGCCCCGCAACCGGTCGCCGCGTGGCCTGTCGGGCCGCTGGAACTTCGCGTGGCCTTCGATCGGCCCGTCGACGCCTCGCTGGTCGAAAGTTGGCGAGACGCCGAAATCGAGTACGGCGATTACGTCCGGCCGGCCGACCGGTACGAGTCTCTGCGCCCGCCCTATGCCGTGGTGCAGCAGCAATTGCAAACGCCGCGAGGCAAGCTCCGCGTGGCCGCCGCGCGATTGAGCGACGATCGCCGCACGCTAAGCTTGACTACCGACCCGCATGGACTGCGGACGAGCTATTCGCTGATGCTGCCGGGCTTGGGCAGCGCGGCCGCGGCCGATGAACTGCCGGCGATCGACCTAGGCTACGACCTTTCCGGCGCCGCGGTCGAATGGGTTTCGGCGGACGGCCGGCGGCGCTGGTCGGGCTGGCTGCCGCATCTCGATCTGGAGGTCGCGCGCCGCTTCACGCGCGGTTCGGCGCCGCATGCCGAACTTGAAAAACTGCTGGCCGAGCGCGGCCTTTTGACGATCCGCGCGCGGCTATTGCTGCCCGCGGGGGCGACGCTGTCGCTTTCGACCGACGCGGCCTGTTCGGCAAGTTGCGGCTCGGCGGCCGGGCAAACCAGCGGCGGCGCGATCGAATTGCGCCCGAACGACTGGTCTCAGGAACTGACGATTCGCCGCGCCACCGGCGAAACAAAGCAATCGCCCAGCTTGCAGGTCTCGTTCAAAACCGGCAGCGACCCGACCGAGCGGCCGCTGCCGACCGAGTCGATCTTGCTGCCTTGGGCGCCCGATCGCTTGCCCGAGCCGCCGCCTCCGGCCGCCTTGCCGGCGGAACTGGCCGGCGGCGATTGGAACCGCGGCAAGGAGATCTTTTTCGGCAAGGAGGCGAAGTGTTCGGCCTGCCACGTGCGCGGCGGCGAAGGCGGGAAGGTCGGGCCCGATCTGTCGAACCTGGTGCATCGCGACGCAGCTTCCGTGCTGCGCGACGTGACCGAGCCGAGCGCGGCGATCAATCCCGACTATGTTTCGTATACGCTGGCGCTCGAAGACGGCCGCGTGCTCACCGGCGTCGTGCGGGCCGAGGGCGCCGACAAGATCCGCGTGCTCGACGTCGACGCGAAGGAAACGATCGTTGCGACCGCCGACGTCGAAGAACTGCGGCCGAGCGCCTTGTCGCTGATGCCCAAGGGCATTGCCGAGCAACTCGGCCCGGAAAAGCTCAAACACCTGCTGACGTTTCTGCTGACCGTGGCGCCGGCGCCCGACGTGCCGCCGACCAAGATGCCCGGCGCTCCTCCGCCGCGCACGCGGGCCGAAGTCGAAAAGGCCCTGCGGGCGATCGCGGCCGAAGATCTGCCGCCCGCGAAGCCGCGGCCGATCAAGATCGTGCTGGTCGCCGGCCCCAAGGACCACGGCCCCGGCGAGCACGACTATCCTCGCTGGCAGCGCGTGTGGAGCGAATTACTCGGCAAGTCGCCGGGCGTGCAGGTCCGCACGGCGTATCAGTGGCCCGAGGAATCGCAATGGGCCTCGGCCGACCTGGTCGTGTTGTTTCACATGGACCAGGCCTACTCCGATGAGCGGCTGGCGCAGCTCGATGCCTATCTGGCTCGCGGCGGCGGGCTGGTGCTGCTGCACTCGGCCGTGATCCCGGCCAAAGAACCCGAGAAGCTCGCCGCCCGCGTCGGCCTGGCCTGGCAATGGCAGACGACGAAGTTCCGTCACGGCGACTTGGATCTGGCCCTGCCGCAGCCCGAGCACCCGATCGTCCGCGGGCTGCCGGCGATGCACTTCAAGGACGAAAGCTATTGGCCGCTCCTCGGCGACGTGAAAGCGGTCACGCTGCTCGGCACGACGGTCGAAGACGGCGCCGCCCAGCCGATGCTCTGGACGTTCGAGCCGGGCAAAGATCGGGGAAGCAAGGGCCGCGTGTTCGTTTCGATTCTCGGCCATTACAGTTGGACCTTCGACGATCCGCTGTTTCGGGTGATGTTGCTGCGCGGCATGGCATGGACGATGCGCGAGCCGCTCGGGCGGTTCAACTCGCTGGCCACCGACGGGGTCGAATTGGCGGACTAGCCGCGGTCGTGGGTTCCAGATTCCAAGTTCCAGGTTCCATTTTTCCGTCGGCCCATGGAATCTGGAACCTGAAACCTGAAACTCTCCTTCCCAACCGGGATTGAACATCCGGCGCGGTTCGGTCAAAACAACGGGCTATGGATCAACTCACTTTCGACATCGTCGTGATCGGCAGCGGCCCGGGCGGCGAAGGCGCCGCAATGCAGGCCGTCAAGCTCGGCAAAAACATCGCCGCGATCGAGCGGTTTCCGAAAATCGGCGGCGGCTGCACCCACTGGGCCACGATCCCCAGCAAGGCCCTGCGGCACGCCATCTTCCAAATGACCAACCTGGTCAACAACAAGCTGTTTCGCGACGCGGGCATTTCCGTCTCGTTGTCGTTCCCCGAACTGCGGCGCACCGCCGCCTCGGTGATCGAGAAGCAGGTCGAAATGCGGCTCGGGTTCTACGAGCGCAACAGCGTGCCGATCTTTCACGGGCAGGCCCGCTTTCGCGACGCCCATACGGTCGAGGTCTGCGACCAATACGGCGGCAAGCGCGAGCTGTCGGCCGCGGCCTTCGTGATCGCCACCGGGTCGCGCCCCTATCGCCCGCCGGACATCGATTTCGGCCATCCGCGGGTGTTCGACAGCGATACGATCCTCGGCCTGGGCTACACGCCGCGGTCGATCACCATCTACGGCGCCGGCATCGTCGGCTGCGAGTATGCCTCGATGTTCCGCAACCTGGGCGTCAAGGTGAACCTGGTCAACACGCGCGACAAGCTGCTGGAGTTTCTGGACGACGAGATCATCGACGCCTTGAGTTACCACCTCCGCGACCGCGGCGTGATCATTCGCCACGGCGAGGCTTACACGCAGGTCGAACTGCTCGACGATGGCGCCGTGCTGCACTTGAAGTCAGGCAAGCAACTCAAGACCGACATTCTGTTCTGGGCCGCCGGCCGCACCGGCAACTCCGAAGAGATGGGCCTGGAGGCGATCGGCATTCAGCCCAACCATCGCGGGCAACTCGAAGTCAACGAGCATTTCCAGACCTCGCAGCCGCACATCTACGCGGTGGGCGACGTGATCGGCCCGCCGGCGCTGGCCAGCGCCGCCTACACGCAGGGCCGCTACGCCGCGCAGCACCTGATCAACGGCCACTGCGACCGTGCGCTGATCAAGGACATACCGACGGGCATCTACACCAGCCCGGAGATCAGCTCGCTTGGCAAGACCGAGCGCGATCTGACGGCGGCCGGCGTGCCCTACGAAGTCGGCCAGGCGATGTTCAAAAGCCTGGCCCGCGCCCAGATCACCGGGCAGACGGTCGGCATGCTCAAGCTGCTCTTCCACCGCGAGACGCTGCAGATTTTGGGCATCCACTGTTTCGGGGCCAACGCCTCGGAGATCATCCACATCGGCCAGGCGATCATGTCTCAGCCCGGCGAGCAGAACTCGCTGAACTATTTTCTCAACTCGACGTTCAACTACCCGACGATGGCCGAAGCCTACCGCGTGGCGGCGCTGAACGGGTACAACCGATTGTTTTGAGGACGCCCCGAGTTCGGCTTGGCCAAGCAGTGCTTGCTGATTCCCTTTACGCGTCGGGCCCGCCGGGCTGCAAGTCGTATTGCCGAATCTTGTCGAATAGCTGCCGGCGGCTGATCCCAAGCGACTGGGCGGCCCGAGTGCGGTTCCAAGACGCTTGCTGCAGGGCTTCCGCAATCACCCGGCGCTCGGTCTCGGCCAGGATCTCCCTGAGCGACATCGATTCGATGGGCCGCGCGGCAGGCGCGGCGTCGCCGGGCAGGTGCCAGAGCGGCTTCAAATCGTCGATCAGAATCAACCGGCCGCGGGCCAGCGCGGCGGCGCGGGCCAGCACGTTTTGCAATTCGCGCACGTTGCCGGGCCACGGCTGGGCCGAAAGCCAGTCCATCGCCTCGGGTGACAGCGCCAACTGCGGCCAACCGTATTTGTTCGCCAGGCGGGCCACGACGTGTTCCGCCAGCAAGGGAATATCGTCGCGTCGTTCACGGAGCGGCGGCAACTCGATCGAGACGACATTCAAGCGATAGTACAGGTCTTCGCGAAATTTTTGCTCGGCGATCAGCGAACGCAAGTCGCAGTTGGTGGCCGATATCACCCGCACGTCGGCGACCACGGTCTCATTGCCGCCGACCCGCTCGAACTCCCCGGTCTGCAACACGCGCAGCAGCTTGGCTTGCAAGTCGATGTCCAGGTCGCCGATTTCGTCGAGAAAGATCGTACCGCCCTGGGCCTGCTCGAAGCGACCGATGCGGCGCGCGACCGCCCCGGTGAACGAACCTCGCTCGTGGCCGAACAATTCGCTTTCCAACAGCGTGGGACTCAAGGCGGCGGAGTTCACCTTGATCAGCGGCCGGTCGGCGCGCGGCGAGTTGCCGTGGATCGCGTTGGCGATCCGTTCCTTGCCCGTGCCGCTCTCGCCCAGGATCAACACCGGTTCGCGCGTGGTCGACAAGCGGCCGATCGTTTTGAAGACCTGCAGCATCGCGGGGGTGCGGCCGATCAGTTCTTCATCCGAGTCATCGGTCCGCTCGACGGCCAAGGCCCGGACTTGGGCCGCCAAGGCCTGCTGCGTCAGGGCGCGGCGGACGGTGAACAACACCTCATCGAGATCGAACGGCTTGGTGATATAGTCGTAGGCCCCCAGCTTCATGGCTTCGATCGCGGCCTGGCTGCCGCCGAACGCGGTGATGACGATCACCGGCGTCTCTTCCAGCCGGTCTTGAAATTCGCGCAGCAGTTCCAGCCCGCCGGCGCCCGGCATCTTCAAATCGAGCAGCACCAGCGACACCGCCCGATCTCCGAGCCGCTCGGCGGCTTGCCGGCCGTCGGCAGCTTCCAGCACGCGGTAGCCCTCGCTTGCCAGCAGCAGCGCCAGATTGCCGCGGATCGTCGGATCGTCGTCGGCGACGAGAATCGTGACGGGGGGAAGCGACTTGCTCGTCATGGGATTTTCTTTCCGGCCGTCACGGGCAAGCGCAACCGAAACGCCGCTCCGGGGCCCGCGGCTGCAAGATATTCGATTTGCCCGCCATGTTGCACCAGAATCTCGCGGCACATCGCCAGGCCCAGGCCCGTGCCGTCAGGCCGGGTGGTGAAAAACGGCTCGAAAAGATGACGTTGATGCTCCGCCGAAATACCCGGCCCGCTGTCGCTGACTTGGATTTCGACCTCGCCCCCGCGGGCGTCGCACGCGGTGCGGATTTGCAGCCGGCCCCCTTCGGGCATGGCCTGCAAGGCGTTGGTCGCGAGGTTCAAGAACACCTGCCGCAGGGCGCTCGCCGAGCCTGCGACCAGGGGCAAATCCGCCGCCAGGTCGCTGACGCACTCCACGCGCTGCTCCGCGGCCTGGGCCGCGATCAGTTCCAAAGTCTCGCGCCATAGTTGGTTCACGTCTACCGGCTCGCGCTGGCTCTGATCGACGCGCGAAAAGAGCAAGAGCTGGCTGACCGTGCCGTTCAACCGATCGACGGCCTGAATCACGGCATCGAGCGAAGCGGGGGTCCGCGCCGTCTCGGGCAATCGCTGCCAAAGCTGCACGGTCGAGCGAATGGCGGCCAGCGGATTGCGGACTTCATGCGCGACGCCGGCCAGCAACTTGCCCAGCGCGGCGAGATGTTCGCTGCGCCGCAACTCCTCGCGCAACTGCTGCTGTTCGACCCGTTGATGCGACAGGCTGCGCCCCAGACTGAGGGTCAACAGCAGCGCGAGCGCCAGCCCGCCGATCGCCAGACCGGTCGAAGCCTGATACCGCTTTACCTGATTGTCCAATTGCCCCGGATCGACCAGCCGATACATGACCCAAGCGGCCAGCGGCGCGGGCCGGGCGCGGCCGACCGGTTCGGTGACGATCATCACGCGGCTCAGCCGGATGTCGTGGATCGAAAGCAAGAAATCGCCCGGCTCGCTGTCGAGACTGTGCTTGGCTTGCAGGCGAATGTACGGTAATTCATTCGGTGGAGGATCGGTTCGGGGGCGCGGCGACGAGGAGCGCGAAGCGGGGGGCGGCGGCGGGCGCTTCTTTTCGTGAGGCCGTTTCTCTCGCGGAGGCCCGCGTTCAGGCTCGCGCGTGGGAAAGGCATAGCCCGCGAACCGGTCCAATCCTTGGTTGAGATAAAATCCGCCCTCGATGCCCGGAAAATCGGCGAGCGCCCCCTCGGCGATCTCGGCCAGCCGGCCGTTGAGCCGCTCGAAATCCGCAGCCCCCTGGCCGCCGGTCGAGACGGCCGGTGTCGATGCCTCGTCGACCATCCTCCGGCTCGCCTCGCGCAGTTGACGGCGAACTTCGCGTTCGCGCTCGGGCGAAACCTGGGCGGTGAAGACATTGAAGACCAGCGCCGACAACGACCCCAAAAACAGCAGCACGACCAACGCGGTTTGCAATCGCAGGCTCATAGAACAGTGTTCGGCGTTCGCTTTTCAGCGTTCACTCTCGGCGGACCATCAACCACTGAACAGGGAAAACCGAATCCTAGCAGAACGCCGTGGCCTTGACCGTCGGCCAGGCCCCCGGCACGGGCGTGTAGCGGCCGGTCGGATCGACCAGAAACGTCAGCCGAGCGGTCGTTTCGGCGCCGAAGCGGTCGGCGACGCGCACGTCGCAAACGTGCTGGCCTTTCGCCATCCGGTCGCCCGGCAGCGTGCAACTCCATCGATCGGCCCCGCGCGGTTCAAGCGGAAACCAGGGACCGTCGAAAAAGCGACCTTGCACCGAAGCGATGCTCTCGCGCGACCAGACGCGGACCCGCAACTCGTCCGTGCCCGAGACGACGTGTTCCGGCCCGGTCGCCAGCAACAGCTCGCGCGGGTGCGTGATCAATGCCAAGGGACCGCGATCTTCGATCGAGCGGTAGGCGACGGCCAGGTCTTCGCCTTGGACGTAGGCGACCGTATAGCCCGGCGGCCCGCCTTCGGGGTCGCCGATCGAGCGCGTGGCGATCGCCACGTTGCGGCCGTCGTTGGCGATCTGGCCGTAATGCGTGTGTCCGGCGAAGATCGCGCCGATCCGGGCCGATTGCACGATGCCGCGCCAATCGTCGATCCCCGGCCCGTCGAACTGTTCGTAGACCTTGAACGGATAGTGATGCTGAAACACGATCGCGCGCTCGCCAGCCGACGCCGCGGCGTCGAGCTGACCACGGAACCAGAGAATTTGGTCCCAAGACATACCGAGCGGTTGATGTTCGAGCGTGTTCAAGCGGATGAATCGAAATCCGCCCTGCGACGTCGCCGCGTAAGGCTCGCCGACGAAGGAGCGAAACCGCGCGGCTTGCGGATCTCGATGCACGTCGTGGTCGCCGACCAAGGCGTAGTAGGGCGTCTTCAGCCGCCGGCAGAGATCGCCGAACAGTTCGAACTCTTCCACGGCCGCGTGCTGCACGTTGTCGCCGATGAATTGCACGAAGTCGGGGCGAATCCACTGGTTGACATCGTCGACCATCCACAGCGCGGCGCGGTGGTTTTCCAATCCCGGCGAAGTCAAGTGCAAGTCGCCCGGCACGACGAACACGACGGGCGCGGGGGCTGGGAATTTTGGATTTTCGATTTTTGATTTTGGATTGTGCATTCCACCGCTCCTCGTTGATTGAAAATCCAAAATCCAAAATCCAAAATCGACAATCGACAATCGACAATTCTAAGTCCGCTAATAGTGCGTCAGGGCCAGCCAGGCCACGCCGACGAGCGTGGTCAGAATCGTCAGCGGGACTCCGACCTTGAGGTATTCGAAAAAGCCCAGCTCCGTGCCGGCGCGGCGCGCGTTTTCGACGACGATCAAATTCGCCACCGAGCCCAGCACGGTCAGGTTCCCGGCCAAGGTGCTCGACATCGCCAGGGCGAGCCAGGCCTGTTCCGGTTGCGACATGACTTCCATCAGCGGCTTGAACAGCAATACCGCGGGAACATTGGAAACCAGATTGGACAGCAGCAACGACAACCCGCTGACGAGCACCACCGGCGAATCGCGCAGCGCGTGCCAGCGATCGAGACCCCACGAGCGGACCACGTTGACCTCGAAAGCATGGACGACGACGAACAATCCCGCGAACATGATCAACAGCGGCCAATCGACGGCGCCGTAGATTTTCTCGGGCCGCACGCGATCGAGCATCAAGAACCCCGCGGCGGCCAGCGCCACCAGCGCGATCGGCTGGCCGGCGAAGAACAAGCCAATCGTAATCAGCGTCACGGCCACGCTTTTTACCAACAGGCGCCGATGCACTCGCGGACGCGCCTCGGGCGCCGAGCCCCGCGGCTCGGCTGCAATCCGAGCGAGCGCTTTGCGATAGACGAAGGCCACGATCACGAAATTCAAGATCAGGCCCGCCGCCGCGATCGGCGCCAAGCGGGCCGCAAACCGCAGGTAGGGAATGCCCGAGAGCGAGCCGATGATGATGTTCTGCGGGTTGCCGGTGATCGTGGCCACCGAGCCGATGTTCGAGGCGGTTGCCAAGCCGATGAGATAGGGGATTGCCGGTCGCTTCAGCCGCCGGCACAAGCCCAGCACCAGCGGCGTCAGCGCCACGCAGACGACGTCGTTGACCAAAAACGCCGAGAGCACGCCCGACAGCCCGATCACGACCGCCAGCAGCGTCCGCGGGCCGGAGAAATGCGAAGCGATTCGCTCAGTCGCCAAGGCGAAGAAGCCGGACAACTTGAGATAGGCCACGACGATCATCA
>Ga0134126_10004298_pt1 | contig 17830 bp, 14 predicted proteins | sample KB31752_FD_96881 | JGI IMG/M metagenome (GOLD analysis project Ga0134126, IMG submission 96881) | Terrestrial soil microbial communities with excess Nitrogen fertilizer from Kellogg Biological Station, Michigan, USA - KB3-175-2 | ecosystem: Environmental > Terrestrial > Soil > Unclassified ...
CCGGCCTGACCTGGGAGCTGATCGCTCAACATTTCGATGACGCCGTCCGCCCCTCAGGCATTCATTCAAATTCCTTGGATTAAGGAGGTGCGGTCGGCGAGTCCGCTCCATCGTCCGCCCTGGTTCCACCCAGCCCGACCAGCGATGACGATGACGGAGGTCTCCAACGGGACACGATTCACCATCATTAGCAACAAGTGACCTGGCGTGCTTCGTCGCGGGGTTTTTACCGTGATCTCAACTGGTCTGACGGTTTCCGCGGTCCTGAGGGCGCAAGCTACCGAGGTCCGTCACGACCTCGCGACCAACACGGGGCGGCGGTCGAGTGGGCCGGATTCGCCGAGAACGCGCAGCACACGGCGGTCGCCAGCAAGCCGCCCCAGCCGCTGAAGCGGATCCGCTGGCGGGCGAAGGTGGACCTGGCCCCGCACCTGATTGTCGACTCCCTGCTGATCCACTACGGCTCCCCCATGATCACTGCCGCGGACACGGTGCTGGTCCCGACCCGGGTCAGCGCGAAAGCCGGGTTCCGCGTCGTCGCGTACTCCGGGGCTACTGGCGCGCGCCGCTGGTCGCTTCCGACCGACTGGACGCCGCCGTTCACCGGCAAGGCCTCCACCGGCCCGAACACGCCGCCGCTGCCCGCGGCCCTGACGCCCAGCACGACCCTGGCGGTGGCCGGCGCGGGCGGGACTGTCCTGATGCGCGCGCACGCCAATAACACCGTCGGCGCGGTGCAGCGACGGGTGTTCTACGGAGCGGCCGAGTGGAAGGCGCACCGGTCGCTGTATGACCAGGCGGTCAGGATCAGCACGCCGCTGACCGCGGGCCCGGACGGCTCGGTGTACTTCGGGTTCACGGTGGCCGGAGCGACGCCGTCGCACCTGTCGAGCGGGATCGCGCGGATCGACGCCCGCGGTCACGCTACCTGGATCACCGCCGCGGCGGCAGCGGGCAACCGGGCCATCACCGGGGTGGCCATCAACTGCGCCCCGGCCCTGTCGCCCGACGGAAAGACCATGTACATCGCCGTCACCAGCCCGAGCCGCGCCATGCTGGTCGGCCTCAACGCCGCCACCCTCAAGCCACGGTTCCGCGCCGCCTTGACCGATCCGGGCAACGGCAAGCCGGCCCTGGTCATACCCAAGACCTCCGCCACGCCGCTGGTCGGCCCAGATGGAGACGTGTACTACGGCGTCCTGGGGAATCCCGAGCTGAGTCACGACGCCCGCGGCTGGCTGCTGCACTTCAACGCCACGCTGACCAGGGAGAAGATTCCCGGATCCTTCGGCTGGGACGACACCCCTTCCGTCGTGCCCGCTCGCGCGGTGCCCAGCTACCACGGAAGCTCGCCCTACCTGCTGGTGAGCAAATACGACAACTACGTCATCGGAAAGCAGGGAGACGGGCGTAACGAGGTGGCCGTGCTCGACCCGGATGCCGGGCAGAAGGACCCCTTCGCCAACGTCAGGACCATGAAGCCGGTCAAGACCATCCTGTCGCCCCTCCACGAGCCGGGGACACCCGCCGGGGCACGGTACGAATGGTGTATCAACTCGGCTGTGGTCGATCCCGCCGACGACTCAGTGTTCGTGAACAACGAGGACGGAATGCTCTACCGCTGGGACCTGGCCAGCAACACCCTGTCCGAGAAGATCCGCCTCAACGCGCCCCGAGGCGAGGGTTACACGCCGACTCTCCTCGGCCCCGACGGCACGGTCTACGCCATCAACAACGCCATCCTCTACGCCGTCGGCCGCTAGCAGCAATCCGCCTGTTGAGCCGATCGGAACCACGGCGGCCCAGGGACGGGGGTCCCCCGCCCCTGGAGCCGTGTAGGTGCTAGTTCGGACTGATGGCGGTGTCGTCCACGACGAAGGAGGTCTGCAGTGAGGAGTCCTCTGCGCCGGTGAACTTCACGGTGACGCTACTGCCGGCGAAGCTGCCCAGCGAGTAGGTGTGCTGCGTGTAGCCACTGTTGTGGTTGAGGTTCGAGAAGGTGGCGAGCGTGGTGCCGTTCGCCGTGATCGTCAGCTTGTCGAACGCGGTCGTCGTGGTGGTCTCGGAGGTGTCGATGTGCAGCCAGAAGCTGAACGTCGTCGCGGTGCAGCCGGCCGGGATGGTCACCGTCTGGGACAGGGTGTCGGTGTGGGTGGTGCCGTACCCGTCCAGCCAGGCGTACCAGCTGCCGGAGTGGGAGGTCTCGCCCGCGCCGTTCGGGTTGATGACGCCGGCCGTGGATGTCCACGGCGCGGCCGAGCCGGTCTCGAACCCGGGGTTGCCCAGCAGCTGGGTGTGGGTGGTGCAGGTGCCGCCGCCCGAGGTGCTGATCGTCCAGGTGAAGGAGGCCGAGCCCGATGCCCCGGTCGTGTCGGTGGCCTTCACCGTCACGTTCGAGGTAGCCGCCGTGGTGGGCGTGCCGGAGATCAGCCCGGAAGAGCTGATGGACAGGCCCGCTGGCAGGCCGGTGGCGCTGTAGGTGAGGGTCTGGCCACTCGCGGAGTCGGTGGCGTGGATCTGCAGCGAGACCGCGGTGCCGACAGTGCCGGTCTGGTTGCCGGGGCTGGTCACGGTCACGGTGTTGCCACCGCCGCTGCTGCCGGTGACCAGGCCGGCGATGCCGTTCGGAGTGCCGATGCCGGTCGGGCCGTCGTACCCGGTCTCGGCGGTGCACAGGTAGGCCGGGCTGCAGCTGCCGTCGTTGCCGCTGGTGACGTCGAAGAAGTTGGCGGTGTGGGTGTAGATGTCCTGGGCCGGGGTGCTGCCGGCGTTGCCGGCCAGGGCGTACATGGCGGCGAGCATCGGGGACGAGGCGCTGGTGCCGCCCACCTCGTTCCACCCGCCGTTGCCGTTGGAGGTGTCGTAGACCGCGACGCCCGTGTTCGGGTCGGCGTCGGCCGCGACGTCGTTGTCAATCCGCCGGGAGCAGCCGGACAGGCCGAGCGAGGTCTGCCAGGACGGCTGCGGCTCGATGGAGGAGCAGCCCGACCCGGTCCCCTCGGAACCGGGCGTGGTGTTCCACACCGACTCGCTCCAGCCGCGCGAGTTCGAGGCCGTGTTCAGGGCGGTGCCGCCGACCGAGACGACGTTCGGCGAGGTCGCCGGGTAGATCACGCCGAAGTCCGAGTCGCCCGCGGACGCGGTGATCACGGAACCGGGGTGGTTGAAGTCCGTGGAGTCGAGCGTGGTGTCGGACGACGTCTCGGACCCGCCCCAGGAGTTGGAGATGTAGCCGGCCACGTTGGCGGCGGCGTTCTCGGCGACATCCAGGCCGGTGCCGCTGTCGCTGGTCGCCTCGACCAGCACGATGTTGCACAGCGGGCAGATCGCCGAGGCCATGTCCAGGTCGAGCGACTCCTCCAGGGTCCAGTCGTCGCTGGCCGGGGCCTCGGCCGGCAGCGGCGAGGTCTGGCCGTTCTGGTTGAGCTTCTGGAAGCTGGGCACGGCGGGCAGCCCGGCAGCGGAGCGGTAGGTGGCCAGGTCGCTCGCGGCGGTCGGGTCGTCGAACGCGTCAACGATCGCGATCGTGCGGCCAGCGCCGTCGGCGGCCGAGGCCGAGGTCAGCTTGTAGGCCGACTGCAGCTGCGTGGGGCCGTAGCCGACGCCCGCCGGAATCGCGTTCGGCGAGGCGCTGGCGAAGATCGGGTGCAGGCCGTTGCGCTTGAGCAGCATGCATGACTTGTGGCCGACGACGATGATGGCGCGGCAGACGTGGGTAGAGCGGGAGTTCGCTCTCGTCATGCGGGGCTGCGAGGCATGCGCGTCGTGCGAGCGCTCCTTGGCGATCGACACGCGAGGATGAGCCGGTGCGGCGCTGGCGGCGCTGGCGGTCATTCCCGTCACACCTGCCGCGAGCGCCGCGGCCGACACGACAACTAACCCTCGTCTCAGCCGACTGGAGAGTGGGAGGTTCATGGATGCCCCTTCGTTGGGTCGTCCAGCGCATCCCGCTGACGCGCATGGCGGCACCCGAAGTGAGGTGCCTGCGCGTACCGTAACCAAGCGATAATTTAGCGTCAAGGAGCCCACGGTATATAAAATCTACTGATTGCGACGAGCATCTGGACTCACGCTTGTCAAGTTCGAAAATGGTGACAAATAGGTTGCCGTAGCCGGACGACAAAATGGTCATTCAATGGCGGCCGGCGCCGGGTAGACGTGCGGCGCGTGAGCGCCTGGGCCGGGTTGCGGATGGGGTTGTCGTAAAGCCCCTGGGAAGTTGGTCCCTCGTCGGGGCCAGTTTCTGCCAGGGGCTTCACGTCGTTCGATGGCCGGGCTAGCGGTAACGGCTCACTGCCCGGGCGCCAGCACCGGGCTGTTGTGATAGGCGGCGATCAGCCACTGGCCGTCCCGCTTCTCGAACACCCAGGTCGCGTTGACCTTCGCCGCGTCCGGGACCTCGGTCTGGCCGGCGAACATGATGGCGGACTCGCTGACCGCGATCGCGGCGTCCCGGCCGACGAACCGCAGGCTGAGCTGCTTGTTGTAGGTCGAGGTGTCCTTGAGCGGCCCAGCGAAGGCCAGGGCCATGTTGTCGCGGATCACGTCACGGCTGTCACGGAGCGAGCCGGTCATGATGGCGGTCGCGTCCGCGGTGTAGTTGGCGACCATGCTGTCGGCGTCGCCGGCCTCCCACGCCTTGTAGGAGTCAACCAGGACGGCCTGGATGGCGGCCACGTCTTCCGCACGGCTGTCTGACATCGGAATCTCCCTTGTGATCGGTCCGCTCGGCGTATTCCGGCGAACTCGTGAGTACATACCGGCGGTGGAGCCGGAACTCATCGCGCTCGCGGTAGACCGTGCTCCCGGTAGGCAGTACGGAAGGTCAGGCGCCGGTGGCGTCGAGCCTGGCCGCCAGGCCGAAAGACGCGAAGACCTCGGCGTCCTGGAACACCGAATTCCGGCTGATGCCCTCGGCGGTGACGGTGAAGACCTGGAGCGTGTGCAGCTCGTATCCGCCGTCGACGTGCCGGTAGGCGGCGAACCCGGGCTGGCCGTTGGCCGCCACCGCAGTCAGGTACCAGTCCGTGCCGGCGTGCGCGAAGACCCACTCCATGAACAGGCCGTAGTTGCCGGGGCCGGTGAACCAGTTGAGCATCGGCGGCATCTCCATCAGCACGTCTTCGGTGAGCAGCCGCTTGAGGCCCTCGATGTCGGCGTGCTCGAACGCCTTCATGTAGCGATCGACCCAGGCCCGCTGCTCGGCCGCGGACGGCTCGCTGAGGCGCTCCTGCGCGACCCCGGTCTCCTTCACCCGGGCACGCGCCCGCTGCAGGGAGCTGTTCACCGATACGACGGTGGTGCCGAGGATGTCGGCGGCCTCGGAGGCGGAGAAGCTGAGCACGTCCCGCAGGATCAGCGCACCGCGCTGACGCGCCGACAGGTGCTGCAGGGCGGCGACGAACGCCAGGCGCAGGCTGCTGCGGTCGACCACGGCGCGGGCCGGATCGCCCGCGTCCAGCATCGAGTCCGGCAGGGGCTGGAGCCACGGGCTCTCCCCCCGCACCAGCGGCCCGCGCGGGTCCGACGCGGCTACCATCCCCGACGGCAGCGGCCGCCGGCCGCGGATCTCCAGGGCGGTCAGGCAGACATTCGTCGCGATCCGGTACAGCCAGGTGCGCAGTGAGCTGCGCGTCTCGTCGTACTGCTCCCGCGCCCGCCATGCCCTCAGGTAGGTGTCCTGGACCAGGTCCTCGGCGTCGTGGGCCGAGCCGAGCATCCGGTAGCAGTAGGCGAGCAGCTCGGTCCGGAAGGGCTCGACCCGGCGATCGAAGCCTTCTACCTGCATTGTCACGCCCACGCCCCCGTCCTCGGCTCCTATCAAGATCACCGTATCCGAGGGGTCCGACGGTGCATCCGGTAACACCACGGCCACGCCGACGCTCTTCATGTGAGCGGGCACAAGCAAAGAAAGGTGGCTGTATGCGGCGGCAACTGATCGGGATCGCCCTGGCGATCGTCATGGCGGGGGCGCTGTTCTTCGCGGGGGCGTGGGGATATCTGCGGCTGCTGGGCCGGTCGGCCACGGGCGGATCGCTATCCGGGCTGCCGGCCAGCGGCTCGCTCATCTCCGATCACACCGTGCTGTACGGGCTCATCGCCGTCGCGGGCACGGGCCTGCTGGCCGGGATCCTCGTCGCTGCGCCGCGGATCTCCCCGCTGGCGGCCGGGCTGCCGGGACTGCTGCTGCTCGGCTGGACGGCCCTGTATGTCCTCAGCGTCGGGCACGCCACCAGCCTGATCCCGCTGGCGTCGCACTCCTTCGGGGCCGGCTTCAAGGCGATGCTGGTCAACGGGATAGCCGGGGCGGCCGGACTGGGGATGGTCATCCCGCTGTTCGTCCCGTCACGGTGGCGATCGCGCCGCCGCGACGAGGAGGACAGCGCCGACATTGACGCTGACGCCGACGAGTATGTCTCCGGCATGACCCCGACCGCGCGTCAGCCGGGCCCGGTGCCGGCGGAGTTGCCCGCCCGCCCGCTGCAGCCCACCGTGGCCGCGGGCGGTGGCCGTCCCGGCGGCCCGCCCATGCCCATGCCCTACTCCGGCCAGGGCTACGGCCGGGAAGACTGACCAGCTCAGACGCGTGGTGACGAGCCCCCGGCGCCTTTCGTCAGGCCGGCGTGATCGCCGGGGTGTCCGTCATCACCGACTGCGCGTGCGCCAGCGCTGAGTAAGCGCCGCCCAGGTCAAGCAGGTCCTGGTGGGTGCCGGCCTCCGCGATCCGGCCGCCGTCCATGACGATGATCAAGTCGGCGTTACGGACCGTGCTCAGCCGGTGAGCGATCACGATGGTGGTGGCCCGGACCGTGGCCAGATTCCGGTAGACCATCTCCTCGGTGACGGTGTCGAGCTCGCTGGTGGCCTCGTCCAGCAGCAGGATCGCGGGCCGGCTGACCAGCGCGCGGGCCAGGGCGATCCGCTGGCGCTGGCCGCCGGACAGCGAGCCGCCGCCGTCATGCAGCGGGGTGTCGTAGCCCAGCGGCATGGCCGCGATGTCGGTGTCGATGCAGGCCAGCTCGGCGGCCCTGGCGACCTCCTCCAGCGGCAGGGCGGGGTCGATCAGGGCGATGTTCTGCCTGATGGTGGAGCCGAAGACGTAGGGATGCTGGGTGACGATGCCCAGCTGCCGCCGGACCGAGCGGGCGTCGAGCCCGGCCAGGTCATGGCCGTCAAAGCAGACTCGCCCCTCGGTCGGGCGGTAGAGGCCGAGCAGCAGGTGCGCGAGCGTCGACTTGCCCGACCCAGACCGGCCGACGATCCCGACGTGCTGGCCGGGATGGACCTCGAGGGATACGTCGCTGACCACCAGCGGCGCCAGCGCGCTGTAGCGGAACGACACCCGGTCCGCCCGGACCGCGCCGACCAGCGGCGCGGCCCGCTTGAGCGGCCCGGCGGCCTGCTCGGGCGGGGTGTCGAGCACGTCGTTGATGCGCTCCACGTAGCTGGCCAGGAGCTGGAGCTGCAGGCCGCTGCTGACCAGGGTCCCGAGCGGGCTGAGGAAGCCGGCCGCGAGCGCGCTGGCCGAGAACATGGCGCCCAGCGTCAGCTGCCCGTCCACGACCTGCAGGGTCCCGGCCAGCAGGATGAGCAGCGGCGCCCCGACGGTCAGCGTGCTCATGACCGAGTCCACCGTCGCGGTGAGCCGGCCGCGGGCCAGGTCAATGCTGACCTGGCGGCGGAACAGCGTGCCCCAGTGCGCCGCGGCCCGGTGCTCGGCGCCGGCCGCCTTGAGCGTCTCGATGCCCGCCAGCAGCTCATAGGCGTAGCTCTGCGAGCGGGCCTGGGCCTGCAGGCTGTCGGACATCAGCCGCCGGTTCCGCCGCCACGAGGCGATGAGCACGACGATCTGCACCAGCGCGAGCGCCAGCACCAGCAGGGCCAGGCCCGGGCTGACGATGAACAGCAGGATCAGGTAGAGGCTGGCGAAGGCGCCGTCGAGGACCGCGGACAGCGATCCGCTGGTGAGGATGTCACGCACGGACGTGTTGCTCTGCATCCGCATCATCAGGTCCCCGGCGGACCGGCGCAGGAAGAAGCTGTAGGGCAGCTCGACCAGGTGATCCACGAAGCCCATGGTCAGCCCCAGGTCAAGCCGGGTCCGCAGCTCAACCAGCTGGTTGCCGCGCAGGAACGCGCCCAGCAGCTGGTACCCGATCACCAGGATGACGCCGAGGGCCAGGACCTCGAGCAGGTGCCGGTCGTCGCGCGGCACCAGCTCGTCGATGACCAGCGCCGTGGTGAGCGGGATGGCCAGCGCCGTTACCCGCAGGATGAGCGAGGTCACGAGGACCCGGCCCAGGCCGCGGGCCTGGCGCAGGATCGGGCGCACGTAGCGCCAGGTTCCCTGGTCCGCAGTCCCGCCGGCCACGAATCCCTGGCCCGGCTCGAGCACGATCGCGACACCGGTGTAGGCCCGCCGCAGCTCGTCCTCGCGGATCACGCACCGGCCGCGGGCCGGGTCGAGCACGTGAATGCCGTGGCGGGTCGCCCGGTCGAGCACCACGAAATGACTGAACTCCCAGTGCAGGATCGTGCCGCGCGGCAGCTGGCGCAGCGCGGCCACGTCGGCTTGGACGCCACGGGCCGTCAGCCCGCTGGCCCTGGCGGCCCGGACCAGCGACAGGGCGGTCACGCCGTCACGGCCGGTCCCCGTCATGACCCGCAGCTCGTCGAGCGGCACCGACCGGCCGAAATAGCCCAGCGCCATGGCCAGGCAGGCCGCACCGCAGTCGGCCTCCTCCATCTGCCGGACAAGCGGAACCCGGCGCGTCACGACCTCGCCTCCCGTATCCCGATCACGGCCTCGAATTCACGGGCCACGATGTCGCCGACGGTCTCGGATGGCAGGACCAGCGCCACCGGCGAGACCAGCCGCCCGCCCTGACCCGGCGGCGGGACGGCACCGGGCGCGAGCCGCCCGGTCAGCAGGATGCTCGGCTCGGCTGGCGGCGGCAGCCCGGCCTGCCGGGCCAGGCCCGGTTCGGCCAGTCGCATCCGGGTCACCCTGACCCGCGCCTGCCACCCCGGAGCACGCAGCAGGACGGTGGCCGACCTGACCTGGGCCAGGTCGGCCACCGCCGCGACGGGCAGCAGCGCGGCGAAGCCTCCGCCCGGCTCGCTCACGGCCGCGGTCCCGTCGCTCTCCGGGGTGGTCCTGGCCAGCAGCGCCATCACGATCCCGGCCGCCGCCAGGCCGAGCGAAAGCCGGTACAGCCACCTGAGCCAGCGCCGGCCCAGGCGTATCTCGACGCCGGCGTCCTGACCCCCGCCCGCATGCGACACCAGTGCTTCCTCGCGGAAGACCGTCGGGCCGAACCGGGCGTCGGCGGGTGAGCGCGGGGCCGGCGTTCTGGCCGCCGCCGGCCCCGCGGACCGCGTCCGCCCGGCCCCCCGCACGTGCCGGCCGCTCACCCTGCCTCCCTGGCCGCCGCCTGCCGAGCCGCCGCCTGCCGAGCCGCCGCTTGCCGAGTCCCGGCCTCCCGAGCCGCGCGCGAGGTATACAGACGGTCGAGCATCTCGTACAGCACCAGCTCCTGAGCCCGCTGAGCCGACCGGAGCAGCCGGTTGACGTGCATGTGGGCCAGGCTCATCGCCAGCGCCTGCAGGCCGGGCCCCGAGCCGGCCAGCGCGCGAAGCTGCCGGGCCGGCTCCGCGATCGCGGCCGACCGGCACTCCAGTGCCCGCAGGCACCCGGCCACCTCGTCCGGCATGGCCGGCCCCGCCGTGCCGCCGAGCAACGGCTCCAGCGAGGGTCGTTCCTTGCGGAACCGGGCGCTGATGGCGTGCTGGAATGCGGCGCCGGCGCCCAGCTCCCGGCCGTAGCCCTGCCGGGCCGCCCGGGCCAGGTCCCGCTTGCCCGCCAGCGTCAGGCCGAGATCGCCGAGCAGCTGATCGATCCCGCGCAGGCCGATCCGCCAGCGCAGCTCGGCGCCGGCGTCGCCGGGCAGCTGGCGCATGATCTCCATGACCGCCTCGCTGTCGGCGTGAAAAATGCTTTCTGAATAAGTAATGCCCTCAGCGCCGCAGTACCGCTCGACCTCCCGCTCGTAGGTGTCGAGCTGACTACGCCAGACCAGGCCGGTCGCCAGCATCGGCGCGGTCAGGTCCCGCAGCCGGGGCAGGACGTCGCGCAGCAGCGCGTCGGGCGGCCCGTGCACCCGGAGCCTGATGTGCCAGTCCGGGTCGCCGTACCGGACGAAGTGCCAGCTGTCGGCGTAGCCCAAGGCCAGTGCCTGCGACAGCGCCGGGGCCAGGTCGGCCAGGACGTGGTCGGCCGTGGCCTGGCCGGTGAACAGCCGGAGGTACAGCCACTCGGATCCGGGAGGAAAGCGCCGCGCCGTCGCGGCGCCCGGCCGCGGCCGGGCGCCGCGACGGCGCTCCCCGCAGTCGCCAGGCCCGGCCGCCGCCGCGCCGCCCGGCCGGGGCCGGCTCTCGGGGCGCTCGTCAGGGCCGGGCCCTGACAGCGCCGGGGCCGGACGGGCGAACGGGACGATCACCTGATGGGCGAACCCGCCCTCCGGGCCCGCGGCGCAGAGCTGGTCCGGGCCGGGCAGCAGCTCGAGCAGCGAGATCGATGCCCGGCGCCGGACCTGATGGGCCAGGGCCTCGACGCAGAGCACGTTGTCCAGGTCGGCAACGAGCTCGTTGTCGCTGTCGGCCAGCACCACGTAGCGCGGCAGCCCGAGCCGGGCCCGCACGTGCTGCACGGCGGAGAACAGCCGTGGCCCCCTGGGCCGCGCGAACGCCGCGAGCTCGGCCGCGCCCAGGTTCCACGTGGCCCGCGCGAGCACGACCCGGCCGCTGACGACGCGCGGCAGGAACGGGAGGTCTCGCAGTGGTCCCCAGTCCCACATCACGCCCGGGCAGACGTCCTGCTGCTGTAGCGCGCACAGGAAGCGGTAGGTCCCGAGGCCGCCGCGGGCAAAGTTGTGCGCCGCCGTCAGGCGCGGGACCACCTCGCGCCCCAGTGACCCCGAGCGCAGCACGACCCGCTCGCCCCGCTCGCCTCGCTGGACGGACACCAGCAGGTCGGACACGGGCAGCTGGCGGCCGCCGGGGGCGCCGGACCGGCCGAGGTAGGGGATCTCGTAGTCGCGCAGCACGGGGCGGCCCAGGATGTTCCCGGTCCGGCCCTGCGGCAGGTGCACGACCTCGGCGAAGACACAGTCGGGCCGGGCCCGCTCCTCGGCCCGCAGGTGGTCACGGACCAGCTCGTGCAGCTCCTCGTCGGCGTGACAGAAGCGACCCAGCAGCCGGGCCCCCGACGGCCCGCCGGCCGAGCCGATGAGCACCTGGTAGGCACCCTGGCGGACCGCGTCCGGCGACGGCGCGACGATAGCGGCCACGACCTCGAAGGCGTCGGGCAGCGGCGGATCGCCGCTGCCGCGCAGGTCCTCGGCCTCGGCGGGATCGATCGAGATCTCGTCCAGCCCGGCGGCGAGCGCGCTGGCCAGCTTGCCGCTCAGGAAGGCGTCGCGGCGGGTCCACGGCTCCGGGTGCCCGGCAACGGTCCCCAGCGGCAGGCCGGCCAGCAGGGGGGCGCCCTCGGTACGCGCCTGGCCCGGCGCCGGGAACCCGATGCCGGTCTCTTCGTCCAGGACCTGGGCCAGCGGCATCTCCCTGGTCTCGTACCGGCGCGCGAACTGCTCGCGGAACCCGGCCAGCGCGCCCGCACTGCCGGGCCGGGCCAGGGCGTGCAGGATCTGGGCGCCGCCCAGGATGTCGGCGGCGACCCGGCCGCTCAGCGTCGTCCCGGCGGCCGGCTTGACCAGGTCGACCTGCACGAACCGCTGCGGGTCCGGGGCCGCGGGCAGGGCGCCGAGATCACCCGCGATCTGGCGGTAGGCCTCGGGCGAGGCGCCGATGCCGCCGGCGTCGATGGCCGCCAGGCGGTCCAGCGCGCCGCGCAGTGTGGCTGCCGCGGCCCTCGTGGCCGGCCCGGTCTCCAGGACCTCGGCCATGCTCTGCGCGGGCGACGGCCCGGTCACCTGCGGCTGGCTGTCGGCGACCAGCAGCTGGCTGTCGACCAGCTCGGCCACGTACTCCGAGGCCTCCGCCGCGCTGATGTCACTGGTCACCAGCGCCTGAGCCAGCACGTCCAGCCGCTCCCCGCCCCTGGCCAGGGCCAGGGTCTGGGCCAGGTAAGGCGTGGGGTCCACCGCGACCAGGTGGTAGGCGCGGCCGGCCCCGTGGTCGCGGGCCTCGGGGAACAGCAGCCGGCCGCCGACCTCGCCCAGGCCCGAGTTCGGCCGGTAGCGCAGGCCGGCGCGCAGCACGGGATCAGCCTCGATGGCCTTGGCCAGGGCCCACAGGTAGTCCATGTCCAGCCGCGTGTGCCGGCGCAGGCCGGCCCGGCCGGGCACGTGCAGCCGGGTTGCCTCAGCGATCCGCCCGGTGGTGCAGCCGGCGAACAGGCCGAACGGGGTCGGCCGGGAGGCGGCCCGCATCAGGTAGGCGACCAGCGCCGCTTCCGCCCGCTGGCCCCGGTCGCCGTCGGGGTCCTTGCGCCATGAGTCGATCGCCGACTCCAGGCTGGGCGAGGCGATGAAGATCGCCTCGCGGAAGCCCGGCTCGGTGCAGGTCGCCTCCAGCCGGGCCCGGAGCCGGGCCCGGTCGGCGGCGACCGCCTCCTCAAGCGCGGCCGGGTCATCGGCGACGGCCCCGGCCTCCAGCCCCTGGCTCCACTCCGTCAGCGCGGCCAGCGGCAGCAGCGGCGTGCGGAGCACGAAGAATCCGGAGGGCTGCGCCTGCCCCCTGGCGGGGGTCTGAGTTGCCGTCATGCGTTCACCGGGGCGGGCAGGCCGGTGCTGACCAGCAGCATCTGGTCCCACTCGGGCTCGGCGGGCAGGCAGCCGGCCATCAGGGCCAGGGCGATCCCGGCCGCCCCCTCCAGCACTCCGGGCCCGTTCCACGCCGCGCTCGGCCCGCACACCAGCCCGCCGCCGCCCTCGGTGACCGGGCCGCACATGTCCAGCGTGCGTTCCGTCCAGGACACGGCCGCGGTGGCCAGCTCGGGCCGGCCGGTCAGCTGGTGCATCCGGGCGAACAGGTGGGCCAGGCCGGCGGCCCCGTGACAGAGTCCGGCGTCGCTGACACCGGTCAGCTCGGGCGGGCGGCTCGCGGCCTGCAGCGCCAGCTCGGTGCCGGCCAGCTCCCAGTCCGGCTCGCCGGCATCACGCGCGGCCAGCAGCAGCGCCAGCGCCACGCCCGGGTCGCCGTAACACCATGCTGACCGGGCCGGGGCCGGGGCGACGCCGACGGCGACCAGCGCCGGGGCCGTGCGTCCGGCGGGAGAGTCGACGAGATGACTCAGCAGCCAGCGGACGGCGCCCTCGAGCAGCGGGCGTGCGGTGTCCTGGTGCACGCCGAGTGCGCTGGACCGCGCCAGCAGGGGCAGGATCCCGGCCATGCCGTGAGCCACCCCGGTATCGACGGCGCCGCCGGGGTAGAGCCGCCGCAGGTGGCCCGGCAGCGCCGCGGCCGCGGTGGGCCAGTACACGCCGCCCGCGTCGGCGCGGGCCCGGCCGGCCAGCTGCTCCACCACAGCGGCCAGGCACTCGACCGCGGCCGGGCGCGGCCACCGGGCCAGGGCGTAGACGCCCAGCCCGGTCAGCCCGTCGATGAGGTCGTAGGGCCCGCTGGCGGGGTAGCGCGCGACCGCGCCGGCCAGGGCCAGGTCGATGTCATCATTGCGGTCGCCTGGATCGCGGTCGCCGGCCGGGTCAGACAGCAGCCGGCCGACCAGGTCGGCCGCCCAGGCGATGCCGGGAAACCCTGAGTACAGTGACAGGCTCAGCGGCTGGCTGGCCAGCACCTCGATGGCGCCGTCCAGGCTGGCCGCGGCCATCTCGCGAGACCGCTCACCCCGCTGACCTCGCTGACCCCGCTGACCTCGCTGACCCCCCTGACCCCGCTCATCCTGGTCCGCGCGCGCGGCAACGGCATGGCAGACAGCAAGCCCGGCCGAGCCGGACGCCAGTGAGGCGCTGCGGGGGCCGACCACCTCCGCCGAGGCCATCAGCCGCATGAGCGCGGCCGCGCTCAGGAGCGCCCGGTCCCGCACAGCACCGCTGAGCAGCGGATTCCATCCCATTGATTCTCCCGCCAGCGCGCCATCGCAAAATGGCATGCGCTACATACGGTCAATAACTCGCCGGTGATATCGCCGGCCTGCCCGGTACCGGCGCGCTGCACGCCCGGCGGGGTGATGCCCCGGTCACGTGAATGACCGGGACATCACCTCAGCCGTGGCCAAGTGTCTAGAGCTTAAGGCACACGGTGCTGTTGAGGTTGCACACCACGCTATTGCACACGGCGCTATCGCAGACGGCGCCGCTGTTGCAGACGGCGGTGTCCACGCACACGATGGTGCCGGTGCCGCCGACCACGCTCGTGAGGTCCTGATCGTCGAGGCTGCGCAGGGTCTCCTTGGAGAGAACCAGCTTCTTCGCGGGGTTATTCATTCATCCTCCAGCTTCCTGGATGGGCACGGCCGCCATATTGCACAGCCGTTATTTGCGCCATGAACACTACACCGATAGCGCCTTTGGTCAAGCAGATAATCGGGGTTTCCAAGAATAAACGGCAGATCATTGATTCGTCTTAGCGGTTGATTCTGTATAACGACCGAACCATTGTCGGAATTAAAGGCAGAAATGACGAATATCGGCGCAAGCTAGAACACATCGCAGTACGATTTTCCAGTCAGCTGGAAATTGTCTGATCCTTTTATGCCCGGCAGCGGCCGGTCGGGGGAAGCCGGCGGACGCTGGGTGTCCATCTGGGCGGTCCTGGTTCGTCGTGGGGGTGACCGGCCAGCTGGCCGGCTCGAGGAACCGACCAAGGAGGGGATCATGCATCCGGCCACCATTGCGCTGATCAGCGCCGAGCGGGCCAGGGACCTGCGGGAGCAGGCGGCCGCCGGGCGGCGGGCGCGGGAGGCCCGCAGTAACGTGCGGTCACGGCCAGTCAGAACCCCGATCGTGCGCATCGGGAAGCGGGAGGCGAGGTTGTCATGAGGTACGTGTCCATCATCTGGGCGGCCGGGATGCCGGCGCCGGCGGACCTGGCGGTCATTCAGCGCGAGCTGCCGGCCTGGGTCGACGACGTGAACGCCCGCGGCATCCGGCTGATCGGCCGGGAGCTGGATCTGCCCGACACGGGCGTGACGGTGCGGGTGCGCGACGGCGAGACGCTCGTCACCGACGGGCCGTTCGCGGAGACCAAGGAGTTCGTAGCGGGCTTCGACGTGGACGAGTTCGCCGACCGGGACGAGGCGATCCAGGTCGCCGCCAGCTGCCCGATCTCCTGGTTCCAGGCCATCGAGGTCCGGCCGTTCACTGGCGGCCTGACGTTGACTGAGCAGGCGCTGGCGTTCGGCCGCGGACAGGACGGTGGTGCCACCCCGTACCTACTAGGAGCGTGGGCGGCGGAGAGCCCGACGGCAGTACTTGACGATAAAAAGCTCGTAGCCGAGTGCGAATCGTGGCGGCAGGACGTGCGAGCCCGAGGCGTGCATGTCCTGGGGAACGAGCTTGGGGGGCGGGACACGGCCACGACGGTCCGCGTCCGCGACGGGAAGACGGTGCTCAGCGACGGACCGAGCGGCGAGACGGGGGAGTTCATGACCAGCATCGACGTCGTCAGCTGCGCCGATCGGCAGCAGGCCATCGACCTGGCGGCCGCGCATCCGGCCGCGCGGTACCACTCCGTCGAGGTACGGCCCTTCTACCAGGGCTGACCCGCGCGGGCGGACTCGGTCACCACCAGGCCCTAGCCGCCCGAGTAGTTACCGCAGATAGGAGACGTTGTCCCTGACGTGCTCGGCCAGGCTGATCGCGTGCCGCCGGACCAGTTCCTCGGCCCGGTCGGCGTCGCGGTCGCGCAAGGCCGCCATGATGGCCGCGTGGTCCTCCGGCGAGTGGGCCCGCCGGTCCTCATCGCCGATGGTCCGCTGCCGGATCGCCCGCATGTGAATCTTCAGCCGGGAGATCTGGCCGGAGAACAGCTCGGAGTGGGCCAGCTCCACGATCCGCTGGTGGAAATCCAGGTTGATGGCGGAGTAGTCATCGATCTCGTCCGCACGGACCGGGACGCTGACGCCGGGCCCGAAGGTCGGGAACTGCTCGAGCACTTCCGCCAGCTCGCGGTCGGTGGCCCGCTCGGCGGCCAGCCGGGCGGCCATGCTCTCCAGCGCGGCCGAGGCCAGGATCACCTCGATGATCTCGGCCTTGGTCTTGCGGACCACATAGATGCCGCGCCGCGGGATGGTCTGCACCACGCCCTCGGTCTCCAGCCGCTGCAGCGCCGCGCGCACCGGAGTGCGGCTGATGCCCAGGCGCCCGGCCAGGGCGCGCTCGTCGAGGCGGATGTCATCGTCGGTGCCGTCGTAGATCGGCATCTCGGCGATGGCCTCGCGAAGGGCGTCGTAGGCCCGTGAGGTGAGGCTGGCCTCGACCAGCACGGGCAGGCGCAGGCTGCTGGTACCCAGGCGCCCCGGAGTCTCCCGGCTCGACGGCAATGACGCGATGGTGGTTCCCCCCGTCCCGCGCGCAGGCATGCCCGGATCTGAGCGCTCCCGCGAAGTCTGCCCGGCTTCGCAACAGCAGTGTATCCACGCTGGTGGGCCGTCAGAAGCGGCGTGCGGCCGCAGGGTCCAGTGTGGCTTGTGGTGGTATACCACATTCTTGACACCAAATCGGCGCGGTGACACAGTCCCCTGTAAAGCAATCGTTATCCGGCCAGATCGGGCAGGAGGCTGGGCACAGTGCGCCATCGTCGTCGTGGCTGTCGTCTACTGGGTGCGGCAGCGGGTGCCGCTGTCGCGGCCATCGTCCTCGCCGCATGCTCCGGGAGCACCGGCGGGCCGGGCTCAAGCAAGCCGTCGGGCTCGATCCAGAAGGGCGGCACGGCGACATTCGCCTTACCGCCGGGAGCGGTGCCGGACTGGATCTTCCCGTTCATCGACAGCGCGCACAGCTCGATCGACAACCGCAATCAGTTCGAGTACCTGATGTACCGGCCGCTGTACTTCTTCGGCGACAACGGCCAGCCGGTGCCGAACGACAGCCTGAGCCTGGCCGCTCCCCCGGCCTTCAGCAACGGCAACAAGACCGTGACAATCACGATGAAGAACTACAAGTGGTCCGACGGCCAGGCGGTGACCGCGACCGGCGTGGAGTTCTGGCTCAACATGATGGCGGCCGAGAAGGCCCACTGGGCCTACTACGTGCCCGGCGGACTGCCCGACAACCTGAGCAGCTGGAAGGTCACCAGCCCGACCCAGATCGTGCTGCAGCTCAAGTCGGCCTACAGCCCGTCCTGGTTCACCGACAACGAGCTGTCCCAGATCACGCCGCTGCCCTCGGCCTGGGACATGACCTCGGCCACCGCCAAGGGCCACTGCGAGACCACGGTCTCGTCCTGCCCGGCGGTCTGGCAGTACCTGTACAACCAGGCCAAGCAGGTCTCGACGTACGGCAACTCGCCGCTGTGGAAGATCGTCGACGGCCCGTGGCGGCTGACCAGCTACCAGACGACCGGCCAGTCGGTGTTCACCCCGAACAAGTCCTACTCCGGCCCGGTCAAGCCGCACCTGTCGCAGTTCATCGAGACCCCGTTCACGACCGAGGAAGCCGAGCTGAACGTGCTGCGCAGCGGCCAGATCAGCGTCGGGTACCTGCCGACCACGGACCTGGGCCAGAAGTCGGTCATCGCCGGCTCTGGCTACGACCTGAGCATCTGGGTCGACGCCGGGATCAACTACTTCCCTGAGAACTTCAACAACCCGACGGTGGGCCCGATCTTCCGCCAGCTGTACTTCCGGCAG
>Ga0134126_10004299_pt1 | contig 17829 bp, 26 predicted proteins | sample KB31752_FD_96881 | JGI IMG/M metagenome (GOLD analysis project Ga0134126, IMG submission 96881) | Terrestrial soil microbial communities with excess Nitrogen fertilizer from Kellogg Biological Station, Michigan, USA - KB3-175-2 | ecosystem: Environmental > Terrestrial > Soil > Unclassified ...
AGCTCGGGCGGGACGATCGTCAGGATGGATTCACCGACGATCTCGCTCTCGGTGTACCCGAAGAGTCGTTCCGCGGCCGGATTCCACGAGGTAATCCGGCCGTCGATGCGCTTGCTGATGATGGGATCGTCGGAGGATTCGACGATCAAGGCGAGCTGAGCCGCCCTGAGCTCCAGGCGACGGCGTTCGGTGATGTCGCGGAAGACGAGCACGACACCGCCAATCCGGCCATCGGCCATCCGGATCGGCGCGGCGCTATCGTCAATCGGGATCTCACGGCCGTCCTTCGACAGCAGCACGGTGTGGTTCGCCAGGCCCTGAACGAGCCCGGTCTGCAGCACCTTCTCGACGGGATTCTCGACGAAGGCTCGTGTCCGCTCATTGACGATACGGAACACCTGGGAGAGGGGCTGTTGCCGGGCATCCGCGACTGACCATCCGGTCAGCGCTTCGGCGGTCGGATTGAGGAATCCAATCTGTCCTTTCGCATCGGTGACAATGACGGCGTCGCCAATGCTCGCCAGCGCCGCCTCGAGAACGTAGTTCCGTTCGGGCGACCCGCCCGCAGAAGAGCCTGTCTCCTTCGAAGACATCGTGACCTCGTAGGTGCTGGCGGCCCACACCGCTTTCGCAGTGGCTCGTGGTTCTCGGCGTCGCTCGGGTTTCGTCCCCCCACCCGCGCGGATCGGACCGCATCGTGGAGCGAATTATGGCCTATCTCGCTCCAAATGCGATCACCTGACCCGCCATGCGCAAGCCCAATCGCGGGCTCGGCGCGAGAGGAGCTGGCGATGAGACAAAGGTCCCTTCGGTGAGCACCCCGGCGATTTTCCCCGACTCGCCCTACGCGACGAGTTGTAGCGCAACATCCATCTCCGTGGCTTTGCGGTGCGGGTACAAGCAGGCGGGGGGAGTGCGCGTCGCGGTGAATATCTCGCCCCTGCAGCTTCGTCACGGAGACCTCGTAGGCTGCGTACTCGAGCACATTCACGACCCGTCTCGCGGGAGGTTTTCGCCGAGTTGCTGGCTCATGGCAACGGGCGGTTCATTCTGCCCAAAGGAACCCACCGAAGCCGAGCCGCACGGTATTCCTGTGAGCCGCTGGGACTGCCACTCCGCCGCCCGGTGTCGCGCCGAATCAGCTGCCCTGCTACGGCGGGGCTGCTACGATCTGCGGCGCACCGGCCACAGTCGGCCAGCGGTTAGGGAGGCGACAGGGTGCCGCACGAGAAAGCAGGCCAGCTCGGCGATTCCGGCCCCCTGCACCGCTGCAATCTGGCTCAATCTCTAACGATAGATCCCGCCAAGGCAAGCGAGACCTTTGCAGCGAGCACGCCACGTGTGCGTAACCGTGCAATAGATTGGCTGTGGGCCCGGTCTGGTTGACGGGCGATCGATCCGCCTTTGAGCTACGCCGCGGAGCGCTGATGCTGTCGCAGTCCCTTGACCACTCTCTGGATCCTCAAGTCTTAGGCTGTCCCCCCGTGGGCTGCCGGGGTACGAGACTTGGCGGTGGTCTCCCGTCGACAGTCATCCTCAGTGCACTCGGCCGAATGCGAATCTTTTGACGGGTCCCCGCCGCCTGCCGCTTCGATCTCGTCCTTTATTCGTGAGGAGCAGCTATGTCGAACCGAACCACATCCATCCTCGTAGCCGGCGCTCTGGCGACGGCTCTCAGCGCCTGGGTTCCAACCATCAGCTCTGCTCAGGGCGAGAAGATGACCCCTGAGCAGATGAAGATGATGAAAGAGAAGCAGGCGATGACCATGAAGGAACTCAAGGGCGGCAAGGTCGAGCAATGCTGGGGCGTTGCGCGCGCTGGCCAGAACGATTGTTTCGCGGGTCCAGGCACCACCTGCGCCGGGACCAGCACCAAGGATTATCAAGGCAACGCCTTCAAGCTCGTGCCCAAGGGGACCTGCACCCAGATGCAGACTCCGAACGGCCCGGGTAGCTTGAAGAAGAAGTCGAGCTGACGGTGTCGACGGAGGCGAGCCTGGCAGAAGGCTCGTCGGTGCTGGCCGCGCGCGGGACGAGCCCGGACCTCGGTGGTTTCGGGCGTCCCGGTCGCATGCCTTGCGCCGGCGTTGGCCTCAAGTCACAGCATTACGGGACGATTCTCGAGTCTTTGCCGGACATCGGGTTTTTCGAGGTCCACGCGGAGAACTACATGGGCGCTGGCGGCCCGCCGCATCGATACCTCACTGCGATTCGGGAGCATTATTCCCTCTCGCTGCACGGCGTGGGTCTTTCGATCGGGGCGGACCGTCCGCTTGATCGCGCGCACCTGGAGCGACTTCGCACGCTCATCCAGCGCTACGAGCCCGCGCTCTTCTCCGAGCACCTGGCCTGGTCGACGCACGGCTCGTCCTTTCTAAACGATCTGCTGCCTCTGCCGTACTGTGCAGAGAGCCTGGCGCGGGTGATCGAGCACATCGATTGCGTTCAGGAAACCCTCGGACGGCGGCTGCTGCTCGAGAACCCCGCGACCTACGTTGCCTTCCAGGAGAGCACGTACTCGGAAGTGGACTTCATTGGTGAGGTCGTGCGGCGCACCGGTTGCGGCTTGCTGCTGGATGTCAACAACGTCTATGTCGCCTGCACCAACCACAACTGGGATGCGATGCGTTACATAGATGACTATCCGCTGGCCCATGTGCGCGAGATTCACTTGGCGGGATACACACCGGACGCCGATGGGGCCGGCCGGCCATTGTTGATCGACTCGCATGATCGGCCCGTCGCCGAGCCGGTCTGGATGCTCTATGCCCATGCGCTCCAGAGGCTCAGTCCCATTCCTACTCTGATCGAGTGGGATGCCCACGTGCCGGCCTGGTCCGAGTTGTACGCGCAAGCTCGCCGGGCCGAGGAGATCAGGCTCGCCCTGTCGAATGTGAACAATCAATTCCGAGAGCCCTCACATGCTGCCGCTTGCTGAGCGTCAGGGCGCGTTCGCGGCGGCGTTGTTCGATCCGCGGCGGCCAATCCCAGCCGGCTGCGTCGGCCCGGACCGCAAGCCGGATGCGAAGCGGTTCGACGTCTATCGAAATAATGTCATCGTGAGTCTCACGGAGGCTCTGCTCGAGAGCTACCCCGCTGTGCATCGCATTCTGGGCGAGGAGTGCTTCCGCGCGCTTGCACCTCTATATATTCGGGAATGTCCCCCGAGCTCGCCCGTACTGCTCGAATACGGAGCGAGCATTCCGGACTTTCTCACCCGGATCGAAGCGCTCGAGTCGTTGCCGTACTTGCGGGATGTTGCTCGGATCGAGCGCGCATGGCTGGAGGCCTATCATGCGCCGGAGGCTGCGCCACTGGATCCGGCAACTCTCACAAGAGTGTTGCACGACCGTCCTGGAGAAGTCTGTTTCACGCTGCATCCGTCGCTGCGGATCATTCGATCGAGCTTCCCGGCGCTGTCGATCTGGCGTATGAACATCGCCGGTGGCGTTCCGGGGCCTGTTGACCTCGAAGCCGGCGGGGAAGACGTGCTCATTGTGCGTCCGCAAGCCGACGTTGAAGTGCGAAACGCTCCGCTCGGCGGCGCTGAGTTGCTGGTTGCGCTTGGCCGAGGTAAGTCTCTCGATCAGGCCGCCGAGGCTGCCCTGGTGGTCGCGCCATCATTCGAGCTCGCCGAGCATCTCACCGTGCTGCTCAGCGCGGGCGTCTTCGTCGGCTGGCATCGACCAACCGGGGAAGGTTGAGTATGTCCTCGATGCGCGAAGAGCAGAGCCCGAACTTGAATTCCGCGCCTGCCGCGGGAAAGGCACTCGCCCGGCTCGCCTACGCGGCCTCTCTCCTCGCCTCCCCGCTGGCGCGCGTTGCGCTTGCCGTGCCATTCCTGCGCTCGGGGCTGACAAAGTGGAGCGGCTTTCTGTCGCTTTCCCCGGGGGCACAGTTTCTATTCGAGGAGCAGTTCAAGCTGCACATCTTCGGGAGAACGTACGGATTTCCAGCGCCTGACCTTTTCGCGTGGATCGATAGCGTGGCGGAGATCGTGCTTCCGTGTCTGTTGATCGTGGGACTGGCGACGCGTGCAAGTGCGCTCGGCATCCTGGTAATGACCATCGTCATCCAACTCACGGTGCCGGAAGGCTGGGCGAATTTTCATCTACCGTGGGCGGCGCTCGCCGTCGCCATCGTCGCTCTCGGCCCGGGCCGGGTGTCGCTCGACTTCTGGATAGTGCGCTGGTGGCAGGCGCGCTGATGGGCCGCGAGTCTCGAGAGCGTTTCGTCCGCATATTTGCCGCCCGGCGTGTGCACGAAGCCGTGAGCTCGACACTGCTCGAGGCAGCAGCCGATGCAGTGGAACGCGGCCAACTCGGGTATGCATGGTGCCGATTCAAATTTCGGGCCGCAACAGTTCCCGAATGGCCGGCCAGGATTTCGCGCCGTTCTCGCGCATTTCCTCGCTCAGCTCCTGTGGTACCCACTCCACGAGCGCCGATGTGAATGCCGGCCGACAGCGAATTCTTGCAAACCACTCTTCAACGCGCGGCAGACGGCCCTGAGCCCACATGCCGTGCATCGACAGCGCACTCAGCCGGTTGACATAGGGGGCCAGAGCGATATCTGCCATGGAGAACTCGCTTCCTCCGAGCCATGGGGACTCGGAGAGAGTGTTCTCCATGGTTTGCAGGTATCCGTCGTACAGGCGGATCTTGTCGGCAGCGCCCGGGGCCGCGAGGCCCTCCTGAATCCACTGCCATTTCAGGGTTCGCGCGGCGCGTCCTTCAGCACTACCTTCAGCGAGAAACTGCTCGAAACTTCCGGCGCCGTTTCGCAAAATCGTATGGCGATGAGACACGACGTAGGTCAACGCAGAGCAGGCAGGATGCAGCTCCTCATCGACTGCTTTGGTCCAGTAGCGAACACGAGCGCGCTCAGGAGGAGTGCGGGGGTAAATGGGGCGCTCGGGGAAGACCTCCTCGAGATATTCACAGATGACCGTCGATTCCCGGATCACTGCGCCGTCGTGGACGAGTACCGGCACAACGCCCTTTGGATTGATGGCCAGGAACTCAGGCTTGAACTGCTCTCCGCGCAGGATATCCACGTAGCGGCTCTCCCACGGCAATCCTTTTTCATCGATCGCAAAGCGGGTCTTTGCGGCGCACGTCGAGGAGCCGTGGTGATAGAGCACGATCATCATAGGACTCTCGGTACTGAGCCTCGATCTAGAGGCCAACGGAGCGCGTCACGTGTCTCCGGGTCGCGGTTCGAGCAATCAGGCAGGCAACGATGGTAGCAAAAGCTGCGTCGATCTGCTCCGCGGAGGATCGGCACGGGCGAACTTTTTGCCTGCGGGAGACTTCAAGTCATGAACTCCGGTGCGCCTGCCTGTCTAATAGGAGCACAGATTTCGCGCTCATGTGTCGATCGGAATCCTGAGCTTCGATTTCGCCGCTTCTCACGATGTCTGCAACCACCAGCGAGAATGTTGATACGCCTGAGAGTGGGCCGGATCTGAGTCGGCGCAAATTTCTGCGCACTGCAACGATTGTTTATGGGGCCGTGGGCGCTGCATTCGCTGCAGTGCCGTTCATCGAATCCTGGCTGCCGTCGGAGCGGGCGCGAGCGCTCGGGGGTCCCACGGACGTTGATATCTCCCAAGTGGAAGCCGGGCAGATGATTATCGCCTCCTGGCGCCGCCATCCGGTGTTTATCCTGCATCGCACTGCCGCGCAGTTGGAGGTGCTGCAAGAGCCAAGCGACACTCGTTTGCTGAGGGATCCCGATTCCGAGGTAATACAGCAACCCGAGTACGCCAGGAATTGGCACCGTTCGATCAAGCCCGAGTACTTGATCGTCGTCGGGATCTGCACCCATCTCGGCTGCGTGCCGCGCTATGAGCCAAAGCCGGACGGGGCTCTCGGGACGGGCTGGCCGGGCGGATACTTCTGTCCTTGCCACGGCTCGCGCTACGACCTGTCGGCGCGGGTGTTCACGGGCGTCCCCGCCCCGTACAACCTTCCGGTCCCGCCCCACCGATTCCTCGATCAGTCACAGGTGCGAATCGGTGAGAATCCGCAGGGCTCCTCCTTTCAGTTCAGCTCGATCGCTCAGGTGTAGTGCGCGGCTGGCCTCCGGGACTTCGGACCGCGCACGCGCAGAGGAGCTTTTGCAGCGCATCGAAAGCAAGCTCGCTCCGAACTGTTGCCGCTGAGGAGATGGCTCGTAGCGGTGTCTCGGTGGCAGATTGGGCTCAGGAACGCGGCCGTGCGCATGGCCGAGAGACGTGGCATGAGTTGGATGCTGCGTTCGCTGCTGGCCTAGAGGTCGCTATTCAGCGCCGTTTACAGGCTACGAGGCGAGTAACCAATCGCCTCCCGGTTCATTGGATTCCACTGTAGATCATCGACAGCGCCCCGAGTCGCCGCTACCGCTTGGCGGGGCCCGCATGCGGCATCGAACGTGACACTCAGGCGACGTCTCGCGAGCTTGGCTGGATGTCGATTTCCTCTTATACGAGACATAGTGTATCGTAAAGCGCAGATCTCGGACCGCGCCGACTCACGAGCGCGACGTTTGTAGCAGCTCGATGGGTGCGGCAGTTTGTATGGCCAGGCGTCGATGAAAACTCTCGTGCAGTATCTGCTGCCGTGGGATTTCTCGCCGACGGTCCTGCTGATCTGCTTGCTCTCCGCGGTCGCTTATGTGCGCGGGCTGGCTGTGCTCAGGCAGCGGCGAATGGCGCAACCCGCCACCTGGCAGTCAATCGCGTTCTTCGTGGGGCTCGCGCTGGACTATGCAGCACTGCAGACCTACTTCGACTACCTGTCCCAGCACATGTTCTGGGTCCATCGCCTGCAGCACCTGGTGCTGCATCACATCGCTCCCATTCTACTGGTGGCATCAGCTCCGTTTCAGACGATTCGCTGCGGATTACCCCAATGGCTGCAAGAGCGCGTGCTGGAGCCGCTCCCGCGGCAGACCGCAGTGAGAGGGGCACTGCGCTTGATTCAGAGCCCGGCCATGGCCCTGCTCCTGTTTGTCGGTTTGATCTACTACTGGCTCATCCCGTCGGTGCATTTCGCCGCGATGCTGGACGTGCATCGCTATCTGCTCATGAACTGGAGCATGGCGGTCGATGGCATTTTGTTCTGGTGGCTAATGATTGCCAGGCGCGACCGTCAGGGGACGTTCGCGGTCGGCTACGGCATTCGGATACTCATCCTGTGCCTTGCGGCACTACTACAGATTCTTCTTGGCGCATACATAACCCTGCACCGTACGGTCTTGTTCGACGTCTACGCCATCTGCGGCCGCGCCTGGAATCTCAGCCCCTTGGTCGATCAGCAACTCGGGGGGCTGGCGACATGGATTCCGGCGGCAATGATGTCCGGCGTGGGCGTTCTCGTCGTCCTGTACCACCTGATGCACGATTCGGAAACACGACAGCAACGCTCGCTGGTACCTGCCATTGGCGAGTCTCGGAGCCTCTAGCCATGGTACGTTCAGATACGATTCCTATGAGAGGACTGTTTGCCGCGCTCGCGAGCCTCGTGTTGTTCTTGACCCTGGCCGCCTGTACGAAGGCGCAGCCGCCTTTTCTCCTGCAGAACATCACTGGGCTCATGCCGAAGCTCGAATTCACCCTCACGGACCAGGACAACCGCGTCGTCTCCGCGCAAACGTTCCGTGGCCAGGTCGTATTGCTGTACTTCGGATATACCGAGTGCCCGGACGCCTGTCCCACCACTCTCGCGATGCTCAAGCAGGCACTTCGCTCGCTCGGCTCTCAGGCCGAGGGCGTTCGCGTTCTCTTTGTGAGCGTCGATCCGCAACGCGACACCGCGCCCGTGCTCAAGCGTTACGTCAACGCTTTCGGCCAGCAGTTTGTCGGACTCCGGGGGGATGATTCGGCACTGAATGCGCTGACACGCCGATACCGGGTCGCGTACCACCGTGAGGCACCGGGTGCAGATGGATACTACTCGGTCGATCACAGCAGCGCGGTGTTCGTGTTCGACCGTACTGGCGAGCCGCGCCTGCTGGCTGGGAGTACCTCCAAAGCCGAGACGATCGCCTCAGATCTGCACCGGCTGCTCGCGTCCTGATGCCTTGCTGACTTTGTGACTGCGGCAATCAGGATCTCAAGTACGAAGGCAATTCGAACGTATCCTGAATGGAGCGCGTTACGAAGCGCCTGGCGAAGAATGGATGCGAAAGGCAGTTGACGGAGAAATTGCGAATTCCCAGAGCCAAAGCGCTCCGCGGCGCAAAGAAGGAGCGGAACCGTAAGGCGGACTGCTGCTTGGCAGTCACGAAGCGACGTAGACGGGCTTCGTAAGAAGCAAAGGCGCGCTGAAAGTTGCCGTTCGCCCGATGGATCTCACCCGCCAGAACATAGGCTTCGATCATCGCCAGACCCGCTCCTTCACCGGCCAGGAGCGAGGCGCACGCGGCGGCATCGCCGATCAGCGCAACACGGCCTGAGGACCAGCAGGGCAGGTGAATCTGGCTCACTCGATCGAAATAGATGTCCTCGACTCCATCCATCGCATCCAGGATGTCGGGCACTTCCCAGTCCATGTTCGAGAATGCCCACCGTAGCGCTTCCTTCTGCCGCTCGAGGGCGGGGGCTTCACTGCCGATCAGCGACGCCCGGCAAATGAGCAGTATCAGGGTCTCGTCACCCCGCAGCGAGACGCGTCCGACTTGACGACCGGGAACTGTGTGCGAGACGTATGTGAGCTCATCGCGCCGGGGATAACCGGAGATTCGGAACGCGGCGACGTAGCAGTCCAGGGGTTTCTCGAATTTCGCCTGAGGACCAAACGTGAGCTGCCTGACCTGCGAGTGCAGCCCGTCGGCGCCCACCACGAAGTCGAACTCGTCGCGTCGACCGTTATCGAACGTGAGCATGACCGCATTGCGGCCCCGTACGAGCCCGGTGATCGTGGTGCCGAAGTGAGCGGGAATTCCTTCACAGGCGGAAAACAGTCCGGATGACAGGTCGCCTCTGGCGAGGCTGATGAATCGTCCGCCCAGCAGCTCACGCATCATCGTGAGATCCAGATTCGCATCATCGTGGCCATGGCCGTCGACCATTCGCAGCCGCTTCATCATATAGCCGCGCTGCCGCAAAACGGGGATCAAGCCCATTCGCTCGGCAATCGCGTAGCCGAGGCCCCAGAAGTCGATCACATGTCCGCCGGTGCGAAGCGCAGGTGCTTTCTCGAACATCACGGGTTCGTGGCCGTAGCGCCGTAGCCAGTAGGCCAGTGTAGGGCCCGCCACCCCGATGCCGTTGATCGCGACTCTCATGGTTGATGTTTTCCGCGTTATTCGGCCTACAGAGGAGGTGCGCCACGTGCCGCGCGTCTGTGCCAGGTTTCTGGTTGAGAATCCAGGCGCTCTGCGCCGCCGCGCCACGGCTGATTCAGACCCTCCCGCGTGGCGGGCCGGAGTTGCCAGTGAGAGGCGTGGTGCTCGTGCAGGTTTGGACCAGGAGCATCGCGCCGCTGAGCAAGAAGCGTGTCAAGCTGTGCTCTCCCTTGAGTCTGCGTAATACGCTACACCATGTCTCGTAATAGACGCAAGGATTCCCGAAGCACGTGCGAGCCCAGGTCGCACCCGCCGTCGGGCGAGCTGTGAAGCCAGCGACCCAACCGCAGCAGGGGTTCTTTCGGCGGATATCGCCCCCTATTGCTACCATTGGCAGCCGGAGTCGGGACGAGGTGCGGGAATGAAGTCAGTTCGGAATACGAGGACGGGACCGTCCATAGGTACGGTGGGGGATCGCGCAACTGCCGAGCACGGGCCCGGTCGTCCTCGCGACGAGCGCATTGACAGCGAGGTCGTGTCCGCCGTTTTGAGCGTATTGCGGTCCAAAGGTTACGAGGCCGTCACCATGGAAGGCATTGCTGAGCGGGTCCGGCGAGCCAGGTCGAGCATTTATCGCCGTTGGCCCAGCAAACGCCACCTGGTGGCGTACGCAGTCGTCAGCGAGATGGGAGGCAATCCAGCTGCCGATACGGGCAGCTTGCGGCGGGACCTGGAGGCTGCGGTCGGGACGCTGCTCAGTGCATTCGGCGGCCCCCTGGGCAAGGCACTGGCCGGCATCGTAGCAGACATGGCACGGGATCCACAGCTGGCCGAGATGATTCGTCACGAGGTCCTTGCCGCGCGCCGCAAGTCCATGCGGGATGCGTTTGCCAGGGCGAGGGCACGGCAGGAGGTGCGCTCAGACCTCGACATCGAGCTGGTGATCGACATGCTCACGGGCCCCTTCTACTACCGGCAGCTGTTTGGACACGCGCCGATTACTCGACGGTTGACCCAGGACGTCGTGAGCTACGTGCTGCGAGTGGTTGCAGTGGACTGAGGATAGACACTGACGGTGTCCAGTGGCGGACCGGGTGTCCCGGGATCCACCTTGCTGTTGCCCGCGCCGGCGTTGTTTTTTGACCGTTGGGTCACTGGCGCGCAGAGTCGCGCAGTTGCAATGTTTCCGAGATGCTCCACCAGGAGAGCCCCATAAGCGCCAAACCGATGCAAGCGGATGCGATGACCATCGGCCAAGTCATCTCGAATTCGAATGCAATGGGGGACAGGAGAACGCAAAACCCGACTACAAGGGAGCCGACGCTCAGCAGCACATTGCGCTCGGGTAGTAGCGCGCTGCCTGCGCCGCACAGTGATGCCACCGTGCCACAGATGACGAAGTAACGCTCCAGAAATCCGCCGACCGGCGGAAACATCAGCACGCGGGGCCAAGCCGAGACCAACGCTCCGAGCACGAAGTTCGTCATTCCGGCCAATCGGACGTGCCAGCGCCAGTTTTGCACGCTCAGCATGAATAGCCCCCAGCCGCAGCGGCGACCTTGGCCGCTACCGTGTTGGATAGAATCAGCCAACTCCGTTCTCGGGCGGACCCAGACGGAGAGGCCGAGTGGTCAGCCAGGTAATACGCTACACTACGTCCCGAAATGAACGCAAGAGGCCAATCAGACCTGCGTGGATCCCCACTTCCCATGCAAGTACAGCATTCGCATGCAACTGCAGAAAATACCGGAGAGAACCTTGGGCCTGCTGGCCCTGTCGATACTGGCTGTTGGCGTAGGTGTCGTAACGGGCATCGGCGCGCTCGCCTTTCGTGCACTGATCGGCGTGATTCACAACGCCTCCTACTACGGGCGCTTCTCGTTCTTTTATGACGCCAATCGATACGATGCCCTGAGCCCCTGGGGACCCGGAATCATCCTGGTCCCCATCATTGGTGGCCTTGGCGTCGTGTTCCTCGTTTCCAAGTTTGCACCCGAGGCGCGTGGTCACGGCGTCCCCGAAGTCATGGATGCGATTTTCTACCGGGAGGGCAGGATCCGGCCGGTCGTCGCCGCCGTGAAATCCCTCGCCTCAGCGCTCGCCATCGGCACAGGTGCAGCGGTTGGGCGCGAAGGGCCGATCATCCAGATCGGTGCCTCACTTGGCTCAACGGCCGGACAGTTGATCGGGCTCGAGGCGTGGCAGCGCATCACTCTGGTCGCCGCCGGTGCGGGGGCCGGGATCGCCGCCACGTTCAACACTCCTCTGGGCGGGGTGATGTTTGCCATAGAGCTGATGATGCCGGAGGTCAGCGTACGGACGTTCTTGCCCGTGGCCCTCGCCACCGGAACGGCCACGTTCATCGGGAGGTACTTTCTGGGTGTGCTTCCGGCGTTTCAGGTTCCTGCCCGCCTGACGCTCGCCGCAGCTCCGACCTCGCTCAATACCATGCTCCTGTGCGCAGTGCTAGGAGCGATTTGTGGCCTTGCCGCGACCGCTTTCATTCGTGGCCTGCACGCGTCCGAAGGCCTGTTCGAGCGTGTCCGCAATCCGTATCTGCGGCATATGGCAGGGATGGCCGGCGTGGGCGTGATGATGTATGCCTTTCTGCTCGGTTCCGGGCACTACCGCATCGACGGCGTCGGCTATTCGACCATTCAGGACATCCTGGTGGGTGGCCTTGCCGCCGGCCCCCTGCTGGCATTGCTGTTTGCCAGCAAACTGACAGCGACGTCGCTCAGCCTGGGCTCGGGCTCCTCCGGAGGAATCTTTTCGCCGTCGCTGTTCATGGGAGCGACCATCGGCGGCGCGTTCGGTGCGCTCGTCCACAAGCTGCTGGGACTCCCCGACATCACCGTTCCCGCCTTCGCGATGATCGGGATGTCGGCGATGGTAGGAGGCGGCACCGGGGCAGCCATGACCGCGATCACCATGATTTTCGAGATGACCCGAGACTACGAGATCGTGATGCCCATGATCGTCGCCGTTGCGCTGAGCATCGGAGTCAGGCGCTTGCTGAGCCCGGAGAACATCTACACGATCAAGCTCGTAGGCAGGCGCCACTTTATTCCCAAGGCGATGCACGCCAACATGTTCCTGATTCGGCTCGCCGGTGAGGTCATGGAACGAGACTTCCTGCTGCTCCCCGCAACCACTGGCTTCGATCAGTTCCTGCGCCAGCCGGAGCAGGATGCGGCCCTCAGGCACATCGTGATCACGGACGGTGAACGGATTGCTGGGACTTTGCGAGTAAACACTGCGCTCCGGCACGGTTTGGAGGGCGCCTATACCGGCGTCACTCTGGGTAGCATTGCAAGCGAAACGTTTACGCTTGCTCACGAGCAGGACACGATGTTCGAGGTGATCCAGCGGTTCTGGCAGACAAACGCTTCCATGATTGTCGTCGTCAGGGGCACAGGTACACCGAGTGCCTGCAATGTCGCGGGCGTAATCACCAAGGAGCATATCGCAGATTCAGTGGCCGATAGCGTCCGTCCCTACGTGGGGGCGGGGGCGACGCTAGCCATGTGACAAAGCCCGACTCTCGCGTAGCTTCCTTACAGGCGTCCGGCGCGCCGATTCTTATCCACGATGCCGACGATGATCAAAACGAAGGCGAGCAGTCGAACGAGGTACACGTAGTGAATGCCTTCAAAGCGGGCGCTCGTCGCCGCCAGAGCCAACCAGCTTATGGACATCGTTGCGAATGCGAGCGCAAGGAACGCAAAGAGCCTGTCACCGCTGGAGCGCCAATATCGCAGGAAAAAGAGCCCAGCAACCAGCGTAGTCATCGTCAACAGGCCGAGTATGAACTGCCTCATTGCGGGACCTCTAGCGCGACTCCCAGACCAGTCCGTACAGCAGTACTAACATCGAGACCAGAGCGATACCCGCGCGCCAATAGAACAAGTCGATTTTCGGTAGAACCACGAGGTCGAGGACTAACACGATGTTGTGCAGCGCCAGCCCGGAGAATGAGATGCTCGACCAAAACAGCAGTCTTGTCCGGCTCGTGCGGTAACCTCTGAACAGCAGTAGTGCGCAGACCATGCTGGTCAGGGCGCACAGAACGTAGACCGCCTCAGCCACGGTCGCGATCCTTCCTCAGAACAAAGGCGTCGGCAAATGCCCGCAGCGCACCCGTTCGAAGGCGCTCGATCGCGTAGGTGCTGATGAGTTGAATCACCCGCAGCGGGCGCTCCCGGTATTCGTGCAAAAGGCGTTCAGCCGAGGCTTTGATTTCTGCGGTCGCTGGGGAGTAGCAGCCTCGCCGGCTTGCCTCCGGGGCGGAGCGCCGAACGAAGCCCCCGGAATCCAGCGCCTCGAGCGCGACCTCGACGAATTGCGGTGCCAGGTGCAGCTGCTCACCGAGCTCCTCTGAGTTCCACTCCCGTTGTGGGTCGCTCTGCAGGACGCGCAGGACTTCGATCTGCTCGTACGTTTCGATGCGCGTGCGCAGCAGAGTGCGCACGTCATCGGGCACATCAGTCTCGCCCGACACGTTCGATTCAGGCAACTGCCAAGTTCCAAGAGCAAATACGAGACAGTATGTATCTTAAAACGCACCGGATCGCAAGCAGGCGGAGACTTCCACTCCGTTGAGGACCTCGTTCACTCTCCAGAAGTCGCTGAGTGTGCCCTGGCCAGCCCGAGCCAGCGGCCGAAGCCGTCAGGACAGCGATGCGGCGGGATCAGGCTTCGCACACAAATGAGACCCCTTCCTGTCTCGGTCGCAACGGCGTGCCTGCAGTGTGGGAGTGGCTGCGCGCTGGGAGATCTCTGCGCAGAGTGGCGATCAAAGCCGACACGCTCTCCCTGACCGCCTGGCAAGTCGGCATGTATGCCCTGATGGCGGTTGCCTATTTCCGGGTGTTCGGAGATCTGCTACGGGTGAAACTGCACACGAACAGCGCGGAATTCTGGTTCACCATGCAGGTGGCGATGACCTGCGGATTTCTGACGTCTTATCCCGTCAACTGGTGGCTCGTGACTCGCGGAATCAAGGAGAGGATGTAGACGCCGCGAGGCATGTACTCTACCGGCTGAGACGAGCGCCAGGGCTTATCGAAGCTGCGTCGCGGGCGGCACGGAACGCCAGAAGCGTCAATGGAGCAACCATCACCCACTGGACCGCCGTGAAGGCGGTCTCGATAGCCATGAACCGTGGCACCGAGCTCATGATGTTCTTGGCGGCCACGGCGAGCGTTGTGAAGCTCCAGGAGAGCAAGGCCCCGATAATCGCATACTTCAGAATCAACGAGGTCGCCGAGCCAGAAGCGGCTGTGAAGATGCGATCGTAAATCCAGGCGAAAAGCACCGACTGGACGAGCATCGAGAGAAATCCAAGCGGAATAATCACCTCCGCGCGGTAGATCGCGAGTGACTCGTAGTAGTCCTTGAACAGCACCAGGTGCCACACAAAGCCCAGTGTAAAGGTCGGTACCAGGTAGGCCAGAGCGCCGAGAATGTAGCGCTTGCTCATGGGCGAGCTCCCCGATTCGCAGTTTTGCGCTTCCGAGAGACAGCGCGAGTCATGCCTTTCGGCGGTAACGTACGATTGTGGCGGAGTGCGCTTTGCACCCACGTCTGCACCGTCCGTGCGTCATTCGGAACGGGATCGACAAAAACGTAACCCGTCATTACTCGGCCGCGCATCTCCATTGGGCGCGTACCGGGTCTCTTCAGCGCGTCATCGTGGTTGTCGGGACCCACACGGACCAGAAGCCCTCGAGGCGACACTGCCACCGTCATGTGACCATTGACCAGGAAGGCCGTACCGCCAAACATCTTGACCTCGCGGACGGACGTGACGCTGCGAAATGAGGCCCTCACGAACTCAAGGTCGTCATTGGCTGCGTTCATTCCTGTGTTCTCCCTCGAAGCAGCGATTCCAGGCATTCGAGAGCTCCTAGCCAGCCACCCCGATGGCGTTCAGCGGCGCCCGCTCGGTCCAGCCGCTCATGCACGATGCTCAGGAGACTGCCGCCTGCTGTCTCAGTGATCGAAACTCGGACCTCCGAATTGATACCGGAGTGCTCGTCGGGCGGCTCAATCACCCAGGAGAAGATCAGCTCGCGAGGGGGCGTGATGCTGCGAAAGATGCCGTGAACGTGCATGACTGCGCCGCTCGGCACGAGGTACTCGAATCGGTACGCACCGTTCACCCGGAAGTCATAAGCCAGGACTTGCAGCACGATGTCTGGAGAGGGTGATAGCCACCGCGAGACAAGATCCGCAGAGGCGAAAGCGCCGAAGATGCGCTCCGGGGACGCTCCGAGGCGGCGCGTGACCTCCGCACGAGTCTCAGGTGTCGCCACGTCCGCTCCGTTGGCTCAAGAGCTGTTCCAGCTGATCTACAGCCCCCTCCCAGAACGCCTGGTGTCGAGCCAGCCAGCGAGTCGCTTCGCGCAGGCCCTTCGGTTGCAGCCGGAACCAATGTACGCGGCCGTCCACGGTCCGTTCGATGAGCTGCGCGTCCTCGAGCACCCTCAGGTGTTTGGATATCGTCGGCTGCGCCGACCTGAAGTGCTGTCCCAGCTCTCCCGCCGAGCGTGGCTCGCCGCCGGCGAGCTCGTGCAAGATAGCCCGTCGTGTGCCATCGCTGAGCGCATGGAACGCGCGGTCCAGTTGTTCAGCTTGAAACATAGCCAGATAACTATATAACGGGATCACACCGGGCGCAATCGCCTTCCGGCGCCCGAAGGTGTTACGAGCACCCCGGGCGCCTGACCACAGCCAACCACAAGGAGAACTGACCATGGCTGCGCGGTAGGTTCCCGCGTGCGCCTCAGCGTGGAATCACGGCGCTTGGTAATCGAGCTGATCGGAGAAGCGTTGTCGCCGTGCGCCCCGGCGCATCTGGATGCCTATCAGCTCAACCATGGCGGTCGATGCGACGGTTGCTCGAGTCATAGGCATGCGAAGGCGAGGCTCCTCGGCCTGTCGTCGCCGCCGCGGGTCGGCGCGCTACTCGGAGTCGAAGCCCAGGGCAAATGCGATTGCTATGGTGGCCTCTCTCATTCTAGCGGCATTCACCCGGGTGATGGGATTGCCGATATTTGCTTTTGGTACAGTCTGCAGATTGTCGAAGTTAGCTGCGCAGGTGCTCGGCAAGCCGTCTTCCTCAGTCAGTACTACCTCGGTAGGTATGCTGCGGATTGTCGAGGTAATCGGCGCAATGGTCACCGTGTTCAGCACGGCTATCGCGGAGTCGCGCGTCAGAACCAACACGGGGCGTTTCTTATCGGGCGTTTTGAATGTGTACCAGCACACATCACCGCGGTTCACGGCGCGCCCCAGTCCTGCTCGTTGACCCAGACGTCGAATTCACCAGGAGCGACTGGTTTGCGGCCATAGCCCTCCGCATGACGTGCTTCTTCCTCCCGAATCCGAACTCTGCGGATCTCCGCTTCAAGTGCGTCGCGAATGAACGCCGATCGAGTCGTGTTCCTCGCTCGGCTCATTTTGTCGACCACCTTCAACAGCCGGTCATCGATCGTCATCTGAATCGTCTTCATGGCTGTGGAGGCGGATAGCTATAGGAGCCCACAGTATACTCCACATGCCTCAGCGTTGCCCGGCCAGAGGTGACACCCCCAAATCGCGCCGGATCTTTGCGTGAGTGGTCCTGCTCCGTCGTGCTCGGCCGTGCCAATTGAAACGGGCGCCCGTCGGCAAGTGATTGAATTTGAAGGCTGCTAATCACTCCATCGCTCTCAAAATGCCGGGGTCGAGGGTTCGAGTACATGAAGGGGCTGAAGCTCATGACATTCCTGTGCGAGGGAAGCACGTGCGCGAGCGCATCTTCGACCTGTTCACGCAAGTGGACTCTGCGATCGACCGCACCGACGGGGGCTTCCTGACTGGATATCGGGCTTCCGCGGATGAATGGTTACGACGTGGCCCGGCGCTTGCGCGCCACCACACCAGGAGCACTTGCGTCTCATTGGTTTGACCGGCCACGGTCGCGAGGAGGATCGCAGCCTTGCCCGCGATGTAGGGTTCGACGCCTATTTGATCAAGCCGGGGGATATCGACGAGCTACAGAGTTTGCTCGAACAGGCCAGGCCGAAATCCACGAAGTAACCCCTGTCCGATCGGCATAGCATGGGGACTGCGCTGGCATTGGGATCGGTCGCGTCAGTAGCGCCGATCGCGCGCCACGCCCGAGCGGCCATTGCCTGCTGAGTGGCCTCGACATCCGCCTCCTTGCCTTCTCGATCCACGCGGCGTACGCACTCAAATGGTGGTGAGACGGTGGCCGTGCTTTTTCGCCACCAATAGGGACTGCAGCCAGTCGTCAGATTCCAACTCACCGACGTGTGGCGCGCGACATAGGGTTTGCGGGTAGCGAATCGCGAGCCGCTTCAACGTGTGTTGCCAGCGCCGGTAGGCCTACCCCGAGTCGCAACACTGCCGACCGAGATACTTGAACTAGATATGTCCAGTGCTGCGGCACCGGCGGCGCTGTGTGCCGCAAAGGCACCTATTGCCGCACCGCTGCGTGCGAGCTGAACGGCTGATGTTACTGGTGCCACCGAGCCCCGGGCCATAGCGAAT
>Ga0134126_10004300_pt1 | contig 17829 bp, 16 predicted proteins | sample KB31752_FD_96881 | JGI IMG/M metagenome (GOLD analysis project Ga0134126, IMG submission 96881) | Terrestrial soil microbial communities with excess Nitrogen fertilizer from Kellogg Biological Station, Michigan, USA - KB3-175-2 | ecosystem: Environmental > Terrestrial > Soil > Unclassified ...
CTCCATCGAGCTCGCGGTCGACATCTGTGACGACATGGCGGAGCTGTCCATCATCGACGATGAACTCATCGCCGAACTGTCCGTGGCCGAGGATGAGGGCATCGCCGACGAGTCCATTGCCGACGATGACGATTGGGCCAAGGCGCCGGTGATGAGGACAGCGGTCAGCGCCGTGCCGCCGAGAAGCAGACGGATCATTTTGATCTCCAGATTTGTGGTTGCCCGCGATGCGGGGAGTCGAAGCGAAAACTCTGTTTGCCGCCGGTCGTTCCGAAGAAAGATTGTGCTAGGATTGCAGGGTGTTCCTGTCGATCTTCGATATCTTCAAGGTTGGGATCGGCCCCTCGTCGTCGCACACGATGGGCCCCATGCTGGCAGCCGGCCGCTTCATCGAGACCATTGGCCGTTCGCCGCTTCCGGATGGCGGCCTGACCCTCGGCTGCCGGCTCTATGGATCGCTGGCCTACACCGGGGAGGGCCATGGGACGATCCGCGCCGTCTATTGCGGGCTTCTCGGCATGGCGCCGCGGACCTACGACCGCACCCAGGCGGATGAGGCGTTGGCCGATCTGGCGCGAACCGGAACCACCCGGTTGCGCAATGGCCGCGTGGTGGATCTGCCAAAAGATGCGGTGACGACCGCACGCGGCGAGCGGTTGCCGGCGCATCCCAATGGAATGACCTTCTTTTTGCGTGACGGAGCCGGCCGGGAGGTGATGGCCGAAAGCTACTATTCGATCGGCGGCGGGTTCGTGCTGACCGCGGCGGAAATAGCGGCCGGCACGATAAAGCCGAGCGACACCGACGTCCCGTATCCCTTCGACAACGCGGCGCAGATGCTGGCGATGGGTGATGCTTCGGGGCTGACCATCGCGCAGATGAAGCGCGCAAATGAGCTCGCGCGTGACGGCGGCGATCTCGACCGGCGGATCATGGACATCTGGGACGTGATGGAGCGCTGTATCGATCGTGGTCTCGGCGCCGACGGCATCCTGCCCGGCGGGCTCAACGTCAAACGGCGCGCGCACGGGCTGGTCCAAAAGCTGGCGATGCGGGGCGGCGCCAACGACGCGCCGCTGCACTCGGCGGTCGACTGGCTGCAGGCCTACGCGATGGCCGTGAATGAGGAGAACGCGGCCGGCGGGCAGGTGGTGACCGCGCCGACGAACGGCGCCGCCGGCGTCATCCCGGCGGTGATCCGCTACTATCTCGACCTCGTGCCCGGAGCCTCGCGCGACAAAGTGCCGGACATGCTGCTCACCGCAGCCGCGATCGGTGGACTGATCAAGTACAATGCCTCGATTTCGGGTGCCGAAGTCGGCTGCCAGGGAGAGGTGGGATCGGCCTCGGCGATGGCCGCAGCGGCCCTGTGCGCAGCGCTCGGCGGCAGCAATGGGCAGGTCGAGAACGCGGCCGAGATCGCGCTCGAACATCATCTCGGCATGACCTGCGATCCGATACGGGGCCTCGTTCAGGTGCCGTGCATCGAGCGCAACGGCATGGGGGCAGTAAAGGCGGTGGCGGCGGCGTCCCTGGCGGCTCTGGGCGACGGACAGCACATCGTGCCGCTCGATGCGGCGATCGAGACGATGCGGCAAACGGGCCGCGACATGGACGAACGCTACAAGGAGACGTCGCTGGGTGGCCTCAGCGTCAGCCTGCCCGAGTGCTGATCACAGATGCAGCAGGTCCTTGACGAAGAGGACGTCGACTCCGAGCGAGACGACCACCATTGCAAGGTACCACGGGGCCAGAACGATCCAGGCAAGGACACGGGCCAGATCCCAGTGCCGCTCGGGCTCATCGGCGATGAACTTGCGCCGCGCCCCAACGTTCTGGTTGAGCGCCGCCTCGGGCCTGAGAAGCGGCCGCTGGGGCTCGTCGATTGAAATGGCAGGGACTTGCGGCTCAGCCGGCTGCGGTTGAGCTTTGCTGGCTGTGTCCTCCGGCGCCGCCTGGGGCAGCCTGGCTGCCTCTGAGACGATACGCGCCGCATCCTCCCGGTAAAAGCCGGTGGCCCTGGTCTTGCCGTCCAACAATGTGCCCGCCCGCAACACGCCTACAACCGCGTCAGTTGAATCACTGAGTTGGCGACGTGTAAATCGGGAGAAGAGCAGGCAATTGCGACTAATCCACCGTTTCGTTACATCGCAGACAGACGGGGTGACCACCCGGGCAGAGGCGTCCAGCGCCAATCCTGCGATGTTCGACCAAGTCTTGCTTCTCAACGGTACACGATGTGTGCACGTGGCGGCTCGGCCCCGATTGTCCGGAAGAGTTTCATAACGCCGCGCCGGTAAGCTTCCGGGATGCTCGAGGTCCTCCCAAGCGCGGCGATCGGCCCGCGGCTCTCGCCCAATGCGGCGCGGGCCTGGCTTTTCGTACTGGCGCTCGTGGCGATCGGGCTGGTCTGGGTCGCGCTCGGGATCACCGACCCGGCAAGGCGCGCGGGTCCCAGCGACCTCGATACCTACGAACGCGTGGTCGCGGCGCTCAAGGCCGGCCAGGCCTACTACCCGGCGTTGCATCAGGCTCTGCTCGAGGGAGGGTACGGCACGCTGTCGCCGCTCAACTGGCGGCCGCCGCCGTTCTTGACGTTCCTGTCGTGGTTTCCATCGCTGGCCAGCGCCCAGGTCTTCCTCGGGCTGGTGACATTGGTCGGTTGGCTCGTGGCGATTGCCTACGCCTACCGGCGCGGCGGCATCGGGGCGTCGGCGGCAGCCGCGTTCCTCATGGCGGCGTCGCTGGTCTCCATTGTCGCGTACCGCGCGGAGCTGAGCTTCGAGCTCTGCTGTGGAACGCTGATCCTGATCTCGGTTTGTGCCTACGGCCTCGGCTGGCGATGGGTTGGCTTCGTGGTCGCCGTGCTGGCGCTGTTCGTACGCGAGCTCGCTGCGATCTACGTGCTGGTCTGTATCATCATGGCGATCCGCGACCGGCGATGGACGGAAGCCGGCGCATGGCTCGCGGCCATTCTTGTCTATGCCGGGTTCTATCTCTGGCACTGGATGCAACTGAGCGCTCTGCTCGGACCGGTCGATCACGCCGCCGCCGTCGGGTGGCTGCAGTTCGGCGGGCTTGTTTTCATGTTGCGCACGGCGGCGTTCAACGGCGTCCTGCTGGCGGCTCCGGTTTGGATCGCGGCGCTGGTCCTGCTGCTTGGACTCACCGGGCTGAGCACCATGCCGCGCGCGTTCGCGACCGTCCTGCTCTACCTCGCGCTGTATCTCTTCTACGGCCGCCCCGAGAACGAATACTGGGGCGCCGTGTATACACCACTCGTTGCGCTGGGCCTGGTCTGGTCCTGGCCGGTGCTCGTCTCGATCGGAGCTAGACTGCGCCAATCGTCCTGAGGCGGATGCGGGGGTGAACCTCGTTCTGGCTCATCACCACGGTCTGTGGGCGGAAGCGCTCGATGATGGCGCGGACGTGCGGCCGGACCGAGGGCGAGGTAATCAGCACGGGAAGCTCGCCGATCTGGGCGGCATTCTCGAACCCCTGCTGGATCGCGAGGATGAACTGTTGCAGGCGGGACGGCGCCATCGCGAGGTGACGGTCGGCGCCATCGCCGACCATGGCTTCGGCAAAATCGCGTTCCCACTGCGGCGAGAGGGTCAGCAACGGCAGATTGCCGTCGGGACCGAGATTGGCGGCGCAGATCTGGCGGGCGAGACGCGAGCGCACATGCTCGGCGATCATCTGCGTGGTGCGGCCGGCGCCGGCCACTTCAGCAATACCCTCGAGGATCGTCGGCAGGTCGCGGATCGAGATGCGCTCGCCGAGCAGGTGCTGGAGCACGCGCTGGATCCCCGACACCGAGATGCTAGACGGCACGATGTCCTCGACGAGCTTTTGCTGATCCTTGGGCAGGCCGGCGAGGAGGCTCTGCACGTTGGCATAGCTCAACAGGTCGGCGACGTTGGCCTTGAGCACTTCCGTGAGATGCGTCGAGATCACGGTCGATGGGTCGATGATCGAGTAGCCCTTGAGCTCGGCCTCGTCGCGCAAAGCGAGGTCGATCCAGGTCGCGGGCAGGCCGAAGGTCGGCTCGGTGGTGTGATGGCCGGGCAGGGTGATCTCCTTGCCCATCGGGTCCATGACCATAAGCTGGTTGGCGTAGATGCGTCCCTTGCCGGCGTCGACCTCCTTGATCTTGACGACGTAATCGTTGGGTTCGAGCTGCATGTTGTCGAGGATGCGCACCGGCGGCATGACGAAGCCGAGCTCGGTCGCGAGTTGCCGGCGCAGCGCCTTGATCTGCTCGGTCAGGCGATCGGTGCCGGTCTCGTCCTCCTTGACGAGCGAGAGCAGGGCGTAGCCGAGCTCAAGCTTCAGCTCGTCGATCTTGAGGCTGTCCGAGATCGGGGCATCCTCGGCCGGCTTGGTCGAGGCAGTCTTGCCTGAGATCGCGTCGGCGGCGGCCTTGGCGAGCTCGGATGCCTTCTTCTTGGTCGACCGGAAGGCGAGATAGCCCATGCCGCCGGCGAGAGCGAGGAAGGGCAGGATCGGCATGCCGGGAAGGAAGGCCATGACGCCGATCACGGCCGACGACATGCCCAGTGCCTTGGGGTAGCCGGTGAACTGCGCGACGAGTGCCTTGTCGGCGGACCCGGTGACGCCGGCCTTGGAGACGAGAAGGCCCGCCGCTGTCGAGACGATGAGCGAGGGGATCTGTGAGACGAGGCCGTCGCCGACGGTGAGCAGGGTGTAGTTGTTGCCGGCCTCCTGGAAGCTCAGCCCCTGCTGCAGCACGCCGATCACCATGCCGGCGATGATATTGATGAAGGTGATGAGCAGGCCGGCAATCGCATCGCCGCGCACGAACTTGCTGGCGCCGTCCATGTTGCCGAAGAAGGCGCTCTCGGCTTCGAGGGTGCTGCGGCGCTTGCGGGCGGTCGCCTCATCGATAAGGCCGGCGCTGAGATCGGCGTCGATCGCCATCTGCTTGCCGGGCATGGCGTCGAGGTTGAAGCGCGCCGCGACTTCGGCGATGCGGCCCGAACCCTTGGTGATGACGATGAAGTTCACGATGATGAGGATCGCGAACACCACGACGCCGATGACGAAGTTGCCGCGCATCACGAAACTGCCGAAGGCTTCGATCACGTGGCCGGCGGCATCCGGGCCGTTATGGCCGTTGGAAAGGATCAGGCGGGTCGTGGCGAGGTTGAGCGCGAGCCGCATCATGGCGGCGATCAGCAGCACGGTCGGAAACGAGCTGAACTCGAGCGGTGCCTGGATGAACAGCGACGTCATCAGCACAAGTACCGAGAAGACGATCGAAATCGCCAGGAGGATATCGAGCAGAAACGGCGGCAGCGGCAGGATCAGGACGACGATGATCGCCATGACGCCGACCGCGAGCCCGATATCACTGGCGCGCAGAAGGTGGTCGAGTTCCTTCAGCGTCGGCAGGCGGAAGCCGCCTGCCCGGGAGCCTGCGGACGGCTGGGTGATGTCTGCCAACTAGGCGCTCTTTCGCACTTCGCCGGGGGCGGGCACGCGGGTGCCTTCGTCGGCATATTGGTTGAGCTTGTTTCGCAGCGTGCGGATCGAGATGCCGAGGATCGTCGCGGCGTGCGTACGGTTGCCGAGCACGTGGTCGAGTGTCTCGAGGATAAGGTCGCGTTCGACGTCGGCGACGGTGCGGCCGACCATGGAGCGCGAGATGCTCTCGGCGACCTGTGCCGCCTGCGTGGCCAGCGACGCGGTCTGGACGGTCTCGGACAGGCCGGCGCCGTCGGGCATGACGATCGCGTCCGGTCCGATGACATCCCCCGCGGCGAGCAGCACGGCGCGGTGCAGTGTGTTCTCGAGCTCGCGGACGTTGCCGGGCCATGGCGCCCGCATGAGCGCCTGACGCGCATCGTCGCTGAGGCGGCGAGGCGGCAGGCCGTTGGCCTTGGAGTATTTTTCGACGAAGTGGTCGGCGAGTGCCACGACATCGCCAGGGCGCTCGCGCAGCGGCGGCAACTTGAGGTTGACGACGTTGAGGCGGAACAGAAGATCCTCGCGGAAGCTGCCGTCGCGGACGGCCTCCGAAAGATTGCGATTGGAGGTCGCGATGATGCGGATGTCGACGGGCACCGGACGGGTGCCCCCGACGCGGTCGATCAGCCGTTCCTGGATGGCGCGGAGCAGCTTGGCCTGTAGGCGCACATCCATCTCGGAGATTTCGTCGAGCAGCAGCGTGCCGCCGGAGGCCTCCTCGAACTTGCCGATGCGACGGGCGATGGCGCCGGTGAAGGCGCCCTTCTCGTGGCCAAAGAGCTCGCTTTCGAGCAGAGCCTCGGGGATGGCGGCGCAGTTGACCGAAATGAAGGCACGGCCGGCGCGCTTCGACTTGCCGTGGAGGTACTTGGCCATCACTTCCTTGCCGGTGCCGCTCTCGCCGGTGATCAGGACCGAGGCATCCGACGGGGCGATCTGTTCGGCGAGTTGCACGACGCGCGCCATGCCGGGATCGCGGAACAGGAAGTCGGAGCTTTCGCGCGCGACGGCAGCGATGACCGCGGCGATCAGCTCGGCATCGGGCGGCAGCGGGATGTATTCCTTGGCGCCGGCGCGGATGGCGTTCACCGCCGCGGCGGCGTTGGTCTCAGTGCCGCAGGCGACGACCGGGATGTGGAAGCGTTCGGCATCGAGCGCGGCGATCAGGCCGGGGATGTCGACCATCACATCGACGAGCAGCAAGTCGGCGCCGCGACCGGCGCGCAGGCTCGACAGTGCGATATCGATGCTCGCCGCATGCGCGACTTTGGCGCCGCCCTGCATCGCGAGCTTGGTGGCTTCGGAGAGCTGGCCCTCGAGGGCGCCTATGATCAGCAGTCGCATCGATGAGCTCCTAGGCTGCCTTGACGATTTCGGTCATGGTGACGCCGAGGCGGTTCTCGACGAGGACGATCTCGCCGCGGGCGACGAGGCGTTCGTTGATGAAGATTTCGACGGCTTCGCCGACCTGGCGGTCGAGCTCGACGACGGTGCCCACATCCATCTTCAGCAGGTTCGCGACGGGGATGCGGGTGCGTCCCAGGACGACCGAAATGCGGACGGGAACGTCGAATACCGCTTCGAGATCGGCGGCGGTACGCTCGACCACCTGCGATGGGCCGCTACGCTCGGGGGCTTCCATCTCTTCGAGGCCGAGACCATTGGGTTCGTTGGCCATCAGTGTGCTCCAGCGTCAGGGCCGCGGCGCGCGGCGAGGAAATTGGCGATGCGGCTGTCGATTTCCGCTTCGAGAGTGGCGCGGTCGCGAGCGATACCGCCGTCGACCCACTCGATGCGTGCGTCCCCCTGCGCCTGGTCCGGATCGCCGAGGACGACGAGGCGACCGGTGAAGCCCGAGGTGGCAATGCGGGCCGTGGCAATCTCGCGAACGGCGTCGGCCAGATCGGGTGCGCACCGGATGACGAGGTGGGGAACGGCATCGAGCGAGGCGAGACAGTCGGCGATCAGCGCCTCGATCTCGGCCGCAGGAGATTCGGCGATCATGGCGCCGGCGAGCTTCTTGCCGATGGCCGCCGCCAGACCCACGGCATCGGCGACGGTGGCGGTGCGGTGATCATCGAGCGCGGCGTTCACGGCGGCGGCATGGTCGGCGAGCCGTTCGGCAGCCTGCGCCAGCCGTTCAGCCGCCTTCACGACCTGGGCGCGCTGCCCCTCTGCGAGGCCATCGCGATAGCCCTCGGCGCGGGCATTCGATACCAGCGCAGCCAGGGCGCTTTCGGTCAGTACGGAATTGCGCTCCTCTCGATGGCCGAGATCGAGGTCGAAACGGAACTTGGCGGGCGCGGCTGACGTCATCCGATCATCTCCTCGTCAGACTTGCCCTTATTGAGGATGATCTCGCCACGGGCGGCCATGTCCTTGGCCATGGCGACCAGTCGACCCTGCGCTTCGTCGACATCTTTCAGGCGGACCGGGCCCATGGCTTCCATGTCGTCCCTGAGCAGCTTGCCGGACCGGGCGGACATGTTGGAGAAGAAGATGTCCTTGAGCATGTCGTTGGCGCCTTTGAGGGCGAGCGCGAGCTCCTTCTTTTCCACCTTGTTGATGAGGGCCTGGATGGCGCCGCCGTCGAGCCGGCCAAGGTCCTCGAAGGTGAACATGAGGGCCTTGATGCGCTCGGCGCCCTCGCGGTCGGACTCTTCGAGCGAGGCGATGAAGCGGGCCTCGGTCTGGCGATCGAAGGCGTTGAAGATTTCGGCCATCTGCTCGTGGCTGTCGCGCCGCTTGGAATGGCTGAGCGTCGACATGAATTCGGTGCGCAGCGTGGTCTCGATCTTTTCGAGGATTTCCTTCTGCACGGGATCGAGCGAAAGCATCCGTTTGATCACGTCCATCGCCAATTCTTCGGGCAGGATGGCAAGGACCCTGCTCGCGTGGTCGGTGGCGATCTTGCTCAACACCACCGCGATGGTCTGCGGGTATTCGTTCTTGAGATAGGAGGCGAGGATGTCCTCCTGCACGTTGCTGAGCTTCTCCCACATATTGCGGCCTGCCGGACCGCGGATCTCCTCCATGATCGCATCGACGCGATCGGGCGGCAGGAAGGAGAGGAGCAGACGCTGGGTCGATTCCGAATTGCCCGAAACCGAACCGTTGGCCGAAACGCTGGTGACGAACTCGGCGAAGAGCGCGTCGAGCATCTCCTGGGTGATCGGTCCCATTCGCACCATGGTGCGCGACAGGGCCTTGACCTCCACCTCGTCGAGTTCTTCGAGGATCGGCCGCCCATAATCGGGACCAAGCGAGAGCAGCAGCACCGCGGCCTTCTCGTCACCTGTCAGATCGCGCTGCGTGGCGTCCGCGCCAATAACGAGCTGTCGCGACATGGTTTGCGCGATATTGGTGGGGGTTTGAACTGCGGGGGCAGCCATCGATCAACTCACACTGCGCTTGAGAGCCAGTCGCGCACGATCAGCGCGGCCTGCTTGGGGTTTTCTTCGACCAGCGTTCCAACGGTCTTGAGCGTCTGCGCCTGTGCCGCGCCCAGATTGCGGGCGTCCTTCATCCAACCGGGAAGCGTCGGTGGCGGGGCACCCTGGTCTGCTGCAACCATCTCCTGGCCAAGTGCGGCCGGCCCGGCGACTGCTCCGGGCATGGCCGCAACGGCCATGGCGGGCATGCCAACCTCGGCGCTCACGGGCAGGGCAAGCGGCTTGTTCTCCGGCGCCAGCACGCGCTTCAGCAGCGGGCGCATGACGAAGAACACGAGAGCCAGGGCGATGATCAGGGTCACGACCATCTCGGCGCCGTTGATCAGGTCGTCGCGGGTAAAGTCGAAGAGGCCGGGGCCAGAGGTGCCTTGCGCGGCCGGCGCTGGGCCTTGCGCGAACTGCAGGTTGCTGACGGTGATCTGGTCGCCGCGGGTGTTGTCGAAGCCGATCGCGGACTGCACCAGCGCCTTGATCTGGTCGAGTGTCGCCTGGTCGCGCGGCGTATAGGTCTGGTTGCCCTTGCTGTCAGTGGCGTAGGTGCCATCGACCAGCACCGCGACCGACAGCCGTTTGATCGTGCCCGGATCGGTCAGCGACGTCTGGCTGGTGTTGGAGATTTCATAGTTGGTCGTCTCCTCGTCGGTGCTGCCAGCCTGCGATGTGCTGCCAGCCGGAGTGGTCGTCGTGGTCGCGCCGGGGAGTTGCGTCGACGCCGAGACCTGGCCCGAATTGCTGCCATCGGTCGAGTTGTTGGCGACGTTCTTGGTCTGGGTCGACCGCACGACCTGGCCATTGGGATCGAAGCTCTGTTCGGTCTTGGTGACATGCGTCATGTCCAGATCGGCCGAGACTTCGACCCGCGCGCGGCCGTCGCCGACGACGCTGCCCAGCAGGTTCTCGATGCTGGTCCGCAGGCGGGTCTCGATGGCGACCTTGCGCTCATCGGCCTCGCCGGCGAGCACCGTCGAATCGTTGCCATCGCCCGCGCCGGCCGCGAGCAGGTTGCCCTGGTCGTCGGCGATCGTCACCCGATCAGGCGTGAGGCCTTCGACCGCAGAGGCAACGACATGCTGGATGGCACGGATTTCTTCATTGGTGAGCTGCCCCCGGACCGACACGACGATGGATGCCGTCGGATCCTTCTTGTCTCGCGAAAAGAGCTGCCGCTCGGGAAGGACCAGGTGGACGCGGGCCGACTTGATCCGCGCGAGCGAGGAGATGGTGCGGGCGAGCTCGCCTTCGAGCGCACGGACATTGTTGATGTTCTGCACGAAGCTCGTGGCGCCAAGCGTGTTCTGCTGATCGAAGATTTCGTAGCCGACCTGGCCCTTGGTGGGCAGACCGTCGCCGGCAAGCTGCATGCGCACGCTGGTGATCTGGTCACGCGGGATCAGGATGGTGTCGCCATCGCCGCGGATTTCGTTGGGAACGTTCTGCTTCTGCAGTTCCTCGACGATCGCCTGGGAGTCCTCGAGGCTGAGGCCGGTGTAGAGCGGGGCCATCTGCGGCGTGGAGGCTCGCATGATCAGGAAGGCGAAGAAACCGAGCATCAGGATTGCGACGGTGGCCATAGCCGCCACACGCTGTAACCCGAGGCGGTTGAAGAGCTGAATATAACTGTTCACCCGAGACTGACCCGCCGCCCGCGTTGCCTTGGTGACCCTCAGCGGATCACATAGGCAAAAATTACCTAGCGGATGGTAAAGAAGGTCTTAACGCGGGCATGCCGAATGCAATGATCGGCACCTTCTGCCGGGTCTTTTGGGGGAAACGCTTTAAAGCGCGTTAACAAACGACCGCGCCCGGCAGAGGTTCTGCCGGGCGCGGTCGGAAATCGGCGACTTTTGGCTGGATCAGCCTTCGCGGTAGTGCTGGATCCAGGTTGTCCGCAAACCGGCAAGGCCATGCTTGTCGATGGCGGCCTGCCAGTTGAGGAACTCATCGACGCTGAGCGTGTAGCGCGCGCAGGCCTCCTCAAGCGAGAGCAGACCGCCGCGCACAGCGGCGACAACCTCGGCCTTGCGGCGAATAACCCAGCGGCGCGTGGTCTTGGGCGGAAGATCGGCGATCGTCAGCGGACTTCCATCCGGACCGATCACGTACTTCACGCGGGGACGCATTTGGACGGTCATTTTACTCACTGACTCAACCTGACCTCAGTTGAGCCTAGCCGATCGCGCTTAAAATTTGCCTAAGCTAGTGTCTACAAGCCGTTAAAATACTGCCGGATGCAGATCAGGAATCGCAGACGATTCAGTGACTTGCCGGCGCGGCGAGACGGCCGCCCGGGGCGCGAAAGATGGCAGGTCCGTGACAGGGTTAATGAGCGGTTACGAGCTCGATGCGGCCGTCGTCGTCGAGACCGACGTCACGCCGGAGAGATTGACGCGGGCTCCGCCGATCAGCAACACCGGTTCGCTGCCCGTGAAATCGACCCCGGTCACTACGCCGGTCGTCTGGGTCGAGACAGCGATGTTCTTGCCCGAGGCGTCGACGGCCGTCATCTGGATCGAATAGGTGCCGGCCGGCTCGGCGTTGCCGGAGCTGTCCTTACCGTCCCAGGTGAAGGTGCCGCTGCCGCCCTGCATCTTTCCCTGCTCGCTATAGACGACACTGCCGTTGGCATCCTTGATGTCGACGTTCACGGTCGCGGCATCGGCGATGTTGAAATTCCACTGTGCCTGGTTGTTGACCAGCTCCGACCGGACGCCGTCGGCGCTCACGGTCTTGCCGATGTAGCCAACCGCGTTGGAATTGACGGTATTGGCGTTGGCCGTCACCAGTGACGACAGATAGTCGTTGGTCTTGAGCTGCTGCTCCACGCCCGAGAACTGTACCAGCTGCTGGGTGAACTGGTTGGTGTCGAGCGGATCGAGGGGATTCTGGTTCTGCAACTCGGTCGTGAGGAGCTGCAGGAAGGTGTCGAAGTTGCCGGCAATGGTCTGCGCATCCGTCGCATTGGACGGAGTAGTCGACGACGATGATCCTACACCACTGACGGACATGCTCTACTCCTATGCGAACAGATTGACGCCGCCCGACGAGGCGACGCCGCGATAAAGGGTAATTTGCGGGACGGCACCGATGGTGGTGTCCGCCTCGTCATCGGCCGACAGCGAGAGACGCCTGCCCGAACTATTGCCGCCGCTCGAGCGCTGGTCGCCGCCCATCATCATGCCGGCGAAGGGGTTCTGCCTCAGCGAGAATTGGAGGTTGGTCTTGCCCGTATCGACGCCGGCCTGGCTCAGGGCGCGCTCAAGCGAACCCTTGTCGCGCTGGAACATATCGAGCGTCTCGGACCGCTCGACCGTCAGGTGTGCGTTGACGTTGCCCGACGCGTCGACATGCATCTTCACATCGACCCGGCCGAGCTCGGGCGGGTCCAGGCGAATCGAGAAGCGCGACTGACCGTCCTGGATCTGGCGCGCCATCTCGAAGGCAACCTGGCCCATGTTCACGGTCGCGGCACTGGCCATTTGGTAGGCGGCCGGAATGATGCGCGGTGCCGACAGCGCCAAAGGCGCAGCGACGGCATTGGCCGCATCCGGAGCGTTGGCGGTCGGATCGGTTGCGTCCGTCTTGGCCGCGTCGGTTTTGGCGACGGCATCGGCGACGAGCCTGGCCTCAGGCTTGGACGCAACCGGCGCGTTGCTCGCCGTGTCGGATGATGGGGCCGGGGGTTGATTTGCCGGCGGGGAGGACTTGGCCGGAGCGCCGGCATCGGGGCTCGACTGCGCCGGCTGCGACTTGGCGTCGACCGCGTTCGTCTGCGTCGGCGAGGCGGCTTTCACCAGCGCGTCGGGAACAGCCAACTTGGTGTCCGACGCGAGCTGAATCGGAGGAGCGGCCGGCTTGGCACTCGCCGCCGGCTTGGCCATGAGCAGCGATTGGACGAGCGTATCGAGAGATTTGCCACTGGCATCGCCGGCGGTCGTCAAGGCGCCCAGCGATTGCGGATCGGTCTCGGCCGCGGTGAGCTTCTGGGTCAGGCTCTGAAGCTTCTGGCTGACGGTAGGAGAGATTGCCTGGATCGCCACCGAGGCATCGGCAAGCTTGCTGGCGAGATCTGCGATCCCGGGCAGCGGCCGCGAGGATATCGATGCCGTAGCGGCCGGGGTGTTGGGCGTGCCATCGCCACTGGACGCTGCCGGCGTGGAGGAGGCCGGCGGCTGGTCAAGTGACAGGCCAAGGCTGGCGAGGAATTGAGCGGCCTGATCGGACGGGGCTGGCGGCGTTGCCGGTTGCGAGGGAGCCGAGGTTGTCGGCTGCGTGCCGCCCGCGGCGACGGCGCCGATTATCGCGGACGCGTCGTTGGTGTTGGCCGGTGCGGTTGGCGAAGGCGTCGTCGCTTGCGGCTGTGCCGGCTGCGCCATCAGGGCGGCGAGTGCATCCGCGGTTTGACCGAGCTGCTGCAGCAGGTCGGGATTTGGCGTGTCACCGGACTTGAGCTGATCCTCGAGCGCCTTGAGCTCGCGGGCGAGCTTGGCCAACAGGGCCTTGGCCTGCGGTTGCGTCGTGCTGCTCCCGCCGGTCGCGTCGGTGGTCGCGGCGGTTGGATCGATGGCGTCGCCAAAGGACACGGGCGTGGCCTGGGGCGACGCAGTGCTGCCAACAGTCGGCGCGGTCGCGGCGCTGCCGTTCGTGGCGCTGGTTTGCCTGGCTGCGAGGTTCGCGCCGCTCAGCAGCTCATCGATGAGGGCCTCGAGGAAGTTGACGGCGCTGGTCCCGTTCGTACCAGCCGATGCGGTGCTGCTGCCGGCAGTGGCGCTTGTCGCACCGCCTGCAGCAGTCGCAGCCGAGTAGCTGATGGTGAGGTGCGACGTCAGGTTGGCCTCGAACGGACAGGGTTATCCATGGGAGGTGATGCACGCCGCGTGCCAATTCGATTGACCAGCAAATCCAGGGCTTTGAGGTCCGGCGTGCCCGGCAGCTTCTGCGCTTGGCGGCAATTCTTGCCGCCTGGCGGCTTTCCGCCTATAGAGCCGCTGTTCACTGGGGCCTTGACCCCCAACTGGATGATATCGATGGATGTGAATTCGCTCGATCTGGCCAAGCGGCCCGAGGATACGCGCGTCGTCGTCGCCATGTCGGGCGGGGTCGACAGCTCCGTGGTGGCCGGGCTCCTCGCCCGCCAGGGCTACGATGTCGTGGGCGTCACCCTGCAGCTCTACGATCATGGCGAGGCAACGCACCGCAAGGGTGCGTGCTGCGCGGGACAGGATATCCATGATGCGCGCCGGGTCGCGGCGACGCTGGGCATTCCGCACTATGTGCTGGACTACGAGGATCGCTTCCGTGCTGCGGTGATCGAGCCGTTCGCCAACGCCTACCAGCAGGGCGAGACCCCGGTGCCCTGCATCGCGTGCAACCAGTCGGTGAAATTCGTCGACTTGATGGAGGTCGCGCAGGATCTGGGCGCCGACGTTCTTGCCACCGGGCATTACGTGCAGTCGCGGCTCGAGGATGGCCGGCGCCGGCTCTACCGGCCGGTCGACGCGTCGCGCGACCAGAGCTATTTCCTGTTTGCCACGACGCAGGAGCAGATCGACTTCCTGCGCTTTCCGCTCGGCGGCATGAGCAAGCCCGCGGTGCGCGAGCTGGCGCGCGAGCTTGGGCTGGAGGTTGCCGACAAGCACGACAGCCAGGACATCTGTTTCGTACCGCAGGGGAAGTATGCCGATGTGATCCGCCGCATGCATCCCGAGACGTTTGCGGACGGCGAGATTGTACACCTCGATGGCCGCGTGCTCGGCCGGCACAAGGGGATCGTCAACTACACGGTCGGGCAGCGGAAGGGGCTCGGCATCGCGTCGGATGCTCCGCTTTATGTCGTCAAGCTCGACCACAAGGCCGGCCGGGTGATCGTTGGGCCGCGCGAAGCGCTGCTGACCCGCACGGTGCGACTGCGCGACGTGAACTGGCTTGGCGACACCACGGACGTCTCCAAGGTCCTGTCCGGGAACGGGCGGCCGGTGGAGGTGAAGGTGCGGTCGACCCGACCACCCCAGCCGGGCGTCGTGCAGGTGGTCGACGGCGAGGTGCTGGTGACGCTGTTTGCAGGCGAGTATGGAATTTCGCCGGGGCAGGCCTGCGTGTTCTACGCCGACGACAGCGAGACCAGCGAAGTGCTCGGCGGCGGATTTATCGCCGAAGCTGTGCCGCGGGCGCTGGTCGCCTGACTACGGAATCGTGATCGGGTCCGAGGGGACGGCCTGCCGCGGCGCCAATTTGTCGATCGTGATGTTGCCGTCGACGATGGCAAGTATGCCGGCAAGAAACGTGAAGATCAGCAGCACGACCACCACGACCCGGGGGGCGCTGAAGGCATCGTGATGCTGTCGACGATCGTCGCTTTGCATCTTCAGCCGGGTGAGCTCGCCGACGAGGAGGCCGAGGAGTCGGCGGACTCCCGCAGCCGTTCATAATTGCCGAGACCGCCGAAGATGGCGCCGGCAATCATGAGGATGGCCACGATCCCAAGCACCAGGATGGTGATGCGGGCCGGCGTCATCTTCCAGGGCGAAGTCGGAGGTTCGATCGTCATGGCGCATGACTTAGCGATCGTGCTCGACCGGCTCAACCCCCCAAAATAATCGTTGCCGCACCCAAGGACGGTCCAACCCGTGGCGTCTCAAGGGCAAAGATGCCAATTCAAGGGTCTCAGGGGTGAACGGGTCTTTGGCTTTGACGCCGCAAGCGGCTGAACTTCCGATACGGCCGGTGCCGGCCGTGAACAGCAATGTCCTGGTCCAAAGGGCCAAGGCGGGCGACAGGCTGGCGTTCGAACAGCTGGTCGAAGCGCACTACGAGTTCATCTTCCGCACCGCCTGCAAATGGACGGGAAGGAAATCGGACGCCGAGGATATCGCCCAAGAGGTGTGCATCAAGCTCGCCACGGCGATCCGGAGCTTTGACGGACGATCGGCATTCACGAGCTGGCTCTACCGCGTGACCATCAACATGGTGCGCGACATGCAACGCTCGACGACGCGGCGCGACAAGAGCATCGACGCATTTTCGCTGGTACATCCCGAGGATGACCCAGGCAGCCAGGAGGAGTCGACGACAGCCCGGGAAATCTGGACAGCGGTGAGCGCGCTCCCCGACAAACAGCGCGAAGCGATCATGCTGGTCTACGCGGAGGACATGAGCCACGCCGAGGCAGGCGAGATCATGGGGTGCAAGGAAGCGACGGTCTCCTGGCACATACACGAAGCGAAAAAGACCCTAAGGGGGCTTTTGTGATGGACGACGACAAGATGACGGATGAGGCTCTCTCGACGCTCAGGCTGCTGCGCACAAGCGCGCCTTCGAGCGAAGCCAAGAAGATCGCGATCAACGCCGCGATGGCTGCCTTTGACGGGGCACAGATAAGGGCACCGCAGCAGAAGCGGGGTGCGTTTGGCGGATGGAAGATCGCCGGGTTTGGCTTGCCGATCGGCGCTGCGGTGACCGCGGCGGCGGCGCTGGTTCTGCTGCCGCTCGGAACGCAGCTCTATACGGCGACCTCGCGGCATACCGATGCGGTGCCACCGACCAGCAGGGTGACGATCTCGACGAGCGCGGTCGCCCCCAAGACTGTGGACGCAGCGGCAGACAAGCCGGCGGCGCTCAATGGGCCAACGCCGGCGACGTTGCAGGCTCCGACTGTCGCGCCCGAACGCAAGCAGGCGGAAGTTGCGCCGCTGGCCGACGGCACGGTAGCCTCGGAAAGTGCCGACCGGGATATCGATGCCCTTGGGGCACCGATGGCCGCATCGCCGGCCCCGATGGAACAACTGCGCATGGCGGCGCCTGCCACCAACGCGACCGTCGCCTCCGACGGGGGCGGGCAGCGCGGCGCGGCGCCGATGGCGACCGGCGATACGTTCCAGAAGTTCGACGAGAACCGCGAGAAGGTGACCAGGACCGATCCGGTTTCGACTTTCTCGATCGACGTCGACACGGCGTCCTATTCCTACGTGCGCGGCGTGCTGAAGGATGGCGAACTGCCGCAGCCAGACGCCGTGCGCGTCGAGGAAATGATCAACTACTTCCCGTACAGCTATCCGGCGCCGACCTCGCTCGACGTCCCGTTCAAGGCAACGATGTCGGTGCTCCCGACCCCGTGGAACAGCAAGACCGAGCTGCTCGAGATCGGCATCAAGGGATACGTACCGCCGCCGGCCGCACGGAAGCCGCAGAACCTGACGTTCCTCATCGACACGTCGGGTTCGATGGACGAGCCCAACAAGCTGCCGCTCCTCAAGCGGTCGTTCGGCCTGCTGGTCGACTCGCTGCAGCCGGACGATACCGTTTCGATCGTGACCTATGCAGGCTCGGCCGGTGTCGCACTGAAGCCGACCAAAGCCAGAGACCGGGCGGCGATCCTCGGGGCACTGAATGCGCTCAATGCGGAAGGCAGCACCGATGGCGTCGACGGCATCGCGCTCGCCTATCGCGTCAATGCCGAAGCCAAGGGTGACGGGACGGCCAATCGCGTAATCCTCGCGACCGACGGCGACTTCAATGTCGGGCTCGACACGCCGGACGAGCTCAAGACCTACATCAAGACACAGCGTGACCAGGGGATCGGTCTCAGCGTGCTGGGCTTCGGCCGCGGCAACCTCGACGACGCGCTGATGCAGTCGCTGGCGCAGAACGGCAACGGCAATGCCAGCTATATCGACAATCTCCAGGAGGCGCAGAAGGTGCTGGTGGAACAGGCCGGCGCCAACTTCGTGACGATCGCCAAGGATGTGAAGATCCAGGTCGAGTTCAATCCGGCGCAAGTGAGCGAGTACCGGCTGATCGGCTACGAGACGCGCGCGCTCAACAACGAGGACTTCAACAACGACAAGGTCGATGCGGGCGAGATCGGCGCTGGTCACACTGTAACGGCGATCTA
>Ga0134126_10004301_pt1 | contig 17829 bp, 14 predicted proteins | sample KB31752_FD_96881 | JGI IMG/M metagenome (GOLD analysis project Ga0134126, IMG submission 96881) | Terrestrial soil microbial communities with excess Nitrogen fertilizer from Kellogg Biological Station, Michigan, USA - KB3-175-2 | ecosystem: Environmental > Terrestrial > Soil > Unclassified ...
CCTGCGGCTCATGACCTTCATCGAGAACAACCGCGAGCCGGCGCTGGCCGACCGCTTCATCGGCGACCTCATCAGCCGGCCGCTGGCCGAGATCGCCGCCGATCCCTACGTGACCACCCCGCTCGCCGCGGTGCTCGAGCAGCACCAGAAGAACATCGAGGCGATCCGCGCCGTCGCCAAGCTGGAGAAGGGCGTCGTCTTCTTCGACCTCGCCGACAGAGACGTCGGGCCTTTCAACAAGTTCATCACCTATTACCTCTTCCCTGAGGCGCGTTATTCGGTTGGCTTGACGGCCGCCGCCCGGGCCAAGATCTCGGTCGGTTCGAACCCCTGGTCGAAGGCCCCGCGCACCCACGAGATCAACAAGATCTGCGAGCGCTACGGCGGCGGCGGCCACCCGGTGGTGGGCGCCATCTCGCTCCCCCGGGGCGACCTGGCCAAAGCCCGCCAGATCGCCCGCGACGTCGTCGCCGAGCTACAGACCTAGTCGCGGTCAGCGACGGACCGGGCGGCCGCTGCGCGAGCGGCGCGTGACGGGGCGGGGGCGCTTGGACTTGGCGGGCGGCGGACTGGTGGCTGGCGGCGGCGCGTCGCGGGCCTCCAGGCGATCGAGGCGCTCGCGCAGCTTGGCGGTCTCGCCCCGCAGGCGTTCGACCTCGTCGTGCAGGCGGCGCGCCTCCTCGGCCGGGCGGGCGCCGTCCTCGATGTCGCGGATCGCCTCGTTCATCCGCCGCTTGGTGCGGCCGTCGAGCTCGCCCGCCAGCGCGCCGCGAATCGCCGGGAGCGCGTCGGGCAGACCCAGCCGGCCGAGCGCCACGGCCGCCTCGAGACGGACGCGGAAGTCGCCGTCGCGCAGGCGCGGCTCGATCGCTTCGCGCGCCGCGCGCCCGAGGCCGGTCCCGCGGGCGAGCTCGGCGAGCGCGGCGACCACCGCGCGGCGGGCGGGGAAGGGCGCGCCGGGCCGCCAAGCGTCGCGGATGAGCGGGAACGCTCGCTCGTCGCCCGTCTTGCCCAGACCGTCGATGGCGCGGCTGGCGAGCACCGCCTGGAACGAGGGGCGATCGACGAGCGGGGGCAAGAGCTCCAGCGCCCGCGGCGAGCGGGTGCGCCCGAGCGCCAGCGCCGCTTCGGCCTCGACGAAGACGCTGGGGTCGCCGGCGCGCAGCCAGTCGGCGAGCGCGCGGGCGGCCCTCTCGTCGCCGCTGAATTCGCCGAGCCCGGCGGCAACCGCGCGGCGGACGCGCGGTTCGGGCGCCTCCTTGGCGGCGCAGAGCGCCTCGCGCGCTTCGTCGCGCCGGGTCTTGCCGAGCGCGCGGGCCGCGGCGCCGCGCACGCCCCAGAACGGATCGTCGCCGAGCGCGGCGACCAGCGCCGCGACGTTGGCCGGGTCGGGGAGATCGGCGAGCGCGCGGGCGGCCAGGATGCGGTCGACGCCCAGCGCGGCGGCCGCCAGCTGACGCCGCCAGAGCGCGGCCGGCTTGTCCAGCTTGATCGTCTTCAGCAGCACGTCGCCCGGGTCGAAGATCGCCTGCGTCGGGCGGCCAGGCAGCGCCAGCTCGAAGCTGTGGGCCGCCTCGCGGACGGCGACCCGCTCGTCGTGCGTGCGCCCGTCGATCTCGAAGCGGACGGTGGCCGAGAACTCGAACGGCGGCGCCTCGGGCGTCACCGCCTGCTTCTGGGCCAGGGCCAGCGTCCCGACCCTGCGGTCGTCGTCCCAGCTCCAGCGCCCCTCGAGCTCCGGGTGCCCCGGACGCGCGATCCAGCGGTCGAGCAGCCGCTCGACGCCGCGGCCGCTCACCTCCTCGATCGCCCGCGCCAGGTCGCGCGTCTCGACCGATCCGCCGGCGTGCTTCTTCGCGTAGTGGCCGATGGCGCGCCAGAACGCCGCCTCGCCGAGCTCGTGCCGCAGCATGTGCAGCACGCGCCCGCCTTTTTCGTAGAGGTGGGCGTCGAAGAGGTGAATCGGCGCGTCGTACTGCCGGCAGACCACCGGCCGCTGGTAGCGCCCGGCCTCCGCCAGGTAGCCGTCGGTGTCGGCGAGCAGCTCGTGGTCGGCCTCGTCGCGCCCCTTGGCGTGCTCGCGCCAGACGTACTCGAAGTAGGTGGCGAACCCCTCGTTGAGCCAGGCCTCGGACCACTCGCGGCAGGTGAGGAGATCGCCCCACCACTGGTGCGCCAGCTCGTGCGAGACCAGCCCGTCGACGTCGTGGTCCAGCGCCGCCCGCTCGTCGAGGAGGGTCAGGTCGGTCAGCGTGGTGGCGCTGGTGTTCTCCATCCCGCCGAAGATGAACTCGGGGACGAAGATCTGGCTGTAGCGGGCGTGCGGGTAGGGGACGCCGATCTTTTCGGAGAAGTGGTCGATCATCGCGCCCGTGCGGGCGACGCTGCGGCGGGCGTCCGCCTCGCGCCCCGGGGCGCAGAAGGCGTAGACGTCGGCGCCGGTCTGGGGCGCGCGGTCGGCGAGCTCGGCGAACGGCCCCACCACCAGCGTCAACAGATACGCCGGCTGCGGGAGCGCCAGCGCGTAGTGCCAGCGCGTGGCGCGGCCGCCGGGCAGGTCGGTGCGCTCGCGCAGGTCCCCGTTCGACAGCACGAACAGGCCGGCCGGCGCCGTGCAGATCACCTCGGTGGTGAACTTCTCGATCGGCTGGTCGAGGCAGGGCAGAAAGCAGCGCGCGTCGTCGTCCTGTCCTTGCGTCCAGCACTGCGCCGCCCGGTCCGGGTGCGCGGCGTCGGGCCCCACGAAATAGAGCCCCCGGCGCGGCCGGCAGCTGTAGCGGACGGCCACCTCGAACGGCGTCCCCTCCGCCGGCGGCGCGTCCAGCGCCACGCGCAGCTTCTGCCCGTCGTTGTCGAACCCCGCCGGGCGCCCCTCGACGGTCACGCTCTCCACGTCGAGGTCGACGGCGTCGAAGCTGACCGCGCCGAGACCCGCGCGGCGCGCCACCACGGTCAAGATCGCGGTGCCCAAGAGGCGCCGGGCGGCGAGATCGATCTCCCACTCCAACCGGGCGTGCTCGAGGCGGAACGGGCGATCGCCGACGAAGTTGGTGCGTGTCCCCGGCGGCGCAAAGGGGCGAGGCGGCATGCGCGCGCCACGTTAAGCGGCGCGGTCGGCCGCCGTCAACCAGCTCGCCGCGCGCGCGGCCTTCAGTCGCCCGCGTCGGGCGGGTCGCGCGCCAGCGTCAGCTCGATCACCCGGCTGCTCTGGTTGCCGTCCCGGTCCTCGAAGCTGCAGTCGAATCCGAGGTGGCCCGAGCACCCATCGGCGAAGACCAGCGCGCAGCCGGCGGTGTCCGACGCCTGCGTCTCGCCTTGATCGTCGCGAAAGTTCTCGGTCACCGAGAGCGTGACGTCGTACGACGTCTCGCCCGCGGCGTCGGCGGTCGCGGTCTCGTCCGAGCCGATCTGGGGCCAATCGCTGCGGTATTCGTCCTCCTGGAACGGGACGACCTCGTGCTGGTCGAGCGCGAAGCGCGCGATCTCGTAATCGGCAAGGTAGTGGATCCCCCCCGTCGTGCCGTCGTACCGGGCGTCGAAGACGCTGTGCTGGCACCCGAACTCGGGCACCAGCGCGGCGAAGAAGGTGTCGCCCCGGGCCAGCCGACCGAGGTTGTAGTAGGCGGACTTGCGGACGCGCAGGCGCGTGGCGTCGTCGGGTGTGTCGGGCACGGACGCCAGGCGGATCGCGTAGCGGTTGGCGCGCGCCGCCCCGTCGTCGTCCCCGAGCCGCTGGAGGCAGAGCGCCAGGTCGGCCATGTTCGCCGCGTCGGCCGGCCGCGCCCGCTGGGCGTCGGCGAAGAGCGCGCACGCCTCCTTGAAGTGCTTGCCGCGGAACGCGCGCGTGGCGCGGGCGTGAAGCTCGACGAAGCGCGGCTCGGCCGGCGGCGGCAGCACGGCCGGCGCGGCGAGCGGCCGGCCCGACGGCCAGCCGAGGACGGCGATGAAGGCGCTGCCGAAACCGTCCCCGATGGCGATCGCGGGGGGCTCGCGGCCCGGCATCGTCATCACGACGTTGTAGCCGCCTGACACCAGCAAGGCGTCGGGCGCGGCCCGGACGGCGGAGATGTCCGCGTCCAGGTCGGTGTGCCACCAGGCCCGGCCCGCGCCGCCCGAGGCGCGGAGCACCGAGACCCACGTGCGTTCGCCGTCGCGCGGGCGTGACGAATCGATCTGGACCAGATCGTCCCCCCAGCTGGCGGTGGCGTTTCCGCGCGGCAGGTAGCTGATCGCCTGCGGTGTGCCGCTCGCGCCGTCCAGCCGGACGGCGAACACCCTCTGCCGATTGGAGGCGGGCTTGGGCGCCGGACCGTGGCCGCGGGTGGGCGGGGCGGCGACCGCCTCGGCGCCGTCGAGCTCGACGACCGGGGCGTTGACCACGTCGATCAAGCGTCCACGGGCGAGGCCGACGCCGCGCACGGCGCCGTCGGAGAGCGGGTCGACGCGCTCGACCCATCCGTCGTTGCCGCTGGCCGGGAGCGCACGCAGCCACGACACACGGCCGCCGGCGTCCCAGGCGGCGATCCAGGCCGTGCCATGCGCGTTCCGTGCGATCGCCGGCGGGCCGCCCCCGTCCCGCTCGATCCGCAGATCCTGCAGGAAGGAGCCGCCGGCGAAGAGACCACCCCGCGGGCCGACGGCCAGGGAGCGGCAGGAGAGGGACTGCTCGCTGCTCAGGGCCGAGGTGAACCGCAGCCGCCCGGCCCCGTCGTAGCCGCGGAGCTCCTCGGTCCGGGAGGGGCCCGCGCTGCCGGCGACGTTGAGGCCGTGCTCGGTCATGGCCACCCGACCGATCGCGAGCAGGACGCCGATCGTATCACCGTCCGCATCCGCGGCGGCCGCCGCCACGAAGCGATCGGCGGGCAGCGGCTGCGCCCAGGCGACGCTGCCGTCGGCCCGCACCCGCATGAGGGCGGACGTCGCCTCGCCGGGCTTCTGTCCGTCGATGATCAGGCCGCCGTCGTCGAGGAGCGCCAGCGGCTCGGACCAGGTCAGGCCGGGCGCCACGCGCGTCGCCCGGCCCGGCCTGCGATCCGGGCCGAGCGGCACCACCCACAGCGAGGGCGGACCGTCCGCGCCGAGCTTGGTGTCGCCGAGCGTCGCCGCTCCGAACACCGCGAGCGCCAAGCGGCCGCCTCGGCTCGCGAGCAGATGCGGCGAGGCGCCGTCCCATCGCGCCATCCAGGTGAGCCGCGGCGGTTCCCGCAGCTGCGCGGGCACCGCCGCCGCGGGGAGGCGGTCGGGGCCGCGCCGGGAGGGCTCACCGGTGTCGTGCGCGCTGCACGCCCGCACCCGGCGAGCGCCACCAAGGCCGCCGTCGCCCAGACCTGCCGGGGACCGACACCACCGTCCGTTCGGCGCACGCCGGAATGATACGCTGGTGCAGCGAGCGGCGTGGTCGTTCTCGTCAACCGCGTCCTCCGACGCAGATGCGCTTGGCGCCGCGGGCCCCGCGTGGTGAAATCGCGCGCGGGATGAGCGGACGCGAGCCGGTGCAGCGGCACTACCTCCTCACGCGGGCGAAGCCGGCCGAAGTGTACGGCGTGGTGACTGACTTCGCCGCGTACCCCAGCCTGTTCCCGGAGATCAAAGGGACCCGCGTGGTCAGCGTCGCGCCGCGACCGGACGGCAAGACGGTGATCCGGGCCGAGTTCAGCGGGCAGGTGGTGCTGCCGGTCCGGTACGTCCTCGACCTGGTCTGCGATCCGGCCGCCCACACGGTCGAGTGGACGTTCGTCGAGGGGGAGATCGTGACCAACTCGGTCGGTGGCTGGCGCTTCGTGGCCGAAGGGGAGGGGACGGCGATGGACTACCGCGTCTCGCTCGACGTCAAGGCGCCGGTCCCCGGGTTCGTGCTGCGCAAGGTGACCGACGGCCTGGTCTCGGCCTCGATCCCCAGCATGTTCTCGGCCATCGAGCGCGAAGTGCGAAAGCGCCAGGCCGCTCAGCCGGCTCGACCGCCTTTGGATACGTAAGGGTCGCCCGAGGCGAAGAAACGCAGCTTGCGCGCCGCCCAGGCGCCGGCGTACTCGACGCCGATCCGCCGGGAGGCGGCCCGGCGCGGCGGAGGCGTTCCGTCGTCGGCGAGATAGAAGTCACCGCCGCTGGTCAGATCGAGGCCGTTTTGCTGGCGGGTGATGTCGAGCCCGGCGCAGAGCTTCCCCGGTCCGGTCAGCGGTCGCTTGAGGTCGGGCACGCCGGCGACGGGCGCCGCCGCGCGCAGGAGGACGGCGCCCGCCACGCCGTCGGTCTCGGCCACGACGTTCATGCAGCAGTGCATGCCGTAGATGAGATAGACGTAGAGGAATCCGGGCGGGCCGAACATGATCGCCGCCCGCGGGGTTGGTCCCCGGCGCGCGTGCGAGGCGGCGTCGCGCAGGCCGAGGTAGGCCTCGACCTCCACCAGCCGGGCGACGCGCGTCGAGCCCCCGCGCCGGGCCGGCCGCCGGACGAGCAGCTTGCCGAGCAGCGCGTGGGCGACGTCGACCGTCGGCCGTTCGTAGAACGCGCGCGGCAGCGGGGCCAGCGACGACCAGCCGCGCGGATCAATCACCGAGCAACAACCGCTTGCGATCGATACCGTCGAGCAGCTTGCCGAACCGGCCGTCGGACTCGAGCGCCGCCAGCAGGCCGGACGCCGCGTGCCGGTAGCCGTCGCGATCGAGATCGCCGGCCACCAGGCGGTAGCGCAGGAACAGGAACGCCGTCTGCGCCACGTCCGACAGGCAGTAGCGCCGCAGCGCCTCGATCTGCCCGGCGTGAAAAAGCACGTCGACCTGGCTGCCGTCCACGCCGTCCTTCCCCGGCAGTCCGATGAGCCGCGCCGCGCCGTCGAGCGAGGTCATCTTCGCCGCGCCGTGGTCGGAGATGACGTCGCAGAGGTCGAGGTGTCCCTCCTCGCTGAAACGGTAGCGGTACCCCTCGCCGCGGTAGTACCAGCGGAAGTCGAGGCCGAAGCGTAGCGCGCGCAGCGCCAGCACCGGCAGGTCGAAGCCCCGCCCGTTCCAGGTGATCACCTGCGGCCGCCACTTGGCCATGAAGTCGGCGAAGTCGCCCATCATGCCCGCCTCGTCCTTCGTCTCGCCGATGGTGCCGATCCGCTTGACCGCCAGCGTGGCGTCCAGCCACATCACCCCGAGGACGACCGGGCGGCAGGCGTAGAGCGGCGGGAACGGCCGCTCGGCCGCGCCCGGGACGCCGGCCGGCTCGGGCGGGTCCCACAGCTCGCGGTCCGGAATGGTCTCGATGTCCAGCACCAGGTAGGTGAGGTCGGTCGCCACGCGCGGCATTGTAGCGCGCGACCCGCCGCGTTTTTGTCCTCGTGGCGTGCGCGCAGACATTCGTGGAGGGCCCGGGGCATGTTAGAAACTCGGCATGTCTTGTCTCGTTCGCCTTCGCCTATGGCTGCTGGTCGCCACGGCGGCCGCGGGCGTCGCGGGCTGCGCCCATCCGCCGCCGCCGCCGGTCCAGCCCTGGCAGCGCGAGTACCTGGCCAAGCGGGCGTTGCGCTTCGACGGCGACCCGCTGGAAGACCACTTCCGGCAGCACTGGTGGGGCGCGCGTGAAGGGTCCGACCTCGGCTTCGGGCAGCCCGGCGGCGGCTGCGGCTGCAATTGAGCCGGCGGGCGGTCACGACCTTGCTGGCGGCGCTGGGGGTGGTCCTCCCCTCGGTCTCCGTGCGCGCCGACGGCGAAGTCACCATCCGCGGCGCCTACTACCGCGAGGCTTCGACGCGCGTCATCCAGCCGGTGGTGGCGATCGACCAGAACCTGCCGCAGGGCTTCGACGTCCACACCACGTACCTGCTCGACGCCATCACTTCGGCGTCGGCCAACGCGGGCACCGCCAAGGACTCGATCTTCACCGAGCTCCGCAACGAGGTCTCGCTGGGCGTGGGCAAGACCTGGAACAAGACGCGCGCAACGCTCGGCTACATCTACAGCGCCGAGTCCGACTACTGGTCGCACACCCTGCATGCCTCGGGCTCGCAGAGTTTCTGGGGTGACACGGCGACGGTGGCGCTCTCGCTGGGGCTCTCCTTCGACCAGGCGACGGCGCGCAACATCCCGCGCACGCCGTTCTGCGCCACCGCGCCCAGCCTCAACTGTCCGCTCGATATCTACTTCGCCGGCGTCTCCTACACCCAGGTCATCACGCCGACCTTCATCGGCCAGCTCGATCTGGAGAGCGCCTACCTGGACGGCTTCCAGGGGAACCTCTACCGGACGGTCCCCAACTCACCGATGGGTTTCGAGAATCCGCCCGAGAAGCGGCTGCGGAACGCGATCGCCGCGCGCCTGGCCTACTTCTTCCCCTCGACCGAGACGGGCCTGCAGCTCCACTACCGCTACTACTTCGACGTTTATCCGGGAACGGCGCCCACGACGATGGGCCCGAACCTCGGGGCCGGCTACCTCCAGCAGCCGGGCTACGACCCCTGGCAGGTGCAGTCGCACACCATCGAAGGGCGCATCTACCAGCAGCTCTCACCGACGCTGCAGGCGCGCTTCACGCTGCGCATCTACCACCAGAGCCAGGCCGCCTTCTGGTGTGACACGCTCGGCAACCCGTCGTGCTACCCGCCGCAAGGCCAGTTCAGCATCACCGGAACGCCCGAGAGCACCGATCCGAAGCTGGGGCCGGTGAACACCGAGTACCCGGAGGTGAAGCTGATCTGGGACGCCGAGGCGCTGCGCGACGTCCCGTTCTTCCGCTGGTTCGCCGGCGGGACGTTCGAGATCTCCTACGGCTACTACTACCAGAGCACCAGCTTCGGCGACGCCCACGTCCTCCAGACGGGCTATACGATGCCATACTAGGGCGATGCCCCTCGAGAATCGCTTGACCCTGCGGCAGGTTCGGGCGGCGCGACTGCGCGGCCGGGCGCGCCAGCGGGCGATCATTCAGGTGCTGCTGGGGTCGGTCTTCCTGATCGGGGCCCTGGCCTACGCGCGGGCGCCCGATCGCCACGACCAGGCGAGCATCACCTGGATGGCGGCCCTGCTGGTCTTCTCGACGGCAGACGTGGCGCTCGGGCTGCGGATGCTGGCGCGGCTCGCGCGTCGGGCGCCGATCTGGTGGGTGCTGGGGAGCGGGGCCTGGGGCGCGCTGGCCACGGCGCTGCTGGCGTTCCTGTTGCGGGGCTGATGGCGGCGGCGGGGACCGTCCTCGTCACCGGCTGCTCCTCGGGGATCGGCCGCGCGACCGCCGAGAGGTTCGCGGCGCGCGGCTTCACGGTGTTCGCTTCCATGCGGCGCCCCGAGGCGGGGGCGTCGCTGCGCGCGCTGGCGGCGGAGAAGGGCTGGCGCCTCACCACGCCCGCGCTCGACGTCGCGCGCGACGACTCGGTGGCCGAGGCCGTGGCGGCCGTCCTCGGCGAGACGGACGGGCGCCTCGACGTGCTGGTCAACAACGCCGGGTACTACGCAACCGGCCCGCTCGAAGAGATCACGCCCGACGAGCTGCGGGCCCAGCTGGAGACGAACGTGATCGGCGTCCATCGCGTCACGCGGGCGGTGCTCCCCGCCATGCGCGCGCGCGGCAGCGGGGCCATCGTGACGCTCGGATCGCTGTCGGGGCGGGTGGCGCTCCCCGTCGCGGGGGCCTACCACGCCTCCAAGTGGGCGCTGGAGGGGATGATCGAGGCCTGGCGCCTCGAGCTCGGCCCGTTCGGCATCCGGGTGACGCTGATCGAACCGGGGCCGTTCGCCACCGCCTTCTACGCCAACGAACGGCTGGCGGCCGCCAGCGGCCCCGAGAGTCCCTACGCCGGGCTCCTGGCCGCCTACCGACGCCAGTCTGCGGGTCTTCCCCGACCCGCCGACCTCGGCCCGGTGGTCGACGCCATCGAGCGGGCGGCCACGGGCTCGAACCCCCGGCTGCGCTGGCCGGTCGGGCCGACCTCCTGGTCGGTCCGGCTACGTCCCTTCGTCCCCGACCGCCTCTACGAGTGGATCATGCGGCTCGCTTTTCGCCCCCGGCCGCGCCGCATTTCCGACACCGCGGGCGCGCCCGGCGATCCGCGCCGCAAAGACGCATCCTTGCGGTTATAATCGATCTCGTGTCCGACAAGCTCTCGCGCGCAGAGGTCGACTTCGTGCTGCGCCGAGCAGCCGAGATCGACGTCTCGCCGGCGTGCGGGGAGCGCCAGAGCTCCGAGTCGTTGAGCGAGGGCGAGGTCGTCCGCCTGGGCGAGGAAGCAGGGCTGCCGCGTCCGGCGGTCGAGCAGGCGCTGGCGGAGATGCGGCGCGGGGCGCCCATCGAGCCCGAGGAGCAGGGGGCGCTCACCAAGGCGCTGGGCGCCAGCCGCGTCGTCGTCAGCCGGGTGGTGAGCGCGCCCCTCGAGACCGTGCGGCGCGCCGTCGACCGCTTCCTGCGCGAGCAGCTCATGACCGTGCGCCGTCACCACGGCGACCGCGTCGAGTGGGAGCGCGCCCAGGGGCTCTGGCCCGGGCTGGTCCGCTCGCTCGACTTCTCCAGGCGCTACGCCTTCGCCCTGGTGACCCGGGTCGAGACCATCCTGTCGGCCGAAGCGGAGGGTCAGACCGCGGTCACCTTCAACATCGATCTCTCCGACATGCGGCGCGAGCGCTTCGGTCAGATGGGGATGCGCGCCGCGATGGCCTTCCTGCTCTTCGGCGTGGGCGGGGCGCTGATGGCGCCGGGCTCCGCCGTCTACGACATCGTGGCCCTCGCCGGCGGCGGTGTGGCGGCGGGCGGCATCTTCGCCCTCGAGCGCCGCCGCTACCTCGAGAGCCGCAGCCGCGTGTCGCTGGCTCCCGAGCGCTTCCTCGATCTGCTCACCCTGCGCCACCGCCGCCCGGCGGCTCTCCCGCCGCCCACGCCCGAGTCGCCCGACACCGACGAGTAGCGGCCCTAGAAGGACGGGGTCGCCAGGCCGTCTTCGTCGACCGGGCTCTTCGTCTTTTTGCCGCCGGCGTGATGGGCCGCGGCGTGGTGCTTGCTCGCGTCGGCCGCCTGCGGAGGCGGCGTGGGCGCGGCGATCTTCTCCAGTGACACGTGGAGTGTGCGATTGGCGTTGGGCTTGGCGGTCAGCGACACGTCCCGATAGCCGGCCAGCTTGAACAGGTAGTCGGACGAATCGTTCCCCTTGGGGAGCTGGAGCTCGACGGGGATCTCGCCCAGGTCCTTGCCGTCCTTTTTTCCGTCCTGTTTGGCGAAGAGGTGCGCCCCCACGGGATCGGCCTCGAACCGGAGCGTGACCGTCTTCGGGGCGGGCGGCGCCAGGGGCGGTGGCGCCGGTGCCGGGGCGCGCATCGCTGCCGTGACCGGCGCCGCGGTCTCCTTGTGCCCCTTGGGCACCACCAAAAAAGCCACGATCGCGGCCGCGGCCAGACCGCCGACCGTCGCGGGGACCTTCCAGCTCCGTTGCGGCGAGGCGAGGTCGCCGTCGATCTCCGAAGAGGCGGAGGAGAGCGTCGTCGAGGCCTTGGACGACAGGGACTGGGTCGAGAGCAACGAGGGGCGCGTGCCTGGGGCACGGGCGGGCGCACCGGCCAACTTCACCTCTCCGACCAGCGCCTTGCGGAACTCCTCCATGCTCTCGAAACGGTCGCGCGGCTCCTTCTGGAGCGACCGCATGATCGCCGCCGTCATGTACGCCGGGACCTGGGGCGCGAACTCGCTGAGCTGCGGCGCTTCCTCCAGCATGTGCTTGGCGAACAGCTCGCCGACCCCCTCGGCCGTGAACGGCGGGCGGCCCGCCAGCATCTCGAACAGCATGACGCCGAGCGAGTAGATGTCGGTGCGGTGATCGAGCGTCCCGGCCCCCTTGCACTGCTCGGGGGACATGTAGAGCGGCGTCCCCATCAGCGAACCGGTGCGCGTCTTCACCGACTGCGCCCCATCGGGTGAGGCCAGGATCTTGGCCACCCCGAAGTCGAGGATCTTCACCAGCGGCGTTCCGTCCGGCTTGGTGATCATCTGCACGTTGTGCGGCTTCAGATCGCGGTGGACGATCCCCTTGGCGTGCGCGGCGCCGAGCGCCCGGCACATCTGCCCGCCGATGACGGTGACCTGGTCGGGAGACATGGCGCCCCGGCCGACGACCTCGCTCAGCGACTCGCCCTCCAGGTACTCCATGATGAAGTAGGGCTGGCCGTCGGTGGTCTGCCCGAAGTCGAGGATCTCGACGATGTTCTCGTGCGCGATCATGTGGATCGCGCGCGCCTCGTTGAAGAACCGGGAGACGATGTCCTGATCGCGCGCCAGGACGGCGTGCAGCAGCTTGATGGCGACCTTGCGACCGATGACCGGGTGCTGCGCCAGATACACGACGCCCATTCCACCCTCACCGAGCAGCTTGCTGACCCGGTAGTTCCCGATGGTCTGGTTAATCAGGCTCGCCGTCGCGCTCACGGTCCTCTGGTTCCCCTCAACAAGGCTAGACGCACCTAGCCACCAATTCTAAAAGAAAGACGGCTAAAAATCGAACTCCGCCATGATGCCTCGGGCCGAGGCGGTCGCGGTGGGGAAGAGGCGGAGCCCGTGGTTCGAGGCACTTTGTTGATTCCCTTCGGTCGCCAGGAAGCCCTTGTAGAGGAAGTAGCCGCCGGCCACCGCGAAGGCACCCCCCACCCCGACGAAGACCCACTGCAACGTCTCGTCCCGGTTCCCCTGGTCGACCAGGTTGGTCTTGGCGCTGTTCTGGGCTGCGTTCAGGGGCGACGAGGGGTTGCCCTGGCTGTCGCAGACGCCCGAGGGGGCCGTGCAGTTGAACCGGCGGTAGGCGTCGAGCTGCTGGTTGACGTCGTGGACGTCGACGCCGAACTTCACGGCCAGGAGCGCCGAGGCGACCGTCCCCACCGCGGCGATGACGAACCCGGCGCGCGCCGCCGTGTGGGAGCTGCTCTCCGCGGAGGGGGGCGTGTAGGCGCCCTCGCCGGAGGCGGGTCCGCTCGCCGGCTTGCCGACCTCGACCGAGACCGGGCTCAGGTCCAACGTCAGCGGGAGGCTCTGGCCGGCCGCCAGCGTGAACTCCTGCTTGGTCGTGGTGTAGCCGCTCTTCTCCACCGCGACCTCGTGCTTGCCCGGCGAGACGTCGGAGACGACGACCGGCGCCGTTCCCGTCATCCCCACCCGCGTGCCGTCCAGGCTGACGGCCGCGCCCGCGAAGTTGGCGCGCACGGAGATCGAGCCGTTTCCCTTGCCCGAGAGCTTGGCGAGCCAGACGGGGGCCAGCTGGCGGAGGGCGGTGGCGTTGGCCCGGCCGCCGGGAACGGTGTCGGCGGTGAAGCTCTCGACCACCGCCCGGTTGACGTCGAGCAGCTTGAGCGTCACCAGGTAGTCGCTTCCGGTCTTCTTGACGTTGCCGAAGACCAGTTTGGAGGCACCGAGGCTCTTGCCGGCCTGGGAGAGGCAGGCCGGCGCCTCGTCCGGGCAGGCGAACACCAGCTTCACCTCGACCAGGTCCTTCCCCTGGAGGAGCTGGTAGTCCTTGGTCGCGGCCACCCGCTGGCGCAGCGCATCGGTGATGTCGGCCGCCAGGCTGTCGGGCACGCCTTCCAGCGGCTCGAGCCCCAGCACGGCCACCGGTGTCGCCTCAGCAGCAGCGGCTTGGGCGGCCGGCCACGCGGCCAATAAGAGGAGGAGGGTCCCGATGCCCCGTAAACTCATGCGGACGCCATTTTTTCCGCAGGCTTACGCCCTGTCAATCGTCGAGCAGCACATTTTGGCGCGGGCGGCCGCCGGATCCGTGACGCGAATTTCGGTCGGGGCGGCGACATGCTAGCGTGAATCCGCATGCGGCTCGGGGTTTTCGGCAAGATCGGGCTCGCCTTCGGCGCCCTTTTGCTGGCGTTCGCCGGGTACGCGACCTTCACGCTGCTGTCGGTCCACCGCGCCCGGCAGGGGGTGGTGGCGAACGAGGCCTACCTCGAGCTGCAGGGGGCGGTCGACGCCGCCTGGAAGTCGCTGAACGACTTCGCCCCCTCGCTCGGGCGCGGCGGCGACCGGCTCGACCCGAACCTGCCGCTGGCGCTGCGCACGGCGCGCAAGCAGATCGACGACGCGGTGGGGGCCATCGACCGCTACCTGGAGAAGGAGCCGAGCTCGCCGCGGCGGGCGGACTTCGATCTGCGGCGGCGGCAGATCGCGGCGCTCGGGCGGCAGCTGGACGCGCTCACCGGCGAGCTGTCGGGGGCGGCGGCGACCGTCGACCCCCGGGCGCGCGCCGATTTCCAGAGCCACTTCGCCACGCTGGTCCACGGGCTCAACCGGATGCGGCAGCCGCTGCGGGGGGCCAACGGGCAGATCGCCCAGCGGTTGTCGGACGACGAAGAGACGTCGCTCTCGATGGCGATCCTGCTGGGCGCGGCCGGGCTGGCGGTGGCGCTGGCGGTTTTCCTCTTCACGCTGCGCACGCTGCGGCCGCTGGGGGTGCTGCGGCGTCGCGCGCGGCAGGTCGCCGGCGGCGAGTACGCGCAGCGCACCGGCGTCACCTCGCACGACGAGATCGGCGATCTGGCGCGCGAGTTCGACGCCATGGCCGACGCCATCCAGGAGCGCGAGAAGAAGTTGATCCGCTCCGAGCGGCTGGCCACCGTGGGGCGCATGGCGGCGCAGATCGCCCACGAGGTGCGCAACCCGCTGTCGGCGATCGGCCTCAACGCCGAGCTCCTGGGGGACGAGCTCGGGCGGGAGGCCGAGGAGGCGCGGCGTCTGGTCGCCTCGATCATCGGCGAGGTCGATCGCCTGACGGAGATCACCGAGACCTACCTCCGCTTCACCCGCCTGCCGCGCCCCAAGCTGGAACGCGAGGACCTGGGCGCGCTGGTGACCTCGGTCCTCGCGCTCGGCCGGGGCGAGCTCGAGAAGGAGGGGATCACGCTGGCGCTCGAGATCGCGCCCGATCTGCCCGAGATCCCGGCCGACGAGGCGCAGCTGCGGCAGGCGCTCATCAACCTGGTGCGCAACGCGCGCGAGGCGCTGGCCTCGGCGGCGGAGAAACGGCTCTCGATCTCGCTCTCGGCCGACGGTCCTGCGGGGCGGCTGCTCCTGCGGGTCGCCGATTCGGGGCCCGGGATCGAGGCGGGCGATCTGGGGCGGATCTTCGACCCGTTCTTCTCGACCAAGGCGCAGGGGACGGGGCTGGGGCTGGCGCTGGTCCAGCAGATCGTCGTCGACCACGGCGGTCAGATCGACGTCGAGAGCGCACCCGGGCGCGGGACCACCTTCCTGCTGGTGTTTCCGCTCCCCGGGCCCCTGCCGTCAGCGACGGGCGGCGTCGCGGTGGGCGGCGGCGCGGCTGCGCTCGCCGAGCCGGTCGTACAGCGAGGCGAGGGTCAGGTGGAGAGCGGTCGGATCGGCCGGCTGGAAGGCGAGGGCGTGCTCGAGCGCGACGGCGGCGGCGGCGCTCTTGCCGGTCGCGGCCAGGGCGCGGCCTAACGCCGCGTGCAGCCCGGCGTCGGCCGGGTCGATGAAGATGGCGATGGGCGCGAGCTCGACGACGCGCGCGGGGTGCCCGTCGCGCGCCTCGGCGAGCACCACCTCCTTGGCCACGGCGTCGTTCATCGGATCGAGCCGCAGCGCCCCCTCGAGCGCCTCCAGCCGGTCGGCAGCGCGCTGCTGGTCGCCGTAGAGCTCGGCGAGCAGCGCGCGCGGCTCGACCCGGGTGGGGACGAACTCGACCGCCCGGCGCAGGTGGCGCTCGGCGGCGGCCAGGTTCTTGCGGTGGATCTCGGCCAGCCCGAGGCGCACCTCCACGTCGTACCCGTCGCGCGGTCCGCCCGGGAGCAAGAGCAACCCCTCGAAGGCCGCGACGGCCGCGTCGGCGTCGCGCCGGGCGAGCGCGATCTCGCCGGCCAGAAACAGCGTGTCGGCCTGACCGTCGGGCGAAGGGTGCGGGAGGGCGCGGGCCCGGTCGAGCGCCCGCCGCGCGCCCGCCAGGTCGCCGGCCGCGAGCGCCGCCACCCCGCGCGCCGCTTCGTCGTGGGCGCCGTGCGCGGCCGGCGCGGGCGCCGCGCCCAGCGACTCGGTCGGCAGGTACTGGCCGGCGTAGCGGGCGAGGTGGGCCGAGAGGTCGGCGCGGAAGGCGGCGTCGAGCGCCGGGGCCGGCATGCCGCTCACCTTCTCCAGCACCGCGGCGCCGCGCTCACCGCGCCCGTAGGCGACGAGCGCCGCGCGGATGGCCGGGAAGCCGAACCGGCGCTCGAGGAACTCGACGGCCAGCGCCGCCTGGGCGTAGGCGCGCGTGGCGTCGTCGCCGCTGCGCGCGTTCACGAAGGCCGTCGACAGATCGGCCAGCGCCGGCAGCTCGCCGCGCGCCAGCGCGCCGTAGAGCGGGACGTCATCGTGCCGCGTCCACTCGGGCCGAACCCGCGCCGTCTCCCGCTCCGAGAGCCCCTCGGTGAACCAGCGTGGGACGCGCTGCCGCGACAGCTCGATAGCGAAGACGTGCGCCAGCTCGTGGGTGAGGACCATCCCCCAGTTGAACGCGTGGTTGGTGGGAGCCTGGGAGGTGATGATCCGCCCGAAGCAGACGCCCGAGACGCCGATGGCCGGGAGGCCCACGGTGCGCACCGCGAAGTGGCGCGGATCGCCGTAGAGCTCGAAGGTGATCGGCCCCTTCGGCTCGAACCCGTAACGGGCCACGTCGTCGCGATAGCGCTCCTCGAGGAAGGGGGCCACCACCTCGGTGATCGCCGTGCGCGCGGCCGGCTCGACGCGGAAGCGGAGGTGCGCGCTCGAGACCATCACGTAGCGCGCGGGGATCACCTTCTCGTAGAGGTCGAGCAGGTTGTAGGTCCGCAGGTTGTAGGGGTCGCGCTTCCAGGCGCGCCGGAGGGTGTCGAGCCCCGCCGCTTCGTCGCCGAGGTAGAGCTCGGTGGTGGCCAGCACCGCCAGGCAGCCGGCGTCGTCTGGGTCGGCCGCGACGCCGTCGGCGGCGACCACGCGCGCGTCCTCGTAGCGTCGCTGCCGCGACAGCGCCTCGGCCACGAAGGCAAAGAACCGGCCGTCGTGCGGGTGGACCGCCAGGTCGACCTCGCGGGCCCTCTCGAACGCGGCGCGATCGTCGAGGATGAAGGCGACCGCGCCCTCGACGCGGGCGGCGCCCGGATCACGGGGGTTGGTGGCGCGGATCCGCGCCACGTCGGCGCGGGCGGCGGCGAAGTCCTCGGCGTCCAGCGCCACTTCGGCGCGCAGCGCGAGCGCGCCGGCGTGTGCGGGGTTCACCGCCAGCGCCCGGGTCAACTCGGCGCGCGCCGCCACGGCGTCGTAGCGGTCATCGAGCGCGGCCCGCGCCATCCCGACGTGCGCCTCGGGGTTGTCGGGATCGAGCTTGAGGACCTCGCGGAACGAGGTCTCGGCGTCGGCGGCGTTGTGCTTTTCGAGCAGCAGCGCGCCCCAGTCGAGGTTGGCGGCCACCTCGTGCCGATCGGCGCGGACAGCCTCGCGCAAGACGTCGTTGGCGTCCTTCCAGTTCTCGTCGAGCCGGACGGCGGTGGCGATCGCGACGAGGTCGGCCGGCCGGGTGCGATCGACGTGCCCGCCGTCCCAGTCGGCGTAGCTGGCGTCGACCAGCGGCTTCCAGGCCGCGCGATCGCCGAGGAGCTCGTAGAGGCGCATGAGCGCGTCGCGCAGAGGGAGGTCGGTGGGGTGCGCCGCCGCCGCGGCCTCCAGACGGCGGCGGGCGTCCGGGTAACGTCCCAGCGCCTCCTCGGCTCGCGCGCAGAGGATCGTCTCCGCGGGCGCGTTCGGCGCCTCGCGCAGGCGGAGGCCGCCGAGGCGGAGCGCGTCCTCGTAACGACCCTGGCGCAGGGCGGGCTCCGGGCGCGGCAGCTCGGGGCGCGCCGGCCGGTCCCGCGCCAG
>Ga0134126_10004302_pt1 | contig 17828 bp, 19 predicted proteins | sample KB31752_FD_96881 | JGI IMG/M metagenome (GOLD analysis project Ga0134126, IMG submission 96881) | Terrestrial soil microbial communities with excess Nitrogen fertilizer from Kellogg Biological Station, Michigan, USA - KB3-175-2 | ecosystem: Environmental > Terrestrial > Soil > Unclassified ...
CCTACCGCGCTTACCGCCCAATGGGTCACTAATCCGGCGACGAGGAGCGTAACTCCAAACGCAAACACCATCGGCCAGAAGGTTGGATGAGGCAGTTCGATATGCGATTGCTCGGTCCGCTCTCCCGCTTCTCCGTGATGCAGTTCGTGTGACATGGCGCGATCCCCTTTATCTGCCGACGATGTACACTACCGTGAAAACCACCACCCAGACCGCGTCAACGAAGTGCCAGTACCAGGAAAGAAAGAGAACACGGCGGAATTGCGTCTGGATCGGAAAGCCCATCAATGTGACCACTAGCACGATCAGCAAAAAAATCATCCCAACGGTCACGTGGCTGGCGTGGAGGCCAACCAGCGAATAGAAGGTTGAACCAAACAGGTTCGTGCTGATAGTCAGGTGATCTTCGTAAATCAGCTTCTTCCATTCCAAACCTGTCGCGACCAGGAACTCGAGTCCCAGGCAAATGGTCACAATCCACCAGAACTTAAACCGGCCTAGCTCATTTTTTGAAAGTGCGTGTTCGGCCAGATAAACCGTCAGGCTGCTCGAAAGCAGACAGATTGTAGCGATGATGGGGATTTCGAGAACATCCTTCGGGTACGGTCCAACCAGGCTCTTACCGATGTACACGAGATACGCGGCCACAAAGATGGTAAAGAGCGCCGTCTCTGTAATGATCAAAAAAATAATTCCGACTTTGCCGCGATCGGGAGGCGCCCAGTGCTGCTCTAAAGTAAGAGCGTCGGCGGTCAATTCGTTGTTCTCAGCCATGCGGTTATTCGTATTTCCAATCCGGGTCTTGCGGATGCTTCAAATCCCAAAGCGGCCGGCTGCTGCGAACGACCGGCAGCTTCTCGAAATTGTATTCCGGAGGCGGGGAAGTTGTCGCCCATTCCAACGTCCAGCCGTCCCAAGGATCGTCCCCGGCAGGCTGGCCTTTTTTCAAGGTGTATAAAACGTTCCAGACAAAGCAGGCGACGGCTGCCGCTTGAACAAGTGCACCTACCGAAGCAATGAAGTTAATGGTGTCCCAGCCCCGGTTCGGCGCATAGGTATAAATGCGCCGCGGCATTCCGAGGAACCCCGCAAAATGCAGAGTGAGGAACGTCATATTGAATCCGATGACAAATAGCCAGAAATTCCATTTCCCAAGTTTTTCATTCAGCAGTTTGCCGGTTACCTTGGGAAACCAGTAGTAAATGCCGGCGAAGATGCCAAAAACGGCTCCCCCGATCAGCGTGAAATGGAAGTGTGCGACGACGAAATAGGAATCGTGCAACTGCCAGTCAAACGGCGCAACCGCCAGCATGATGCCTGTGAGGCCCGCAACTAGAAACTGCAGCAGAAATGCGCAGCAGTAACACATCGCGGTAGAGTAGCGGATGCGTCCGCCGTACATGGTGGCGGTCCAGTTGAAGATCTTGATTCCCGTGGGAACGCCGACCAGCATGCTGGAGGCCGCAAAAAAGGTATTTGACCAGGCCGTCATTCCAACCGCAAACATATGGTGCGCCCAAACGCCCAGACTGATGAAGCCGATTGCGACTACCGCGCCCACCATGGCAGGCTTCCCGAAAATCGGTTTGCGCGAAAAGACCGGAATGACCTCCGATAGGATCGCGAATGCCGGGAAGATCAGAATGTAGACCTCCGGATGTCCGAAGATCCAGAAGAAATGCTGCCAAAGAACAGCCGAGCCGCCCGCTTGAGTTTCGAAGAAGTTCGACCCCAGGTGCCGGTCCAGCAGCAGCATGATCTGCGCCGCATTCAGAGGCGGAAGCGCAATAAGAATCAGCCAGGAGTCGACCAGCATCACCCACACGAACATCGGCATCTTGCTCAGCGTCATGCCGGGACAGCGCAGCGAAATGGTGGTGGCGATGACGTTAATTGCGCTTGCGATGCTGCCTACACCTGAAACCAGAATTCCCAGAATCCAATAGTCGGTAGCCGCTCCTCGTGAAAATGCTTTGGATGTTAGTGGCGCGTAAGCAAACCAGCCCACGTCGGGGGCAGAACCGGCGCCGCCCAGTCCACCGCCGCCGATATAGCTGAAATATAAAAGCAGCCCTCCGAACAGGAAGATCCAGAAGCCGAAGGCATTCATTCTGGGGAACGCCATATCCCGTGCCCCAATCATCAAGGGCACGAAGTAGTTCGAAAACCCCGCGATCATGGGCATTCCCAAAAGGAAGACCATCGTCGTCCCGTGCATGGTGAACAGGCGGTTGAATGTGTCGGGCGCGACTAGGTGGCTCTCCGGAAACATCAACTGCATGCGTATCACCACGGCCATGATGCCGGCGACGATCATGAAAATGAGCGCCGAAATAACGTACATCAAACCCAGGCGTTTGTGATCGACAGTGGATACCCAGGAATATAGAGCTTCCGAAAAAGAAGAGTACGTCTTCTCTTTTTGCCTCGGATGTTCGAGTGGATAATCTATTGAAGCCATGGTCCTCCGCTCTACTTCAGCGTCTCCAGGTATGCCACCACTTGATCCAGCTCTTTATCGGTAAGTTTCATGCTGGGCATGAGGCATCCGGGCTTGATTACCTGCGGATCGTTCACCCAGGCGCGCAGATGGTCGGGCGTATTGGTCAGTACTCCCGCCCCAATGTTGTCCCGCGACATCAGGTGAGTCAGATCAGGACCAAACTGGCCGATGGACGGTGTCCCCCTGATGGTGTGGCAGTTGACACACGAGAGCGATTGATAAACAGCCCGGTCCGCACTGACTCCTGGGTCGTCGACTGCTGGCTTAGCCTCGGCTGCCGCCCACTTGTCGAAATCGGCAGGTTCCTGGGCGATGACACGCAACAGCATGTTGGCGTGCTGAGTACCGCAATATTCGGCGCAATTGCCGAAATAGATCCCGGGTTCGCTTGGGTCAATCCAGGTGAAATTCTGCCGGTTAGGAATCAAATCCATTTTGCCCGCCAGTTGTGGCATCCAGAAGCTATGGATCACATCAGCGCTCTCAAGCGTCAGGTACGTCGCATCATTTCCGTTCCGCGAAACCGGTACGTGAATTTCATTCGCGGTATGCACTTTGAATTGCGGGTATTCCACTTCCCACCACCATTGATGCCCGACCAGTGTCACTTTCGTTGTTGACGGCGGCGGGCTCGCGTTTTGCACGCCTGCGATGACGCGCGCTGAAACGCCGATTAGCACGAATACGATCAGGATTGGTATAACCGTCCAGGCAACCTCAATCTGGTTGCTCCCGTAGACTTGCGGCGGCTCCTGGTGCTCGTCCTCGCCGGGTTTACGCCGGAAGCGAATCATCGTGTAGACAATCAGCCCGGCAACCACTACGAAGATCACTCCCGTGATAGCCAGAGTTAGCAGCGCGATGTTCTTTTCTGAAGCGCCGGGTGTTGCCAGAGGCCGAAAGATGTTCGCAATCCGGTGCTCAGGGAGCCCTGGAACATTGGCCTGCAGCAAAGCTACTAGAGCGTGCTTAAACAATCGACCTTCCCCCCCTTGCTGAGCCGCAATACTCAATGTACCGTGCGATCCGCGAAAGAATTATCGGTGGCCTTCACGAAACACTCGAGCGGGCGTCCGGATATAGTGAGAGCACAATTATGCCTCTTGAGATTCAGCGGAGGGAAACGGAGGGGATCACGATTTTCGATCTCCGCGGCCGTATCGTAGCAGGCTCGGAATCAGCTGAACTACGCGATGCACTCACTCAATTTGCTTCGGGACCACACCCGAATCTGATCCTGAATATGCAGCACGTTCATTTTGTCGACAGCACCGGGCTCGGTATTTTGGTCCTCGGCCATTCCTCGGTAGAGCAGGTCGGTGGCGCGCTAAAGCTGCTGAACATTTCAAAACGCAGCGCACAGCTCCTCATCCTGACAAAGCTGTCAACCGTATTTGAAATGTTCAATGACGAGCAGACAGCAATCAACAGCTTTTTTCCGGACCGCGAGGTAAAGCGGTTCGACATTCTCGACTTCGTGAATAGCCAGGAGGGTGGAGAGGAATCTGCCGCTGGCGAGAATCGCGAAACCGGAAAGCACTCCTGAATCCGTGGGCGAATTGGTTAGGCTTCCGCGGGGCGAAACAGATTCAACACGCCGAGCCCCACTCCAGCGACCAGACAACCCCAGGCAAACCAGTCGCCATGGCGCGCATAGAACGTGGGGGCATCAATCGCTCCGTACCGGACAGACGCAGCCAACTCCTCAAAGGGTGGAAGGCGTTTAATTACACGGCCGGCAGGATCAATTACCGCACTGATTCCGTCATTCGTGCACCGGACGATAAAGCGCCGATTCTCAGCCGCCCGCATCCGTACAAGCAGCAGATGCTGCTGCCGCGCTTCGGAATGACCGAAGTAGGCATCGTTCGATATGTTAACCAGAACGTCCGCACCCTTCTTTGCAAACTGGCGGACAAGATCCGGGAAAGCGGACTCGTAGCAGATGAAAACGCCAAGCCTATGCCCGGCCGCCGGAAGAATTTTAATATCGTGGCCAGGCACAAAATCGCCGGCTTCCTGGGTCACACGGTTGACGAATGAGAACAAAGGTGGGACGAATTCTCCAAACGGGACGAGGTCGATTTTGTCATACCGGCCTATTTCGGCCCCGTCGGGTCCCAGCAGAAGAGCAGAGTTGAGAGGCTGATTGGAAGGCGTGTAAGCGACCGTGCCGAACAGGAACCACCCATGGCGTCGCGCGATCTGCGTCGCAAGTTCGTGAAATTCGGGATCGTTGTAGTAGTAGAGCGGGGCAGGGAGCTCCGGCCAGATGATCAACTTGGCTGGAAGCGCATTCGATAACAGCCTGAGCTGCCGCTCTGTTTTCTCTTGCAGGAGCCCGGTCCATTGCACGGAAGGATCGATGTTCGGCTGCACAAGCAAGGCGCTTTCCGTTGCGGGAGTGTTCTCGGGAATAGCGGGCAAGAGAAAGAGGAGCGGCAGCGCGAGTAACGGAGCAAGGCGAACGCGAGGATAACGCAGAACCACGCAGGCAAGTCCAGCGGCCAGCATGCAGAATACAAACGAGAGTCCATAAACGCCGAGAAACGGCGCAAGCCGAAGCGGCAGGGACATATCGATGCCCGCATTGCCGAGCTGCAGCCACGCAAAGCCGAAGGTGCCGTGTGTCCGTTCAAGCCCGGTCCATAGCGCCGCTACGGCGGGGATTGCGTACGGACGCCGCATCAGCGGCCCGGCGAGCCAGCTAAACACAGCCAGATGCAGGCCCTTCAGAATGGCGAACAGGAAAAAGGAGCCCCAGCCCCCCCACTGGCCCATGCCTCCGTGGACTTCCAGCACAAACTGAATCCAGGTGCACAGGAAAAACCAGAAAAAGATTCCGGCCGCCCATCCGTACACAAAACGCTGCCACGCGTCGCGGGTCCGCGCAAGCGCGATCAGCAGAGGTGTCAGCGCCACAGGAGCAAGCCAGCGAATATCGAATTTCGGAAAAATCAGGAGCAGCAATATTGCCGATAAAATGCTGAGGAGCGTGTGAAAAAAGACGCGCCGGTAGTAGGGAGGGAAAAATTGATGCAATGGGGTGGTGAGCTACGTGCCCTGCCTTTATCTTCGCGCGGCTCATCTTTCCAGCCTCATGGCGCGGCGGCGTACCTGCTATTCCTGTGATCAATGAGACGAGTTCTTCTGTCCTGGAGCAGCGGAAAGGACAGCGCCTGGGTTCTTTACCTGTTGCGACAGATGCGCGATGTCGAAGTAGTTGCGCTCCTTACCGCCTTTAACCGCACGGCGGATCGTGTTTCGATGCATGCGGTCCGCCGCGCTCTGGTCGAAGTTCAAGCCGACAGAGCCGGCTTGCCTTTGTGGCCGGTTGAACTTCCGTCGCCTTGTTCGAATGCCGTTTACGAAGAGGCGATGGCCGCCGCGTGCCGTCGCGCAGTTGATCACGGGATAACGGAAATCGCGTTCGGCGATTTATTCTTGCGAGACATTCGCGAGTACCGCGAGCGGCAACTTCAGGGAACGGATCTGAAGCCGCTCTTCCCAATCTGGGAATCGCCAACGAAGGATCTTGCGGCAACCATGATTCAGAAGGGTGTAAGAGGCAAAGTCACTTGCATCGATCCCGTGAAACTCGATCGATCGTTTGCCGGGCGCGAATTCGACGTTTCCTTCATTGATGCTCTCCCTGCCGATATCGATCCTTGCGGCGAAAATGGCGAGTTTCACACGTTCGTATACGACTCGCCGGTTTTCTCGCGCCCCATAGCGATACAGGCTGGAGAAGTTCTTGAGCGCGACGGCTTTATCTTCGCGGACCTTCTGAAAGCCGATCCTTAGGCAGCGTGGATTCTTCCGTCCCGCATGGCAACAATCCGGTCCGCAAATGCGGCAGCTTCCGGATTGTGAGTGATCATGAGGACCGTCTGGCCCGTTCGCTTATTCAGGTCACGAAGAATCTCGAGCACGGCGTTTGAATTCTCGGTATCCAGATTGCCAGTGGGCTCATCAGCCAGCAGAATCGCTGGCTGATTTACCAAAGCGCGAGCGATCGCAACCCGCTGCTGCTCGCCTCCGGAGAGCGCCCTCGGCTTGTGATTGAGCCGCTGCTTAATCCCGAGTAACTCCAAAATGTCATCGAAGTCGGGCTGGCGAGTTGTCGAGCCGCCCAAAGCCTGCGCAATTGCGATATTGTCGCGGGCAGTAAGCGTGGGCAGCAGATTGTATTTTTGAAATACGAAGCCTACTTTCTTCTGCCGCATCTCCGTACGTTGTGACTCGGTTAATTGCCGCAGTTCCAGGCCGTCAATCCAAACCTCACCCGCCGTCGGGGGCGCTAGCCCGCCAAGTATGTGGAACAGAGTCGACTTCCCTGAACCTGAGGGCCCAATGATCGCTAGGAATTCGCCGCGGCCGACATCCAGATCGACTCCGCGCAGCGCGTGCACATCCACCTCGCCGACGTGAAATGTCTTGCGCAGATCGCGCACTCGGATGATATCGCTGCTGGGAGCGCGATTCACTATCGGGATGCTACTCATAGGCAAGGGCCTCTATTGTGTCCTGCCGCGCCGCTTTCAAGCCGGGGTAGATTGCGCCCAGCAGTGCACCTGCAAGCGCAATGGCAGCCGCAATGGGCCACCAATCCGGCACGTTTACCACGGGCAGCGATGCAGGTATTGTCGCCATAATCGCGCCGCGCGCGCCAAACGTAAACGCAATTCCAATCGCCCACCCGATGATGGCGAGCACGCAGGCCTCGCGCACGAGAATGCCGAGAATCGTCTTGGGTTTTGCTCCTAGGGCCTTTAGGATGCCAATCTCGCGCGTGCGCTCCACAACGGCGGTGTACATCGAAAGAAACACGACCAGGAAACCGACCACTACCGCCAGCACCGTTACCACCGTGATAAAAGCTTTCAGATCGGGGATGTTATTGATGTTGAATTGCGAAACAAAATCGGCAACCGAAATCGCCTGCAGATTCCCTTTGAGCAACTGATTCAGGCGGGCGACTTCCTGGTTGGTGAGAGCGGAATTGTCGAGCTTTACCAGAATCTCGGAGATACGTGGCGGCTCCGCGTTCCCGGTTAACTGCTGCAAAGTCGTGAGCGGCGCAATGAAGCGCCCCAAAACGCCCCCCGCGATGATCCCGCTCAAACGCCATTTATGGCCCATAAGGCTGAGCGGCTGGCCAATTTGAAGATGGTGCTGCTTCGCGTAGTATGCGTCTACAACCAGATCATCCGCAGCTCGTGGCGGCCCGCCGGCGATGAATTGAGTTCCACCGTTCAGCTTTTCAAATTCAGAAAAATTGATCCCATTCAGGGTGTTTACTACTTCAATGGGAACTGAAAGGACACCCACGGCCTGTACGACATGCGGCTGCTTCTCCACAAACGGAACAAATCTCTCGTTGATCTGCCCTCCCGAAAACGAAAAAGTCCCGTGTGTGTCTGGTTTCAGGAAAATGTCAGCGCCTGTTCCCTTCGCGCGCTGGGCGGATTGCTCGAGCAAACCGTGGCTCAATCCGATCAGCGTCAGAATCGACATCACCTGGACGCCTACAACCAGGGCCGAAAGCAGTGTCCGAACCCAGCGGTGCTTCAGATTCTCGAGAACTAGTTTGTTAATCATTCCGTTATGGCTGGCTCGCAAGAAACTCTCTGGCCACCTTCTCGATCGACTGGTGTTCGATGTCGACGCGCCGGTTCAGGTCGCGCATCGTCTCATCGCTGATTCGATTCTGAAGCATGGAGAGCGCCCACTCCACCTGAGGTTTCTGTTCGACCAGTTCGCGGCGCACCACGTAACAGGCATTGTAGGGCGGGAAAGCCTTCCTATCGTCCCGCAGCGCTGTAAATTTCGGATTACTGAGCTGAGCGTCAGTCGAATTGCCGGCGCCCATATCAATGCTCTTTTGCTGAAGGGCCTGATACAACAGCCCCAGATCCATGCTCTTCGGCGTGCCGTCCCAATGGATTCCGTACATCTTGTTTAATCTTTGCAGGCCATCCGGCCGGGTTAGAAATTCGTAGCCTACGCCCAGCCGCCACTTTCTGGACGCGGCAGCCGAAAGGCTCGGCTCGGTTAACTTTCGAGCATCTTCGGTGCGTACTGCCATGGCAAATGTATCGTTGAAGCCGAGCGGCGGCAGCCACACCAGGTGAAACCGCTGCAGATAGGCATCTTTCACAGCCATATACGCGCGCACGGGGTCTTCGGGAATCGGCTGTTTCAGGACGACACTCGCCGCCGTGCCCGTGTACTCGGGATAGATATCAATATCGCCTCTCACAATAGCTTCATGGGTCAATAACGTGCCGCCCAGATCGAGTTTCCGCTGCACGGGAACGTGAAGCTTTCTTTCCAGCTGCTGGGCAGCGATTTCTCCAAGAATAAGTTGCTCAGTGAAATTCTTCGATCCGACCACGATTGCGTTCTTCGAGCAGGAGCACAGCAGGGCAAATGCGAAAAGTGCGGTAAAGCGGCGTTTCATGGTCGAGCCATTCTCCGCTCCAGGACGGACATACCGGCATCGGCAGCCAGCGCCAGCACGGCCGCTGGAATCGCGCCGGCCAATATCTCCAGCGTATTGACCGAAGCCACCCCGCGGAAGATCAGCACGCCCAGACCGCCAGCGCCGATGATGGCGGCGATAACCGCGGTTCCGATGTTCGTCACCAGCGCAATGCGGATGCCGGCCAATATAGTTGGGGCGGCCAACGGTAATTCCACCATTCGTAACAACTGCCGGTCCGTCATGCCCATCGCAATCGCCGCCTCGCGCACCGGCCGGTCGATTCCGGTAATTCCAACAATCGTGTTTCGCACGATCGGCAGGAGTGAATACAGAACCAGGCACAAGATAGCCGTATGTCTCCCAATTCCACCGATTAGAGGAATGGGCAGGAGAAAGCCAAAAAGCGCCAGACTCGGGATGGTTTGCAGCACGCTAGCCACAGCCACTGAAATCCGCCGGGTTCCCGGATGCCTTGTGCTCGCGATTCCGGCAGCAACGCCGATCACAACCGCCAACCCGCACGAGACTGCCACTAGGATGATGTGATCGACTGTCAGATTCAACACCTCGTTCAGTAACACCTTGAGAACAGTTGTATCCATACCGTTCAGCCTCTGCAGTTATCCAGCAGCGCCGATGGCAGCGTATCCAGAAAGGATCGCGCTACGGGTGTTTGCAGGTTAACGAATTCGCTGGGCGAAACCAAAGCCTCCAGCCTTCCGCGGTCAAGCACGGCAATTCGCGTCGCGAGCGCAAGCGCTTCCAACAGATCGTGAGTGACGAAAACAGAGGCGACGTTATATTGCTTCCGCAGCACCAGAAATTGCTGCTGCATCTCATGACGTGTGACCGGATCCAGCGCGCCGAACGGCTCGTCGAATAACAGCAGGCCCGGTTCCGCGGCAAGGGCTCGAGCCACTGCAACTCGCTGCTTCTGGCCTCCTGAAAGCTGGTATGGATGCCGGCGGCGAATGGTCTCGTAATCGAGGCCTACCTGGTCCAGCAGTTCCCGGGTCCGACGCTGCTGCCGTTCTATCTCCCAACCCAGCAAACGCGGCACCAGCGAAACGTTCTGTTCAACGGTCCAGTGCGGCATCAGCCCGAAATCCTGAATCACGTAACCGATGCTTCGCCTCAGTTCGATTGGGTCAAGCTGGCGGATGTCCTGCCCCTCGAGGCAAATCTGCCCGCCGGTCGCATCCAGCATTCGATTGATCAGCCGGAGAGCAGTCGTTTTGCCGGAGCCGCTCTGGCCTAGCAGAACCAGGGTTTGGCCGCGCTCGACGCCGAAATTCAAGTTTTCGAGAATGCTCCGGCCATCCACTGCATACGCAACTTTCTGGAACAGGAGATAGGGCAGGCGGGGTTCCTTCAATCCATTATCTGCATGAGATAATTGAAATTAGTCTACGCACGTTTTATCCGGTTCAGCTTCCGCATCGTTTTATGGTGATCCTGGCGGCGGAAGTTTGTTATGTTTAGGGTTTTCGATCCACCATCATTCAGACCCCGTTTGTACTTTTAATGGCGTATCAGATTCAACCGCTAAAAGAGTTTTTGGTTCGTCCGGCGCTCCCGCCGCCGCTCAGCCGTATCTCCGAGCTTGCGTACAACCTGCTCTGGAGTTGGGACCACGCAATCCGGTCGGTCTTTAGACGTTTGGATCCTGCCCTCTGGAAAGAGTGCAATCACAATCCAATACAGCTTTTGGGACGCATTCCCCAGGAGAAACTTGACCGGGCAGCGGCCGATCCGCGATTTTTGCTTCTGTACCGGCGGGCCTGTGAACGCCACGTCAGCTATTTGCATTCCATGCAACGGGGTGAAGCAATTCCCCGGATCGCCTATTTTTCAATGGAGTACGGTCTGCTCGATTGCATGCAGATTTACTCAGGCGGCCTGGGAATTCTCTCAGGAGACCATCTGAAAGCCGCCAGCGACTCCGATTTCGCTCTCACCGGCGTCGGACTGCTCTATCAGCACGGCTATTTGCAGCAATACCTGAATCCAGACGGCTGGCAGCAGGAACGCACTCCCCTGAACGATTTCTACACGCTTCCGGTGCGGCCCTGCACCGACGAAAAAGAGAACGAGGTTCTGGTCAGTGTCGATCTGCCCACCGGAGAAGTGTTGATAAAGGTTTGGCACATAGATGTCGGCCGCATCAAGCTTTACGTACTAGATACCAACATTCCGCAGAACAAGTCTGCCGAGCACCGCGAGATTACCGATCAGCTCTATGGGGGCGATATTCATAAGCGCATCCGGCAGGAAATCGTGCTGGGAATAGGCGGACTGCGCGCTCTGAAGAAACTGGGCATCAAGCCGACGGTCCATCACATGAACGAAGGACATTCCGCTTTCCTGGCCATTGAACATATCCGCCTGTTAATGGAAGAGCAGGGCCTCAGCTTTGACCAGGCGCTGGAAGCCACGCGCGTGAGCAATGTCTTTACCACTCACACTTCGGTCCCGGCAGGCATTGATCTCTTCGATTCCAGCTTGGTTTATGACTACTTCCATCAGTATTGCGAGCGGAGCGGTTTCCCGTTTGAAAAATTCCTGACGCTGGGACGCAAGGACATGCAGGATCCCACGGAGCGATTCTCCATGGCGGTACTTGCGCTGAAAACATCCGCGTTCCGCAACGCGGTCAGCGTGCTGCACCGTTCCGTGTCACAGGAAATGTTCCAGGATCTGTGGCCCCGCCTGCCCGTGCATGAGGTGCCGATCACGTCGGTTACCAATGGAGTCCACTCGCCCACTTGGATCAATGGCGACCTGGCTACCGTTTACGATCAATACCTGCAGCCCGACTGGCGCGAGCGGTTGGAAGATACCAAGATGTGGGAACTTGTGCAGGAGATCCCCGGCCAGGAGTTATGGGAAATGCACCGCAAGCGGAAGCGCCAGATGGTGGCATTTATTCGGGAGCGCGCCACTCGCGCGGCGACACTGCGTAAAGCCTCTGCCGCCGAGGTGCGCCGCCTGCAGGAAGTTCTGGATCCTGACGTTTTTACCATCGGCTTTGCGCGGCGCTTTGCCACCTATAAACGGGCGACGCTTTTGCTGCGCGATGTAACCCGGCTCAAAAAACTGCTTAACAATCCGGAAATGCCGGTGCAGGTTGTCATTGCCGGGAAAGCCCATCCCAAGGATCACCCTGGTAAAACGCTTATTCGTGAAATCGTGACCTTATCACGCGATCCCGAAATTTCAAAGCGCCTTATCTTCGTCGAAGATTACGGAATTCAGGTGGCTCGCGAATTAGTACAGGGCGTCGATCTGTGGCTCAACAATCCCCGCCGCGGCGAGGAAGCTTGCGGCACCAGCGGCATGAAGGCATCCATGAACGGTGTCCTGAATCTAAGTGTTCTTGACGGCTGGTTCGATGAAGCCTATGAGATTTCGGGCGGCTGGGCAATCGGAGATCGCGTGCCTTATTCGGAAGATCAGGATGAGCTTCACGCCAGTTCTATCTATTCGATGCTGGAAAACGAGATTGTGCCGTTGTTTTATCAGAATCGGGATTCCGAACAGGAAGTTCCGGCTGAGTGGATGCGCCGGATGAAAAAATGCATGGCGAATATTACGCCCCAGTTTAGCTGCGGACGTATGGTCAACGAATATATGTCCGAGTTGTATCAGCCCGCGCACGACCTCTGGACCGAGATTTCGAAAAACGGCTTTGAAGAGGCGCGCCGGCGAACAGTTTGGGATTCGCGCATGAGCCAGAGCTGGAATAACATTCGGTTCGTGGAACTAGGGGATGGCCCTGGCGATCAAGTGATGAGCGGGTCTGCCATCCCGTTGCGGGCAACCGTCGATCTCGCTGGGTTAAACGCTTCAGAGGTAAGAGTGGAAGCGGTTATCGGCCAGATTGGAGTGAATGGTCAACTCCAGGATACTTATGCTTTGCCACTTAAGCCGGTTGCAGAGCGCGGTACTGCGGTAGTGTTTCAAAATGAGTTCACGGTGCAGCAGACTGGGCGTCTCGGATACTCGGTGCGAATCAGTCCAAATCATTTCGATAATCCACTTACGCGCCCGTGTAACGCTTTGTTGAAATGGGTTTCAGATTAGCTACGCCCTCGTGCACACGTGTTCATCGCATCGACCAGTACCGTTGTTCTACGGTAACGGCAACAATTTGTATTTGAACGCTGGCTTTTTGGGTGATTTCATGGTACATACAAATCAGGTGCAGGCGGGATCCGCTACCAATTCCTCCCAATAATCGGAATCCGCCCTTTTCACCGAGGTCTCCAGTACAACTAAGAACTTTCTTCTAACTCTGGAACTTTACAGATATACGTCCAATAGGCAGCTCAGTGATGACGATGGGTCTACAGGTGCGCCTTTTTGGACCTTAAGGAGCCGATCAACCGAAAATGGACGGCGATCGAAAATATAGGCAGCACGGATACCAGGATTCAGACCGGGGCTCCGGATCTTTCCGCTCGGAACGGCCGAAGCAGCAAGGCCCGAGACCCTCCATCGACATTACTGGGCCTAAGCTTCCCCGCTTGGTTCAGAACGTGGTGGCCTCTCGATGTTTTAACTGTGCGGTGACACTCGCGCCCGATACAGATTTCAAGGGAACTTGCCCGAAGTGCGGCGCGGCGCTGCACTGTTGTAAGCAGTGTGTCCACTTTGATTCTTCTACGCGTTTCCAATGCCTGAAACCCATTCCGGTTCGGATCGCAGTCAAAGATCAGGCCAATGCGTGCGAGTTATTCATGCCCCGCGTAACGGTGGCGCGAGATGCTTTGCCGTCTGGAACCGCATCGAAGGTTGTGGAAAACGGATCTGTTCCAGCGCCTCGCAACGCGAACGATGCCCGGGCGGCATTTGATAGCTTATTTAAAAAGTAGGGTCGGCCTGCAGTCGCTTGCAACACATCGCGGAGCTAGGCGCGTCCACAATCTGCGCGGCTCTTGCCTGGCTCTCTGAATGGCTGCTTCCAAAATCAAAAAGAAATCATCCGGCAGCAAGGCTTCCCCGCTGCCGCGCCAGGGAGCGATTCCCTGTCTCATTATTGTGGTCGTGGTTCTGATCCTTATCGCCCTCTTGCTTTACTTCTCAGTCCGGACAACCGGGTAGCTTCTTCCGGGCGCGGCGCGGTTGTCGATAGAATTCTCGCAGAGGCTTTTGGGATTTTAGGACATGATCACAAACCCGGAGATTGAGCGCTACATGTTGGACCTGCTTCCAGCCCGCGACGAAGTGCTGGCAGAGATGGAAGCCTACGCGGCGGAACACAAGGTTCCGATAGTGGGTCCCGCCGTAGGACGCTTTCTAGCCAGCCTGGCCATGATGACGAAAGCGAAACGTATCTTTGAGCTCGGGTCGGCGATCGGTTATTCGACCATCTGGTTCGCACGTGCGGCAGGCGCCCAGGCTGAAGTCCATTACTCGGATGGCAGCACAGAAAACGCCGAGCGGGCCCGCAGCTATTTCGAAAGAGCTGGCATCGCGTCCCGAATTCACATTCACGTCGGTGACGCTCTCACTGCGCTCGCTTCCACGCCCGGCAGTTTCGATCTGATCTTCAACGATGTAGACAAGGACGGCTATCCGGCCGTCTTGGACGCAGTGCCCGACCGTATCAGGACGGGAGGTCTCTTCATTACCGACAATACGCTCTGGCACGCGAGGGTGCTCGATCCGAAAGAGGCGACCGATCAGGCCGTGTGCGAATTCAACCGGCGCTTGTTCGGTTCACCGCTTTTCTACACGACACAAGTCCCGATTCGGGACGGAGTTTCGGTCGGTATCCGGTTGTAACTCGATGAGAATCGATGGCAGAGAAGCAAACCAACTCCGCACCACGCGGATCGTGTCCGATTATCTTGTGACGGCGGAAGGGTCGGTGCTGATCGAGGCCGGCAACACACGCGTGCTGTGCGCCGCCACTATTGAGGACACCGTGCCGGGATTTCTTCGGGGCACCGGAAAAGGGTGGGTAACGGCCGAGTATTCCATGCTGCCCCGCGCAACGGTAACCCGCACTCCGCGCGAGATAACCAAAGGGCGGCCATCCGGAAGAACACTGGAGATTCAGCGGCTGATTGGCCGTTCGCTTCGTTCGATTGTCGACCTAACCGCTCTTGGCGAACGCAGTGTGATCCTTGATTGCGATGTCTTGCAAGCCGACGGAGGAACACGCACCGCAGCCATTACGGGCGCCTATGTGGCGCTTGCCATCGCCCTCGGAACTCTGGTGAAATTCAAAGTTGTCGGAAAAAATCCGCTGCTGGATTCGATTGCCGCCACCAGCGTCGGTATTGTTGCCGGCACACCCATGCTCGATCTTGCCTACCAGGAGGATTCGCGCGCCGACGTTGACATGAACGTCGTAATGACAGGCTCTGGCAAGTTCGTCGAGATACAGGCCACTGCCGAGCATACCCCGTTTGAAGACTCGCAACTTGACGAACTTCTGGAACTGGCGCGCACCGGCATTATAGAATTGCGTGCGATTCAACAAGAGGTGCTGAGAGCGCGTCCGGAAGCATGATCGTTTATGCGTGCTCCACGAATCCTGGCAAGCTGCGTGAGTTCCGGTTGGCAGCTCGGGCTTCCTTGTCCGCCGGCTTGGAAATTGAGCCGCTGCCGGGAATAGCGAATATTCAGCCGCCCGGAGAAACGGGCGTGAGTTTTGAAGAGAACGCAGCGCTCAAAGCGTCTTATTATTCCGGGTTCACGCCTGAACTGGTATTTGCTGACGATTCCGGCCTTGCTGTGGATGCGCTGGGTGGCGCTCCCGGAGTCTACTCCGCGCGCTATGCCGGCCCCAACGCCACGGATGCCGCCAACAACCAGTTGCTTTTGGAACGGCTAGAATCGGCGGAGGATCGCAATGCGCGGTTTGTGTGCGCGATTGCTGTGGCGCAGCGCGGCCGGGTTCTGGAAATATTTTGCGGCACGGTAGAAGGTCAGATCCTGCATCAGCCGCGTGGTACGGGAGGATTTGGGTATGATCCTCTCTTTTTCTATCCTCCCTTTGGGCGAACCCTCGCGGAGTCTGCCGCGGAACAGAAGTTTTCGGTCAGCCATCGCGGTAAAGCGCTGCGGGCGATGATCGCCTGGCTCGCTGAGCGCCGGTAAACCGGCTACTCACGTCCGATACCATACTGGTAGGGTGCATCGGTACTTACTTCATAACGAGCGAATCCGGGAAGCCAGTGAGCCACTGCTTTCACCTGGCCAAGTGGGATTCCTGAATGGCTGGGGAGTATTCAGCACTCTGCGTGTCTGCGATGGGATTCTGTTCGCTTTCGATCGCCACTATCGCCGCATGGAGCACGATGCTAGGCTCATGCATGTTCCCTTTGAGGTCGCGCCCGACGCGCTGCAGAAACTCCTGCTCGGGCTGATCGAAGCCAACCAGGCCAACAATGCCACGCTGCGCGTAGCCGTAGTTCGCAACCGAGGCGGGCTGTTCGAGGCTCCGCGGATATCTCATGATGCGGATCTGGTCGCCTTCACGGCAGATCTCACAAACTGGGGCGATGGAGTGCGCCTTACCTATGTCCCCAATGGACGGTTCGGGCCATCGCCCTTCGCCGGCGTAAAAGTAACATCGTGGGCACAGAATCTAACCTGGTACGAACAGGCCCATCAGCGCGGTTTCGACGAAGTCATCCTGTTGAACGAGGCTGGACAGGTCAGCGAGTGCACATCCGCCAATATCTTCGTAATCAGGGAAAATGGCGTCGTCTGGACGCCTCCGCTGAACACGTCCGGGTGCCTGCCGGGTGTGACTCGTGCCATTCTGCTCGAAGAGATTCAAGCATCGGGTTTCGCGATAGCCGAGCATGAACTCAGTCCATCGGAGTTAGAAGCAAGCGATCAGGTATTTATTACGTCAACCACACGCGATTTGCTGCCCGTCCTTTCCGTAGAAGACGTGCCCTTGCGTCAGGACCGCCGCTCACTCGCCGTTCTTCAGCAGGCTTTCTCGGCGAATCGCGAGTCTTATGTCGGGCGTCACACAAAGCGGCAAGAACGTCTCGCTGTATGAAGAACTCTTCTTTTTGCTGTACAGGATGCGGCAGTCGGAGCATTCGCCGTTCGCGCCGGAAATCGGTCGCGGAAATGTCGAGAATGGCCATCGGACAGTATCCGTTTCGCTGCCTCGATTGCAACTGCCGGTTTTGGATAAACGTATGGCTGTTTGCAAAGCTACGCTACGCGAAATGCCCGCGCTGCTTGGGATTGGAATTGACCACCTGGCCGCCAAAGCGCGCCAGGCTGCAGCAGCGAATCCTGGTCCGGTTGGGAGCGCACCGGTACCGCTGTGCCGCCTGCCGGAAGAATTTCGTGAGCTTTCTGCCCCGCCACGCTAGAACAGCGATTTTGACCAGTTAGGCAGATCACCTGCATCCGTGCTGTTGCTTTCCCAATGGAAGTATGGCATTCTTCGTGTTGGAAACCCAATAAGCCGCATGAAAGAGAAAACGGACGTCCTGCAAGGCACCCTGGCGTTGATGGTATTGAAAACGCTGGAGGTGCTCGGGCCGCTGCACGGCTACGGCATCGCCCGGCGAATCGAGCAGATCAGCGGAGATCTTCTCAGCGTCAATCAAGGCACGCTTTATCCCGTGCTGTTGAAGCTGGAGCAGGAGGACTCTATCGCCTCCGAATGGGGCGCTTCGGAAAATAACCGCAAGGCCCGTTTTTACCGGCTGACACGCGCCGGGCGCAAACGACTGCAGGCCGAGACCCGGGGTTGGGAGCAGACGGCGGCCATCATCGGACGCTTCTTTGCGGCGAAAGCAAAGGACTTTAAATGAGAACCCTGCGGCGCTTCATCGCGCGGATGACGTCCTGGAC
>Ga0134126_10004303_pt1 | contig 17827 bp, 17 predicted proteins | sample KB31752_FD_96881 | JGI IMG/M metagenome (GOLD analysis project Ga0134126, IMG submission 96881) | Terrestrial soil microbial communities with excess Nitrogen fertilizer from Kellogg Biological Station, Michigan, USA - KB3-175-2 | ecosystem: Environmental > Terrestrial > Soil > Unclassified ...
AGTTGCCGGGGTGACGGAAATCCGTGTGCCCGTCGATGTGGATGAGGCCGAAGTCCCCGGCGCGGCGCAGCGCGAGCCCGGCCCCGACCAGCAAGCCGCAGTCCCCGCCGATGATCAGCGGGACGCCGCCCGCCTGGCGCAGTGCGCTGATCCGGCCGGCGAGGCGCCGCGCGTGCTCGATGATCGCGTCCTGGTTCCGGAGCCGGCTTGGTGCCGCGTCGTCGGCGTACCTCCCCGGCAGGACCACCCCGGCGTCGGTGGCGCCAAGCTCGGCCAGCCGCCGGTAAAGGCCGGCTTCCCGCAGCGCCTCGGGAGCTTTGGCGCACCCAGGCACGCTGCCAGGCTGCGGCGGGCGGAGGCCCAGGTTACTTGGCGCTGACAGCAGAGCCACACGTCCGGCAGGATCGGTCACGGTGTCCTATTCTCCCGAATCCCGCCTGTCCGCGTCGCCTTCCTTGCCAGGGACTTATCGATCAGCGGTCACCGCGGCGCGGTCTCCTGGGCGGCCATGCGGACGAGCGCGTTCGCGGCACCGTAGCCGGCGTAGCCGGGCGTACGGTCGACGATCTCGAACAGCACGCCAGACTGCGGTGCCGTGACGTAGAACTGGCGGAACACGCGCCCGGCGGAATCCTCGTCGTACAGGATGCCGTAGCGGCGGTAGGTCTCTAGCGAGGCGGCGTCGAGCCCGAGCCTGGCGGCTAGGTCTTCGTAGTAGTTCCCGGGCACAGGGAGCACGGAAAGCCCTTGGGCGGAGACCGCGCGGGCCGTTTCCACGATGTCGTCCGAGCGGATCGCCACGTGCTGTACCGGGTGCGACTCGGCGCGCCCGCCGCCGAGCACTGGCACGTTGATCACGAACCTGACCGTTTCCCCGCCCGCCGCGCCGACGAGCGCACCGCCCGCCAGCGCACCGCCCGCGAGCCCACCGCCCGCCAGCGCCTGGCTTCTGATCAGCCCGTTCGGCGACGCCACTTCCTGGCTTTCCAGCGGCACAAGCCCCAGCAGGCTCCGGTAGAACAGAACGCTCTCGTTGAACAGCGTCAGCGGCTGGGCGAAGGCGACATGATCGATGCCCGCGAGACGCGCCGTGGCACTGAACGGGTACTCGTCGGTGCACGGGTCGAAGTCGCCGCGCCAGGGGCTGCCGTCCTCGCAGAGGAAGATCTCTACACCGCCCGGTGCTTCGAGCCCCACCAGGTCCGCCTCGTCCCAGTTCCGGTGCCGGGGCACCGGCGGGGTACGCAGCGCCGCGGCCCGCCGCGCGACGGGCGTGGCGACGGCGACGTCAAGGCCGACCGCGGTGACGGAGAACCGCGTGTGCGCTGGCACGGAGCGGCGGCCGCTGTTCACGAGGATCCGCGCCTCGCTCGCCTCCCATAGTTCGACTGGCTTGCTCCGGTGCACGCCCGTCCGGCGCAAGCCCAGGCCGGTGAGCAGCCGCGTCAGGCCCTTGGTGGTCTCCGGCGGTGCGTCGAGTTCGACGAACGCGAAGCCGCGCAGGTCACTGGCACCGGCGGGCAGCCGGCTGACCGGCGCCCACGCAGCCCCCGGACCCGAATCCGACGGCGCGGAGGCGTCGGCCCGCTCCTCCAGCCAGAGCAGCGACCGGCGGCCGTCGACCGCCGTCCGGAACGGGTCCGCCTGGCGGAAGATGTCGTTGAAGATCTCCAGCGACAGCGGCCCGGCGTAACCCGCCGCGAGGACCCGGCGCAGAAATGACCCCAGGTCGAAGGCGCCCTGCCCTGGGAAGCAACGGTAGTGCCTGCTCCACTGCAGCTCGTCCATCCGCAGCCGCGGGGCGTCCGCGAGCTGGAGTATGAACAACTTGTCGGGCGGAATCGCCGTGATCCCCGCGAGGCTGGTGCCCCGGGCCAGGATGTGGAAGCTGTCCAGGCAGATGCCGAGGGCCGGGTGCCCCGCGCGCTTGACCACCTCCCAGGAATGGACGTAGTCGCTCACGTGCGCGCCCCACGCGAGGGCTTCGTAGGCGACGGTGAGGCCGCGCCGCTGTGCCTCGTCGGCGACCGCCGCCAGTTGTTCCGCCGCCAGGTCGTCGTCGTCGATCGCCTGGGCCGACACGTTCGAGCACAGCAGCGCCATCCGCGCGCCCAGCCGCTGCATCAGGTCGAACTTCGCGCTGACCAGGCGCAGCTTCCGCTGGAACACTTCGGGCGGCACTGCCTCGATGTCGCGCAGCGGCTGGTAGAGCTCGAGGACCAGGCCCAGGTCCGCCAGGCGGCGCCTGACCTCTTCCGGCGTCAGCGGCGCGGCGATCAGGTCTGGCTCGAACAGCTCTACGCCGTCGAAGCCCGCCGCGGCCGCGGCCGCGAGCTTCTCTCCGAGCGTCCCGCCAAGCGCGACCGTCGCGATGCTATGCCGATGGCGCCTTGGACCGCTGGCAACGTTCACCGGCTCGTCCTCTCACCTGCCCACGCACTGTACGAACTAGTACGTTACTTCATCAGGCCGCGCTTTCCCATAGACGGGAAGCCGCGGGATTCGAAACTAGGGCGCGGCGAGGTAGCTGACGACCATGTCCCCGATCATCTGCCGGTACTGGTCGCGGCGGGCGGGGTCGAGCATGTCGACGCCGAAGAGCGCACCGAAGGTGTGCCGGTTGGAGACGCGGAAGAAGCAGAACGCGCTGATCATCATGTGCACGTCGATGGCTTCCACCTGGCGCTGGAAGACGCCAGCCGCGTGCCCGCGCTCCAGGATCCGCGCGATCAGGTCGACGGCGGGGCTGTTGACCTCGACGATCGCCGGCGACTTGGCGATGAACTCGCCCCGGTGGATGTTCTCGATCGCGACGAGGCTGATGAAGTCCTGGTGCGACTCGTGGTGGTCGAACGTCAGCTCCGCGAGCGTGCGAATGGCCGACACCGGGTCCAGGTGGTCGACGTCCTGCTGCCGCTCCGCGTCCCTGGCCGTGGCGTACGCCCGCTCGAGGACCGCGATGTACAGCTGCTCCTTGTTGGTGAAGTAGTAGTAGAGCATCCGTTTCGTGGTCCGGGTGCGGGCGGCGATCTCGTCGACGCGCGCGCCGGAGTAACCGTTCCTCGCGAACTCACTGAGCGCCACGTCAAGGATCTCCTGGCGGGTCCGCTCCGGGTCGCGGTGCCGCTGGGCGGCCTCAGTGGTCATGGGGTTGGTCACGTCCTTCATCGTACTGTGAGCGAACTGAACGGTTCATTAGCGGCCATGGGGGCTTTACATCGGTGCGCTGCCGCGCTGAAATAACGAACTATCAGGTTAGTTCATGCGCGGGTGCGAAGAGCTTGATGAAGCGTGCGATCGGCCTAGAGCACCGTTCACTTGGAGGGCAGGTCATGTCCGGAAAGCAGAGATACGGCCTTGGTGCCGCGGTGGCTGTCACCGCGGCCGTGCTTACCGCCGCCGCGTGCAGCGCGCCCGGCGCCAGCAGCAGCCCCGCGGCCAGCGGGTCGGGCGGCGGGTCAGGCAGCGCTGCCGCGGGACCGATCAAGATCGCGGTGGTCGACGCGCAGAGCGGGTCGAACAGCGACCTCGGCCAGTTCGAGTGGCGCGGCGTCAGCCTCGCCGTCAAGCAGGCCAATGCGGCGGGCGGGGTGAACGGCCGGAAGATCCAGCTGACGCTGTACGACGACCAGGGCGACCCGACGGTCGGCACGGAACTGGCCCGCAAGCTCGCCAGCGACGGCGACGTCGCCATGTTCGGCACCGCGGAGAGCGCGGTGACGGTCGCCATGGGACCGATCCTCAAGTCGGAGAAGATCCCCAACATCACCTCGGGGCAGTCCACCGCGCTGACCGCGCTGAAGAGCCCGTACCTGTTCCTGAACGGGCCGACGGGCCTCACCTATGACACGACGCTCGCCAAGTACGTGGTCACCACCAAGGGCTACAAGAAGATCGCGATGCTGACCAACAACGACTCCTACGGCGCGGGCGAGGACAAGGCCTTTACCGCCGCGCTCCAGTCCCTGGGAGTGACCCCGCTCATGTCGAAGGTCGTGCCGGCTGACCAGACGAACATGACCCCCGCGCTGAACGCCATCCGCGGAATCAACCCGCAAGTGCTGTTCATCGGCGCCGAGGAGGCGCAGTCGGGGCTGATCGTCAAGCAGGCCCGCGCGCTCGGCATGACCGCCGTGATCGCCGAGGGCGCGCCCGCGGGCACCCCGCTGTACATGTCCACGGCGGGGGCCGCCAACGCCAACGGGACGATCGTGAGCTCGCCCTACCTGGGCAACGACGCGAACGCGGCCGCGCAGAAGTTCGCCGCCGCCTACACCGAGGCTTACGGCAGCGCACCGGAACTGCACGGCGCCAAGGCCTACGACGGCGCGGAGATCATGATCTCCGCGCTGCAGGCCTGCCACGCGTGCACCGGGCTTGACCTGGCGAACGCCATCCGCGCCGTCCACTACTCCGGGCTGCTGGGGAACTTCGCCTACGACAGCACGGGGGTCGGCATCTTCGCCACGGCCATCGGCGTCATCACCGACGGGAAGATCAAGCCGGTCAGCTAGCCGCCCACCATCAGGAGACGACGAAGCAGTGCAGTCTTTCTTCCAGACGCTCGTCAGCGGCCTGAGCTTCGGGGCGGTCTACGCCCTCGTCGCGCTGGGCTTCTCGCTGGTCTACCGCACCATGGGCCTGGTCAACTTCGCCCACGGCGCGGTCCTGATGATCGGCGCGTACGTGGCGTCCACCTTCTACCTGTCGGCACGGCTGCCGTTCGCGGTGGCCGTGCCGACCGCCATGGTGGTCACCGGGGCGGTCGGCCTGGTCATCGAACGGGTGCTGCGCCCGCTTGAGAACAAGGACTTCGACCTGATGCTCATCGGCACCATCGGGGCGGGCACCGTGCTCGAAGCGGCCGCCATCCTGATCTGGTCCTCGTCCGGGCGCGGGGTGAGCTCCCCGGTGCAGACGTCGCCGCTGAACGTCGCCGGCGTCCGCATCCCCGCCTACGACCTGCTGGTCATCGCGGTCACCGCGGTGGCCATGGTCGCGTTGACGCTGTTCCTGCAGCGCACCAAGCAAGGCGCCGCGATGCAGGCGGTCGCGATGGACCACGAGGCCGCGACGGCGGTCGGCATCCACGTCGGCCGCAGCAACGCGATCTCGTTCGCGATCGGCGCGGCGCTCGCCGCGCTGGCCGGCGCGCTGGTCGGCCCGATGCTGTACGTCTCCCCCACGATGGGCGACTCGCTCGGCATCGACGGCTTCGCGGCGGCCATACTCGGCGGCTTCGGCAGCGTGCCCGGCGCGATCGTCGGCGGCCTCGGCATTGGCGTGATCGGCTCGTTCGCCGCCCAGTGGTTCCAGGGCTACTCCGACCTCGTCACGTTCGTGGTGTTCACCGTGCTGGTCATGATCAAGCCCACGGGCATCTTCGGCGAGCGGACGGTGAACCGGGCATGAGCCGGCTGCTGTCACCGCGGGCGCTCCGGTCGCCGAAGCTCGTGCGGGCGGCTGGGCTTGCCGTGCTCCTGGTGCTCGCGTGGCTGCTGCCGTACCAGCTGAACGTCTACTGGATCAGCGTCGCCGACACCGCGATCCTGTTCGCCCTGCTCGCGGTCGGCATGGGGCTTGTCATGGGCGTCGCCGGCCAGGTCAACCTGGCCCAGATCGCCTTCTTCGGCGTCGGCGCTTACGTGACCGCCATCCTCACCACCCGCGAGGGCTTCGGTTTCTGGACCGCCGCCGTGCTCGCGGTCATCGCCACGGCCCTGACCGGGGTCGTGGTGGGTACCCCTGCGCTCCGCATTCAGTCGCACTACCTGGGAATCGTCACGCTGGGGCTGGCTGTCGCCTTCGTCGACTGGATCACCAACGCGCCGATCACCAACGGGGACTCGGGTATCACCGGCATCCCCACGCCACCGCTCTTCGGCATCGACCTGTCGAGCCAGTACCTCTATTACTACCTTGAGCTCATCGTCCTGGTTCTCGGGCTGACCTTCGGGCTGTTCGTCGTGCACACGCCGCTCGGCCGAAGAATGCGGGCGATGCGGGACGACCCGCTGGCCGCCAGCGCGGCGGGCACCGAGATCCGGCTGCTGCGGCTGATCGCCTTCGCGCTCGCCAGCGTGTACGGCGGCGTCGCGGGCGTGCTGTACGCCGGGATGATCGGCTACGTCGCGCCGGAGACATTCAGCATCGCCGACATGTTCCTGCTGCTCGCGATGGTCATCATCGGCGGACGGCGGTCCCTGGCGGGCTGCGTCATCGGCGCGGTCGCGCTCACCGTCGTCCAGCAGGAGCTCATCAACCTCTCGGCGTACGCGCAGCTCGGCTACGGCCTCGTGGTCGTCGCGGTCGTGGTCTTCGCCCCGGCCGGCCTGGTCGGGATCCCCGGACGGCTCGCCGCCCAGTACCGGCACTTGCGGGGGCACCAGGGCACGAGCGCGGTGCTTGAGCCATTCCGGCCGCTGCCCGCCGCGCCCCAGGGCGTCCAAGCCGACCAAGCCGGCCAGGGCGCGACCCAAGCCGGCCAGGGCGCGACCCAAGCCGGCCAAGGTGAGCCCCTCCTTGAGGTCTCGCACCTGGTGCGCCGGTTCCGCGGCCTGACCGCGCTCGACGACGTCTCGCTGACCGTCGCCGCGGGCGAGATCCTGGGCATCGTCGGCCCCAACGGCTCGGGGAAGACCACCCTGTTCAATGTGATCAGCGGCTTCTACCGGCCGCACGGCGGCACGATCCGGCTGAGCGGCCGGGTGATCTCCGGTGCCCGGCCGAACCAGGTCAGCCGGCTCGGCGTGGCGCGCACCTTCCAGCACCTGCGGCTGTTCGGGAACCTGACCGTGGCCGACAACATGCTGGTCTGGATGGACCGGACCCGTACCTCGTGGTGCTGGCGGTACCTGTGCTGGCCGGCCGGGATCTGGCGGTACGACCGCCGGCTGAAGCGGCGCGCGGGCGACCTGCTCGCCGGCTTCGGCCTGGCCCAGTTCGCCGGGACGCTGCCCGGTGCGCTGCCGTACGGCATCCAGCGGCGGCTCGAGCTGGCCCGGGCCATCGCCAGTGCGCCGCGCCTGCTGCTGCTTGACGAGCCGGCCGCCGGACTGAACGGCGAGGAGCGGGCGCAGCTGGCCGCGATCGTCCGGTCCATCAGGGACAGCGGAGTCACCGTCGTGCTCATCGAGCACAACATGGGCCTGGTGATGTCGCTGTGCGAGCGGATCATCGTGCTTGACAGCGGGTCCGTGATCGCCGAGGGCCTGCCGGCCCAGGTATCCCAGGATCCCAAGGTCCTGGAGGCGTACCTGGGCAAGTCAGCCCTGCCGTCCGTCCAGCCATCGGAGGCGCCGCAATGAAACACCAGGAGGCTGCCGAACGGCGGACCCTGTCCGTCAGCGACCTCGCCGTCCGCTACGGCGGAGTGTCCGCGGTCAGGTCAGTCAGCTTCACGGTCGAACCTGGTCAGTCGGTCGGCCTCATCGGCGCCAACGGCGCCGGCAAGACCTCGACCCTGCGGGCCGTGATGGGCCTGGTGCCGCGTGCGGCGGGCGAACTGCGGTTCGGCGATCGCGACTTGTCCAGGGTGCCTGCCCGGAACATGGTGCGGCTCGGCATCGGCTACGTCCCCGAGGGCCGCCACGTCTTCCCCGGCCTGACCGTGGAGAAGAACCTGCTCCTCGGGGCGTACGCGCGCCGCTGGGATGGCCAGGTACGGGACGGCCTCACCGAGGTCTACGACCTGTTCCCGGTGCTCGGCGAGATGCGCGGCAGGCTAGCGGGCGCGTTGTCCGGCGGCCAGCAGCAGATGCTGGCGATCGGCCGGGCGCTAATGGCCAAGCCGGTCCTGCTGCTGCTCGACGAGCCGTCCATGGGGCTGTCGCCCAAGCTCGTCGAGGTTATCGGCGAGACCCTGCGCCGACTGCGCGACAACGGCCTGAGCCTGCTGCTCGTCGAGCAGAACGCCATGCTCACGTTCGAGACCACCACCGACTGCCTGGTCCTGGAGAACGGCGAGTTCGCCCTGTCGGGCACGGCCGCCGAGCTGAGCAGGAACGCGCGCGTCAGGTCGATCTACATCGGCTTGTAGCGACGGTCAGAACTTGATCCAGGACTTTCCCGCGACGCTGACCGCTGAGCTCAGCGCGGCCTGCGAGTCGCTGAAGCTGAACGTGCGCCGCAGGATGGACGACGGGCTGAGGCCATGGCCGGCGATGAAGGCGAGGGTCTCCCTGAAGTCACCAGGATGGTCATAGATGATCGAGCCCATCACCGTGCCGTGCCCGCGCACGATCGACGCCGTGGACAGCGGGACGTCGTCGTGCGGTATGCCGATGAGCACGAGTATGCCGCCCACCCCGAGCGACCGCAGCGCCTGCTGGGTGCCGCCGACGGAACCCGATGTCTCGAAGACCAGCTCGTAGACGGGCGACTCGGCCGGCCGTGCGCCCAGGGTCCGCGCGATCTCCAGGCGCCCCGCATGGGGTTCGACCACAGACACTTCTGCCCCGATCGCGACCAGCGCCTGGAGCAGCAGCAGCCCCTGTGACCCGGCGCCGACGATCAGGCAGTGCGTCCCGGCCGCGGCCCGGCCAAGACGGGCCGCGTGCAGCGCGACCGTCATCGGCTCGACGCACACCAGGTCCTGGTCGGCGAGTCCCGCTGGTGCCGACCAGGCGAACGGGGCGGGCACAGCCGCCCGCTCCCGGAGCAGCCCCGGGAGGTTGATGCCCAGCGACAGCCGGTACGGGCACATGGACGTCCGTCCGCGAAGGCAGCTCCCGCACTGACCGCACGGGTAGTTGGGCTCGATCACCACCCGCTCGCCGACGCGCGCGTCGGCGACGCCCGCCCCAACGGAGACAATCGTGCCCACGCCTTCGTGGCCGACGACCCAGGGCATTTCCACCGGCCTGCTCCCCGACCACACCGCGAGGTCAGAACCGCACAGTCCCACGCCGGTGAGCTCGATCACGACCTCTCCCGGCGCTGGCACGGGCTCCGGCCAGTCCTCGGCGATGACGACTTCGCCGACTCGGGTGAGGACCGCTGCCTTCATATCTCTGCCTTCTCCCCACCGAGCTCAGACATGCCGGCGTCCGCCCCCAACCGCACCGTGATTTATGTACGAACTAGTACGTATATTTACGGTGGGCGCCCGGCCCTGTCAAGCTCATCGATACCCAGGCAGCCGCCGACGACCAGGAGCACGGCCGGGCACATAGGGATCTCCCAGCTTTTCGCCCGTCCAAGTGCCGTGCTTCGCCCGTATACTCGCTAGCAATACGACTTCGCAGCAGGAAAATTGCGAATTAGAGGCCCCGTGAAACCGTCATCATTCCGTAAGGCCAGGTTAATGAAGCAAGTATTCGTCCGCCGTTTTATTCCCGCTGTCGCCATGCTGGCCGTCGCTATCTGCGTCGCCGCATGTGGTGGTAGCGGCGGTCATCCTAGCAGTGTCAAGTTGACGATTGGACCATCCAACGGCGCGAGCCCTGCCACCAGCGCCGCCGGAATAGGGCTCTACGACGGGAAATACAACTCGGCTGGCATTGAAAAAGCCGCTACCTGGCTTGGCTCCGCAGGCTCGATCAAGTACGCGGAGGACTTCATTGACGCCACCGACTGGGCGCATATCAGCGAACCGTGGCAGCTTTCTGACTGGAAAGGTACGCCGTACACGATGGTCTGGGGTGTCCCCATGCTGCCGTGCGGCGGACCGTCCACACAGTGCCAAACGAACGTCGCGGACTACGACCTCGTCGCGAGCGGGGGCGCGGACGGCTATTTCAAGACCCTCGCCCAGAACCTGGTAGCCGCGGGCTTCGGCTCCTCGTACCTCCGGATCGGCTGGGAGTTCAACGGCAGCGAGATGGGCTGGGCTGTCTGCAACGAGCAGGGAGAAGCGCTCTCGAGCTGGGCGAAGGACTTCGTCCCCGCGTTCCGGAACATCGTGACCAGCATGCGCAGCGTCTCCGGGGCGAACTTTAAGATCGTCTGGAATCCGCTCGTGAGCAGCAATGTCGGTTGCCCCGGCGACAAGTTCGAAAACTTCTATCCGGGCGACAGTTACGTCGACGCGGTGGCACTCGACGTGTACGACGGACTCGGCCAGGCAACCAGTAACGCCGCGCGCTGGACCGACTTGCTGAACGGTGTCAACCAGGGTGACTACACTCCGGAGACGCCTGCCCCCATCAACGGACAGAAATTCACCGGCTACGGGCTGAACTGGATCACCGCGTTCGGCAAGGAACACAACAAGGAAGTCAGCGTTCCTGAGTGGGGACTCGATGAGACCAGTACCAACGGTGGCGGCGGCGACGACGCGTACTTCGTGAGCCATATGGCGACGTGGATCAAGGCTAATGCCACTGGTCCGGCGGTCTTCTGGAACTACGCGGACGGAAACATGCCGCTGGACATTCCGAATTACACGTCAAGCACACCGCCGACCCCGAACGCGACCGCCGCTTTCAAGGCCGCTTTCGGCTCCGGTAGTTGACCGAACTCCTCTCGTGATCGCGGGTCAGTCGCACAAACTGACCCGCGATCACGCGTTATGCCACATCCCGCGGCCACCGCTGAGTCACGCGGGGGATTCGGCTGCGAGCAGGGCATCGCCGCCGGTCTTGCTGTAGCCGAGGGCCTCGACGATCCGCCCGTCGGTGCGGTCGGGACGTGCTTCAGCAGCTCCTCTGGGTTCGCTTAAAGGCGGAACCCGTGCCCGAAATGCCACATATCGTGAAGCGCGTGACGCAAACGTGGGTAGTTGAGCCATCCGGTCCGCTGCGCGGTGACATCTCCGTCCGCGGCTCCAAGAACGCCGTGACCAAGCACATGGTGGCCGCCATGCTCGGCGACGGGCCGAGCGTGATCCGCAACGCTCCGCATGTTGGGGACGTGGACATCACGGCGGCGATGCTGGAGGCGGCGGGCTTTCACGTTGCGCGCGAGGACGGCGCGATCACGATCGCCCCGGGCAGCGAGGTAAGACCGAAGGTCCCCGAGGCGTTCACCGGTCTCAACCGGATCCCGATCCTCATGCTCGGCCCGCTGCTGCACCTGACCGGCGAGGCGTTCGTCCCGCTCGTCGGCGGCGATCCCATCGGGCGCCGCCCGGTCGACTTCCACGTCGACGCCCTGGCGGCCCTCGGCGCCGAGGTGAGCTACGGCCCGGCTGGCATCACCGCCAAGGCGACCGGGCTGCCCGGTGGTCGGCTACACGGCGCGCGCATCACGCTGCCGTACCCGAGCGTGGGCGCGACCGAGACGGTCCTGCTGTCCGCTGTGCTCGCCGAGGGCAAGACCGTGCTGCGCAACGCGGCCACCGAACCCGAAGTCGTCGAGCTCGCGCTGTTCCTGCAGCGGATGGGCGCGCACATCGAGCTGAGCCCCGACCGCCGGATCGTCATCGAAGGCGTGGACAAGCTCAAGGGCGCCTCCACGCGGCTGGCCGGCGACCGCCTTGAGGCCTTTTCCTACCTGGTCGCGGGCCTCATCACCGGCGGCGAGGTGCGGGTGCACGGCTGCCCGCAGGATCGGCTTGTCACGGCGATCACGACCCTCGCCCGGATGGGTACCCAGTTCGATATCACCGATGAGTGGATCACGGCGTCAGCGCCCGAAGGGCTGCAGCACGCGGCGGTGCACACCGACACTCACCCGGGCTTCATGACCGACTGGCAGCAGCCGCTGATGGTGCTGTTCACGCAGGCCAACGGCATGTCGGTGCTCCACGAGACGGTATTTGAGAACCGGCTCGTGTACGTGCCCGCACTGCAGAAGATGGGCTGCGAGATCGAGGTGTTCCCGAACTGCCTTGGCGGGCCCGCCTGCCGCTTCCACGACGGGAACGCCCTGCACTCGGCGGTCATCCGCGGCGTGTCCAAGCTGCACGGCGCCGAGGTCGAACTGCCCGACGTGCGCGCCGGCTTCTCCGCCGTGCTCGCCGCCGCGGTCGCCGACCGGCCGTCGACGCTGCACGGCGTGCACCACATCGAGCGCGGCTACCACCACCCGTTCGACCAGTTCACATCCCTAGGCCTGCGGATCAAGGCGGCCGCGTAGGACCTCCGCCCCGTCGCCGGCGAACCCCGGGCCACCATACTTGCCAACATGGAAAGTAGTCCGTAAGCTTTCCAACGTGGAAAGTACTCCTGAAGAGCAGCTCCGCGCCATTGAGCAGGGAGAGGCCGCGCCGTACATCAGCTATCCGCCCAGTCCGTGGTGGTACTCCCCCATGGTCGGCGCCTGGGCCGCCGCGTTTGTCGGCGCGTTCGCCTGGTGGCGGGTCAACGGCCCGCTCTTCATCGGCTCGCTGGTCGTGCTGACCTTGCTCGAAGGCGTGTTCATCGGCTGGCTGAAGCGACGCCACGGCGCGCTGCCCTGGCCGGGTTACGGCCGCCCCCCGGCGGAGATCGCGTCGGTATGGCGCGGGTACGCCGCGGGCCTGGTGATGGTCGCCGCCGCCGTCGGCGTCTCCTGGTGGCTCGGCGGAGTGCCCGTCGGCGCCGCCGTCGCGTTCGTGACGGTCACCGCCGGGCTCGCGTTCTACGAGTGGCGGTACGCGCAGGCGGCCGCCCGCGTCAGGGAACGCCTGCGGTGATCGAAGGCCTCGACCCGGTCATTCACGTGCCGAAGCGGCTGGCCGCGATGGCGATCCTGGCCAACGCGCCGCACGCGTCCTTCCGGTTCCTGCGCGACCAGCTGGAGATCAGCGAGTCCGACCTGTCGAAGCAGATGTCAACGCTGGAGGCGGCCGGGTACGTCACGGCCGCCAAGGACGGGCACGGGCGCGGGGCCAGCACCACCTACGCCATGACCAAAGACGGCCGCAAGGCTTACCAGGCCCACTGCGCGGCACTGCGCAAGCTCATCGATGGCTGACGCGGGAACCACGCCTCCGTTCTGAAGAAATAAGAGCATCATCCAGAACGGAAGCGTGACTTCCCTAGGAAAGTCCGCGCGAGACGATGTCGTCGGCGAGCGGCGCGATCGCCGTGACGATCTGGTTGATGGTCTCCCCGGGGACGCCCGCCCCGGCCAGGGCGCCGACGAGATGGTAGGCGACCTTGTCGAAGTCGCCCTGGCTGATGCCGCGCCCGGCGTGCACCTGCCGCATCGTGCCGCCCTCATAAATGTCGGGGCCGCCGAGCGCGGCGGCGAAGAACTCGACTTGCTTGCCCTTTAGTTTCGGCATATTGGCGCCGGCGAAAAACCCGGCGAGCTGTGGGTCGTCGAGAACGCGTAGGTAGAAGTCGTCTACGACCGCGACGAGCGCCGGCTCGCCGCCAATCGATTCGAAGATGCTCACTTCAGCGGCTGCAGCCATTTGCGGCAGTCCCTCTCATTCGCCGGTACAACGTCAGCTTGGCACCTTATCACTTGATTCGCGGTGATGATTGAGATCTCCGGGAAAAGCCAGCTCATAGGCTGTTTTTGAACGGTCGTGGGCGATCGAAAGTATGCACTAAAAACCTGCCATGAAGTAACGTAATATAACATGAAATGGGCGATTTGCGAGGGTGCGCGGAACGTGACCTGCGTCACAAAAACCACCTCTCCCGGACACTGAACCTACATCGCGATACGGTAACAAATCATTGGGTGGCGACCTCTTGCCTCCAATCAGTGCGGAACTCCCTTGCGGCATTCGGGGGTCGGGTGCGGCATTAAAGCGGAGGAAGCGGCGTGGATGAACAACGCTTGAAAGACAGTTTTGCGCGCGTAGCGGCGTACGGCGACGAAGTGCCTCTCTTCTTTTACTCGCACCTTTTTCTCGGTCATCCGGAACTCCGCGAAATGTTTCCGGTGTCGATGGTGGGACAGCGGGATAAGTTGCTGAACGCACTCGGGCGCATTGTTTCTGATGTATCTAACCGCGACGCGCTGGTGCCGTTCCTGCAGGGCCTCGGCCGCGACCACCGGAAGTTCGGGACGGTGGCCGACCACTACCCTGCGGTCGGCGCAAGCCTGCTCGCGACGCTCGCGCACTTCAACGGCACTGCCTGGGACGAACAGCTGGCCCACGACTGGACCGAGGCGTACACGGTCATCGCGCAGGTGATGACCGGCGCCGCGGCCAACGACGAAACCCTGAACCCACCGTGGTGGGGTGCGACCGTGGTAGGCCACGAACGGCGGACGATGGACGTCGCGGTTCTGCGGGTCGCCCCCGATGTCCCGCTGCGATATATCCCGGGGCAGTCCGTCGCGGTGCAGTGCGAGGGCCGGCCCCGGCTGTGGCGCTTCTACTCGATGGCGAACGCGCCCAGGCTCGACGCAACCATCGACTTCCACGTGCGCATCGTTCCGGGCGGGATGGTCAGTTCCACCCTGGCGCGAAGCGTGGCCGTTGGCGCCCGGCTGCGGCTCGGTGCCCCAGTCGGGACACTGCAACTGAACATGGCCTCGCCGCGCAGCGTGGTCCTCGCCGCCGGCAGCACGGGCCTCGCACCGCTCAAGGCCATGATGGAGCAGACCGCCGCCCTGGCCAGCCCGCCGCGGACGCACCTCGTCTTCGGCGCCCGCACCGCCGCGGAACTCTACGACCTCGCCGATCTAGAGAAGATGGCGGCGCAGTGGCCGTGGCTGACCGTCACGCCGGCGGTGTCCAGTGACCCTGACTTCCGCGGGGAGACAGGCACGGTCGCGGACGTCATCGGCCGGCGGGTACCGCTTACCGACCACGACGCCTACATCTGCGGCTCGTCGGGGATGGTGCGCGCGACAGCGGAACGCCTGCGGTCGCTCGGCATGCCAAAGGACCATATCTACTTCGAGGATTTTGGCTGGAGTGAATCATGAACCGCGAGCAATTGACACCGGAGCGCGTGCGGACGGCGACCTTCACGCCGTCCCGGCTTGGCCGCCGCGGTCTTGACGAGGCGGAGGTGCACGCCTTCTGCCACTGGGTTTCCGACGGACTTGGCCGGCTGCTGAACGACAACGCCTCCCTGCAGGAAGAGGTCTTGCGCCTGCGGGAGCGGCTGCTTGACGGCGGCAAGGCAAAGCAAGGAGTCCAGCCAGAGGACGCGCACGTCCAGGCCGTGTACGTGCTGTCGAAAGCGCAGCAGACCGCCGACCGCTACGTGGCCGACGCGCAGGAGTACAGCCGGGAACTTGCCGAGGACGCGCACCTGCGCCGCGACGAGATCCTGCGCGAAGCGAAGATGCGCGCCAGCATGATCCTTGACGACGCGCACGCGTCCGCGACCCAGGCCGCCAGCGCCACCCGCAGCTCCGGCGAGCCGCTATCCGGCGGCGAGCGGCAGGAACTCCAGGCCGAGATCGCGTACCTGCGGACGTACAGCGACGTGTGCCGCACGCACCTGCGGGCCTACATGGAGTCGCTCACCCGCTCCATCGAGGAGTGGGAGCAGGCGGAGCGGAAGGGCACGAGCCCGGCCAAGGTACCGCCCTTGCCGTCCCGCAACGCCCCGGTCATGCCCGCACCCGCACCGCAGCAGGTGTGAGCCGCTGCTCCGCCGCTGTTTCACTCACCTGAGTGAAACAGCGGCGGAGCATGCGCGGCCGACCGCGTTACGGGAGCTTGGCGGTCAGGTTCAGCACCCGGGTGAACTGGGTCGCGCTGAAGTTGTCGTCGCTGATCATGCTGATCGTGGCGAAGCCGGGGCCGCCGGACGTGACGTCCATGCCCTCGTAGTTGTCGAGCAGCGGGTTGGTCTGGGTCTCCCTGGAGGGGGCACCCAGGGTGGGGCAGTCGACGAGGTTGGCCACCAGCGTCTTGCTCACCACGTCCTTGGCGGGTGCGGTGGACAGGTTGGCCACGTTGCTCACGTCCGGTGCCTTGTCGACGTTCTTGACCGCGTAGAGCTCGACCGAGTTGCCCGCGGTAGTGGAGAACGCGGCCTCCTCGACGAGCAGTGAGTGCTGGCCGTAGGCCTGGACCTCGGGAATGCGGTTGCCCGCGTCGGTGCGGTAAGCCACCTGCCTGGTGAGCTGCCAGGTGCCGTGCTTGTCGACGTTGTAGACCAGGAAGCGGTGCAGCGTCGCGTCGCCGGTCGCCGAGACGTCGCCGGACAGCGCGCCCTCCATGGAGGCGACGATCTCGCGTCCGTCACGGGAGATCGTGAGGCCTTCGAGCGTGGCGTTGTTCGTCGCCTGTCCGGCGGCGGTGGTGCCGGTCACCGCGAAACGGGCCGGAACCGGGAGGGAGGCCTGCTGGATGCCGGTGTTGCGGTCGTAGATCCTGATGGACGGCTCGGTCTCCGAGCTGACCAGGTAGTCGCCGTCCGGCAGCACGGCGAGCCCCTCGTTGTCGGAGTTGGTGCCGTCGTAGGGCGTGCCGTCCGTCTTACGCAGCACCAGCGGGTCACGGATGACCTGCGGGTTGGACAGGTTCCGGAAGAACCAGATCCGCGCCGGGTCGGTGCCGTTGTTGTCGACCGACGACACGTAGGCCTTCGACCTCGGGTCGTAGGCGAGGTCGGACAGGCCGCCGAGCTTCACGCCGTGGTAGACGAGCTTGTCCAGGCTGTCGCTGAAGCTCACCGCCGTGGCCGCGGGCGGGCAGGCCCGCGACGCGGCAGCGGGGTCGGCGGCGCGGGCGGGGCTGGCGGGGCTGGCGGACGCGCTCGCGGTCGTGGTGAAGGCGAGCGTGGCCGACAGCGCCGCTGCCGCGCCGGTGGCGAGGGCAGCGCTGAGCAATGGCCGTCGCGGAGACGTCATTAGTTCCCCTTCTTGTCTGATCGCGACCTTGCGGTCGCGCGCCAAAACAAGGCACAGGCTTCCGTCCTATCGGCGCGAGGCGACCACACGACGAAGAACTAGTAAAGAACCGTAGAACCATTCCAGAGGGGACCGCGGCGCGGGAACGCCTGTCCCGCTGCCGTTGTCGTCGCGTTAGTCGTCGAGCAGCTCCGTGAGGTTCAGCCGGGCGAGGCGCTCGGGGTCAGCGATGATGTCGATCTCGGTGATCCTGTCGTCCTGAACGGTCATGGCCAGCAGGGCCAGCGGCCGCCCGTGCGGTGCGACGAGGGCCCCTGGGCCGCCGTTGACCACGACCGGGTGCGCATACGGGGCAAGGTGCACGAACTGCTGCGACTGCCCGGCCACGGCCCTGGCACCATGCATCACCCGGGAAGGGCCAAAGGGGCTGTCGGCGGCGACATCGGCCCGCAGCACCACATCGGGGTCGAGGACAGCGACCAGCGCCTCAAAGTCACCCGCCACGGAGGCGGCCTGGAAGGCCGCGACGACGCGGCGCTGCCTGGCGGCCTCGGCTGAGCCTGACGGAGTCGCATCCGGAGCCGCGGTACCGCGCAGCCGGCGCCTGGCGCGGCTCGCCAGCTGCTTGGCAGCGGCCGGGGAGCGGTCGAGGATCGGGCCGATTTGCTCGAACGGCACGGCGAAGACGTCGTGCAGCACGAACGCGAGCCGCTCCGCGGGAGACAGGGTGTCCAGGACGACGAGCAGGGCGATGCCGACCGAGTCGGCCAGGATCGCCTGTTCTTCCGGGGCGTCGTCGATCCTGGTGACGATGGGGTCGGGGACGTGCACGTCCGCCTCGAGGGAGTCCTCGCGCCGGGACGCGCGGGAGCGCAGCATGTCCAGGCACACGCGGGAGACGACCGTGGTCAGCCACGCGCGCATGTCCCTGACGTCGCCGGTGTCGGCGCGGGACAGGCGCAGCCAGGCCTCCTGCACCGCGTCGTCCGCTTCGGTCAGCGAGCCGAGCATCCGGTAGGCCACGGACCGCAGGTGGTCCCGGTTCTCTTCGAATTGGCCGGTCGGCCAGTCGGTGCTGTTCACTGTTACCTTTCTCCGTGCCCTTCCGTCATACCCAATGACGATCCGGAGAGGATCGAGGTAACACGCTCTCGGAAGGAAGCGACCGATGACTGATCAGTCAGTG
>Ga0134126_10004304_pt1 | contig 17826 bp, 18 predicted proteins | sample KB31752_FD_96881 | JGI IMG/M metagenome (GOLD analysis project Ga0134126, IMG submission 96881) | Terrestrial soil microbial communities with excess Nitrogen fertilizer from Kellogg Biological Station, Michigan, USA - KB3-175-2 | ecosystem: Environmental > Terrestrial > Soil > Unclassified ...
ACGGTGCTCATGGCGCCAAAAATAAAAATGAGCGAAATGAAAGCTAATATCACAATGTGGCCCGCCACCATGTTAGCAAAAAGACGTATGATTAACGCACCCGGTTTTATTACAAATACCCCAAAAAGTTCTACAGGAACTAAAATAACTTTTACTAAAAACGGCACATCCGGAGGCCACAAAATATGTTTCCAAAAATGAGTGGTGGTACTGCAAAGAATTACTACCAACGAAATAAGCCCGAGTATTAAGGTAAAAGCAATATTACCCGCAACATTGGCTGCGCCCGGTATCATTCCAAAAAGTGCATTGATCAAAATAAAGAAAAATACGGTAAGAAGATAAGGCATATATCTTTCCCATCTTGCTCCCAAATTCGTTTTGCCCACGTTATCCCTGATAAAAATAATAATAGGTTCCATAAATCCCTGGGCTCCTGAAGGCGCTGAAACTACCCCATCGCCTTTTTTATATTTATTGCCAATTTTTATCATTACAATCGTAAACAAGGCCAGTGCAATAAACATTTGTATTACATTCCTGGTTAAAGAAAAATCATATACTGTTACGCCTTCATCCACGGGAACAATGGCGTTTTCACCCTGCATTTTGTAACCGTCATATTGTTGATCGTGATCATGGCCAAATCTTTTGGAAGAGAAGATTGAAAGGCCTTTTTGCGGCGAATATAGTATTACCGGCAAATAAACAGAAGCATGAAAATCACCCACAGAAAAGAAGTGAAATTCATAAGCATCCTGAACGTGGTTTAAGATCGCTGTAGTAGGATCAAATTTTTCCTCCGTTTTTTTATGTTCTTCGTGATTTTCCTGCGAAAAAGCAGTTTGCGAAAATGACAATAAAAATACGCTGAAAACCGCTACCAATAAAGATTTCATGAATTTAGAACTCATACTTCTCCTGAATTTTGCGCAAAGATAAGGGTTTGGCTGATGATTGAAAAGATAGAAGCCCATTTTTTTTATAAAAACCTATCAACTTATTTTCTGTATAGGAATTTTAAGAATTTCTCTTAAGGCCAGTTGAATTAATTTTATATTTAATGAAATTTACCAAATGAAAAATCTTATTTCTACACGATTGGCCATTATTATTTTTGCTGTAATTATCGCTTTTTTTGGAGCAAATAATATTTTGAACGCCAGGCACATGGCGGCAAATGTTCCCGGATTTTTACCGGCTTCTAAATGGATGGTTTATATTTCCGGAGCTGGATTTGTTTTAGCTGCCCTTGCCTTTATAATTGACCGGTATGCAAAAATTGCGGGCTATCTTCTGGCGGTTTTATTATTAATTATCGTATTTTCTGTTGATGTGCCCGGCATTGTACATTCTACCAATATTCATATAAGAATGTTATTTATCACTAATATGCTTAAAGATGCGGCTTTAGCGATGGCGGCAATTCTCGTAGCCGACATTTCGCGGGAAAGAACAGTGTAAATTTGCAAAATGAAATCCGTTAAACAAATATTATCTCTTCCTTTTATCGGGTTAATAAAAATTTATCAATTAATTATTTCTCCCTGGATGGGCCCGTCTTGCCGCTACACGCCGACCTGTTCCCAATATGGAATTGAAGCATTTAAAAAATATGGTCCTTTGAAAGGAAGCTGGCTCACGATAAAAAGAATTTTACGATGTAACCCATGGGGCGGCCATGGCCACGATCCGGTTCCCTGATCAAAATAAAAATCCACCTTATTTGTTCGTTTACTGTATGAATTGTTCTTCCACACTGTGCTTCCGTATAAATTAAATCGAAAATATTACACATTAATTTTGTTTTACATTTGCTTTCTATGCCTATTGTAGTTTCAAATCTCACAAAAATATATGGCTCACAAAAAGCGGTGGATAATATTTCTTTCACCGCCGGAAATAATGAGATCATTGGATTTTTAGGGCCAAATGGCGCCGGCAAATCCACAACGATGAAAATCATAACTGGTTACCTTTCTGCGGATTCCGGGGAAGCAACCGTGAACGGCATTAAAGTGAATAAAGATTCGGTAGAAGCAAAGAAACAGATTGGCTATTTGCCCGAAGGAAACCCACTTTATTATGAGATGTACGTTCGCGAATATCTCGGATTTATTGCAGGTATTCACCAATTAAAGTCAGGCGCAAAACAACGAATTGAGGAAGTAATTAGCCTTACAGGCCTTAGCCCCGAAAGCAATAAGAAAACAGGCCAACTAAGTAAAGGTTACAAACAAAGAGTAGGCCTTGCTGCCGCTCTAATTCATGATCCTAAAATTCTAATTCTTGACGAACCAACCACAGGCCTTGACCCCAACCAGATTGTAGAAATCAGGCAATTAATAAAAGAATTAGGTAAAAATAAAACGGTTCTTTTTTCATCGCATATTTTGCAGGAAGTGGAAAGTATTTGCGACAGGATTATTATTATAAACAAAGGAAAAATTGTTGCTGACGATACTCTCGGAAATTTGCAGTCTTCTAATAAAAATACGCATATAATTTTAGTGGAGTTTGGTAAAAAAACAAATGCAGATTTATTAAAAACATTAAATGCAGTGGATGAAGTAGAAGAAAATGGAAATCAATACCAACTTCAAACATCGGATCCTGAAAAAGTAAAAAAACAGTTGCTTGAATTTAGCCTGCAAACTAACCTTGATATTATTTCCTTAAAATCCAAGAGTAAAAGCCTGGAAGAAGTTTTCCGAAACCTTACATCTTAAAAAATTTCTTCAATAGCTTTACAAAAAAAAATGAAAAAAGCATCCTGGCTTATTTTAGTAATCACTTTTATGGCTCCATCTTTATTTGCCCAAAAAATAATCGGAAACTGGGAAGGGCATATTGATGTAAACGGCACACAATTGCCAATCGTTTTTCATTTTAATAAAAACACCGAAGGAAATATTGAAGGTAAATGGGACAGCCCTAAACAAAATGCCCATGGGCTTCCGTTTAGTTCTATTAGTGCTAATGATGATAGCATTCATCTCGGTGTTACTATAGTTTCTGGTTCCTATGAAGGAAAATTCGTTGGCAATGATTCTATAGAAGGGACTTGGACGCAGAACCAAAATGATATCGCTTTAAATTTTTCACGAACTAACGGTGATGCAGAAACGAAAATAAAGCCTTATCCTTATGAAAAAGAAATTGAAATTACTTCTGCAGGCGGAAGTAAACTTTCAGGAACTTTATTATCAAAAAACAATCAACAAAAATTAGCGATTATAGTTGCCGGTTCCGGGCCGACCGATAGAGATGGAAATAGCACTATCAGCCCCGCCACCTACGAATATCAAATGCTTGCGCACGATTTAGATTCACAAAATATCGCCACCTTCCGCTACGACAAACGCGGTATTGCAAAAAGCGCTTATGCGGGAATGAAAGAAGGCGATATAGTTTTTGAAGATTATATAAAAGACGCGGAAAAAATATTTGATTATTTGCATGACACACTTGGATTTAAAAATATTTATTTTATCGGCCATAGCGAAGGCTCTTTAATTGCGATGCTTGCTTCCGAAAAAAAGAAAGTAAGTGGCTATATTTCGATAGCCGGAGCGGGAAGGCCAATCAATGAAGTGTTGAGCGAACAAATGGAGAAAGGCCCGCTACCTGACTCAGCAAAGCAACAAATTCCCGTTATTTTTAATCAGTTAAAAATGGGTAAAGAAGTTGATAACATTCCTGCAGCCTTAAACATTCTTTTTAGAAAATCTATCCAGCCATATTTAATTTCATGGATGAAATATTCTCCGCAAAAAGAAATTAAAAAGCTTAAATGCCCTATTCTTGTTTTGCAGGGCGGATGTGATATACAAGTAAAAGAATTGGATGCAACAAACCTTCACGAAGCCAATAAAAAAAGCACTTTAGACATTATTCCGGGCATGTCACACACTCTAAAGAATGCCGGAAAAGATTGTGTTGATGAAAATAAAACTTACACCGATGGCTCGATGCCTTTAGATAAAATGTTAGTGAGTGATATTGTAAAATTTATTGAGAAGTAAAATAAGAATGTTGCAAATTTGTTTGTTTACTACGAATCTTTTCCATTTAGCAAAGTAGCAATGTCTTTTTCAAGCCTGGTAATTTCATCGGGTTTTAATCCATCATAAATTCCACGCACCCTGTTTTGCTTATCTACCAAAGCTATAAACTGCGTATGGATAAAGGCTTCATTTATATTTTCGCTATTGTTTTTAGGATTATCCAACAGGTAACTCTGGCGCGCCATTTTGTATAATGAATCTTTATTTCCCGTTACAAAATACCATTTAGCAGCATTATCATGATCACCGGGAAGCATTTTTTCTTCGTAGGCTTTTAATAATGACACCGAATCCGTTTCAGGCATAGAACTGTGAGAAATGATCGCAAAATCTTTATCATTTTTAAATTGATCATAAACGCCTTTCAGGTTAAAATTCATCTTAGGGCAAATTCCCTTACATGTGGTAAAAAAATAATTGGTAGCATAGACCTTATTATCAACATTGTTTTGAGTAACCGGTTGCCCGTTTTGATCAGTAAAAGAGAAATTCTGCACGTAGCTCATTACCGGAAGTTTTACATCAAAAAAACCCTTTGTAAAAGAAAGTGAAATATAAAAAGCCGTGAGCAATACAAGTGAAAATACTGTATAAGTAATTATCTTCTTTTTCATTTAGCAAAGGTACAGATTCTGAGTTCTTAGATTGGGCATGATTATTACAGGTTATTTTGAAATCAAAATGCGATTTTGAATCCACAAATGCATTTTCACTAATTTTACAAACACAATATTACAATTATGGAAGAAAAATTATATGATTTTGGGATGATTGGGCTTGGGGTAATGGGAAGTAACCTTTTGCTGAATATGGCCGATCATGGTTTTTCAGTTATTGGGTATGATACCAATCCCGAAAAGACAAAAGCCTTAGAAGCATCGGCCACAAAAGATACTAATGTGAAAGGCGTAAATTCCCTGAAGGAAATGATTGCTAAATTAAAAACACCAAGAAAATTAATGATGCTGGTTCCGGCCGGCAAACCTGTGGATAGCGTTATCGGCGATTTAAAACCATTATTGCAAAAAGGTGATATTATTATCGACGGAGGAAACTCTCATTACACAGATACTTTAAAAAGAATTAATGAGTTAAAAGATATCGGCTTTCATTTTATGGGCATCGGTATTTCGGGTGGCGAAGAAGGCGCACGAAAAGGGCCAAGTATAATGCCTGGCGGCGATGAAGAAGCTTATAAAGAAGTGGAGCCTATCTTAAATGCTGTAGCTGCAAAAGTAAATGGCGAACCTTGCGTTGGCTATTTGGGCCACGATGCAGCAGGCCATTATGTTAAAATGGTTCATAACGGTATTGAGTATGCGATAATGCAGCTCATCAGCGAATGTTATGATTTAATGCATCACGGATTGAATTTAACGAACGATGAGCTTCATGATGTTTTTGCAGAATGGGATAATAGCGATCTTAAGTCTTTTTTGTTGGAAATCACCGCAGCTATTTTTGAAAAGAAAGATGATAAAACCAACAATTATTTGGTTGACATGATTCTTGACAAGGCTGGCGCTAAAGGGACTGGAAAATGGACATCCCAATCAGGGCTTGACCTTCCAATGCCAATCCCCACCATAGATTCAGCCGTGATGATGCGAAACCTTTCTTCTCTGATTGATGAAAGAAAGGAAGCAGCGTCTATTTATAATACAAAACCGGAAACAATTGATATTGATAAAAAACAATTTATCCTGCAGCTTCGCGATGCTTTTTATTTTGCTTCTTTAATAAGTTATGCGCAGGGTCTTGCCATGCTTACTGTCGCTTCTACAGAGTTAAAAATGGATATTCCTTTACCTGAAGTGGTAAGCGTTTGGAGAGGAGGATGCATTATCCGTTCAGCTATGCTCGACGTGTTTAAAAAATGTTACCAGGATAAAGATTTGAAAAATTTATTGCTGGATACCACAATTGCAAAATTGCTTCTGGAGAAAGAAAAGGCTATCCAAAATATAGTTTCAACTGCAGCATTACACAATTATCCTGCTGCAGGAATGATGGCTTCATTAAATTATTTTAATGCTTACCGCCGAAAGTTGTTACCTACAAATCTTGTACAGGCACAACGGGATTTTTTTGGAGCACATACTTACCAACGGATTGATCAGGATGGAATTTTTCATACCGTTTGGGAGGAATAAGTTGTAAGTTATAAGTTATAAGTCATAAGTTATAAGTCATAAGTTTTTAGGTAATAGATTTTTATTGTTCATCTATAGTAAATAAACAATTAATTAGAAAAACTATTTTAAAAGAAATGCTTAATTAAAAATTAAAACCAAAGAATGTTAGATTATAAAAAATTATCACCGACAGTTATATTCATTTTTGGCGGAAGCGGCGATTTGAATTTTAGAAAATTAAACCCGGCATTATTCAATCTTTTTTTAGATAATGCTATGCCGGATGATTTTAGTATTGTGGGCATTGCGCGTTCTGAATATTCGGATGCCGATTATAAAAAACATTTGAAAGAGGGAATTGACCAGTTTTCAAGAATTAAAGATTCTGATGGAAAATGGGAAGAATTTTCCAAACACCTTAGCTATGTTCAGATGGATGTTACTGATCCAAAAGCATATGATAAACTTATTGAGATAGCTAAGAAAAAGGAAGATGAGGCTGGCCTTCATCATGATGTTGTTTTTTATATGGCTGTAGCGCCCCAGTTGGTTCCGGTTATTGTAAAAAATATTGGCAAAACGGAAATATGCAAGGATAAAAAAAATACCAGGATAGTGGTAGAAAAACCTTTTGGCCACGATTTAAATAGCGCAGTTGAGATGAACCATATGTTGGGCGAGTTTTTTGATGAAAGCCAGATTTATAGAATTGACCATTACCTTGGAAAAGAAACAGTACAAAATATTCTGGCTTTGCGCTTTGCCAATGCGTTATTTGAGCCATTGTGGAACAGGCATTATATAGATCATGTTCAAATCACTGCCGCAGAAACAGTAGGTGTAGAAGGGCGTGGTGGATATTATGAAACCGCCGGAGCGATGCGTGATATGATACAGAATCATATTTTACAATTGGTTTGTATGGTAGGGATGGAAGCACCGGTTTCTTTTGACGCCAATGAAATCAGGAATAAAAAAGTTGATGTATTAAATGCTATCAGGCGCATCCCTAAAGAACAGGTGCAGGAATATGCGGCACGCGGCCAGTACGATTCAGGATGGATGCAGGGAGAAAAAGTTCCGAGTTATAAAGAAGAAGAAGGAACGGACCCCAATTCCAATACTGAAACATTTGCAGCCTTAAAATTTTATATTGATAACTGGCGCTGGGAAGGCGTTCCGTTTTATGTGCGCACCGGAAAACGTATGCACGAAAAATCTACAGAATTGACCATTCAGTTTAAACCCGCCCCTGATTTTGCTTTTCCAAAAGAAGCAACGGAAACATGGCGGCCAAACCGTTTGTCAATTGGTATTTCTCCGGAAATGGATATATGCCTCAGCTTCCAGGCAAAACGGCCAGGACAGGCAATGATCCTGAATCCTGTAAACATGATCTTTAACTATAAAGATGCTTACAAAGGAGAAGAACCTGAAGCATATGAAACATTATTGTATGATGTAATGGATGGCGATGCAACCTTATTTATGCGTGGCGACCAGGTAGAAGCAGCTTGGAAAATAGTGATGCCTATTTTAGATGTTTGGGGTGCACGCAAACCAATTAATTTTCCAAATTATTCACCGGATTCGTGGGGGCCAGAAGATGCCGAAGCCCTGATAGCAAAAGACGGCCACACCTGGATTTCACAGCCGACAAAACATAAAGACAAATGAAGTTCCATATATTTGATGACAAAGAAACACTAAGCGAAAATCTCGCAGGCTGGATTTGTGGCCTCGTCGCCGAAACTTTAAAAAGCCAGGAATCTTTTTCTATGGTTCTTTCCGGGGGGGAAACTCCAAAAATGTTGTATCAAAAATTGGCTTCCGAAAAATACAAAAACCAGATTGATTGGACACGCGTACGTATTTTTTGGGGCGACGAAAGAGTAGTGCCTTTTACCGATGAGCGCAACAACGCTAAAATGGCTTTTGATTTCTTATTGAACCATGTAAATGTTCCTGCTTCGCAAATTCACATCATGAGAACGGATATTGAACCCAACTTTGCAGTAACTGAATACAGGAAAATGTTGCATACTTATTTTGACAGCACTCATCATAGCTTTGACCTTGTTTTACTCGGCATGGGCGATGACGGGCACACACTTTCATTATTTCCGGGCTCGCTGATAATTGATGACAATTATAACTGGGTAAATTCTGTTTATAATGAAACCCAGGAAATGTACCGAATTACGCTAATGCCCGTGATTGTGAATAAAGCAAAGGAAATTGCTTTTATAGTGGAAGGCGAAAAAAAAGCAGTTATATTGGAAAAGGTTTTGGAAGGAACACATCAACCTTCACAATTGCCTTCACAGTTAATCGCTCCGGACACAGGGGAATTACATTGGTTTCTTGATAAACCTGCTGCGAAAAACTTACATAATATTTAAATTATATGAGGATTCAGATTTAAAAAAATCTCTATAAACTTTTATTAAATTACCAGTTTCTAAAAGTCGTTTTCACAGTTAATCTTTACCTTTGTAACCTTAAAAGAATTGTTATGATAAAAACCGGCAATACTGTTGTTAGTATTTATACCGAAATGACACCAAATCCTGAAACGATGAAGTTTGTAGCCAACAAACTTTTATACCCTGGAAAAAGTGTTGATTTTAAAGATGAAGAAAGCGCTTCTGCTTCTCCGCTGGCAATCCAGTTATTCGCTTTTCCGTTTATAAAATCAGTTTTTATAGCAAGTAATTTTGTTACGCTCACAAAGACGGATGAAACCGAAGACTGGCAAGATGTAATTCCTTCAGTAAAGCAATTTTTGAAAGAATACCTCGAAGAAGGTAATACAATTATTAATGAAGAACAATTAGCCACCAGGAAACCTGAAAGCTCCAATGAAATAAGTGTAGATGACGGCGATGTGGTAAAAAGAATAAAAGAATTATTAGAAAATTATGTAAAACCAGCTGTAGAAATGGATGGTGGCGCTATTCAGTTTTTAAGTTATGAAGATGGAACTGTAAACCTGATGATGCAGGGAAGCTGCAGCGGTTGCCCATCTTCAATGATTACTTTAAAAGCCGGTATTGAAGGGATGATGAAGAGAATGATACCAGAAGTAAAAGAAGTAGTTGCTTCATCAAAATAAAGGATTTTTTAGATTTGAATAAATATTTTAGCACTTTGAAAGAAGTGCTTTTTTATTGATTTAAAGAAAACAAAAATCTGTATTATTTCTTTGTTTACTGTAATAAATTATTAAAATTAATACAAGTAAGTCATTTTTATTTTCTATGCCACCATGCCCATAAAATCAGAACCGGTTGCAACGCCAACCTCAGCCAGGCTTGCAATAATGAGATACACACCAATTTATCCATGCATCCATTTTTTTGTATCATGTAAATATGCACTGGAATAAATGCAATCAGCATGGCGATTATTAAAAAAACAGCAACTTTCCTGGTTGTAAGAAAAATTAGTAAAATACCTAAAATAATTTCTGATGTTCCCGCCGCAATATTGATGAGATAAGGGTTTGGTAAATATGGTGGAATAATTGAATAATAAAAATCAGGATGCCAAAAATGATTAACACCTGCGCCAACGTAAAGCAGTATAAGTAAAATCAAACTTATTTTTTTGAGCATACATTCATTTAAGATTAAATGTACGAGGGATTTTTGGGGAAGGCTTTTTGTCGTTCATTACAAAACTAAGGAATAAGAATCTAAGTTATTTATTGGTTTACTGGTTTTTGTAGAAGGTATCACGCCTTTCAATTACATTTGGCGCTAAAATTTTAAAATTGAATTTTCCGGAAATTTATCATGCTTTTATAGATGGAATGAAAGCTACTACCTGGCTTGAATACATTGCCGTAATTTCAGGAATAGTTAGCGTATGGTTTTCGCGTAAAGAAAATATATGGGTATATCCCACGGGCCTTATCAATACTACATTTTATGTTTATTTAAGCTTTAAAGGAAGCTTGCTGGGCGAAGCAAGCGTTAATCTTTATTATACAATCATGAGTATTTATGGATGGATATTGTGGGCAAAAAAAAATCAGCAACTGGAGCATGTTGTAAATATTACATGGAGCAATAAAAAAGAATGGATGCAGGAACTTCTGTTTTTTGCTTCATTTTATGTGGCTATATTTTTTGCGCTTTCTTACCTGAAAAAAGATTTTGCACCGGGCGCTATCCCGTGGGCAGATGCATTTGCGAGTTCTACCGCTTTTACAGGAATGTGGTTGATGGCGCGTAAAAAAGTAGAAAGCTGGTATTGGTGGATCGCTACAAATATTGCTTCTATCCCATTGTATTTTGTGAAGCATTATGTATTCACAAGTGTATATTATATTATACTTTTAACCATGGCATTTTGGGGATTGGTAGAATGGAAACGAAGAGCCAAAGGGCACTTATTAAAAATCGAAGAAATACCGGAATGGAAACAGTAAAAAAAATAGTAATTATTGGCCCGGAATCTACCGGCAAAAGTACGCTTTGCGAAAAACTCGCAGCGCATTATAAGGCCTTGTGGGTTCCGGAATATGCAAGGGTATATTTAGAAAAACATGGCGTTGATTATGTTTATGAAGATTTACTAACGATTGCAAAAGGCCAAATAGAATTAGAAGATAAATTGGTAAATGAATTTAGACTTTGCGTTCAGCCTTCAAACTTTAGCCTTCAGCCTTTTGCCTTCATCGACACAGACATGTATGTAATGAAAGTATGGGCAGAGTATGTTTTTAATAAATGCCACAACTGGATATTGAACAGAATCGCAGAAAGAAAATACGATTTATATTTACTCTGTGATGTGGGCCTGCCATGGGTTGAAGACAAATTAAGAGAATACCCTGACATTAAAATTAGGAAAAAATTATTTTATTTTTATAAAGGCCTTATGGCCAACCAATCCACGCCGTGGATCATCATTTCAGGAGATTATGAAGAAAGGTTGGAGAAAGCAATACAATTTATTGACGCTTCTTTTACATAAAAAACTCCTCTGAAATCACTTTGCCATCCTTTACTTTATAAACAATAAGTTCATTCATTGAAGAACGCTCCTGGCCTTTCATCGTAACATCCATAAATAAGCCCAGGGCTATTACGTTCCCTACTACCAAGGGGTCAGAAACTTTACAACTATGCGTTTGTTCAACCATTGATGCAAATTTTTTCCCCTTTTCTAAAATAGATTTTAACCCTTTTGTTTCTTTTTCAAAACCCTGTGAAGCCTCGGGTTCAATACTAACAGCATCATCTGAAAAAAGCTCTTTTTGCGCCTGCTCAAAATCCCCCTTGTTGCAAAGGTCGGCAAGGCGATCCGCGATTTGTTGAGTGGACATAATTTTTAATTTTTATTACATAAAACAAAATTCTTACCAAAAAATAAAGGATGAAAATTTCCACTCAAATATTCTAACTATAACCATCCTAAAACTTCAATAATTAATTACCTTATACAGTAAACCAACTTTTATTACTTATTTTTATTTCTCATTATAAATAAACACTTTCTGCTATGGAACAATCAACTATCATTATTAAGGACAATTCGGCCAACCCTGCACCGCTCGGGCTTCTGGCCTTTGGATTAACCACCGTTTTACTAAACCTGCATAATGCCGGCATTTTTGAAATGAACTCAATGATTCTTGCAATGGGAATTTTTTATGGAGGCATCGCACAGATTATTGCAGGAATAATGGAATCTAAAAAGAACAATACGTTTGGCTTCGTTGCCTTCGTTTCATATGGCTCATTCTGGCTTACGCTGGTAGCCTTAATTGTGATTCCAAAATTCGGATGGGTACCTGCTGCTTCTGCATCAGCCATGATCGCCTATCTTATCATGTGGGGCATTTTTACCACCCTTCTTTTTTTTGGCACAATCCGTATTAGCCGAGCGCTTCAATTTATTTTTGCAACCCTGGCTATTCTGTTTTTTTTATTGGCTTACGGCGAATCCGCCGGAGGCGCTTCTATAAAAACATTTACAGGTTATGAAGGAATTGTTTGTGGTGCTTCTGCAATCTATGCCGGTGCTGGCGCACTACTAAATGAAATTTATGGAAAAGATATTTTTCCGCTTGGGCCAATCCATAAAAAATAAATTTATGTTTAATACCTGACCCAAATTTTCTATCTTCATCGCAAATATTCTTTTCACGTTTAAATTGATTTTATGAGAAAAAGGCTGCTAATTTTATTCTTCTTTTTTGCTTCTTTTTCTGTGTATGCGCAGAAAAATAATGTTTCGGAAATGTTGATTCCTGAACCGGTTTCTGTATCACCCGGCACAGGTAATTTTCATCTGACTGATAAAGCATCCATTCTTGTAATGCCTTCAGATAAAGATGCAAAAAGAGTAGGTGAGTATATTTCAACAAAATTAAAACGTGCTACAGGTTATACTATTCCTGTGGTTAATTCTAAAAAATCAGGCAATGGAATTACATTGTCTTTAATAAAAGATGCAAGTTTGGGTAATGAAGGCTACCACTTAAATGTTACCTCAAACGAAATTACAATTTCAGCCAATAAACCAGCTGGCTTGTTTTATGGCATCCAAACACTTTACCAGTTATTTCCTAAAGAAATAAATGACAGTTCGGTTGCTAAAAATGTAAAATGGGAAATTCCGGTTTGCAAAATCACGGATTATCCAAGGTTTGGCTGGCGCGGATTAATGCTGGATGTGAGCCGTCATTTCTTTACTAAAAAACAGGTAGAAGAATTTATTGACCAGATGGTTTTATTCAAGTTCAATATTTTGCATTTGCATTTGACCGATGATGAAGGCTGGCGCATAGAAATAAAAGGCCTGCCACGCCTGACTGAGGTAGGTTCGAAGAGAGTACATAAAGTTGGTTATTTCGGAACTTTTACTCCTCCAAAACCTGATGAACCTCTTAATGATAGTGGTTATTATACACAGGATGATATCCGGGAAATTGTCAAATATGCGATGGACAGGTTTGTAAATATTTTACCCGAAATTGATGTTCCGGGCCATAGCCTCGCAGCCGTGGTTTCTTATCCGGATTTGTCGTGTACTGCGGGTGCAGATAAATATAGAGTCCGCTCCGGAGAAGAAATAATGGATTGGTCGCATGGCCAGCCACCTGTTGCATTAGTGGATAATACCCTTTGTCCGGCCAATGAAAAAGTATATGAATTTTTAGATAAAGTAATGGCCCAGGTTGCTGAATTATTTCCTTTTGCATATATACATTGCGGCGGCGATGAATGCCCAAAAAACTTTTGGGAAAAAAGTGATTCTGTACAAGCTTTAATGAAAAGGGAAGGATTAACGAACATGGACGAGGTTCAAAGTTATTTTGAAAAAAGGCTGGAAAAAATTGTGGAATCAAAAGGCAAAAAATTTATGGGCTGGGATGAAATCCTTCATGGAGGTTTGGCGCCGAGCGCTGCGGTAATGAGCTGGCAAGGAATGTCAGGCGGTATTGAAGCGGCAAAGATGAAACATGAAGTGGTGATGAGCCCAACAACTTTTGCCTATCTGGATTATATGAATGGAGACCCGATTATTGAGCCACATGTTTATGAAACATTGAGATTAAGAAAAGCCTATGAGTTTGAACCGGTTCCCAATGGTGTTGATCCCAAATATATACTTGGCGGGCAGGCAAATTTATGGACAGAACAAGTTTACAATATGCGCCATCTCGAATACATGGTTTGGCCTCGTGCATTGGCGATTGCGGAAACTGTATGGACGCCGAAAGATAAAAAGAACTGGGATAATTTCGAGGGACGGGTTGAAAAGCAACTTCCAAGATTTGATGAAGCTCATATAAAATATGCACCAAGCATGTTTGATCCTATTTTTACAGCAAGTAAAGATGACAGCGGAAAGTTGAAAATTGAATTAAGTACAGAGATTAAGGATTTGCAAATTCATTATAGCTTTGATAATTCTTTCCCTGATAATTATTACCCAACATATACTACAGCTTTAACGCCACCTGAGGATGCTGTAATGTTGAAGGTAGTTACCTACAGAGGTGATAAAAAAATGGGGCGCATTATTTCAATGCCGATATCAGAGCTTAAAAAGCGGGCAGATGATAAAAAGAATTATCCATAAATTTTTTAAGCAAAATAGGAATTCGTTTTATTTGTTTGTTTGCTATCCAAAATTAAAAATATAGAAAAGAAAATTCAATGAAAACAATTAAAGGCCCAGGCATTTTTATTGCCCAGTTTATTGGCGAAGAAGCGCCGTTTAATAGCTTAAATAATATTTGCCAATGGGCAAAAGATAAGGGCTTTGTGGGTGTGCAACTTCCTACATTAGATGACCGTTTTATTGATCTTCAAAAAGCAGCAGAAAGTAAAACTTATGCAGATGAACTTAAAGGAACGGTTAATAGTTTTGGGCTGGAAATAACCGAACTCTCTACACATTTACAGGGACAATTGATTGCCGTTAATCCGGTTTACGATACTTTGTTTGATGGTTTTGCCCCGGAAAAATTACGCAACAATCCAAAGGCAAGGCAGGAATGGGCAGTTCAGCAATTGAAATATGCTGCCAAAGCTTCACAAAATTTAGGGCTTAATGCGCACGCTACTTTTAGTGGCGCTTTACTTTGGCCCACGGTTTATCCATGGCCACAGAGGCCGGCAGGTTTGGTAGAAGAAGGTTTTAAAGAACTGGCAAAAAGATGGCTTCCTATTTTAAATGTTTTTGACGAATGCGGCGTGGATGTTTGTTATGAAATTCATCCAGGAGAAGACCTTCACGACGGCATTTCTTACGAAACATTTTTAGAGAATGTCAACTACCATAAAAGGGCATGTTTACTTTATGACCCGTCGCATTTCGTTTTACAATGCCTCGATTACATGTCGTACATAGATTTTTACCATGAGCGGATAAAAGCCTTTCATGTAAAAGATGCTGAGTTTAACCCCACAGGAAAACAAGGTGTTTATGGCGGATACCAAAGTTGGCTAAACCGTGCAGGCCGTTTCCGTTCTACAGGCGATGGACAGGTAGATTTTAAATCAATTTTTAGCAAACTGGCGGCTTATGATTATGGAGGGTGGGCAGTTTTGGAATGGGAATGTTGTTTAAAAAATTCAGAAGATGGCGCAAGGGAAGGTGCAGAATTTATAAAGAAACATATCATCCGTGTTACTGAAAAGGCATTTGATGATTTTGCCCAAACTACAAAAGATGAAAACCTGAACAAATCAGTTTTAGGATTAAAATAGTGAAGGTTGAATGAATATTTTACAAAACGGTTACATTTTATTCAGCCAGCTTTTCTTTATAAATTTTAAAAAAATAAATCTTTTAAAATCTAGTTCATGAAAAAAATTATTCCTGTTTTATTGGCCTCGTTTATTTTAGTAAGCTGTGGCCCTTCAAAAAATTCTGCCGGTAGCAATTCTGAAAATAAATTGACATCGAAAGAAAATAGCGATGGCTGGCAATTATTATTTAATGGAATAAATACAGGCGGCTGGCATAATTACGGAAAACAAAATGTGGGTAATGAATGGAAAGTGCAGGACGGTGCTATTCATCTGGATGCTTCAGCCCAAAACAAGGAAGGAGGCGATTTAGTTACTAATGAAGAATATGGGAATTTCGATTTGAAAATGGATTGGAAAATTTCAGAGAAAGGAAATAGTGGTATCATTTTTTATGTAAATGAAGATCCTGCCAAATACAAAGAAACTTATGAGACAGGCATGGAAATGCAGATTTTAGATAATGGGACACCAACACGGCCCGGGCACCCAGACGGAAAATTATATACACACCGCGCCGGCGATTTGTACGATTTATTGGCATCGAAAGAAGCAGCCAATCCTTTGGGGCAATGGAACCAGGTAGAAATAAAATGTTTAAACGGGAAGTTGGATTTTTATATGAATGGAGTGCATTCGCTTTCGACAAATATGTGGGACGGCAATTGGGAGAAAATGATATCTATCAGTAAATTTAAAAACATGCCCGGTTTTGGAACTTTTAAATCAGGCAGAATTGCTTTGCAAAATCATGGTGATGACGTTTGGTTCAGGAATATAAAAATTAAAAAATTGTAGAATAAAAATTCAACCTATTTCGCTGTTTACTGCTGATTTTTAAAAATCTTTTTTTCAATGAAAATGAAACTTTATTTTTTAAAAAACCTTTTCTTTTTTTTATTGCTGTTAGTGATATTTTCCGAAAGTTCTTTTTCACAAACGCTTCCTGATTTTAAAATGAAAATGACAAACGGTAAGGTATTTTCTAAGGCTGATATTTCTCACAAAAAACCCACGATTATCATTTATTTCGCGCCGGATTGTGAACATTGCCAGGTGCTCGTGAAGCAACTTTTTCAAAATATGAACACCTTCAAAAATACAGATATTGTAATGGTAACTTTTGAATCTTTAAATGATATTGCCGGTTTTGAAAAACAATATCAAATTAGCAAATACCCGAATATAAAAGTAGGTGTTGAAACCCCGGTTTTCTTTTTCAAAAATTATTATCAGTTAGAACACACTCCTTTTACTGCCCTCTTTAATAAAAATGGCAAGCTGATGGTTTCTTATAAAGATTATACTCCCGTAGGCGAGCTTATGAAATGGGTGAAGGCAATCGAAAAAAAATAGTGGGTTTGGCATAGTTAGCCGCTACTCATAAAAAACAACCATGAAAACTTTTGCCGATAAAATTATTTCATTCAATAAAAATATTTTTTTTGATGGGAAATTACCTGATAAGGTTAGTATTATGAACCCTTTCAAAGAAAATGAAAACGCACTTCGGATTTCCTCTGAATTTTATAGAAAATTTTACAATGATTCTCATAAACGCCACATTATTTTCGGTATTAATCCGGGAAGGTTTGGCGCCGGAGTTACCGGCGTCCCTTTTACTGATACCAAAAGATTATCAAGCGAATGTGAAATTGAATTTTCAGGATTGAAAACGCATGAACCTTCTGCTACATTTGTTTACAATGTGATTAAAAGCTTTGGCGGCGCAAAAGATTTTTATTCAAAATTTTATATCCAATCACTTTGCCCGCTTGGCTTTACGATCATTAACGAAAAGGGGAAGGAAATAAATTATAATTATTACGACAGCAAAGAATTAGCAGATTTGATGTATGATTTTATTATTGCCAATATCAAAAAACAAATCAGCTTTGGCATAGATACTAATATTTGTTTTTTATTCGGAACGGGTAAAAATGAAAAATTCTTTGGAAAAATAAATAACGAACTTCATTTTTTCAAAAAGGTAATTCCTCTTGAACATCCACGTTTTATTATGCAGTACAAATCGAAATCCATGCAATCATATATTGATAAATATTTGGAGGCATTTAAAGAAGCACAGTAGCAAAAAATAGATGCGTTTTTTTTGTAAATTTATCCCTCAAAAATTTCAGGTATGCCTCCAAAAATCAACTGGGCCGAAGCGGTCAAACCTTTATTAAAAAAATATAAAGGAGAAAAGCACCCTTTGGATTATAAAAATAATTACCAACTATTATTGGGCGTAATTTTATCCGCACAAGATTCTGACAAGCACATCAACCAGCTTAGCCCCGCGTTATTCAAAGCTTTTCCAAACATGGAAGCCCTTTCCCGCGCGTC
>Ga0134126_10004305_pt1 | contig 17823 bp, 13 predicted proteins | sample KB31752_FD_96881 | JGI IMG/M metagenome (GOLD analysis project Ga0134126, IMG submission 96881) | Terrestrial soil microbial communities with excess Nitrogen fertilizer from Kellogg Biological Station, Michigan, USA - KB3-175-2 | ecosystem: Environmental > Terrestrial > Soil > Unclassified ...
ACTCCGCAAATCACCGAGGTGAGCCCGCCCATTGCTTTTGCGGCGCCTTCTGCCGGCGCGCAAACTATTACCGTGACCGGCTTCGGGTTCTCCTCCGGCGCGCAAGTGCTCTTGGATGGCGTAGCCGTTCCGACAACTGTCGCGGCGAATGGGCGCCAGGCAATTGCCACGGTCCCGGGCAGCATGCTTTCCGCAGCGCGGCGCTTTGCTCTGGATGTGCAAAACTCCGCAGGCGCCACTTCCAATATGAAGAGCTTTTTGGTGATGGGTGTAGTTCCTATCGGGTTAAATCCCATCAGCGTGGCGATTGATTCAGATTTGAACGAGGCGCTGGTCACAAGCCAGGGACCAATCAGTAGCCCTACGAATACATGCACAGCTCCGGGCTTCGTTTCCGTGGTTGATCTTTCGACGGCTGCGGTAACTGCCAACTTGGGAGTGGGAGCTTGTCCGCAAGGAGTGGCCGTGATTCCGCGGTTGGGCCTTGGCGTGATTGCCAACACGGACAGCGGAAACGCCACGGTGGTGGATTACGTGAACGGAGCTATAACGAATACGGTCACCGCTGGACTGGATCCCGTCGGCGTCGCCATCGGCCCGGACACCAGTGAGGTGTTAGTCACGAACAGCAGCTCCAACACCGTCACGTCGTTTGTGGCGGATTCCAGCTCGAGTCCTGGCTCTCTGCGCGTGGATCAGGTTCCGCTCGGAGTGGCCATCGATTCGATTGACAATGTCGCGGCCATTGCAGCGAGTTCGCAAAACACGGTGGAAGTCATTTCGGCTTCATCAGGGGCAGGGGGATTCATCAGCCGCGTTTCGGGATTCAGCGGGCCTACCGATGTGGCATTTGATCCCATTACGGATACGTTCCTTGTCGCAGACAGTCTCGGGAATCAAATCGGCATTGTGGATCCCAACGCATCGGGAATCGCCGGCGCCACGCCCTTTCGCGTGGGAATCAATCCCACGTCGCTGGATTACAATTTCCAGAGCGGCACGGGCGTGACCTTCAACGCGGCGTCCAACAGTTTTTCGATTTTCAATTTTGTGGCGACGAATCCGAATTCTCAGTTGGCCATCCAGAACGCCAAAGTGGAATTTGTGCTGCCCATCGGAGGTTCAGCCGCGTTCTCTGTAGCTATTAATCCACTGACAAATGTCGCGGCGGTTGTCGACCAGGCGAATGGCCGCCTGCTGCTGGTGCCTTTGCCATGATGAGCCGGGCCAACTGAGACGGCCTATTCTGCATCGGACATTTTAGGATTTCCGTGGTTCGCGTAGCGATTCTCGATTGACCGTTTGAGAGCAGATTACTATAATTGCCGTTTTCAAAACCCCCAAGATTCGCATTGAGGAGCTAGTATGAAGATTCAATACCCAATGGTCGCAGCGTTTGCCGCTCTGTTGGCTGTACCGGCTGCGCACGCGCAGACCAGCGCGGCCCCCGCAGCGGCGCAGAAGATTGCGGTAATCAATCTGCAGCAGGCCATTACCGGCACGGCGGAAGGCAAGCAAGCCTCGCAGCAGCTTCAGGCGCAGTTTGCTCCGAGGAGCAACGAACTGTCCAGCATCCGCAAGCAGCTTCAGGATCTCCAACAGCGCATTCAGGCCGGCCAGACCACGCTAAGCGATGAAGCGAAAGCGGATCTGGCGCGCCAGAGCAACGAGTTGCAGCGCCGGGGCCAGCGTGAGCAACAGGACCTGCAGGACGACATGAATGATGCGTCACAAGAGGCCATCAACAAGATCGGCACGAAAATGATGACCGTGCTCGATAAGTATGCGAAACAGCATGGCTACAGCGTAGTGATAGACGCGTCCGCGCAGAATACGCCGGTCGTCTACGCCTCGACGGGTGTAAATATCACAGAAGAAATCGTCAAGCTCTACGACGACACGTATCCTGCGAAGGCGGCAGCTCCTGCGGCGGCACATCCGGGAACGACGAAACCATCGCAAAAGCCCGCAGCGCAGCACTAACCAGTCGCGATTCGGGCGTCGGCAGTTTTTGCTTGCGTACCCTGAGGACTGCCGCTCTTTTCTGGGTGGCAGACTTCTAGTGGTCGGGAGCACCGTTCAATTCGTCCGGTAGCGCGGTTCGCTTGCGTTTCCCGGTTTCTCCGACTATACTGAATTGGTTCGAAGCTGGACGAAAGTTCAAGTGGGCGCGAGCCCACTTTTTTGTTGGCGGCGAAAGCGTCCGCCCGATGACCTCCGGCCTGGCCCGGAGACCCGCTCCAGCCGCAGATTTGTGGTGTCGATGGACATCGAAAAAATTCGCGGGGCAGCGGAGCGCGTGGCAGGTTCAGTGGGCGTCGAGATTGTAGACGTTGAATGGAAGATCGGCAAGCAGCGTTTGTTGCGAGTCTACATTGACCGGCCCGGATCCCCGGAGCAGCGCGGCGGTTCTGGAGTCACGCACCAGGATTGCGAAGCGATGAGCGAACAGTTGAGCGTGATTCTGGACGTAGAGGACCTGGTACCGGGCGGTTCTTATACGCTCGAAGTAAGTTCTCCGGGTCTCGATCGCAAGCTGCTGAAGCCCAGCGACTATGAAAAGTTTGCCGGACGCCGCGCTCGCGTTTGGCTGAATGAGCCCGTGGAAAATCTAAAGTATTTCGAAGGGCGGTTAGAGGGACTGAGCGATGGAAACGTGCGGCTTGCGGTAAAAGATCGCGAAATTTCTTTTCCGTACGCGAAGATACGCAAAGCGAATTTAGTGGCCGAGTTTTGAAGGAGCAGTATGGCAAGTTTGCTGTTTCAGACAATTGAGCAGATCAGCCGGGAAAAACACATCGAGCCCGAGGTGATCGTCGCCGCCATTGAAGAAGCGATGGTTGTCGCTGCGCGGAAGTTTTATAAGGCCGACGAGGATCTGCGTTCGAAATTCAACCAGGATACCGGACAGGTGGAACTCTTCGCGGTTCGCAAAGTGGTCGACGACGTGACCGATCCCATCCGCGAAATTACTCTGGCGGAGGCCCGCAAACAGCAGCCCTCCATCGAAGTAGGCGGAGAAATTACGCAAGCGCGCGCCACCGACGTACTGGGGCGCATTCAGGCGCAGACGGCAAAGCAGGTGATTCTGCAAAAAGTGCGCGAGGCCGAGCGCGACACAATTTACAACGAATTCCACACGCGCGTTGGCGAGCTGGTGAACTGCATTGTGAAGCGACTCGACGGCCCGGATGTGATTGTCGATTTGGGGCGTACCGAAGCGCGTCTGCCGAAGCGCGAGCAGTCGAGACTCGAGACGTACAACGTCGGCGACAGACTGCGTGTGGCCATTCGTGCCGTGGAGCGCGCAGCTAAGGGGCCGCAGGTGATTGTTTCGCGTGCGGATCCCGTGCTGGTGCAGCGGCTCTTCGAGATGGAAGTCCCCGAAATTTATGATGGGACGGTACAGATTCGCGCCGTGGCTCGCGAGGCTGGCGAGCGCACGAAAATCGCCGTTGAGAGCAGAGACAAAGATGTCGACCCTGTGGGCGCCTGCGTCGGCATGAAAGGAATGCGCGTGCAATCGATTATTCGCGAACTGCGCGGCGAAAAAATCGACATCATTCCTTATAACGAAGATATTTTGCTCTTCGCGCAAAAAGCGCTTAGTCCCGCGAAAGTCACGCGTGTGCAGGTTGTGGATGTCGAAGAAAAGCGGCTGGAAGTGATTGTAGAAGACACGCAGTTATCCCTGGCCATCGGAAAGAAAGGCCAGAATGTCCGCTTGGGCAGCAAGCTGATTGGCTGGAATATCGATATAAAGAGCGAAGAGGAGAAGCGCCGCGACATCGAAGCGCAGATGGAGGAAATGACCATCGCGACCACTTCGCTCTCCGAGCTTTCGGGCGTCGGCCCAAAAACAATCGAAAAACTGGAGGCGCATGGCATCACCTCCATTGAGAAGCTTGCCGACATGACGCCGGAACAGTTGCTGGAAATTCCCGGGATCGGCGAGAAGATGGTCGAAAAGATCCGCGTCTCGGTCGAGCAATACTTCCATGCTCTGGAGACGCAGCAAACTGCGCCGGCGGCCCGTACGGAAGCGGTGCCAGCACCGGTCGAGGTTGCAGAAAGAGAGATCGTAACGGAAGCGGGAGAAGTCGGGGAGGCTACGCCATCGAAAGAAACTGCCGAAGCGGAAACCGAGGCTGGTCCGCTGCCGGAGCAAATCGAAGATGGCGCTAACTCCGGCGAGTCCTCCGCAAACGATTCTGAACAAGAGACAAGCGTGCAAGAGAATGCGGCGGAGCAAGCCGAAGGCGAATCAGTTGAGCCGCAGGATGGAGAGGCCAAAGTTTAACTGATGTCAGAACCGGGACAAATTCGAATCAATGAGCTGGCGCGCGAGCTCGAAATCAAGGCCAAGATGCTCATCGAGTATCTGCCTGAAATCGGCGTCGCAGAAAAGAAAACACACTCGAGTTCGCTGGATCACGACCAGGCCGAAAAAGTAAGAAGGCATTTCCGCGCGCAGGAAGATGCGGAAGCCCAAGCCGCGGCTGAAAAACAGAAAGCCGCTGTCACAAAGGCCAAGCCAGTTGCGAGTCCGCTTGCGGGAGCGACGCCAGCAGCGCGTCCTGTGCAGCCCGTAACTTCGTCGCCGGCTCAGCCCGTGGCAGCGAAACCTGCAGCACCGGTAGGAGCCCCTGCACCGAAACCGCCGCTCCGCCCTGGAACCTCGCCACCGGCGGGCGTTGTTCGGCCCGCTGCGACTGCGACTGCTGCTCCTGCCGCACCGAGGCCTGTCCAGCCGGCAAGAGTTCCACCTGCGGCACAAGGCGCGCCGGCAGCGCCACAGCAGCGGCCTGGTGCACCTCCGTCACAAAAAGCGCCTCTGGTGAACCGTCCCGCCGCCGCAGGGCGTCCGGCTGGTGCGCCGCCTGCAGGCCAGCGAATAGGCGGTCCTGCACGACCGGGAGCGCCGGGCCAAACGCGTCCCGGTGCTCCGCCAATGCGTTCGGGAGCTCCAGCGGCACGTCCAGGTGCCCCACCAAGGCCGGGACAGCGCCCCGGTGGACGACCAGGACAGTCTATGGGCAGGCCATCTGCGCCGGCGCCGCTGCCAAAGGCTGAGCCCGGCAAGCCGCTTTATGTGCGCAAGCCGCCCGCGCGCGCCAAGCCAACCATTGAGAAACGCTTTGCAGAGGGCGAACGCAAGTTGCACCCTGTGCGCTCGCGAACGGGACCTGGTGGGGCTCGCGGCGTAGCGCATGCAGAGCCGGTGACGCCAATTGTTCGCGAACCTCGTGACGTGACTATCACCGAAGGCATTACTGTGCGCGAACTTTCCGAAAAGTTGGACGTACGGGCCAAGGAATTGCTGAAGGTGCTGCTCGATCGCGGCATTTTCGCCAGCATCAATCAGGCCCTCGATGTGCAGACGGCAACAAGCCTCGCAGAAAGCTTCAACGGAGTTGTTCATGTCGTTTCCTTCGAAGAGCAGATGGCGCAGGAAGACCTTGGCACTGTTGACGAGAAAGCCGATAAGGGAACGGCGCGCCCGCCGGTTGTCACTGTAATGGGCCATGTGGACCACGGAAAGACCAGTCTGCTCGACGCGATTCGCTCGACTGAGGTTGCCGCCGGCGAGTCCGGAGGTATCACGCAGCACATTGGCGCGAGCCAGGTCCATGTGAATGAGCGCCGCATCGTATTCATTGACACGCCGGGCCATGAAGCGTTTACGCGCATGCGCGCTCGCGGGGCAAAAGTCACGGATATCGTCGTGCTCGTGGTTGCAGCGAATGACGGCGTGATGCCGCAGACCGAGGAAGCTATCACCCACGCGCGCGCTGCCAAGGTGCCGATCATTGTCGCAATAAACAAAGTTGATTTGCCGGATGCCCAGCCCGAACGCGTCAAACGCCAGCTCGCTGATCGCGGATTGATGCCCGAAGAGTGGGGCGGCGACACGGTAATGGTGGAAGTCTCCGCGAAGACCAAGAAGGGCATTGACCGCTTGCTGGAAATGATCCTGCTGGTGGGAGATTTGCGCGAATTGCGCGCGAATGCGGCCATCTCCGCGAGCGGCACTGTTTTGGAATCGCGCGTAGACAAAGGCCGCGGACCTGTCGCCACTGTGCTCGTGCAAAACGGCACGCTGAACGTCGGCGATGTTTTCATCTGCGGCTCCGTCTATGGCAAAGTCCGCGCCATGTTCGACGACAAAGGCCAGCCCGTGAAGAGCGCTGGGCCTTCCACTCCTGTCGAAGTCCTCGGTCTGCAAGGCGTGCCCGACGCAGGAGATCAGTTCCAGGTCGCGGATGAAGCCAAAGCGCGTCATATTGTCGAATACCGCCAGGCCAAATTGCGTGAAGCCTCGCTGGCCAAATCCGCTACATCGCGCCTCACGCTCGATCAGTTGCACGAACAGCTCAAGGCCGGCGAAGTCAAGGATCTTTCCATTGTCATCAAGGCTGACGTGCAAGGCTCCGTCGAAGTTTTAAGCGAGATGCTGCCGAAGCTTTCAAATGACCAGGTGAAGTTGAAAATTATACAGGCTAGCGTCGGCGCCATCTCGGAAACCGATGTGCTCCTGTCCTCTGCCTCTAATGCAATTATTATTGGATTCAATGTGCGTCCTGAGCGCAAGGCTTCCGATCTCGCGCAGCAGGAGAACGTGGAAATTCGCCTGCACACCATCATTTACGAAGTTGTCGACGAAATTAAGAAAGCCATGGTCGGCCTGCTCGCTCCGGTGCTCAAAGAACAGTATCTCGGCCGCGCGGAAGTTCGCGACACCTTCCGCGTCAAGGGCGTGGGCATGATCGCCGGTTCTTACATCCAGGATGGATTGATGAAGCGTGATGCGGAAGTGCGCGTCCTGCGCGACAACATTGTCATCTATACGGGCCGGGTGAGTTCGCTACGGCGTTTCAAGGAAGACGTGGGCGAGGTGCGCACCGGATTCGAATGCGGCATCGGAATTTCGAATTTCGGCGACGTAAAAGTCGGCGATATTTTGGAATGCTTCACCGTCGAAAAACTCGCGCCAGCGGGAGCCACGGCGTAAGTCCGCGTGTCGGAGAGCGCCGGGAGTGGCGAAATGCCAATCGGGCTGGTCACTCTCGAGATCCACATCCCAGATGCGCGCTCGCTGAAAGACAAGCGTCAGGTTCTGCGCAGCCTGAAGGACCGCTTACGCGCTCGTTTTAATGTTGCGGTGGCCGAGATGGATCATCAGGACGTCTGGCAGCGCTCAGTGATCGGCATTGTAGGAATTTCAGCGGAAGAGAGCCATTTGGCCGAAACGCTAGCTGCCGTATTGGAAGAATCGGAGCAGGTGCTTGGCCGCGCGCTGATTTCGCATGAGACCGAGTACTTTTGATCCGCGTCCTCTCCGCGTTTGCAGGCCAGCCAGTTATCAGGATGCATGTCATGACAGTGGCGGGACATCGTTCCGAACGCATTGCTGAGGAAATTCGAAACGAAGTAAGCTTGATGCTGGCGGGTGAGTTGAAGGATCCGCGTCTGGCGAGCGCCATGAATGTGACCGAAGTTCGCGTCACTCCGGACTTGAAGAATGTCCGGGTGTACGTCGAAATCTTCGGCTCGGACGAGGAACGAAAAGAGACCCTCAAGGGTCTCTCCGCTGCAGCCGGATTCGTTCGTCACGAAGTGACCGAGCGCCTGCACCTTCGCCGCGCGCCGGAAATAATGTTCATCCCGGACCGTTCCGAAGAGTACGGCAAGCGCATTGAAGATTTGCTGCGGCAAACCAAGACCTCGGAGGAATCGTAAGCTACTGAGCGCGGGGTCTCCGACGTTCGGCCGCGCATTCCTGAAATGCCTCGCACCCAACCACCTTCCATTGATGGCGCTCTCGTCATAGACAAACCTTCTGGGAAAACCTCCCATGATGTGGTTGAAGCGGTACGCCGCCTCGTTGGCTTCCGCCAGATAGGCCATCTCGGAACACTCGATCCGCTCGCTACCGGCGTTCTCGTTTTGCTGCTCGGACGCGCAACGCGCCTGGCGCGTTTTTATTCCGGACGTCGCAAGCGTTATGACTGCACCGTCCGCTTCGGTTTCGCGACCGACACGTACGATTCCGACGGCGAAGCGCAAGGCCCCGATCTCGCGCCGCGGCTCGATCGTGAATTCGTCGAAAACCTGGCTGCGCGATTCCTAGGAAAAATCGAGCAGACTCCGCCCGCGTTCTCCGCCAAGAAAATTCATGGCAAGCCCGCCCATGAACTTGCGAGAAAAAAGAAACCTGTGGATTTGAAACCCGTTGAGGTCGACGTCTACGAATTTCGCCTGCAAGGAATCGAGGATTCTCTCGTTCGGTTCACCGTCGAATGCGGTGCCGGCACCTACATCCGTTCGCTGGCGCACGAACTCGGAAAGCTGCAAGGCTCAGGGGCGCACCTTGCAAGAATCACTCGCACGGCGGTCGGAGAGTTCACGATAGATCAGGCGGTAGCGCTTGAAGAGTTGGCCGCGGACCAGCGTGCAGGCAAAATTTCCGAGCGCATCATTCCAATGGAAACCCTTCTGCCGGAGCTGCCCCGCGCGGCGGTTTTGCCGTTCCTTGAGCGACGAATTCGAAACGGCGCGAAATTCAACGTCACCGTGGCACAGATCCAACCCGGAAAAACAATTATGGCGCAGGGCGCGACAACGGAACTTGATTCCGGCGAATGGAAGCCTACGCGGCTTCGCGTCTTCAGCCAACAAGGGCGTCTGATCGCGATTGCCGAGGCGGTTGTGCCGGGAACTTACCGGCCCGTCCTCGTCCTGGAAAACACCCAAACCACTAAGGGTTAGGGTCCCCGGCAACAAATCGTCCCTGCGCAGGCGAACGCCCGGCAAATATGGGTTTTCCCGTCTTCGGACTTTCTTGCAGCACATGCGGCGTGAGTAATATGAGCAGCTCGGTTTTGCTGTTCTGGTTGTTGAGCGCCGTTCCGGCCAGCGCCAGCGGCCCAAGCGCCTGCGCTCCCGGTGTTCCGCTGATCGCGCGCATCTCCTGCGTTTGAATGATTCCCGCGAGTGCAGTTGTTTCGCCGGATTTTGCGCGCACGGTCTGCTCAATGGTTTGATTGCTGATCACCGGAATACCGTTCACGGACGTGCCTGTCAGGCTGCGCAATTCGAAATGAAGGTTCAGCGTCACGTCATCATCTGCATGAACGTACGGCGTGGCGCGAATTTTCAGTCCAATATCCTCGTATTCCGCAGAGGGATAAGGCGTGGTCGCGACGCTATTAGTACCGGCTGCGTTGAACGTCGCGTTGTCCAGAATGATGGTGAGCTGATTTGCCGTCGTGTTGGCGATAGCCAAGTCCGGCGGATGCGTTGTCCCCAGGAATTCGCCGGAAACAAGCCCCGCGGGAGCGCTGCCCGCCGGCAAATTCAAGGGCGATGCGAATGTGCCATCTCCGTTGCCGATGAGAATCGAAACTGTGTTGGCGCTCTGATCGGTGACCGCCAAATCCGTCAATCCATCCACATTGAAGTCTCCCGAGGTAATCGCCACCGGCTTGTTTCCCGTGCTGGACGTTCCATTCAGCGCGATGGTATTTCCCTGCGTGAACGTTCCGCCGCCATTGCCCGCGAAGATCGAAATCGTGTTGTCCGTCTGATTTACAACCGCAAGCGCGGTGTTGGTGTTGCTGTCGAGATTGAACTGTCCAGCGGCAATCGCCACGGGCGCCGCGCCGGTTGTGAGCGCCACGCCTGCCGTGAACGTGCCGTCTCCTTTGCCGAGGAAAATGGAAGCGGTATTTGCTCCCTGATTCGTTACCGCCAGGTCAGTTCTCCCGTCGTTGTCGAAATCAGCAGCGGCAATAGCAGACGGTTGAGTGCCGGTCGCAAACGTCGTTTGGGGTTGAAAGGTCTCGTCGCCATTTCCAAGCAGGATAGAAACCGTGTTGTCGCCCTGATTCACCACAGCCAGATCCACATGCCCGTCGCCATTGAAATCATTGGAAACCATCGCGACCGGATTTTTGCCCGTTGGAAGCGTGCCTTTAGGCGTAAATGTGCCGTCGCCATTCCCCTGAAAAATGCTTACAGTCCCATCCGTCTGATTGAGTACCGCCAGGTCGGGAATCGCGTCACCGTTGAAATCTGCAGTCACAGCAGCAATCGGGCCCGCGCCGGTCGTTAACGTGCCGTTTGCATTGAACGTGCCGTCGCCATTGCCCAGCAGAATCGAGACGGTGTTATCGCCATGATTCAGCACTGCAAGATCGAAATTACCGTCTCCATTGAAATCAATTCCCACAACGGCCACAGGGTCGTTTCCGGTCGCAATGGTCGACTCCGGGAAAAGATCAGAAGAAACTGCCGGAATAAACGCCGGCGAAGTGATGCTTGGCGAAAACTGCGCCAGCGCTATCGGGATGCGGTCTCCCACGAAGAATGTCGCCGGTTTTGCATCTTCCGCGCGCAGCAGCACCCGCCGTCCTGCCCGAACAGTGTTAAGCGTCTCAGAGAACGCCAGTGCTGCCCCAGGCAAAGTGGTCAGAAACGTCGTTTTGCCCCCGCCGAACGCCAGTATCGGTGGGATCAACGACCCCAGCCCGACGGCGCCCGAGCCGACAAGCGACGCGAGCTGCGTTGAACTGAGTCCCGTCAGATTCCCCGTCGAGCCAAAGAGCTGCTGAATCACCGACACAAGCCCCGAAGCTCCCTGTTGCGCCTCCTGAATTTGCTGCGGCGTCAGCGTGAATGCCTTGGCGCTTTGCGGCGGAGTAATGCCCAATGCAGTTGCCGCGTTGCGGTCAATTTCCAGTACTTCCATTTCCAGCACAACTTCCGCGCGCTTCTGCTGCAATTGCTCAAGCAAGTGTGCCGCCACGGAAATAGCTTCCGGTGAAGCACGCATCGTAATCGTTCGCGCCGCTAAATTCAGTTCTGCGCGATTAATTCCGGTTACGGTTCGAAGGACTCGCAAATCCTGCGTCATCTCCTCGTTACTCACGGAATCCGGCAGCTCCACCGTCCGCGTAACGGATGCTTCATAAGCAAGCCTTTTCTGGGGTGTATCTGCCGCGACAAAAAAGAGCGTTTTCGTCAGCGGCCGCCAAAATGTACCCGTCATGTCGCCCAGCAAACGCATAGCTGTTCTGAAATCGACGCCGGAAAATTGCAGGTGAACGGGGCTTCTCTGCAGATCCGCATCGAACGATGCGTGTACGCCAAACTGCTGCGCAACATATTCGTACGCGCCTACAGTATCGCCACGAAATGCGAGATCGCGCGTTCCAGGCAATGGTGCGAGTTCCGCCGGTCCGGCGGGTTCCTTCATCAGTCGCTGCAGTATTTGAGTTCCTGCACCTGTGATTTGTGCGAGCCTTTCACGAATCATTTCATCGCCAGGGTCCAGTGCCAAAGCGGTGTGCAACTCACTGCGCGCTTCGGAATCTTTTCCCCCAAGCAGTTCAGTCTCAGCCTCATCCACATGCTCGCCGGCCAGAATGCCCCGCACGCTCTCACGAGCGAACAAATAGTCGTGGTTGCGCGGCTCCAGCCGGACCGCTTCCGCGTAATCGGCAAAAGCCATCTTCAAGTTGCCCGCCTTCTCCTCTTTTTTCCCGCGCTCGTAAGCGGCCTTGGCGCGCTTCGCATCGGCAGCAGACGGGGATGTTTCAGTTCTCGCGGCAGCGCTTTGCTTCGCGGACGGGGAATTCACCTGTGCAGACAGTGGCTGCACAGTCGAGAATACAAGGCACAGAAATATCGTTGAGATGGTGTCAACTCGCACTGAAATCAGCCTTTGAACATTCTACAAAGATTGCCTCAAGCCCAGGCGAAGTTGCCTCGGAAATGTGCCGGGAAAAGCACGCCGTCAGAGCCTCGCTTTGCGCGCCACTGATACACTACTGGCGTTTCGTGTATGGAGGCGACCGGTTGCTTGAGGCCGCGGGTCGCGGTACACTGGACCTCTAGTTGATACTGAGTTTCAACTGGCTTATATGCTCTCTGCCATTATTGTCGCTCTCCGCGAAGGCGTCGAAGCCGCGCTCGTTGTCGGCATTGTTCTAGTCTATCTCAACCGCACTGGTCGTCGCGCACTGGCGCAATACGTATGGACGGGCTTAGCTCTCGCGTGTGCGGCGAGCTTCGCCGCTGCAATCCTCCTGCAGCGCTGGCAAATCAGCGAGGACGGATTTGAAGGCGTCCTGATGCTCGCCGCCGCGGCGCTGGTCATTTCGATGATTGTCTGGATGAACCGCATTGCGCGCCATTTGCGCAAGGACATCGAAAGCCGCGTCGAGCGTTTTGCCCAGAAGAGTGAGCGCGCCGCGGGCTTGGGAATCGCGTTTTTCGTTTTTCTGATGGTTCTCCGCGAGGGCGCGGAACTCATTCTGATTTTGCGAGCCGTAGATCTCTCCGCCAGCGGCCTGCAGATTTGGATCGGCACTGCGATTGGAATCAGTTTGGCGGTCGCCGTTGGAATTTTCTTTTTTCAGGGCACGCTCAAAGTGCCTCTCGGTCGCTTCTTCGCCGCCACGAGCACGATTCTCATTGTCGTGGCCATTCAGTTGGCGATAACCGGGCTTCACGAGATGAGCGAAGCGAAGTGGCTGCCGTCGAGCGCGCGCGAAATGGCCATTGTCGGTCCGATTGTCAGCAATGAGTATTTCTTTTTTGTATTGATTCTGGCGGTCAGCGCGATTGTTGTCTTGCGCGAATGGTTCGCCCTTCGCGCCTCAACCGCACAGGCAAATGAAAACGCGGCGGAGCGGCGGCTTCGCCAGCACGAACATCGCCGCCGGCGGCTCTGGGCTGCAGCGACAGGATTTTTGTGTCTCGTAGTTATTTTTTCCTTCACCGCGGAATTTGTCTACACGCGCGTCTCGGCCGCCGCGCCGGAAGCGCAGCAATTATTTCCCGCGGGGAACACTCTTCGCATTCCGATTTCTCAGATGGACGGAGCAAGCGTGCGCTTCTACTCTGTAGACGTAAACGGCGCTTTGCTGCGGTTCATGGTCATTCGCAAACCAAACGGTATTTACGGCACTGCGCTCGACGCCTGCCAGATTTGCGGCAACAAAGGTTTTCGCCGGCAGGGCACAACCCTTATCTGCCGCAACTGCGGCGCGCCCATCAATGTGGCGGAAGTGGGTCTGCCCGGCGGATGCAATCCTGTCGGGTTCCCGTCCCAAGTGCAGGGCTCCGATCTCGTCATCAACCTGTCGGCCGTTTCGGCCGCACTCTCAGGAATATCAAAGTGAACGCGGCACGGCCCGCCAATCCATTATGTTCATTCGGCTCCTAAAAGAATCCATAGCCCGCAATCCTCGCCGAAAACTTCTCGCAGGAGCAGCTTTGGTCTTAGGAATGGCTGTGGCCACCGCGACGCTCACCGTGGCCGTCGACGTCGGCGATCAACTGGCTCGCGAATTTCAGAGCTTCGGCGCAAACCTTCTCGTCACTCCCCAGCAAGACACGCTGCCGGTTGAAATCGGCGGCGTGGACTACCGTCCCGTAACCGAAGGCGCTTATCTTCCTGTAGCGGAACTGCCCAAACTGAAATCCATTTTCTGGCGCCACAACATTCTCGGCTTCGCTCCGTTCTTGGATGTGCCGGTTAAAGCGGCAATGGCAGGTCAGGACAAAACGCAGAAGAAATTCTCAGCCACGCTGGTGGGGACTTGGCACAAACATTCGCTTCCGGTGGACGACGGCGCTGTCACATTCACCACTGGCGCGGTCGCAACACATCCATGGTGGAAAGTGCAGGGCCGCTGGTTTGACGAGCAATCCCACGAATGTCTGATTGGCACTGAATTGGCGCAGCGGAATAGCATCTCCACTGGCGACCGGTTAAATTTATCCAGCGGAATTACGCAGCAGAATTTCCCAATCACCATCACGGGAATTCTCACCACGGGTGATTCGCAGGATAACGCAATTGTCTGTCCGCTGGGCCTTGCGGAAACCCTCGCGGGCAAGCCGGGCGAGTTTCGTGAGCTTTCCGTGAGTGCGCTCACGCGGCCAGAAGACGCATTTTCGCGCCGCGACCCGAATACCATGACCCCAACGGAGTACGACCGCTGGTATTGCACGCCATACATCAGCTCGATTGCCCATCAAATTCAGGAAGTGTTTCCTGGCACGCGCGTTCAAGCTGTCCGCCGCATCGCGCAAACCGAGGGAACGGTGCTTTCACGCGTCAGCCTGCTATTTTGGATCATCACCATAGCCGCCGTGCTCGCCGCCGCTTTGGCCGTTGCGGCAACCGCGGCCACAACTGCAATCGAGCGTCGCTCCGAACTCGGCGTGATGAAGGCCCTCGGTGCCACCAATCTCCTCATTGGCGCGCTTTTTCTTTCCGAACAGCTTCTCATCGCTCTGGTTGGCGGATTCCTGGGATTCGCAATCGGAGCCGGCCTTGCGCATAAGCTCGGAGAGACTGTCTTTGGAGTCGCCTCACCCCCTCGCCTGCTGATATTGCCCATAATCCTCGCAGTCGCGGCCGTGGTCAGCGCCCTCGCCAGTTGGATTCCGCTCTATCGCGCATCGCGCATTTCTCCCGCACCCGTGTTGAGGGGCGAATAATGTTCCGTCGTCTTGTGTGGCATCTCTTGCAGGGCAACCGAGTGCGCATGGCCGTCGCGTTGCTCGCGCTCACGAGCGGCGGGGCAGTCGTTTCCGCATTGCTGAATCTCAATGTGAGCGTCAACCGCCAGCTCAGCCGCCAATTTCGCTCGCTCGGCGCGAACATTGTCATATCTGTGCCCTCTGTTGCAGCGAGCGCAACGTCAACTGAGCTGATCGATGTATCCGTTCTGCCGGCTGTGGAACGTTCCATACCCGCAGATACCGTTTTATCTCCTTATCTCTACCTCGTGGCGCATACGCCATCTCCCAACAGTCATGATGTCGTCGTCTCCGGGACCTGGCTCGACCGCATCACGCAACTCTCGCCTTCATGGAAAATCTCAGGCGCATCTTCTCTGTCTCATAGCGATATCACCCATTGCCTCATTGGGGTGAATGTCAGCAGAGAGTTGGGACTTTCCGTGGGAAGCACGGTGAAACTCGCCTCGCGAGGCCGCCCGCAAATTTTGTCAGTCAGCGGCATCGTGGACGCTGGTGGGTCCGAGGACAATCAGATTTTCGTGAATTTGCCCGTCGCGCAGAAGCTTGCAAACGCCGAAAGCAAAATTCAGCTTATCCAGGCCGCCGTGCCCGGTTCGCCGGAGGAAATCCGCCGCGTACAGGCGCATTTGCGAAACGCGCTGCCGAATCTGTCCGTCAAACCCATCCCGCAGATCACCGAAGCCGAAGGCAAGCTGCTCAACCGCATTCGTTTCGCGATGGTTTCCACGGGCGTGCTCATTCTTGTTCTAACCGTTCTCTGCGTCCTTGCCGTAATGGCCGCGCTGGCCATGGAGCGCCGCAAAGATGTGGGCTTAATGAAAGCGCTTGGCGGCTCAATGCAAAAAGTTTTGCGTGTTTTCTTGGCCGAAGTCGGAATTCTCGGGCTCGCCGGCGGACTCCTCGGTTATTTTGCCGGCATGTTTCTTTCGGTTTGGATGGGCCATCGCGTTTTCCATGCCAGCATTGCCCCTCGCTGGGAAGTGCTTCCCATCACCATAGCAATTATGCTGGCTGTCGCTATTGCGGGTGCATTGCCGCTGCGCCTGCTCGCAAATGTTCGTCCGGCCATTATTTTGCGAGGAGAGTAAGGGAGACTCGTGTCGCTCGTAGAAGTCACATCGCTGAAAAAGGTCTTCGGCCAGGTCCGCGCCCTCGATGGCGTGTCGCTCTCGGTCGAATCCGGCGAATGGGTTTCCATCATGGGGCCATCGGGCTCCGGCAAAACCACGCTCATTAACATCATCGGCGGGCTCGACATTCCTAGCGAAGGCGCCGCAATCGTCGACGGCATCGATATCGGACGCCTCGATGAATCCGGCCTCACCCGTTTCCGTGCGCAAAAGATCGGATTCGTTTTCCAGCAGTTTCATCTCATTCCCTACCTCACCGCGCTCGAAAACGTGATGCTCGCGCAATACTTTCACAGCACCACCGACGAATCCGAAGCCGCTGACGCGCTGCGCCGCGTCGGCATGGGCGACCGCCTCACGCATCTTCCCGGCCAGCTTTCGGGCGGCGAACAGCAGCGTGTCGCGCTCGCTCGCGCGCTGATTAATCAGCCCAAACTAATACTCGCCGACGAGCCCACCGGCAATCTCGACGAAGCCAACGAGCAAACAGTCATCCGCCTTCTTCGCGAACTCCACACCCAGGGTCACACCATTCTCATCGTTACGCATGACCCATCCATCGGAATGCTAGCTGACCGCCGCATTGAGTTGGCCCATGGCCGCATCGCGCAAGTCACAGTTTATTCAGCGGAAGACGAAGCCCGTTTCGACCATGTGCTCGAGGAGCTTTGGATTTGCCAGGAAATCGGCAAGCGCGCGCGGCTGGCTCGTTTTCATTCGCTCGATGCGGATCCAAACCGAACCATGGAACGCCTTGCAGTCATGGGCCTGGTCGCGGTCCAGGATTCGGAAGTGGCCCTCACAGACCGCGGCCAGCGCCGCGCGCGCGATGTTGTACGCCGCCGCCGTCTTGCCGAACGCCTTTTTACCGACACGTTTTCCGTCGCAAACGCCGAAGCCGATTCCCAGGCCTGCAAATTCGAGCACATCATCAGCCCCGAATTGGACGAGCGCATCTGCTCCTTTCTCGGCCATCCAAAAACTTGCCCGCACGGCAAGCCCATTCCCCCCGGCTCGTGCTGCCCAAAAGAAAATTCCAGGTAAGTTCTAGAAAACCGCCCGGCCAGCCTTGTACAATGTTCTTGGGGGATTTTTACAAGTCTCCTCCGTCAGTTGCTCATCGCTGTTAGAAGTTGTCGCTCCCCCAGCCCCGCATCACAAGTTCCGATTGCACCGCCCTCTCGGAGGAGAATGTGAATTCAAGGCTAATCCTGCGCATTGCTACTTTTGTCCTCGCCATCTTCTTCCTCGCTGGTTGTTCTCAGAGAAGCGTTTTTAATTCCACGGTCAGCCCGACTAAGAATCCTCTCGTGGCGCTCTATTCCGTTACGCCGCCAAGGCCTGGATCCGTTTCGATACAGTTCGGTTTGGATACGAATTACGGGCTGGTCACTTCGAGCCAGACGGCGTCCGATGTCAATGTTCCTGTCAGCATCTTCGTCGCTGGCATGCGCCCATCAACGACTTACCACATGCGCGCAGTCCTCAGCCTCGTCGGCGGCACAAAAATCACCGACTCTGACCATCTGTTCACAACCGGAAGCCTTAGCGGCACTCTCCCGCAAATCTCTGTTTCCACGCCCTCGACGCAGCCTCCTCAGCCCGGCATTGAAATGCTGAATTTGACCGGGCCGCTCCAGGCCGTCGCAACCGACCTCACCGGCAACATCATCTGGACGTATACCTATCCCGAGAGCGTCACCTCGGATCAAATCCAACCCGTCAAGCTTCTCCCGAACGGCCATTTTTTGGTTCAAATTGGCCCCACTTCCTCGTTTCCGGTCACCAGTCCTCCCGCGCCGGGAACGATCACTGTTCTCCGCGAGGTGGACCTTGCCGGGAATACCATACAAGAGCTTTCGCTGGCGGCACTCAATAGCCGTTTGGCCGCGGCCGGTTTCAATTTGACTGCGGACGCCATGCACCACGACGTGGCCATTCTTCCGAATGGTCATCTGCTTTTAATCGTCAACTCCACCCGGCAGTTCTCTAATCTCGCAGGTTTCCCCGGCACAACCACGGTCCTCGGCGACCAGATCGTGGACCTTGATCCCGATTGGAATCCGGATTGGGTGTGGGATTCATTCGATCATCTCGACATCAATCGCCATCCCATGAACTTTCCCGATTGGAC
>Ga0134126_10004306_pt1 | contig 17823 bp, 19 predicted proteins | sample KB31752_FD_96881 | JGI IMG/M metagenome (GOLD analysis project Ga0134126, IMG submission 96881) | Terrestrial soil microbial communities with excess Nitrogen fertilizer from Kellogg Biological Station, Michigan, USA - KB3-175-2 | ecosystem: Environmental > Terrestrial > Soil > Unclassified ...
ACTGCGATAGGAGATGTCGACACTCGTGGAGAGGGCCGGTCTCCCGACTCGGTCAGCCATACGACAGGGAGTAACACGAAGGGATGGTACGCACATGAGAACGCTCATCATTGTGGCCCGAGACTCGATGTTAAGTGACTTGGAGGAGCTCTTGTCCAAAAATGGTGTCAAGGCATACACCATTCTGAGCAACGTCATGGGTAAGGGAGTGACTGGGAGGGTCTTTGGGACCTTCCTCAACCCGGACATCAACACCATCATTTTTGCGGTGTTGGCGCCGGACCAGGCCGACCAGGCAATCAACGCGCTGAAGACGCTTCACACGGGACGAAAAAAAGAGGCGTCATATGATGACAAGCCGATTCCCCTGAAGGTGTTTTCGTTTCCTTGTGAAGAGCATGTGTAGCGTAAAGAAGTAGAACCTGTCCTGTGATTTCAGGGCAGCCTTGCCATATGTAATTCCTCTGGACTGCACTGTTTATAAAGGGCTCGCCCGGAAGAGACGACGAATCGAAGGGTTGAGTGATGAGCCGTCAGTTTGATGGAAGGTTTGGCTGCGGGGTTGCTCCAATGCCGTCATGCTTTAGGGCCTTTCTTTCCAAAGTATTCCTGTCGGCTGACTACGACATCGGCGACGAGCATGCAACCGGAATGCCGCTCGAACAGCGGACGGAGGCCGGCAAGAATGGGCTCGACTTTTTCTTCCGGCACGACCGTCATGATAATTTCAAGACTCTCCTGTTCACTGAACATGAAGTGTGCCTCGCGTACCCCATGGTGTCCTTTCCCTGAGATATTGCCGATAATCGTGTAGCCGGTTGCTTTCACTCGATCCAACAGATCGATGACAAACGCCCGGTGTTCCCCCGCGATGATCACACGAATCTCCTTCATTGGATGCAAGATCAAACTCATCAGTAGGTCTCCTTTCCCGGCCTGTTTTCGATACTCTCTCGAACGGACGCCGTTTCTAAGGTATCACGATCGGGTGCCACGTCCCATCGCAACGATAGCGATACCAAACTCGGTCCTCAGGGTCGAGCGCAACCAGATGGACCCAGTCGTTATGATAAAAGTGCTGTAACACGTCATGCCGCGCGATCAACTTCTCAATGCGCAACCGAGGCGCTTCAATAATCGTCAACAGCCTCATCGGCTCATGGTAGGCGGCCTCGCCGCTCATGACGGTTTGCCTGGCTAATCCAAGACGGAGATCGCTCCATGGACCGGACATGATGCCGAGCCGCCCGACGACATTGTGATAGATCTTACTCCCGCTGCCATACACCTCGTTGTCCACGACAGAGAAATAATGTTCCATATTGATCCACTGTGCCACGACCTGCGGGGCCGTGAGCAACACTTCGAGCAGTCGATTGCTCGGATCCTCTCGATAATCGTACGAGTGCAGGAAGACACGTCCGCCCAGGTCCAGTCCTTTCGTCAGTTCCCGACGTCCGATTAGGAACGACGTATTGTTTGAGAGACCCCATTCCGGTCTGACTTGGCTCCAGTCCACGCTACGTCTGCGGACATGCGCCTCCGCCACCGTTTCCTTGAGAAGCTGTCGGATATCGGGGAAGCGCGTACAGCGTTCTTGACTCGTGAGCGCGGAGGCTTCTTTGAGGTCTTCTAGGAGTCTGGCCAGGTCCGCCCGATGCGTAGACGGGACGTCTTCGAGGTCGAAAAGCTGGATGGCATCGGTCGTCGTATCCATCTGGCCGGCGAGAAAATGCGTGTCGGATGGGATATTGATCCTCAGTTTAGCGATTCGCCCGCGAACCTTTGGATTGTTCGCCATCATCGCGAGCGCACGCGCGTTGGGTTTGCCCTCATTGCCGCCGCAGGCTCCACAATCGAGCGCGGATTCATAGGGGTTGTTGTCCGACGTACTCCCGTGCGCGCAGAACAGGACGAGCCGCGCGAAGTTCTTGGTCAGTCCCATCATCCGGAGTGCGGTGTCGACGGTCAAGACCTGCTCTTCCAAGGTAAAACCGGTCCTGGTGAACCGTTCTTTGTGCCGTGACGCGGATCGCGCCGTCAGATCGTATTGCCATCGCAGAGTTTCGACAAATGCATTGATCGACTCCGGTGTGAATCCGGCCCGCTCGATTTCTTCAGCAGCGATCGGTGGCTCCTGATCTCCTTCCACTGTCAGAGCACGCTGGCGCAAGCCTTCGACGAGCGTGGGCGTGATACGGAAGCTACGAAGACCGAGCTGTTCGTGCAGGGCTTCCCTGATCACGGCATGTTGTTCAGCTTCGAGCATCTCAGCCGTTTCACCCGGTGCCAGCTTGTCTATCGTCAACGTGGTGGCCAGAAAGGGGACGAACAGGCGTCGCAACCAGGAGGTCCAGCGCTGATAGAGCGCCGGGACCAATGTCTTGCCGAAAATCGGCAGACTATAAAACCAACCAAGCGATTCCACCATGACATAGGGAGTCACCACATTTTCTTTCAGATCGTGCAAGAGTGTATGACCGGCATGCACCCATTTGGCCCGGGCCGTGTGCAGCGATACCTTATGATCGAGATAGCTGCGCGGAATCTCCCGCACCTCATTTTTCGCCCGCATGATCACCGGAAACTGTTCCGTATCATGCTCCTTTCCCCAGGCGCGATAGCGGATAAAGGCGGCAAAGAAACCGGCGAAACCATAGGTTTCGTGCGGGCCGACTGCTTCAAGGTGGCGGCGGAACGGTTCGGAGCGCACGTCGATGCAGTAGACCGACTGTGAGTACGGGCGCGACGTCTCAGAGGGCGCGCTGTCGATCCGCGCGCGTAGGTGTCCTAACAGGTGCTCCTGGTAGCCGGCCTCCAGGGCCTTGAGCCACACCGGTCCATGGTCCGATTCGGGAAAAGCCTCCATCCAATCGACGACTTGCTTGAGGTCTGCTGGGGCGCCTTCAACGACTGCAGTTGCATCGATGTTCAACGAATGGGCCAGAGCGAAAAGCCGCCGTGCGGCTCCACGCCGACCGGCCGCTTGCAGACGGGGAATGACTTCGGCACGGTACCGTGTGAGGATATTCTTCCAGCTTTGCCCTTTCTGATGCGAGAGCCGGTCGACTTCCTCGGCATAGAGGGCGGGTAACCGCCCGGCCACCCGCTGCCGTCGAAGATAATATTCTTCGGGATAGTCGCGCATGTAGGCCATCACGGCTTCGTATCGCCCTTCGATGTCGAGATGGTCCTTGCAAGTCTGTTGGACTAGTTCACGCGCGTACCAGAGACGAATCGCCAGAAACTTCACCAGGCCGACTGGGTAGGCTTGCTGCCAGGGATAGTCCCGTTCTTCTCCCCGCCACTTGATGAAACCGGCCCAGCCGGGTAGTGCAGTCAATTGTAACGATAAGTAGTCCTGTAACCGTTCCGAGGGAATCCCCAATGCATCCAGGCTTTCGAGGAGCGCGTCTTCTGGATGATCCGGAAGCCGCGCGATCTTCCTACAACTGTCTCTGATTCCACAGGGAGACCATTCGTGGGAGACCATGGCCTTCCAGGCTTCATACAGACCCTTTTCACGTCCCGGCATGGTCCATGTGGCATGACCTTCGTCCAGGAAGGCTCCGCACCACTTGATCATTTGTTCGTTGATCTGCTGGACGATCTGTGTGCCGAGCGTGTCGTCGCACCAGTGCGAAAGTGTGAGCCATCGGCAGAGGGCGACTTGATTCTCATCCACGACTTTTCGGATTCGATCGTCCAGCGAAAAAGGAAGAACGACGCGCCCCAGCTTACGGGCGAGTGCGTCGAGTACCAGCATGTCGGGGTCTTCCAGTTGATCGTCAAGCGGTTCCATGGCCGGAGCACAAAGCCCCTCGGTCAGACAGGCGCGCAAGACCGAGCCGTGCGTGACGATGTGCGATCCGACGGTCACATGCTTGTCGATGACAAACGGTTTCAGCGCGTTGTCAAGATCATGGGGCCGTATCCTGCCGGCCTTCAGATACTCCCGATATAAATGGCTGGGAAGATAGCCGTTGCCGCCTAGGAACTGCTTCCCTCGCTTGACCGCTTCTTCGAACGGCAGATATTCGATGCTGTGCAATGGATTGTGGTGAACGAAAGTCCGCATCGGCCAGTACTGCGCGATGACTTCTCCGGCAAGGCGGACGACAGCGCGCAATTCCATCCGCCTCGATTCAATGTGAGGACCGTACGCTAGCGGTTCCATATGAAAGATCGCTCCATGGCGGCGGCCTTATCAGAAGTCTGACCCGGCGCAAACAAACTGGTAGGGGCTAAGCCAAGCGCCAGCAACGCCAGCACCACGATCATCAGCGAAGCAAATTCGGGATGCCGGAGGTCGGCATAGCGTAAATCCGGCCGGCGAGCGCCAAAAAGCAACTGTTGTACCATCTGCATGATGTACCATGAAGCGGCAAGCCAAGCCGCAAGCGCAATGAACAGACCGATCGTTGAAGAGGGTGGTGTGGTCAGCAGCAATCCCATGAATCCTGCGAACACCCCGAACGGTGGAATTCCCATCGCTGCAAGGCCCAAGAGAGACAACAAGACCGCATATTTCGGCATCGTCGCGGCCAGGCCGCTGATGGACTGCGGATCCACATCGTCGCCGTATCTCGTGCGGATCACCTGCCAGGCCACCAACAGTCCACCGGTGGCGAGGCCGACTGCTCCGGCCAGCACGGTCGCGCGCGGTGTCGCTGTATGGGCTTCAGCCACAAACCACCAGAGGATCGAAAAGAACGAGACGCTGCCGTAGCCGACCAAGAGACGGACGCGCGACTGGGCCAACGCCTTAATCGCGCCGTACAGTGCGCTAGCCAGGGCCAAGAGACTGATGACCGCAACGAATTCATTCGGCATCATCGGCATGACCGTCGCCAGCCCGTGAAGGCCAAGCACGGGGAGCAGCAACACCATGAACGGCGGTAAACTACCCGGCAGTCTGGTCAACGCCGTGAGATACCCGTCATGGAAAGGCATGAGCGGCAACAGAACGGCATAGGTCGTCAAGGATGCCACCGCTGAGACGGGCGGCCCAGCCGCGAGAGAAAGGCCTGCGCCGACGACACCGACCGCGAAGGAGCCGATGCCCCACCAGGAGATGGGCCAGAGTGTGGTGTGGTGACGGTACAGAAGGACCATGATGATCAGCATGAGCGAGATCAGGCACAGCAGGCCGAACGGATTTCCGGCGGTGAGCGCGCCCATTCCCAAACCGAGAAAAACCAACGTCATGACCCATGAGGGTCGATGGTTCTCGTGAATCGGTTGGCCTAATGTGGACACCAAGGTTGCGAGCGGCAATAAATAGAGCGGTAAGAGTCCATCGGACGAACTCGGAATCCAGTCGGCGACTCCGGCGATCGACGCAAGAGTGATGACAGAACAGATGATCGCAACCATCTTCACCCGATAGGGATCAGCCCAACGGGCCAGGCAGACGAGCGCCCCTACGAACGGAATCCCGACGAACAGCCATGGTATGAATACGCCCATCATCGAGACCACCCGCGTTCCAGCTTGTCGATCCGATGAACCAATTTCGCGATCATCGAGCCGACCAGCTGATAGAACTCATCGGCATAGATCCGATTCAGGAACACCGTATAGAGACGAATTCTTAGACCGTGGATCCAGGCCGGCATCCAGACCGTCCGACCGTGAGCATGCATATAGAGGTACGTCCAGCCGAGGATCGTCATGAGCGCGGCCATCACGACGATGAGGTCGAAAAGCCAATCCGGAAGATCGGCGGCTTTGAAATAGGAGGCCACTTCTTCCGGATTGGGGTAGAGGAAAGCGGTGAACGACGCCACGGCAAACAGATAGACGAACACGGTGAAGAGGAGTGTCAATAACATGATGGCCGATACTTTCCACGAAGCCACGGCGCGAAGTCGTGTGAGCGTCAAGATCGCTTGTGAGGAGGTGATCCAAATGAAAAACAGGATAATGACGGTCCCCTGGGATTCCAACAATGGAATGCGTAGGACCCCATGCGTGACGAGCAGAATCAAGAAAGGAATGAAGAGCGTGGTGATAAACCCAGTCGACCAAGCCAAGCGCGAGAATCCCACGTGGTCATTTTCATGGTCCGTACGAGGGAAATGCGGTTCCTGTCTCGCCTTATGGATGACATTGCCGCAATTTAAGAAGACGGTAGCCTTAAAGAGGCCGTGGGCGATCAAGTGGAACACAGCCAGCGAGAAGGCTCCCAAGCCACATTCCATGATCATGTAGCCCATCTGGCCGATCGTCGAGAAGCCAAGCGTCTTCTTGATATCGTTTTGAACCAGCATCATCGTGGCACCGAGAGCTGCCGTCAGCGTCCCGATGAGAAAGGCGATGTGGAGGGTCGTCGAGCTCATCCCGAAGAGCGGAGCCAGGCGGTTGATGAGAAAACCTCCGGCGTTGATGATACCGGCGTGCAGCAATGCGTGGACCGGTGTGGGCGCGAAAAGCGACCCCGGTAACCACAGATGCAGAGGAAACTGAGCTGATTTGCCCATCGCGCCGATAAAAAAAAGAAAGGTCACCGCCGTTGTGGCGCTGACATCCACCCCGGGCAGAATCGAAAGGGTCATGGGTGTGGCAGCCGCTCTGACAAACAGCTCGCGGAATTCGAGAGTGCCGTAGAGTTGATAGGCGAGCACAATGCCGGCAAGAAATGCCGTATCGGCAACACGCAGCAGCGTGAACGTTTTGAACGCGCCCGCCAACGTCCCGGGGTGGATATGGTTGTGCGCGAGCAGGTAGAGCAGGTAGCTGAGGATTTGCCAAAAGAGAAACAGCATCATGAGATTCCCGCTCGAGACCATGCAGATCAAGACAAAGTCGGTGAGACAAATCAATGTCAGATACCGGCGTGCATGACGATCCTGGTAGATATATGTTGTTGAGTAGCAGTAAATGATGGTGCTGACTCCCGTGATCAGCGTCATCATGACGGCGCTCAACCGGTCGATATAGAAACCGATGGGAATAATGAAGGAAGCGGCGGAAGCAGGATCGTAGAACCGAACGGTGATGGGACCCTGCGATGTGACCAGGGTCAGCGCGCCGATGGCCCCTAGGAATGCCAGACCGATAGGATACGCCGCCGCTTTCGCGCGAGTAAAGCGCGGCGTCTCACCGCCGATCATCAGGATGCCTGCGGCGGCTAGGAGGAGACATGGAACGATGAGTGTCAGCGACAGGAGCACGTCATTTTCCAGAATGGTTGAAAGCGTTCGTCTTCTCGCAGTCAGGCGATAGGCACACCCCCCGCCACGGTGAGAGGCTAACCATTAATACGGTGTCCCTATGTTCGTCAAGAAGGGGTTGCCCGCCGATCCCTGCTCATAGGCCGTTGCGGATGAGGAGCCGATGTCCAGCCGACTTCGTGTCGCCCAAGCCAGTGTCGGTCAAAGCGAACGTTCCTGGGCGCGCTTATCCAAACGCTGAATGGCAGATGTCAGGGCATGCCCCACTCGATGTAAGATCGCATCGACATAGAGTCGATTGAGGAACAGCACATAGAGGCGGATCCGGACACTGTTGATCCACGACGGCATCCATACGGTTCGCCCATGGGCCCGCATGTACACATAGACCCAGCCCACAATCGTCACGAGGGTCGATACCCCGAGGAGGAGGTCAAAGAGCCAGTCCGGAAGATCGCCGGCCTTGAAGTACGAAGCGACCTCTTCCGGGTTCGGGTACAGAAATGCTGTGAACGATTCGACGGCAAACAGATAGACAAACACGATGAATAAGAGTGTCAGCAACATTGCCGCAGACACCTTCCAGGATGCGACGGCCCGCAATCGTGTCAGCGTCAGGATTGCTTGCGAAGACGTAATCCAGATGAAAAAGAGAAAGATTACGGTCCCCTGGGATTCCAACAGTGGAATCCGTAACACTCCGTGGGTTGCCAGCAGGATGAGTAAGGGGATCAGGAGGGTCGTCAGTACTCCCGTCGTCCAGGTCAGAGGCGAATAGCTTTCTTCCTCCGCCTCGTGCCCTGGATAGGGGAGGACGGGCTCCTGTCTCGCTTTGTGAATGACATTCCCGCTGTACAAAAACACCGTCGCTTTAAACAGCCCGTGGGCGATCAAGTGAAAGACCGCGAGCGAGAAGGCACCCAGACCGCATTCCATGACCATGTAGCCCATTTGGCCGATCGTCGAAAAGCCGAGCATGTTCTTGATGTCGTTTTGCACCAGCATCATGGTTGCGCCGAGGATGGCCGTCAGCGTTCCGATCACGAGGGCGATGTGCAAAGTGGTCGAGCTCATCCCGAAGAGCGGTGCCAGGCGGTTAATGAGAAAGCCGGCGGCATTGATAATGCCTGCGTGCAGTAAGGCAGTCACGGGCGTCGGGGCATAGAGATACCGGGGAAGCCAGCCGTAAAATGGAAACTGGGCGGACTTACTCATTCCACTGACAAGGAGCAGCAAGGTAACCGCCGTCGCGCCGTTGAATTCGACACCAGGGAACAGGGACACAGTGGCCGTCGATTGCACAGCGACGGCAAACAGTTCAGGAAATTCCACTGTGCCGTACAGCGAGTAAGCCAGCACGGTCCCACCTAAGAAGGCGACATCACCGACCCGCAAGAGGGTGAAGGTTCGAAACGCGCTTTTCAGCGTCTCTTGATGGCTATGGTTGTGAACGAGGAGATAGAGGAGGTAACTCAGCAATTGCCACAGCACGAACAGCATCAGCAAGTTTGCACTGGACACCATGCAGAGAAGGACAAACAGGGTCACCCCGATCAAGGCGAGATACCGGCGTTCGTGCAAATCTTGGTACATATACTCGACGGAGTAGGTGTAAATGATCGTACCGATGCCGGAGATCAGTACCATCATGACGGCGCTTAGCCGATCGATGTACAGGCCGATCGGAACGGCCAACACAGTGGACGCGACCGGATCATACAATCGAAGCGTCATCGGGCCTTCCGTAGCCACGACATAGAGTGTGGTGATGGCGCCGCAGAAGGCCACGCCGATCGGCCAGGCGGCGATCTTCGCGCGAGCGTGGCGCGAAGTCTCGCTACCGACGCCCACGATAAGAGCGGCGATCAATGGAAGCAGCGGTACGAGCAACACCGCGGACATCATCACCTCAAAAGTCCTGAAAACACGAAAGCCAACCGCCCGCTCGATGTTGGATCGAGACATGTTCGGTTGGCTTGTACTGCGACCGGCCTCTCGCATGAACTGCCGGTCGCCCTACGACCCATCGCACGGGAATCCGAGATCCCACCGATCCGTGACCGTGCTACACTACCAGGACCGGCAGCATCACCGTTTGTTCAAAACGGTCCATCCATAATATGGATGAACGAGCAGCGTCAAGAACGAATCGAAAGACCAGGTCTCTCAACCGGAGATTCTTAGCCCGAAAGCCCCATGATCGGTGATTGATTAAGACAAAAGACCCAGTACAATACCCATCCTTCTTGTCATGCAATCCTAGAGGATGATATGTGAAGCTCAGTTATGGAAAATTCGATACGCAACGCGATCATTAAGTTCGAACAGGAGTTTATGGGGCGAGGTCCGGACGAGGTTCGCGCCCTTGTCGCACGGGACCTTGTTGTCGTCAGGCTGAAAGGCGTTCTGACGCCGGCTGAACGGCAGCTGGCGAAGACTGCAGAAGGTGTGGAGATGGTCAAACGGCTTCGGCAAAATTTGATCGCGCAGGGACGCGATAAGCTCTGTGAACAAGTCGGCGAGATCACCGGCGCCAAAATCTTGGGTCTCTTCACGGATATTGACGTGCAGCTCGGAGAGCGGGTCTTTGTCTTTACGATGGATCGGGATATCCAAACGGCAGCCGGTAAGATATAGCCTTTCATGACTCGGCGCACACTGGAAACACTCTCCTTCGACAATACCTATGCTCGTCTTCCTCAAGCCTTTTATGCGCGATTAAATCCGACTCCGTTCGGTGCCCCTCCCTATCTGGTTCACGCCAATCAAGCTGCAGCGGAGCTGATTGATCTTGATCCGGCGCAACTTATGCGGCCAGAGTTCACGGCCCTTTTCGGCGGGAGTGCATTGGCGCCGGGGATGGAGCCCCTTGCCATGCTGTATTCCGGCCATCAGTTCGGCGTCTACGTTCCACAACTCGGCGATGGGCGCGCCATTCTCCTTGGTGAGGTGAAGAACGACCAAGGGGAACAATGGGATCTGCATCTCAAAGGCGCAGGGATGACGCCGTTTTCACGCGATGGAGACGGTCGCGCGGTGCTGCGCTCGACGATCCGTGAGTATCTCTGCTGCGCCGCGATGCAAGGCTTGAGGATCCCGACCGCACAGGCTCTCTGTCTGGTCGGCAGCGACGACAAGGTCTATCGGGAGCAGATCGAGACCGGCGCGATGCTGGTCCGCATGGCGCCCTCCCATGTCCGCTTCGGCACATTTGAAGTCTTCTATTACCGGAAACAGCATGAGCACCTGAAAACCCTCGCGGACTACGTGATCGATCAGCACTTCCCGCATCTTCGTGATGTCGGAGAAAAGTACGCCCGATTTTTTACCGAAGTCGTCGAGCGTACCGCGAAGTTGATCACCCAATGGCAGGCAGTCGGCTGGGCGCACGGAGTGATGAACACGGATAACATGTCGATTCTGGGCCTGACGCTGGACTACGGCCCATACGGATTCATGGACGACTACGATGCGGGACTCATCTGCAATCACTCGGATCACAACGGCCGCTATGCCTTCAACCAGCAGCCCTACATCGGGCTTTGGAATCTGAGCTGCTTGGCGCAAGCCTTGTTGCCGTTGGCGGAAAAGGAAGCGTTGAAGGCAGGCCTTGAGACCTATCAACCGCTATTTGAGCGGGAGTATGTGAAGCTCATGCGGACAAAATTCGGATTGGTAGGCGAGCGACCGGAAGACGACGAACTCATTCGCGATTTTCTGGGCCTCCTCCAAGGCAGCCATGCGGATTATACGATTGTGTTGAGGGAGTTGAGTAGGTTCTCCACGGCTGAAGACGCAACCAACGAAACGTTGCGTGAACACTTCCTCGACCGTGACCGTTTCGACGAATGGGCAAGGCGCTATCGGGATCGACTGCGGAATGAACGCAGCCGCGACGATGAGCGGCGTGATCGCATGAATCGCGTGAATCCCAGGTATGTGCTGAGGAATTATCTTGCTCAGACGGCGATCGAGAAGGCCCAGAACAAGGACTTTTCCGAAATCGACCGACTCTTCACTTTGCTGCAAGACCCCTTCAACGATCAACAGGGCATGGATGCCTATGCCCTGCCGCCACCGAACTGGGGCAAGCATCTGGCCGTGAGTTGTTCATCGTAAGTTAACCTCAACCTTCTTCACACTCTGGACCTTCCATTGTAGAGTGTCGCGCGCGGGTCTTTTTGACAGCATCTCTTCGTAGCTAGGGAGTGACATGCGGGAAGTTATAGTGGGCGGACTAAAGGGTCGTCTCACCGGCGGCTCAGACGGTCATGGGGGCGGGGACGGCCCAGTCGTCATGCTGCTCCATGGCTTCGGCGCGCCGGGTGACGATCTGGTCCCACTCGCAGATGTGATCCAAGTTCCCACCGGGACGCGCTGGCTCTTTCCGGAAGCTCCGCTCTCGCTCAATATGGGCTTCGGAGATTCTCGAGCATGGTGGATCGTCGACTTCGCGAGGATCCAAGAAGATCGTGCTGCCGGCCGCATTCGTGACCTGTCTGTGGAGGTTCCCCAGGGTCTGGCCCTGGCGCGAGAACGCTTTCTGGCATTTCTCAAGGAATTACCGCGACAGCTCTCGATTGACTACAAGAAGACGGTCATCGGTGGATTTTCACAAGGAGCAATGCTCACCTGTGACGCGGTCCTGCATACTGACTATCCATTTGCCGGTCTCGTGCAGCTCTCCGGGAATCTTCTGGCTCAGGCGGTGTGGGGTCCTCTCATGTCGAAACGCAAGGGACTGCCGGTCTTTCAAAGCCATGGCACGTTGGACGACATCCTCCCACACGTCGGTGCAGAGCGTCTCCGTGACGCACTGATTCAATCAGGTCTTGCGGTGGAGTGGCACAGCTTTCGAGGCGGACACGAGATTCCGGAGCTAGTGTTACGGCGACTGAACACATTCATCACGAAAGCACTCAAAGAATAAGCATGCAGTCCTTCGAGTTGACCGGTACGGATGGCAAACGCATCAAAGGTGATCGCGCTGATGGGACAGATCGGCAGATCCTCTTCATCACCGGCTTCCTCTCCAAGCGATGGGGCAATAAGAGCAAGGCGCTCGCGCAATGGTGTCAGGAGAAGGGTTGGGGGTTCTGTTGTTACGACGTGCGCGGGTTCGGTGATTCTGACGGACAGTTCACGGACTACACACTCTCAGATTGGATCACCGATGCGCGGACAGTCCTGGAATTTGTGAAATCCGGGCCGCCCATTACAGTTGTTGGCAATTCACTCGGCAGTTGGATCGCCTGGCTGGTCGCGCAGGAGTATGCTAACGTGGAAAAACTCATCTTGATTGCACCGGCGTTTAATATGATGGGAGAACGAGCAAAAACTATTCACAAGGAACGGCTCCACGATTGGCATACCGCTGGATGGATGCCATGGGACGACGACCCGCTACACAAAGACTGGCCCCTTTCCTGGAAGTGGGTGGAAGAAAGTGAACAGTACTGGGCCAAGACGTTTGACATCATCCGTCACGTGAAGACGACCATTCTTCACGGGGAGCAAGATGCTGTGATTTTACCAAAAGGTAGTAAGTCCTTTGCCGATGAACTGCTTCGCCGCGATCCGAGCTTTCCACTTGAATTTCAACTGATTCCCGGCGATCATCGGTTGAGTAGCCCCGAACACCTTGAGCTATTTCACCGACTGGTGATGAGGGAGCCCTGATGCTGGTGTTGATTCACAAGGAATGCGGCGGCCCGGCGCTTGAAGAATCCCCGGTCGGCGAAGTCTGCGCGATTCCTGTCGATCGCTTTCCCTTTCCCTGTTTCACCTGTCTGGAAGAAATTCTCGACGAATCCGAAGTGAGGCTGTCAGAAGAGCTGGGGATCTGACAGATTCCAGACTCTCGAATAGATCACCGAACTGGTAAACCTGGCTGCTGGTTTAGCCGACTGAGGTCCGTACATGCTCAGGCCGTACGCCAAGCCCGATCATCCTGCCGGGGATACGGCGAAGAATGGGGAATCGTGCTAGGAGCTGGACAGCCCAACGAGGCGACAGCGGAACCTTGCCATCCAACACACGCCTAATCACGCGATTCTGGACGACGAGTTGGGCCCGTTGAGTCAGCTGAGTAGGCCACATACGGCGGGCTTGCACCTTGGCCAAGTCCGCTTCGGTCAGTCGCCCGTTGTGCAACGGATGCCATAACAGATTTGCCGTTGCCACTGCATCCTGGATCGCTAGGTTAATCCCGACTCCCCCGACCGGCGACATGGCGTGCGCCGCGTCTCCAATACAGAGCAGTCCAGGCTTATACCACTGCCGTAAACGATCGACTTGTACGGTCAATAGTTTGATCGGTTCCCAGTCCTGCAGTTCGTGGACGCGGTCCGCGGCAAACGGGGCTAGCTTCGCGACGCTGTCGCGGAATAGCGGGAGGCCTTGTGCTCGAATCTCGTCGAGTGATCCCTTGGCAATGACAAAGCCGCACTGCCAGTAATCGCCTCGGTTCAACATGATGAAGATTCGCCCGGCATCGAAACGGCCCATCGGATCGACTGCGTCCTCAGCCTTCCGTGATAACCGGAACCAGAGCACATCCATCGGAGCGCCGAATTCTTCCACAGAAAGACCCGCTCTCTTGCGGACAATCGAGTCTCGCCCATCGGCCCCTACAACAAGTGAGGCGCGAACGTCCAGCGGCCCTGTCGCGGTTTGAGCGCGAAGTCCTACGACTGACCCGCCGCGCTCGATCAAGTCCGTCGCTTCCGCGCTCGTTCGGACGTGAAATCCGGGATATCGGCTTCCCACCTCCACGAGAAAGTTGAGAAAGTCCCACTGCGGTATGAAGGCGACGTAGCGGCAGTGGGTCGGCAGATGAGAAAAATCCGCCACTGTGAACTCCAGATCTCCGAACCGCGCGTTGATTCGCATCACCTTTTGGTGGGGCAATCGCAGGAATCGTTCGAGCAGGCTCAGCTCGTGTATGACCTCCAATGTCGAGGGGTGCAAGGTGTCGCCGCGAAAATCGCTGAGAAAATCCGCGTGCTTTTCGAGGACGAGCACCGAGACGCCGGCCCGGGCCAGCAGGAGTCCCAGCATCATCCCGGCAGGCCCTCCCCCGGCAATGCAGCACTGGACCGACAAGGTTTCCGGTATCACATCTCCGACCATAAAGTGAAAAATGCGGATAGCGGAATTATAAGCTGAAAATTCCTTCTCCTGCTTTACCTGCTTGGAGGAAACCCCCGATGAATCCGAAGTGCGGTTGCCAGAAGAGCTGGGGACCTCAGAGGTTCCAGACTAGGATGCAGACTTCTTCTCTAGGAAATCCAGAAGTTGTGCGATCTTATGCTTCAACGTCGGCAAGTCTCGCTCTACCACATCCCAGACCAGTTGCAGATTGATGCCGAAATAATCATGGATGAGTTTGTCCCGCATCCCGGCGATGGGCTTCCACGAAATATCCGGATGAGCGTCTTTGATCGGCTGCGGCAGGTGTTTTGTCGCTTCGCCGATGATTTCTAGATTGCGCACCACCGCATCTTGAGTCTTGCGGTCGGCAAAGAAGATATCCCGGCCGGCTTCGGTATAGTTGAGAATGTGCTGGATGGCGTCCCGAATGTGGAAGAGGTAGATGCGATCATCCTTCATAGAGGGACGGCTTCGGCCTGGATGCGCTCTTTGAGATAGGGGCTGAGGCCATCATCGGTGAGGACATCGACTTTTCGCTGCAGGACGGATTCCAGTTCCTGAGTCAGTTCAATCAAATCCAATAAGCTCCGCCCTTTGTCCATCTGCACCAGGAGGTCAATGTCACTGGTCGGTCCTGCTTCACCGCGGGCAAGCGATCCAAACACACGGATATGGTGCGCTCCATGCTGTGAAGCAAGTCGAAGAATCTCGTTGCGCTTGATCTTCAGAACGTCGATCGTAGTCATGGTTTGCAATCCGATACTTACGTCCCAGGATACTGATTTCTTCTGATCCTGACAAGCATTCCAGCCCTCAAGGTTTAAAGCCGGCCTGCACGCGATCCAAAGCAGCTAAGAGCGCGGCGCGATCCTTGAACTTGACGACCGCGAACAGTTCCATGAGCCATGTGCGGTATCGAGCAAAGACTTGCTCGGTCTGGATAAAGTATGTCGTTCCGTCAAAACTCCAATCAGCATGAAAACTCTCGGGTTGCCCTGAGACGAATGTACGCAGCTCTTGGAGCTTCTGAGAAACGGTATTGGCCTTCTTCAATGCCAGAGCGGTGACAATATCCACGACACGAAGTCCAACAGACGAGTTGGCGTCGAGGTCAAGTTTCTTCAGCAACTCTCCAAGCCGCCGCTCAGCTTCTCCATAACGTCCCATAGTCAGGTGCGCCTCAGCAAAATTGGCCTGAGCGGACACATCCTCTGGGTGCCGGTCCAACCATTGTTTCGTGACCTCGAAGGCCGATTGGTAGGCAAACAGCTTATCATGATAAACGGCGTGGACGCCTGATAGGCCTTGTTGTAGTCCGGATACAGCGCCAGCACATTGCGATAAGACTCCGCGGCGGTTGGCCAGTCTTCAAGCAAGAGCGCGGCTTTTGCCAAGTTGTTATGAGTCTGTGCCCAGTCTTCCGGTAAGTGTTCCCTGGTGCGAATCTCGAGGGTGGCCCGATAGGCCGCGACGGCTTGCGCGAGGAGCCGGGTGCCGGCCTCACCGCCGGTGCGCGTCCCTTGGTTCTGCAGCACGGCGCCGAGACTGTTCTGAATTGCAGCCCAGGCCTCCGGAAACTCAGTCTTTGTGTACACGGTCTGAGCTTCGCTGTATCTATCCACCGCTTCTGACAGGTGCTCCTTAATGGCGGCATCTTTCGTTCGGATGCCCATTTCCCAATTCGCCAAGCCAATAAGCTATTGCATGCCAGCCCAGAGAGTCGGAAGGTCTTTCTTCTCAACATAGCTGAGGCCTTCCTTATATGATGCAAGCGCCTTGTCGAATTGGTAGTTGGCGTAATAGGTATCTCCAGCGGTTTTGAACTCACTCATCACTTCTTCGGTCAGCTTGATAAGCTGGCGCCTCGCCGCTTCTAGCTGAGCCGGTGTGGGTTTGCCCGGAGGAGCTTCAGCCAAGAGCAGGCCACGACTACCTTGTGCTTCGGGATCGGAACGGAGTCCTTTGCTTGAGTCTGTCACGAGAATGATTTCACCAGACCCATATGCGAACGAGGGTTCAACCGTCCGGTCGCTCTTTAACGGCGCTTTAGATAGGGCCTCAACCTCCTGACGCTTCTTCTTGAGCAAGTCCACTTTGCTGGTCGCATTCTGCTCGCACAGTGTGGCAGCCTGTTTCAAATTCCTTCGATAGATTGCGGCAAGACACTGCTTGCTCAAGTCGTTCGATTGCTCGTAACGTTTTACGATCTCCGCAATCTTGACGCTGACCTCTTCCTCGGGGAGTCCATGTTCGGTCGCATACTCTTTCACCAACTACGCCGGATCTGCATCGCCCTCTTTCCCATCTGGTTTGACTAGGCTCTTCAGTTTCTCCGGTAAGCTCTCAAGGAGCTTGTCGAGTTGTGCAGGTGACAGAAATTCCGATGAAGTTTCCGGCGAGAGGAGAATGTCACTTGTGAGATCTTTGTTGAGCTCTACTTTTCCACCAACCGGCGTGGCAATCGCCCAGCCCTTGCGCTTGACATAGAGCACGATGGTTTGTCCGACACGATAGGCATCGGGCACCAGCACACGATAGCCCCCATCGGCTTTCGTCAAATAGGGATTGCCGACGTTCACGATCCAAACCTGCGCACCGGCTGCCGGCTTGTTTGTGCCGCCGTGATTTTCGAGCACTTGGCCCTGTAGCCAGTTCTCAGCACGGGCGAGTTCCTCCAGACTCAGGAGCATTAATGTCAGCATGGCGATGCGGGTGCTTATGCGCATTACTCGCTCTTCTCCATGGGAAACCGGAGGTCGGTGTTCCCCAAGGTGGCGTAGTTCGAATAACTCTTGTACCCATTCCTCTGGGCAGTGAACTTGATCGATGCTTGCCTCTGGCTGGTGACCCGAAACCGAAACGATCCATCCATTTCTGTCGTTCTCTTCATGTCGAAATCTGGGAGGGATACGACCACACCTGGTAGGGGCTCGCCAGTCGCCTCGTCCAGAACAGTTCCTGCCAGCGGCTGTTCCAAGGGAACGGATGGCATATGTGGCCCGCTCCACTTCGCTGGAAGATCCAAGAGAAGCGTCACGGCGGTCAGAATGGCAACAGCCAGGCCCGCCCAGGCCTGCCACTTTTCGACGAGCGGTTTGGCCTTCTCTGGTGCGCTCGGTGCTGCGGGCTCATGGTGAATGTGAATATCGCCGCAGGCCTGGTAGACATTTCCTTGAACCGTCCATTGTTGCTGGGCAAAGACGGTCTTCGCCTGTGAAAGCACGGCTGTCTCTTCTGTTGCAGTGATGTCGTTTAGCTTGCGAATGACCGGTTCCCGTCTTTGCACATCGGCGAGCGGGGCAGACAGGAGGGACTGGATTAGTCCAGCCACATCGCCCGCATGATAGCCATGAAACGTCTTGAGGGACGGGACTAGGCTCAGGACCTATTAAATTCAGGGTTCACCAACCAGGCCAACTATGATTCACTTGTGATGGGAGGTGCCGCCATGAGTGAATGGTTCCTGTTGTCGAAGAAGCAGTTTACCCGCATCACC
>Ga0134126_10004307_pt1 | contig 17822 bp, 14 predicted proteins | sample KB31752_FD_96881 | JGI IMG/M metagenome (GOLD analysis project Ga0134126, IMG submission 96881) | Terrestrial soil microbial communities with excess Nitrogen fertilizer from Kellogg Biological Station, Michigan, USA - KB3-175-2 | ecosystem: Environmental > Terrestrial > Soil > Unclassified ...
AGGATGCATTCGCGGTCACTAAGCATGCAGAGGCACCGTCCATGGCATTGCAACGGATCAGCGATCTTGATTTCAAACAGCTTATCAGCGACCACAACGCTCCTTATTTTCCATCGCCGCCACACTGGGAAGATGAGGTCCTTTACTTCATGCTGGTGGACAGATTTTCTGACGGCCAGGAAAATGACTTCGTCGATGTAAATGGAACGCCGGTGACTCTCGGCAGTACGCCCATGTTCACCGCCGCCGATGTGGGCAATGCCATCGGGAATCCAGCCGATGGTGCAACGTGGCGCGATGCAGGAGGGAATTTTGTCGGCGGCAACTTGCGCGGGCTCGCATCAAAGATGGGCTACTTGCGTCGGCTGGGCGTTACCGCTATTTGGCTCAGTCCGGTGTTCAAGCAGGTGAACGCCGATAACACCTATCACGGTTACGGCATACAGAATTTCTTTGACGTTGATACGCACTTTGGCACGCGCGACGATCTGCGCGACATGGTGAATACGGCGCATGAAAACGGCATTCGCGTGGTGCTGGACATTATCCTGAACCATACCGGCCAGGTTTTTGTTTACGATCCTGACCGTTACGACAGTATCGATGATCAGGGCAACCACTTCAAAGATCCGCGCTGGGACGGCAATCCGTATCGCGTAAAAGGATTCAGGGATGCAGCCGGCGCGACATCGCTGCCATTCGCGGCAGTTGATACAGCCGCCAATCCAGCGGCGTTTCCTGACGCTGCCGTTTGGCCCGCAGAGTTCCAGGACCCGGCTAACTTCACCCAGCACGGACACATCAACAACTTCGATTATTTCCCCGAATTTTTAGACGGCGATTTCTTCACCCTAAAAGACCTGCATCACGGCACGCGCGTTATGGTGAACAATCAGGACCAGATTGATCAGTACATTGTTTCCCCCACGCTGGTGAACCTGTGCCAGGTCTATAAATTCTGGATCGCCTTTGCCGATCTTGACGGCTTCCGCATTGATACGGTCAAGCATATGGACCCCGGCGCTACGCGCTTTTTTGCGGGGGTGATTCATGAATTCGCCGAATCGCTGGGCAAGGAAAATTTTTATCTGATTGCAGAAATCACCGGTGGGCGCGACCGCGCCTACGATACGCAGCAAGTAACCGGCGTGGACGCGGTGCTGGGCATCGACGATGTGCAGGACAAGCTGGAGTATCTGACCAAAGGCTATCGCAATCCCACGGATTATTTTGACCTGTTCCGCAACTCGCTCCAGGTGCGCGCGGACTCTCATGTGTGGTTTCGCGACAAAGTCGTGACCATGACTGACGATCACGACCAGATCCGCAAAGGCAATAATAAAGGCCGCTTCTGCGCGGCGGACCGCGGCAGCGATTTGCTGGTCGCCATGCTGGGGCTGAATGCCGCCACCATGGGCGTTCCCTGTGTTTATTACGGTACAGAACAGGCGTTTGATGGCCAAGGCAGCGGCGATGGCTGCGACCGGTACATCCGTGAATCAATGTTCGGGGGAAAGTTTGGCGCGTTTCGCACACGCGACCGCCACTTCTTTAACGAGCAGCATCCAGGCTATGTGGAGTTGAGGAAAATCCTGGCGCTGCGCGAAAAAGAGCCGGCATTGCGGCGCGGCCGCCAGTTTCTGCGCGAAATCTCTGGCGACGGAGTGAACTTTGGTTTGCCGACGATGCTTGGCGGCCAGCTTCGCTCGGTGGTGCCGTGGTCGCGCATCTTTGTGGATGACGAACTTGTTTGCGCTATCAATACCGATCCCGACAACGCCCGCTCAGCATGGGTGACAATCGACAATTCTCTACACAGCGCGGGAGAGAAGCTGACGTGCCTGTATTCGTCCAATGCTGCCCAGTTAGACCAGACGATAACAGTAGAGGCGCGCAACGGCAAAGCGGTAAACATCAGCGTGCCCAAGGGCGGATTCGTGGTGTTTAAGTAAGGCTACGAGTTATTTCGTGCAACCTTTTTGCATCCGTTAACGTATGTCCTTCTAGAATCGTCTATATACGTGTGCCTGCTCAATGGCTGCCGGCAGAAGGAGCAATTACGATGGGAAACTTCAGCTCTCAACTGAGGCAGGTGCTGCGGCGTCTGGCCCGCACGCCCATGTTTACGGCCGTAACGCTGATCACTCTGGCGGCGGGTGTGGGCGCAAACACCGTTGTGTTTAGCGTGCTTGAAGGCATTCTGCTGAAGCCGCTGGCTTATCCGCATTCTGAGCAGTTGGTGGGCATATCGCATGCGGCGCCGGGGATCGGCATTACGTCACTGCCGGGCGCACCTTCCAATTATTTCATTTATCGTGACCAGAACCAGACTTTCCAGGAAGTCGCAATGTCCGCGCCGGATTCCGCCAGCGTAACCGGTCTGGCTGAACCGGAGCAGGTACGCGTGGAGCGCGTAACCGATGGATGGATCTCCACGTTGGGCATACAGCCGGCGCTGGGCCGCTGGTTCAACCGGCAGGACGATTTGCCGGGCAGTCCGGAAACCGTGGTGCTGATGTATTCCTACTGGCAGCGCAAGTTCGGCGGCAACGAAAACGTACTGGGACAAACGCTCAAGATAGATGGCAAGGCGCATCAGATCATTGGCGTAATGCCCAAGGATTTCAGCCTGATCAATCAGGACCAGCCGGCGTTGTTGATTCCTTTCCAGTTTGACCGCAATAAAATTTTTCTTGGGAATTTCAGTTATCCCATGATTGCCCGGCTCAAGCCCGGAGTAACCATTGAACAGGCCAGCTCAGATGTGGCGCGCATGCTCCCTATCGTGGGACGGAGTTTCGCGGCGCCGCCGGGTTTTAGCTTGAAGATGTTTGAGGATGCGCACTTCCAGCCGAACATTTCGCCGCTGAAAGACCGCGTGGTGGGCGACGTTGGCAAACTGCTCTGGGTGCTGATGGCGTCCATTGGCATGGTGCTGTTGATTGCGTGCGCCAACGTGGCCAATCTGGTTTTGGTGCGTGTGGAAGGGCGGCGGCAGGAACTGGCCATCCGCGCGGCGCTGGGCGCGGGATGGGGCCGCATTGCTTCTGAGTTGCTGCTTGAAAGCGTTGTCCTGGGGTTGCTGGGAAGCCTGCTGGGATTGGGCATGGCTTATGGCATATTGCGCCTGCTGGTGGCGATGGCGCCGCGAGGTTTGCCGCGCGTGAATGAAATTGGCATTGATGGAACTGTGCTGCTGTTCACCCTGGGGCTGGCCGTTCTGGCGAGCCTGCTGTTTGGCAGCATCCCAATTTTCAAATATGCGGGAGCGCGCCTTGCCACTGGATTGCGCGAAGGCGCTCGCGGGGCCAGCCAGAGCCGCGATCAGCATCGCGCACGCAGCGTGCTGGTGGTGGTGCAAGTCGGGTTGGCGCTGGTGCTGCTGATTTGTTCCGGACTAATGGCGCGCACGTTTGTCGCGCTCACAAGAGTGCAGCCTGGCTTTACCGCACCCGCGGAAATACATACGTTTGAACTATCGATCCCGAAAAGCGAGATTGCCGACGAAGAGAGCGTAACCCGCAGGTTTGAAGAAATCCTGCATAAGGTAGAAGCGGTTCCGGGCGTGAAGTCCGTGGCGCTTTCAAGCAGTATTCCGCTGAGCGGAAGCAGTAATTACGATCCCATCTTTGCCCAGGACAAAACATATAAGCCGGGGGAAATAGGCGCGCTGCGCCGGTTCAAATACGTTTCACCCGGATTCCTGCAGACGATGGGCACGCCGCTGATCGCAGGCCGAGACATGAACTGGACGGAGATCTACAACAAAACGCCTGTCGCAATGGTCTCAGAAAATCTGGCGCGCGAACTCTGGCAGACCCCAACGGCGGCCCTGGGCAAGCGCATCCGCGTTGGGGACATTGACGATTGGAGAGAAGTGGTTGGCGTGGTGAGTGATGTTTACGACGACGGACTCAATCACGAACCTTCCAAATGCGTCTATTGGCCGATTTTGCTGAAAAACTTTGAAGGCGATGGAGTAAGCTCACGCCGCGATATTGCTTTCGTACTGCGCACGCCGCGCGCCGGCACTGAGAGCCTGATGAAAGAAGTGCGCCAGGCCGTGTGGTCGGTCGATCCCAATTTGCCGCTGGCGGAAGTACACACCGTGGACCATTACTATCGCACTTCCATGGCGCGGACTTCATTCACGCTGCTGATGCTGGGCGTGGCCGGAGCCATGGCGCTGCTGCTTGGGACCGTGGGCATTTACGGCGTGATTGCGTATTCGGTTTCGCAACGCACGCGTGAAATCGGCATCAGGATGGCGCTGGGCGCGCAACGGCAGGAACTGACCGGGATGTTCGTCCGCCATGGTCTGGTCCTGAGCGGGATTGGCGTTGCGTTTGGACTGGTTGCCGCGTTGATCTGCATGCGCTTTCTTTCCACTTTGCTCTTTGGAGTGAAGCCCGTCGATTTGCTGACCTACAGCGCGGTCTCCATTGCGCTGGTGGCCACGGCGCTGCTGGCAAGCTACTTGCCATCACGCCGCGCAGCGACGGTCGATCCCGTGGAAGCTCTGCGCGGAGAATGACGCAGTTCCTTCTCAGCTTCCCCCATTTGATGAAACCCACGTAAGCACTGCCGGGCTGCGCTATCATAGCCACATCCGCCCCGCAGACGCCCAACGGCGGCATTGCGCATTGGGGAGTTTCGGCTGCTAGCGACGATTCGGAAGGAGCGATGGATGAAAGGCTTTGTGCTGGGCTTATTTCGGACCGCAATTTTTCTCGGCTTCATCTTCCTGATCACCGGATGTTCCAACGGCAAACTTGTAGCGGGCGGGCCCACGCCGACTCCAAGCCCCGGCAACGCTTTTGTTTATACGGCAAATGCGGGCGGAAACAGCATTTCCGCGTTTGCCAATGACGGAACCGGAGCGCTTACGCCGGTCCCCGGATCGCCTTTTTCCGTGCCCGGCCAGCCTTTTGGAACCGCGGCGGCCGCACCGAATAACAAGTTCCTTTACGTTACGCAATTCCAGAATAACCAGGTCAGCGGCTTCATCATCAGTCCCACCACCGGAGTACTTACGCCGCTGACTTGCCCTAGCGTCGCCACTACTGACGTACAGCCATTGAAAATTGTTGTTAATCCCACGAGCACGCTTCTTTATACCGCGAACCAGATAGGCAGCGTTAGCGGCTTCGCCATCAATGCGACCACAGGATGCCTAACGGCGATCTCAACTACGCCGACTGATACCGTGGCGCGCGGAATCACCATTGACCAAAGCGGCCAGTTCCTTTATGTGGTAACGGGCGGCGGAGGCATCGATGCTTTTTCCATCGGAGCCAATGGCGCGCTTACGCGGCTGGCGATTGGCGGATTCGATTCCGGAACCACCACAATGCTGGCCGTAAAGGCCGTGCCAACTTTCGAACTGCTGATGGCCACTGACGGCGGCAGCACCAATGATCTGCGCACTTTCAACATCAACACCAGCACCGGCACGCTTACTCCCATTGTTGCTACCACGCCAGGCTCGTCGCCGGCCAATCCCAGCGCTATCGCCTTTAACACGCCGCTCAATGCCACCACGCCGCTGTTTTACATCGCCAACACCGCTGCAAACAATTTTACGGTTAATAGCGTGGACGCGACCGGGGCCATTGGCAACGCCAGCGTTACGGTGCCCGATTCCACGGGGCCCATTGATCTGTCCGTCGATCCTTCTGGCAAGTTTCTTTATGTGGCAAATAATGGATCGAATACCGTATCGGTGTTTAACGCGAACATCACCGCCGGCAACTTCACTACGGCCTTGCTATCCACCGCACCGACCGGTGGAGGACCGGAATCGATTGTGGTGGTGGGACATCCGTGAGACAGAGCGGCTAGCAAAGAACAATTGGGCCGCAGGCCAGCGTGATCCGCAAAGCGGAAAAGGTCAACTACCGGGCCATGTAATGTTTAATGGATTCGTGCTTCCTTTTTCGATGTAGATTTCTGCGTCTCGGTAGCAGCGGCAGGCTCCCAGGCAGGAGTGGCATCCGATATCACGCCCAGCATAAGCGGCGCGCCGGCATTGTAAAAGGTCTTACCCTGCATCATGATGATTCGGGTTTCATCGCCCCGGCGCGCGCGGAAAGTAGTCTTAAAGTCTTTGCGGTGACGCTGCGCGCTCTGCAGACTGGCAAAGACGCCTTCGCGATCTCCCGAGTAATACATCAGGTCCATCAACTCGCCCAGTCGCACGCGGCTGGATGAAGGAAATCCCAGGAGCTTTGCGGCGGCGGAAGAGAACGAGAAAATATCGTTCTCGATATCCAATTCCCAGGTGCCCGCTTTAGTCACCTGCTGCAACAAGCGAACGCGTTGCTGGCCGATCCGGATCTCAGTTTCCAGCGTCTTAGCTTTCTGCTGCAGTCGGGCGGCGCTGCGGCGGCGCTGTGTGTTGCTCCCATGCACCGGATAAGTTTCAGCCGGATTCACATCAGTGTGCTCACCGCAGATGCTGAAAAAGAGCTGACGGTATTCAAGTCGGTCAAAGATGCCGATGGGATAGGCGCACAAAAGATCAAAAGTATGCCGCTCGGTGAGTTCATTCCAGAGTTCTTCCAGGCGGAGCGTTGCGTCCCGCTTGCCTTCCGCCCACAAGAGGGCGACCATCTCGCCAAAAGCAACTAGGCGGCGGCCGGGCATGAGCCGGGCAGCGGCTTGGCGAATAAGCGAGCCAATGCAATCTTCAAACTTCTTTTTATCCGGCCCACCGCCCACCATAAAGTTTTCCAGAGTCTTAGCTGCGTCCAATTCAATAAACCGCCCTGCCTTTATCGCAGGTGAGACATTTATTTTGCGCAGGCGCAGTTCTTCAGCCAGACCATCTCGGTGCGATCTGGTCGCGATTATGATGGCAGTATCGCCGCACTCCAGTGCATTACCAATGTGCCCTCCCAGGGTCTCAATCAACTCCCGGTCATGCTCATAAAATTTGACGTTGTGGCAACGATGAGGCACGGGATGAACCTGAACTTCGGCGATTTGGCGATGAGGCATCAGAACACACTCCCCCGTCTAAACATCAGAACACACTCCCCCGTCTAAATATGATGCAGGATATCGGGTTAGATGGCAATATTTCGACTCTATTGAACTGGGCGCCTTCCAGCGTTCTAGGTGGATCTTGGAACACTTCATTCTATCGCGAACTGGTAACGGTGATGCGCATTGTTGGCGGAGCAGGGCTGAAAAGCCCTTCGGCGCATGTAATCGCCAAAAAATGTAACCCCCCAAGCACCCGCGAAAATTTCATTCGTGCGGCAAATAAGGTCTGCCAAAGATGTAAAATAGTGTAGATACAACTTAATACGCAGGGGTGTTATGGAGCTTCTTGCGCATCGAGAACTCGCGTTCCGTGCAAAAGGAGCTTATGCCTCTATCCCCGATTTACAAAAATCAAATTCTCGAATCCTTATCCGGCGTAGAAATTGCCCGGATTCGGCCTCATCTTTCTCCCGTAACCTTAGTAACGGGGCAAATCCTGCAAGATCCTGAACAGAATGTGACATACGGCTATTTCCTTGAAACGGGCATGGCATCCATGGTGGTTGAGATGGCCAAAGGCAACAGCGTTGAGGCGGCAGTAATCGGGAAAGAAGGAATGGTAAATATTTGTATTTTGCTGGGCACAAGCAGCATGCCAACCCGCACATTCATGCAGATTCCGGGCGGCGGATACAAAATTAAGGCGGACATTCTCAAAAAAGAATTCGATAAAGGCGGGACGCTGCAAAAGCACATCAACAGTTACATCCAGGCTCATCTCGTGCAAACGTCACAGACTGCGGCCTGCAATCGCCTGCATGACATTGCAGAGCGCCTTGCGCGCTGGCTCTTGATGTGCCATGACAGACTGGATTCGGATAAGTTCCCGATTACCCATGAATTCCTGGGCCACATGCTCGGCAGTCCGCGATCCACGGTAACGCTGGCGGCCGGAATCCTGCAGAAGGAAGGCTTGGTAGTATATTCACGGGGAAAAATGAAAATATGCAACCGGCAGGGGCTGGAAAAATTTGCGTGCGAATGTTACTGCATCATCCATGATGAGTACGAGCGGCTGGGCGTTATGTGTGATGCAGGTACTCTTACAGCGCTCTCACAAGCCGAACGTAGAAAATTTTTGGCAACACTGCCTCTGGGAATCAGCCAGCGCGTCCCCTCCAAAAGACGTCTTACGCAAAACTAAGATTCCATGCAGGCAGGGCAAAATGTTGCCGCAAGGCCCGTGTCTGGATTAGGCACGCGAGCACTGCCGAGTTCCGATCCTTCAAAAAAAGCGCAAACTTCGTCTTCAAAGTTTACGATGATGCCGTTCTCCATCTGATTGACATTTACAATTTTCATGCCTGTAGGATGCTCGTCTTCTTTTCGTGAACGTTCGACGCGAAACCGATGGACTCCCGCATGGCGCTCTGGATCAATTTGGCGCAAGTTGGCGCACCTGTGAGTCGCTAATCGGCAGCGGTGCAGGATAGGAGATAAAACATATACGGAGCGTTAGACTGATCGCGTTTTCTGCCTGGTGATTTCTTTTACGTAGCTGAGGAAGCGGTGGGGATCGCCTGAATCAAGGTTGTATTCCGCAGAATCAAGAGGTGATTCATTGGCCTTGCGCAGAGCTAGAACAGGAGTGGCGCACACCCGCCTCAATTCGTTAATAATCGCCTCTTTATCTTCGGGTGGAATGGAATGACCAATGATCACAAGATCAAAATCCCTGAGTTCGCATGCCTGGATGGCAGCGGAGAAGCCGACGGCCGATTCAACTTCAAATCCTTCGTGCGAGAGCATCAAGGCGCGGGTTTGCAACAATGATACATCGTACGAAATGGAGAGTACGCGCGGCATAAGGCCGTTCCTATCCTGACTGTCAAAAAAGCGAAACCCTTGTATTGCCCGCGTTTCGGTTTTTTCAGAATTGATTTTTGTGGTGTGGAATATAGCACAGGATGAAGCATTCGCCGGTGGATCAACGCAGATAATCGCCGATCCGGGAAAAAGACCGGAATGGCGAGAATTGCCGGGATTGAACAGAAAATTACCCTGGATTACGCGGATAGGGCGAGTCAGAAGAGATTGCCATAACTGCAAAAAATCGCGGGGATTGAAAGCGAAAACATTTCGGCGCAGCCGCCGCGTAAACCGTATCCCCTAGCCGTACCCCTGACTGTACACCCGATAAACACCGGATGCCATTACTGGAATCAGGAATTGGAAAATCAGGCGATCGCGGTCCAGGCACTTAGCACAGACGGCTAAAGCTCTGGGCGCACCAAAGTTCCAAATTGGGAAAAGCGATGGCGAATGAGGTCACTGTACCAAAAAAACTTTTTCAGGGTCTCTGGTGGTTTAGTAGTATTACGGCAGTCTTGTAAGGCAAGCCCATATTAGGTCAGCGCCATTCTTAGCTCGAATCAGTTCAAGCGGCCACCAAAGCGGAATTTTCAGGAGATCAAAGGAATGTTCGGGAACACGTCACTCCCGCGTGAATGTTTTTTTGCGCCAGTACGTTTCCACAGTACAAGGCGAAATCTGTGGAAGCATCGCACGGAGAACAGAGGAGCAATGGGGTTTTTGAAATCCCGGCGAGGCGTGATCGAAGCACAGAGCGTTAATTAGAACCCAAATAAGAACGGCAATTAGAACGACAAATAAAAAACACCAATAGGAACGGCAATAAAAAGGGCAATCAGAACGTGAATAGTGAGTAACGCAATTATCGCGGTACAGGAATATGTTCCGCATTATTTATTTGGCTTCAACTATTTTCTAAATCGCAAAAGCAATGAACGTTGGATTTTGAATGCAGGTTGAATGAGCTGACTTGAACAAGGAGCAAAGAATGTCCCGATTGTTGCGTGGTCCTGTATCGTTTCTGTGTTTTGTTTTGATTTTTCTAGCCCTGCCCGTAATGGCGCAGGTTTCACAGTCCAATAGTGACAGCAGCGTTGCCCTCACAGCCCAGGCATCTGGGCAATCGGCCCAGCCGCTGCCTGTTTTGTCTCTCCAGCCAAAGTTTCACGGAGTTCCGTGGCGAGATCCGAACAGCGCAGCAGCACCAATCGGTTTTGCGGCCCCAGCCGGCGCGCACCTGACCTACCACGATGGACCGATCATCTCCAACGTTCAGGTAGTCGAGGTGTTGTACGGAAGCGGTTCTTACAACCCGCAAGTCGCCGGAACAACATCGCCGACCATGGGCAACTTCTTTGCCGACATCACCAGCACCGGACTCATCAGCCTGTTGCAGCAGTACAACACGAACATTTCGGGCGGCACCGGCCAGGTATTCGGAAATGGCACCTTCGCTGGACTGTTCCAGATTGTTCCTTCGGCGGGCAATAACGGCTCCACTATTAGTGACACGCAGATACAGTCAGAACTTCTGGCCCAGATCAATGCAGGTCACCTGCCCGGCCCAACCAACGATGCGCTCGGAAATCCCAATACCCTTTATATGATCTATTTCCCTCCGGGAAAAACGATCACGCAAGGCGGCAGCAATAGCTGCCAAGCCGGGGGATTCTGCGCATATCACGGCACCACGTCGAGCACGCTTAACAGCAAGCATGTTCTTTACGGCGTACTGCCGGACATGCAGGCAGGCAGCGGTTGCTCCACCGGTTGCGGTACATCGACCGTGTTTGGCAACTACACGTCGGTGACAAGCCACGAATTGACAGAAGCTATGACGGATGCGCAAGTCGGCATCGCTACAGTCATTGGGCCGCCGTTAGCATGGTATGACTCAACGAATGGCGAAATTGGCGATATCTGCAATGGCCAGCAAGGTTCCTACACCGCCAACGGCACCACGTATACCATTCAGCTGGAGTTCTCCAACTCCGCGAATAATTGCGTTAACTTCCCGGTTGTGTCGGGTCCCAACTACACGCTATCAGCTTCGCCCAGCAGCTTGACGGTCACGCAGGGAAGCAGCGGCAGCTCTACGATCACGGTTACTCCTTCGGGCGGATTCACGGGAAGCGTGTCGCTCTCGACTTCGGCCCTGCCGAGCGGCGTGACTGCCAGCTTTGGCACCAATCCAACAACAGGGACGAGCGTAGTGACTTTCACTGCCAGCTCAACCGCAACCACAGGAACGTCATCCGTAACGATCACCGGCACGTCAGGAACGCTGAACCATACGACATCAATTTCGCTGACCGTGAATGGCGTTGCTACGCCAGACTTCTCGCTCTCGGCTTCGCCCACCAGTCTGACGGTACAGCAGGGCACCAGCGGCCACAGCACCATCACGGTTACGCCGTCCGGCGGCTTCACCGGATCGGTCACGCTGTCTAACTCCGCTCTGCCCAGCGGCGTTACGGCGACCATCAGCCCGAATCCGACCACTTCCACCAGCACAATCACCTTCACTGCTACCAGCACTGCAACCACGGGCACCAGCACAATTACAATTACCGGAACGTCCGGCACGCTGACCCATACCACCACAATCTCGCTGACCATCAGCGCTGCGGGCGGTACCACGCAGTTGATCGGCAACCCGGGATTTGAGAACGGCACCAGCACCGCTCCATGGACGCTTACTGCCGGAGTCATCAACAACTCCGCGTCTGAGCCGCCCCACAGCGGAAGCTGGGATGCATGGATGGACGGTTATGGCACCACCCACACCGATTCATCGCAGCAGACCGTCTCCATTCCTGCGGGAAAAACCAGTGCGACCCTGACTTTCTGGCTGCACATTGACACGGCTGAAACCACCACCACCACGGCGTTCGACACCCTGAAAGTCCAGGTGCTGAATACCAGCGGCACGGTGCTGGCGACTTTAGGCACGTTCTCCAACCTGAATCATGCCACTGGCTACCAGCAGCATTCGTTCAGCATGAACTCTTTCATCGGCCAGACGGTGGTGATTAAGTTCACCGGAACTGAAGACACCAGCCTGCAAACCTCATTCGTGCTTGACGACGTGAACCTTAACGTCCAATAACGTCTGAGCAGCAGCATAAAAGAACATCCGGGGCCGCAAATGGCCCCGGATTTTTTGCGCTCCATGCGCTTTGTCCCAACCGTATAGAGCGGATTCAATAAACTGCATCTCAAATTTTTCCTTGACAACCTGTACTGTTCAGCATACAGTGTATGTTACACAGTGTATGAAACACAGTACAAAGCTTGACGTTGACCTATTTGAAAACCTCAAGCTGGAACTGCGCCGCGGCTGCCTGATCGTCGCCGTTTTGGCCCAGCTCAGGCAGGAACATTACGGATATACGTTACGCAAAGCTCTTTACGATCTCGGTCTGGCCATTGATGAAGGCACGCTCTACCCACTGCTTCGCCGCTTAGAGACTCAGGGGCTTCTTGCCAGCGAATGGCGGGAAGAGAACAAGCGCAACAAGCGTTTTTACCGGCTTTCACTGCAGGGTGAGCTGATCTTGCAACAGTTATTGCAAGAGTGGCAAACCATCAACGCTTCTCTCGAGCGAATTTTGCAGGAGGCATAACGTCTTTATGGAACTTCTTGATCGCTATTTACAAGCCGTTAGATTCTGGCTGCCGCGCATGCAACAGGATGACATTATTGCGGAACTTGGCGACGATCTCCGCTCGCAGATTGAAGAGCGAGAAGCGTCGTTGGGCCATCCGCTGAATGAAGATGAACTCGTTGCGCTTCTCCAGCAGGCCGGTCATCCCATGCGCGTGGCCGGGCGTTATCTCCCGAAGCAATCTCTCATCGGGCCTGCGCTGTTCCCGCTTTACCAGTTTGTGTTGAAGGCCGTCGCCTTCGGCTACCTAGCGCCGTGGATTTTCGTTTGGGGCGGGATGATGATCTTCATGCCGTCGTATCGCGCTTCGCACTCCGGTATGGCTTTGCTCGGAACGTGGGCAAACTTCTGGAGTCTGGTTTTCATGCTTTTTGGCGCTATCACGGTTGTCTTTGCTTTGCTGGAAAGATTTCAGGCGCGCATTATCTGGCTGAACACGTGGGACCCGCGCAAGCTGCCGCGCGTGGCCCGCCGCAAAGACCGCGTCTCGCGCGTGGAATCCGTCTTTGGTTTGGCCTTCAGCATCCTTTATATTGCCTGGTGGCTCACACTCCCTCGTTATGGGCACGTGATATTTGGTCCTATTGCGGGCTTCTTCTCTCTGAATCCAGCTCTCCGCGCATGGTATCTTCCCGTTCTGGTGCCGGTCTGCATTGTCATGTTGCAGCAGTGCGTCAATCTCGTTCGTCCGCAATGGCAGTGGCTTCGCGCCGCCGCTCTGCTCCTGTCCCACTCCATCGCGCTCTTTATTTTCATCTCCGTATCGAAGATCCATCCTCACTTGATTTCGGCCGGGAACGCTAATTTAGATACTCAACATGCTCAAGCCCTGGCCGCTATGAACCAGGTGCTGTCATGGATCATCATGTGCATCATCGCCGGCATATGTATTGGGTTGATTGTCCACGCTTACCAAACTGTCCGCGAGCTGCGCCGCATGGCCAACGGCCCTGGAAATGGCGCAGCCCTGCCGGCTTCACAAACGTTGTGACTTCATTGCTGAAGCGTTGAAGTATTCATAAGCGGAAAATATTTTCCTGGGACACAAGTGTCAGGGCACGAATTTCATTCGTGCCGGATAAGCAACGAAAAGAAAACCTTCCTCGCTGCCGCAGGCGAGCATCCAGTTATGGCGTATCTGAAATAACTTGCCAATGCATGAGATGAACAAAATCATTGTGGACCGCAGTTACGCCTTCGCAGTTTCCTGGATAACGCGGATGCCCATCATCGCAAAAGCCGGTAAGGACTTCCGCGCTCTTGCATCCAGCCCTGAATTCCAGTGGGCCGTACAATAGCGGAAATGCTCATCGCTGCCGGAGTCCTCAGTTGTTTCATCTGGGCCTATCTCATACTTGCGCGCGGCGGCTTTTGGCGCATACATCCCGCCGCATCACCGAAGCAAAATTTCGGGAATATAAATCCAGTCTGGGTCGCCGTGATCATTCCTGCTCGAAATGAAGCCGATGTCGTCGGGCGAGCGATTCAATCGCTGCTGCAACAGAGCGGGCCCAATACACTTCACATTTTCCTGGTCGATGATGGCAGTACGGACGGCACAGCCCAAGCAGCGCGCGCGGCGTCCATCGCCGCAGGTCAAGGGCAAAATCTCACGGTTGTTTCCGGAAACCCTCTTCCGCCCGGCTGGTCTGGCAAGCTATGGGCGATGCAGCAGGGAGTTCAGCAAGCTGGCAAAACTGCTCCCGACTTCTTTTTATTCACTGATGCTGACGTTGCGCACGCCCCCGATAGCATCGCCACGCTGGTTGCAGTTGCCCAGGCTGGATCGTATGACGTGGCGTCATTCATGGTGAAGCTCCACTGCCAATCGGTGGCGGAAAAACTCTTGATTCCCGCATTCGTCTATTTCTTCTTCAAGCTTTATCCGCCCGCATGGATCTCCAATCCACGCCGCCCTGAAGCGGGAGCGGCCGGCGGCTGTATTCTCATTCGTCCCGCAGCGCTGGAAAAAGCCGGCGGCATCGCGGCAATTCGGCAAGAGGTCATCGACGACTGCTCGCTCGCCTCAAGAGTCAAGCACAACGGCGGGCGCTTGTGGCTTGGCGCTTCCGCCACGACCCGCAGCATCCGTCACTATGAAGGCTTTGCCGGGATAGGCCGCATGATTTCCCGAAGCGCATTCAATCAGCTGCGCCACTCGAATCTCTTGCTGTTGTTGTCGATGGCAGGAATGGCGGTCACATACCTGCTTCCGCCTGCGCTCGTCTTTGCGGCACATCGCATGGCGCCCGCGGCCCTGGGCGGTACGGCATGGTTGCTCATGGCGGTCAGCTATTGGCCCGTGCTGCGCCTTTACGGGCTCACTCCCTTGTGGGCGTTGGCTTTGCCCGTGGCGGCCATCTTCTATGTGGGAGCAACGTTCCACTCAGCCTGGAAGTATTGGACGGGACGCGGCGGCGAATGGAAAGGCAGGATTCAAGATCCTAAAAAAGAATCCGCAAACTTGATCCAATGATCCTGACAGGAATTGAAGATTAAGACAGGCTGGCGCCGCATTCCTGGCTCGCAGGATTTTCGGATGTTTCTTCCGGTTTGTTCACCTTGATTCCCACGGCGGCGAAAATGCGCTCTTTGGCCACGCTCTCACCTTCCGCATGCGGCTGCTGGATTCTCGCCACGGCCTCTGATGAGAGCGGCGCATCCAGAGGATCGCGATGTGTAATCGTCCATATCCAGCTCAACACGGCTATCAAGAAGGCAAATTGTCCCACTTCGCTGGAGATGCTCCGCAGCATCCTGTCAGTGTAAATGCTTGCCACGAATCGCGTCGTGGACTGCACTGTGAGGTACAACACGAAGCCAATTGCAATCTCTGCTACGGAAGACTTCCATGTAATGCCCAGCTTTTTGGCTTGCACCAGCAGGATCCATAGCAGGGCGGCATCAGCCAGGAAGATGGTCCGCTCAATGGTAAGTGGAACTTCAATGAAAGGGCCTTTATGTCCAGAAGGCATCATCACGGAAAATGCCACGGCGGTGGAAATGCCCAGCACCGCCCAAAAACAGAATTGGGCTACCATTCGGCCGGGCAAAGATTCAAAGGGAGCCAGCACCCTAACCAGGATTTCCAGCAAAACCAAGTTGAGCAGGATCGCCTCAATGAAATCAACTACCGAGTAGGTAATCACAAAGGCGTTCGCGCTGCCGAACTGCTCTACCGCGACGGTAAGGATAGAAGCGCTCGTGATGTAGAACAGGTAATAACTAAAAACTTTCCAGTGCTGAAAAAACTGCTTGCGTTTGATCAGAGCACCGCACGCCACCACTTCGCAAACAATGGTGACATACCAGAACACGTAATCAAACGTAAGCAGCCGATGTTTTATCAATCGTTCTCTTCTTATTGAGCGCTGTTAAGAGCGCTCGTGGGCGGCATGGGAATAGGACCAGCCGGCCCTTGCGGCCCTTGAACAATCGGACCAGTAAGCGAACCTAGCGTAAGCGCAATTCCAAGAATAATGTCGATCATTAGGGAACCTTCCTTGTACCCCGAATTCACAATCTCTCAGGGTTGAGTCGACGCATATCAAGCCCGCGTGTGGCTAAGGAAGTTCTAATTCCCGTTCCACAATGGTACTCTTTACACGTCCATTACATATTATTTCGGCATTCGGCGCTCTCAGCCATATACCCTAAGGACTTGCCCTACAGTTACTTGGGTTTTGACTTCCCAGAACGGCTCAAATTTTATAAGACATTTATTTTAAACTACTTAGATAAAAAATGATGGATAAACAAAAGATGTTACCTCTAAGGTTCTGGCTGATTTTAATAGTTTTAGCCTCGCTTTCCCTCTTTCCAGCCGATCAGGTTGCCGCCAGCCAGGAATCTTCAAAAGGTCTGGGAAAGATCATTTTTATCAACTCTTGCACTCCAGAAGCACAACCGCCGCTGTTAAAGGGAATCGCGCAACTCCATTCTTTTCAGTATGCCGCTGCGGAAACCGCCTTTACTGAGGTCATCCACGCTGATCCCAAATGCGCCATGGCTTATTGGGGTTTGGCCATGTCCAGCTATCGCCCGTTGTGGGACGGAGCGGATGAGAAAGCCCTGAAAAAGGGCCGGCATTTCCTGGATCAAATCCAGAAAGACTGGCCCGTCAGCCAGCGCGAGCGCGAATACATTGACGCCATCACAATCATCTTCAGTGACAATCGTGGGTTGGGCGACGCGCGAATCGCCGCTTACAGCCGCGCCATGGCGGAGATCGCAAAGCATTACCCTGACGATGGCGAGGCCCAGGCTTTTTATGCTTTGTCTCTGCTTGCGCTGCCGCACGACGATACAAAAACTCGCGAGCAGGTAATCGCAATCCTGAACAAGCTTATGGCTGCTCAGCCGGAGCATCCCGGCGCGGTCCATTACCTGATTCACGCGGCGGATACACCCGAGCTTGCGCCGCAGGGACTGGAAGCAGCGCGCCGCTATGCCAAAATCGCTCCTGATTCTTCCCACGCGCTTCACATGCCTTCGCACATTTTTGTCCGCCTGGGATTGTGGCAGGAGTCAGTCGATTCCAACCTTGCTGCTGCCGCGGCCGCGGCTGAAGCCACCCAGCACCATATGGGCGAGCCGCAGTACCAGTTTCACGCCATGGATTTTCTTGACTTCTCTTACCTGCAACTAGGCGAAGAAGCTAAAGCCCGTCAGGTAATTGAAGACCTGAATAACGTTCCCGGCGGCTCCGAGGAATGGATCAAAAACTTGCGCGTGATTCTCACCACCCGAAATCTGCTGGAGTTGCACCGCTGGAAGGAGGCTCTTGCGCTAACCCCGCAAGGTGACGCCTTTGAACTCCAGTTGGTTTACGCGCTGCGCTCCATCGCCGCGGCCCGCACCGGCGATCCCCGTGCAGCGGAGGAAAATTATAAAAATTTGAAAAGAGCCATGAAACAAAAACGTGGAAGAGACACCCGGCTGGACGATTATCGCCGCCAGGAAGTTGAAGCTTGGGTCGCATTTGCCAAAGGCAATAATAAAAAAGCCCTGAAGTTGATGCGCTCGGCAGCGAACAAGCAGGACCAAGAGGATTCTGGCGATTTCACCGTGCCGGCAAGAGAAATGCTGGGCGACCTGCTCATGCAATTGCATCATCTGGCACAGGCGCTGGCGGAATACGAGTCTGTGCTAAAAATGTCGCCGAATCGCTTTAACGACCTGTATGGCGCAGCCGTAGCCGCGCAGACGGCCGGTGATTCCATCAAGGCAAAGAGTTATTACAGCAAGCTGCGGGAGAATTGTCCGCCGACGGCTGACAGGGCAGAGTTGCAAAAG
>Ga0134126_10004308_pt1 | contig 17820 bp, 12 predicted proteins | sample KB31752_FD_96881 | JGI IMG/M metagenome (GOLD analysis project Ga0134126, IMG submission 96881) | Terrestrial soil microbial communities with excess Nitrogen fertilizer from Kellogg Biological Station, Michigan, USA - KB3-175-2 | ecosystem: Environmental > Terrestrial > Soil > Unclassified ...
ATACTCTGCAAAGACCAGCTGCTTTTGCGAGGCGCTCGACCGATCTCAATAAACGTCACCGCCCCGCAACAGCGTGGCTACTTGCTGTTGTTCAAGTAGTACTGGCTTGTAGCGGTCGCGCTCAAGGCGCTGGTAAGAGGCAGCAGCTGGCTCATGAAGCGATTCCAGCGGGTGATTCCGGCGGCGCTGGCGAACACCACGTCACCTGGTCTGACCATGAAATTGTCGGCCAGCGCAAATGCGGAAGGTGACTTGGCATCCAACTCGTAAACGGTGGGTTCCTGAGTGGTGCCTTGTTTGTTGAGGGCGCCGCGTACCACGTACACCATGCCTTTGGAAGTGATCTCGTTCAGACCGCCCGCCTGGCCCAGCGCCTGGGTCAACGTAAGATGCGAAGTCGTGAAACGAAGCGCTTGCGGGCGAAGCACCTCGCCCATCACGTAGACTTCCTGGTTGAAGTTGTAGGGAAGGTATACGCGGTCGCCTGCCTGCAAATAAATTGTCTGCGCGCCTGTGCCGCCACTGTGAAGCGAATTCAGATCGAGATGGTAAACCTGGCCTTGCCGCGATAGCACCACATCGGAGAGGTCGGCATCCTGGCTGTTTACCCCGGCCACGCCTATGGCCTCACCCAGCGTCAACGGCACGCCGGTAAGCGGCTGCGGGCCCGATTTCACGAAAGCCCCCTCCATCAACACGCGTTGACTGGCGTAGTTCTCGATGCTGACGTCCACCAGCGGATTCTTGATGAACTTCGCAAGTCCCGAAGCGATGCTCTGTCGAGCCTGTTCAATGGTCTTGCCGGCGACTTTCAGCACGCCGACATAGGGGAAGTACAGGGTTCCGTCAGGTCGGACCAAACGCCCGTTGGCGGCGGTCTGCTGTTGCTCGCCCGCGGGTGAAGTCAGCTCGGGGTGGTCCCATACCGTGATGTAGAGCGAGTCGCCGGGGCCGATCCGATAGGGCTCGGGGCGATAGTCCAGCAATGCCGTCGGAATCGTGAATGTCGAAACGGCCTCGGCACGCTGCTCCTGCGTTTCGAGCATCGCCGGCGTGATCGAGACGAGCTTCACATAACCGTTTTCGCTACTGCCGCCGGGCGAGCTCTTTGTCATTGACTGGCCGGGTGCCCAGACACAGCTGCTGAGCGAGGCCATCAAGAAAAGGCAGATCACGCTGCGAATCCACCCGATCGGCGACCTCATGAACCGCTTTGCTCGGCGACGCCGGCCAATCGCGAGGTGTTCCGCGCGTCGATCGCCTGCGGCGGCCCCGGCATCCCGGTGCTTGCCCCGCACATCACGTATTGCCGCAGGATAGCCGCCACCGGACGCCCGGGACCTGGTTTCCCCGGGCAAGCTGCGACGACGGGGTTGCCTTCCGATGATGCAAGAAAACCTTGCGGCGTGGTATCGCAATATCGGGATCGCGGAAATCAGATCTCTGGCCATGTCGACAACTCCTCGATCACGGTTGGGGTCAGCTCAAAAGATAAAAATTCGATACCGAGCCCGTTTACTAATCCACCCTTTAGGTGCTTTTGTCCAGTGAACCGGAGGTTGCGCAATTTAATGCATATTCATGATTGTGTTCAGTCGATGATGGTTTTAGCGAGCCAGAGGTCGCACAATTTAATTAATATTCATTATGGTGTTCGATTGGTGAAGACTTTCATGAAAATTTCACCCCTTGAACTTCTCGTTCGGTCTTGACAATTTCATGATGCCGAGCGCAAATGCACCTTTGACAAGACGTAGGAGGCATCACGCGGCCATCAGTCGATCCGCAAGATATTGCGATCAATTGCTCGAAGCGCAACTGCTTGCACCACTTCGTGCTTGAAAAGCCGCATGGGCCAATATGCGATCCATGGTTGAGCCAAGTCGTTACCAGCCATCGACGAAAGCAGCTCTGGAATGGACAGAATTTTATAATGCCGCAGCGACCTTGTCGCATTTTTGCTTCTTGCCGGTCGCGGAGCATTACATGAATCTCAATTGAGATAATGGGTGCAGTGGCGGATGCCCCATGGAGTTCCGCCGATTGCATAGTGCGAAGATACGAATGGATTATCCGGCAAGGATATTTGCCCGCTTGCATGCCGGGCCTTCCACGTGATGATGGATTGCAAATGCGCAACACGTACCCGATGCATCGACGACGAGAGGTGAATGGTGTCGCTGAAGGCGAAAAACCCGATGCACCGCTTGTCCAGCCGCCAGCCGGGTACGCACGTTTTCGCCGGTGCACTTTGTGCACGTCAAGCCGAGGTTGCCTGAATTCATGACAGGGCCTCGATCGTAAACCGGCTGTCGACGCTGCCGTTCGATTGCCTTCAACCGCCCAATCTTTGGAAGCCAAGGACCCACTGCAGCCATTCGCGTGTTCAGCTTCCCTTTGGAGAGTATCCAATGAAAGCCATCGGTGGTCCCAGGATTCAGGTTCAGCCTGACGATGAAATCGATCCGCGTGCCTTGCTGGGCATGCTGATGGACAACAAATGGCCGATCATCAAGATGACCCTGGGGTTTCTTGTAATCGGCCTTGCCTACATTCTGGCGGCGACGCCGCAGTACGAGGCCAAGGCGATGGTGCAGGTCGAGCAGGCGCCCAGCTTGCCCGGGCTGACCCTCGCGGCGCAGCAGGGTGGCACGTCGAATCCTGCCGCCGCCGATGCGAAAGCAATACTTACCTCGCAATCGGTCGTTGGAAATGCAGTGCGGCATCTGCACCTCAATGTCGAGACAAGCCCATACCGCGTCCCGCTTGTCGGGAGTCTGGCTGCCCGCATCCATGATTCCGGAGGGTCGACGGAGGTCAGTGCACCCTGGTTCGGACTGAGCAGTTACGGATGGGGCGGTTCGCAGCTTGGAGTGGCCCAGCTTGATGTTCCAAACGGCCTGCTCGGGCAGGAGCTCACATTGACGGCGGGTAAAGGCGGTGCATATGTGCTGACGGAGGACAGTGACATTCCATTCGCCCCGGGCCTGCTGCTGTTGCGAGGCCGCGTGGGGCAGGTCGCCACCGGGTCGGGTGTGACGATGCTGGTCAAGACCCTGCGCGCGAATGCAGGCATGCGCTTCCACGTGGTGCGCAACGCTGAAATGACCACCATCGAGCGAATGCAGAAAGCGATCTTGACCAGCCAGCCTGTGCCGGACTCCAACATCATTTCCTTGAGCTTCGACAGTGCGGACCCGCAGATGGCGGTCAACGTGCTCGACCAGATAGTCAACGCGTTCCTTGCGCAGAATGTGGGACGCAATTCCGCACAAGCGTCCAACAGCCTGAAGTTCGTGCAACAGCAATTGCCGGAGGTGAAACGGAAGCTGGCAGCCGCGCAATCTGCGCTGACCGCCTTTCAGCTCAAGGCGCACTCGGTGGACGTGCCCATGCAGACACAGAATCTGCTGAGCGAGCTCGCGTCAATCAACAGCAACATCGACCAGCTCAATACGCAGAAGGTCCAGGTGGAGCGCCTTTACACGCCCGAGCACCCCGCCTATGCGGCGATCACGCAACAGATAGGGCAACTGCAAGCGCGGCGAGCTGCGATCGAAAAGCAGATGACCACGTTTCCTGACACGCAACGCCAGTTGTTGAGTCTCAACGGAAACGTCCAGGTGCTGAACAATACTTATACCGGCCTGCTCAACGAGGCGCAGCAGCTTGAGCTCGCGCAGGCCGGTACGGTGGGTACCGCACGCATCGTGGATATGCCCGGCGTCGACATCACCAGGCCGGCGAAACCAAGAAAGCTTCTGACCCTGCTCGGCTGCGCCTTTGTGGGGGCCTTCCTTGCCGTGGCGCGCGTTTTTCTGCAGGAGATGTTTCGACGCGGCCTGGAGGACCCGGCCGAGATCGAGCAGCTTGGAGTGCAGGTTTATTCCGCAATTCCATTGAGCGAGCGCCAGATCGAGCTGTCGCAGAACCGCCCGCGCCTTCTCGGGAAACGTCATTCCGCGTTGCTGGCTATTGCCGCCCCCGACGACGTGGCGGCCGAGGCCATGCGCAGTTTGCGTACGAGCCTGCGATTCACCCAGTTGGGGGCTCCCGACAACCGCCTGATGGTCTGCGGCTCCAGCGCCCAGACAGGGAAGACCTTCGTGGCGGCCAATCTCGCGGCGGTCAACGCACAGGCCGGGCTGCGGGTGTTGCTGATCGACGCCAACATGCGCGACGGCGATTTGCACAGAGTGCTTGGAGTCCGCGCGGAATATGGTCTGTCCGACCTGCTTGCTGGCGAACTCGAGGTCGCCGACGCCATCTGTTCCGTCGAAGGCCTGGAAGGTCTGGATCTCATCCCGAGCGGCGGCAAGCCTTCCAATCCGTCGGAACTGCTGATGCGTCCGTACTTCGGTGCGTTGCTGAGGCGGCTTTCGCCGGCCTACGACCTCATCGTCATCGACAGTCCGCCCATTCTGGCCGTCACCGACGCCGCAATCATCGGGCATCACGTGGGCACCAGCCTGCTGGTGGTGCGTTATGGGCTCAATCAGTCGCGGGAAGTCGAATTGGCCATGCAGCGCTTCAAGCAGGCCGGGGTAAGCATCAAGGGCGTGGTATTCAACGGCATGGAGAGGCGCAGTGGCGGCTTTTCCACGTACGCTGCCCTCGGGTACGGCCTTGTCCTGTGATCAATGCCAAGACCGCGGGCCTCGCTGAGCTCGTGCCATGCGAGCAGGTCATGAACGGGCCGAGGTCGCGCAGCCGGCAGCGTTTCGTTTCCGACCCCCATTTCCATGCAGCTGTGCTGGAGATGGAGGCGATCGGCCTGCGAGTGCAGTTGCGGCCGCATTCGGGGTCCGCGCCGTTCGGGGTGCTGTCTGGCCGAACCGGCTCGAGGTTTTTTCTGCTGCCAGCGCATCCGCGGGCCGTCAGCGCGGGTTCGCTGGCTCTGGTCCAGCCGGTGCGTTTCGCTCCGCGCATGGTCAAGGGCCTGGCCATGGTCGGAGCCCGCTTCGGTCTGACCAGATTTTTGCTGCCGCGCAAGGTGCACATTTCCGGGGCTGGCGACTTCGCGCGCATGCTGGGCTGCGGTGCCCGCCACTGTGCGTTCCTGACGGGTACTCCCGGCCCGCACCGCAAATTGAGTGCGCAACTGATGGACGACGCCGGTCAAATCAGGGCCTACGCGAAAGTGTCGCTCAATCCCGCCGTGCATGCGTTGCTTGAGCGCGAAGCGGAGATGTTGCAGTTTCTCGGTGCAATCGATCTGAAATCGGCGCGGGTCCCGCGCGTTTTGCTCAATGAAGTACGCAGTGGCACCGCGATTCTCGTAACCGATACGGTCAGGGCGACAGGTGCCAGCTGCTTGACCGATCTCGACGCGTTGCATCTGACCTTCCTCGCGGAGTTGGCCACTCGAACGGCGTCGGGCGGGGCCAGAAGCGGGGCGTCCCTGCTGGCCGACTGGGTCGCACAGGTCGAGCGTCTCGGGGACCGTCTGGCGCAGCCGTGGCGACAGCGCTTCGATCGCGCGATGAAGATCCTGTCGACCGGGCCGCAGCTCTTTTCGTCACGAGGTCTGGCACACGGCGATTTCACTCCGGTCAATTCATTCCGGCAACGCGGCCGTCTGTACGTCTTCGACTGGGAATATGCGGGTGATGCGTACCCGGCCGATTACGACCTGATCTGTTATCTCGATGCCGTGGCGAGGCTTGGCGGCATTCGGCCTGCTTCCCTGGCGACCACTCTCGGGCACCGGCTTGTCCACGAATTGGGACGTTCGCCAGCCGAAGCGAACCGGCGCCTGATCGCTTTTTACTGTGTTCATGCCCTGCGCGATGCAGGACGGCAACCGCACGGCGCGGGAATGATGTCGAACTGGGCGGGTGAGAACGAGACCGCGCTCGCGCTCGATGCGCTGTTGTCCCGAGCGTTCGAATCTTGAGTACTCGAAGGAGTCCTGCGACGTGGAAGCCATAGACGATTCGCTACCACCACGGGCACCTGCCTCACTGCATTCCCTGCATGCATCCAGCCTGCAGCTTCTGACACGTGGCGCATCGGGAGCGTTCGTGGTGTCCGTTTGCGGAACGGGGCTGGGCTTTGTTGCCAACCTGGTGATGGCGCGGGTCATCGGGCGGCAGGAATATGGCGTGTATGCACTGATGTTCAGCTGGATCAGCGTGCTTGCCGTGGTGGCGCAGGCCGGTCAGGACATCAGCCTGATTCGCCTGTTGCCGTCCTATATCCGCGAGGGCGCCTGGGGCAAGGTGCGCGGTTTGCGGCGCGGTGTGGGAGCCATGGTATTTGCCATCAGCTGCTGCATCGCCATCGCCGGCTGCGCGGTGGTGTACATGATTGGTGCGGAACACAGTGCCAGCTGGCGCAACACGTTCTACGTCGGCTTCGCGATGCTGCCGATACTCACCCAGCTGCAGCAAAGTGGCGCGCTGCACAAGGCATTCAAGCGACCGGTCGTAAGCGGGCTTTACCAGACCCTGGGGCGCCCGCTGCTGCTCATCGTGTTGATGGGCGCGCTGGCGTTGACGGTACATGACGCCGACGCACCATGGGCGGCGATGGCCACGCTGGCGTCAGCGGCGCTGGCGCTTGCCGGCTCGGCCTGGCACCTGGTGCACAAATGGCCCGAGCAGGGGCGGCAGGTGCCGCCAAAATACGAGATCCGACGGTGGCTGACCGTCGGCTTGCAGATGTCCGTGTTGTCGATCGTCATGGTTGCCGGGGCCCGCTTTGACGTGCTCATCCTCGGAGCGCTGATGGGCACGGGCGATGTGGGGCCGTATTACGCCGCGGTGCGCATGGCGGGGTTTGCGTTGTTTGCCCAGGGGGCGGTCAATGTAGTGCTCGCGCCGATGATCGCCGATCGCTACGACGCGCATGACCTGGGCGGTCTGCAGTTGGTCGCCAAGCAAGCCGCACGCTTCGCATTTGCCGGTGCCTTCGCCGTGAGCGTGTTCTTCACGGTGACGGGCCGCTGGCTGCTGGCGCTGTTTGGCCGGGGATTCGACTCGGCCTATGTCCCATTGATGGTCCTGTTGTGGGGGTATTGCGCCACCATGGCGCTGGGCGAAGTCGGCTTCATGTTGTCCATGACCAGATACCAGAAGCTGGCCACGGTGCTGGTGCTGGTGGGCGTGGCCGCCAACGCTATCGTGGCATGGCTGTTTGTGCCGACGCTGGGAGCGACTGGCGCAGCCATCGGTGCGGTGGTGTCGTTGCTTGCCTGGCGAGGCCTCGCATGGTGGATCGTCCGCTCGCGTCTCGGCATCGAACCATCGATCTTCGGCACGGCCAGAGGAGCGGACGTGTCGTGATCAGGCTGACCTTGGTGATCCCGTCGCTGGGCGGAGGGGGCGCAGAGCGCGTGATGGCAACCCTGGCCAACGCGTGGGCCGCCGAAGGCGTCGCCGTGACGTTGGTCACGCTGGCTGACCGCCGCGGCGACAAATACCCGCTGCATGCGGCGGTGAAGCGCGTCGCGCTGGACGTTGCGGGCCGCTCGCCGCATGTCTTCACGGCGCTGCGCAACAACGCGGTGCGGTTGCGGTCGCTGCGCCGTGCGCTGCGGGCGGCGCAGCCCGATGCCATCATCAGCTTCACCACCACGGTCAACCTGCTCGTCGTGCTTGCCGTGCGTGGATGGCGCGTGCCGGTCATCGTCTCGGAGCGGTCGTTTGTCGGCGCGCAACCACCGCGCGGGATGTGGCGACTGGTTTACCGAACGCTCTACCGTCGCGCTGCCGCGGTCGTGGCGCAGACGCGCCGCGGTGCGGCCGACCTGGAGGCGAGGCTGAGCCGCCCGGTCGTGGTGATTCCAAACCCCGTCCCGGATATGCCACCTGCTGCCGCGCGTGTTGCGCCGTACGGGCGCGGCCAGCTGGTCCTGGCTGCGGGGCGTCTGGGGGTCGAGAAGGGTTTCGACATCCTGATCGATGCATTCGCCATGATCGCCGCTGAGCAGCCAAGCTGGCGTTTGCGCATTGCCGGCGAGGGTTCGGCGCGCGCAGCGCTGACCGAGCAGATCGCGCGCCACGGACTGGACGGACGCGTACAACTGGCCGGTTTCGATGACGACCTTCCGGCATCGATGCGTGAGGCGGACATCTTCGTTCTGTCCTCGCGCTACGAAGGCATGCCGAATGCGTTGCTGGAGGCCATGTCGCTGGGGCTTTGTTGCATCAGCTCGGATTGCGAGACCGGGCCACGCGAGATCATCGATTCAGGCAGCAATGGCTGGCTGGTGCCGGTGGCAGACGCACCCGCACTTGCCGAGGCGCTGCAGATGCTGATGAACGACAAGACGCTGCGCCAGCGGATCGGAGCGCGCGCCGTCGAGGTGCGGGAAACCCATTCGCTGCGATCCGTTCTGGCCCGTTGGGATGCGCTCGTGGCGACCCTGCTGCCGTCGACAGGACTCGGCGAGCGTGGCCGACTGACCACGGATGCGCCACGGACCGGCATGCATGGGCGCACGCGCGAGTCGTCGCCGCCCGAGGTTGCGCGCAAACCGCGCGTGCTGTTCCTGATCCGCTCGCTGCGACGTGGCGGCGCCGAACGGCAACTGGTGGCGCTGGCGGCCGGGTTGCGTCAATCCGGCTGGGAAGTCGCGGTGGCCTGCTTCTATGCGGGCGGCGCATTCCAGCGCGAGCTTGAACGCCGTGACGTCCCCGTCATCGATTTGCGCAAGCGCGGCCGCTGGGACGTCGTCGGTTTCCTGTGGCGCCTGTGGCGTGCGCTCCGCCAGTTCGAGCCAGACATCGTTCATGGCTACCTCACTGTCGGAAATTTGCTGTCGCTGATGGCGCGCGCGGCGTGTCCGGGTTCGCACGTGGTCTGGGGCGTTCGCTCGTCCTTCATCGATCGAACGCGCTATGACTGGATGTCACGGCTCACTTTCGCGCTGAGCTGCAGGATGGCCCGTGGTGCGGATCGGATCATCTTCAACTCACAGGCCGGTTCCACGCTGCACGGTGCGCATGGTTATCCGGCGGACAGACTCGTGGTGATCGCCAACGGCATCGATACCGATCATTTCCGTTTCGACGAGACTGCCCGCCAGCGGATGCGGCGCGAGTGGGGTGCATCCGATCGCGACGTGCTGGTGGGACTGATCGGAAGGCTTGATCCGATGAAGGACCATCCCACGTTTCTGCAAGCCGCTGCACTGCTTGTCGCTGAGCATGCGCCGTGGCGTTTTGTCTGTGTCGGCGAGGGTGGCTCGGGATACGCCGGTGAGCTGACGACGAAGGCGCGCGGGCTCGGGTTGGCGGGCCGAATGGTGTGGGCCGGATCGTGCGAGGACATGGTCGCGGCTTATAGTGCCATGGACATCGTCGTATCCTCGTCGTTCGGTGAAGGCTTCCCCAACGTCGTGGCCGAGGCGATGGCGTGTGGCCGTCCCTGCGTGGTCACGCGAGTGGGCGATTCTGCCCACCTGGTGGCCGATACCGGCATTGTCGTGCCGCCGCGTGATCCTCAAGCACTGCGCGACGGTATCGCGCAGATGCGGCGACGGATTGAAAGCGATTCCCGCGCGATGGCACTCGCCGCAAGGGCGCGGGTCGTTGATCACTTCAGTACGGCGAGACTGGTCAGCAGCTCGGCCCGGGTGCTTGAGAACGTGCGCCACCGCGACTGTCCGCTGGATGGGTTGGCGTCATGAATGCCCGATGGCTGCCGCGCTCGCCGATCGATGTGCTGCTGGCGGCGTTCGTCCTGTGGTTTGGCAGCAATGCGAGCGACTTCCTGTTTTTGGCGCGTGGGATAAAGCCGCTCTATTCCTATGTTGCGGTGATCGCCTTTGCCGTCTTCTATGCCGTCGCTCAAGGTGCTTCGGTGCGTTCCCTGACCATGCTGCAGTCTCGCGGTACCCGTCAATTTTCCATCTGGCTGCTGCTCTATGTCCTCTACGGCGTGCTGATCTTCCTGGAGTCATCGCAAAGCAAGGTTGCGCTGCAGGCCCTGATTTCGCTGGCGGAGATGGTGGTGCTGGGCATGGCGTTCTCGACGCTGATGGTGCATCCGCAACGGTTGCGCATGCTCGCCGCGGTCTTCCTGCTGCTGGCTTTGTTCAACACGGGCATGGATCTGCTCGATTTCATCCGTCCCCGCTTTTCCATGGTGCCAGGCCGGGCCGCCGGGCTCTATATCAACCCCAATGTGGCTGGATACGCCCTGGCACTGGTAATGCTTTGCGGCATCGACAGTGTGCCGGCACGGCTGCGCTGGCTGTTTGTGTTGACATGCGGCGTGGGCGTGCTGGTCACCTTCTCGCGATCGGCATGGATCATGTGGGGGATGACCGTAGTCTGGTTGGGCTGGCGGGGTCGTGCGCACAACGCGAAGTGGAAGCTTGCCGTGATGACGGTGTCCACCGTGGTGGGCATCGGAGTTCTGCTGGCGTTGTTCTCCGGCGAACTGGGAACGTTGCTGGCCGATACCCGGTTCGCCCGCTATCTCGACCCCAATACGCTGGCGCGCATGGGCGTCGGCGATTCTTCGCTGTCGGGCAATTCCGCTGCCACCCGCACCGACCTGATCTGGTATTCGTTGCGGGAAGCCTCACAGACTCCGGTATTCGGGCGCGGCAGCGGCTATGTCTATGAATGGGCTTTCCCCGTCGGTCCGCATGACATGTATCTGCGCTTCCTTGTCGAAGGCGGAATCTTCGGACTTGCGTTCTATCTGGTGTTGATGGCACTGCTGTGGCGCGCAACGTCGGGCCTGCAACGCATGCTGGTGCTGCAGATCATCATCGCCAGTTTCTTTTCGCACAACCTGCTGGAGAGTCCGGTCATCATCATCGCGGTGACGTTCATGCTTGCGCGGCAGGCATTGCAGCGGCGCGAAATTGTCGAGACGCAGCGGGCTGATCTGGTCCAGGCCGGGGTGTCCGGATGAGGATCTGTCATGTCATTACGGGACTGGGCTCGGGTGGAGCCGAGATTGCCTTGTGCCGGTTGCTCGAAGCGTTGCGGCCACCGAAATTTGATCATGTCGTGGTGTCGCTGGGAAGCGAGAGCGCGCTCAGCGAACGGGTTGCCGAATCTGCCGTAGTGCATCATTTGCGCATTCGACCAAGCCGGGCCGGACCGGGGGACGTGTTGCGGCTCCGGCGCATTTTCAGGAGTGAGTCAGCGGATATTGCCCACGCCTGGATGTACCACGCCCACCTGATGACTTCACTGGCGCTGTGGGGTCAATGCGTACCGCATATGTGGAGTGTGCATCACTCCCTGAGCGATCTGGCTACCGACAAGCGCATGACAAGGGTTGTCATCCGACTTAATGCCATGTTTTCGACGCAACCTGATTGCGTGCTGTATGCCTCGCAGCTGAGCGCCTCACAGCATGAGGACTACGGCTTCTGCAAGGCACGCACGGTGGTCATTCCGAACGGTTACGACACGAATGTCCTGAGGCCGGACCCCGAGGCGCGTGCGCGCATACGCCGGGAGCTGGATGTGCCTGACGATTGCATCGTGATCGGCATGGTCGCGCGCGTGCATCCGACGAAGGATCATGGCAATTTTCTGTACGCGGCGCAGCAGTTCCGGAATAGCCATCCTGGCAGCGTGTTCGTGTTGGTCGGCGACGGCGCGACCGCCGACAATACGGAGCTGGCCAGCTTGATCGATACCCTGCAACTGCAAGGTCACGTGCGCCTGTTGGGCCGGCGCACGGACATACCCGAAATCAACGCGGCATTCGACATCGCCACGCTGGCTTCACGCGGCGAGGCGTTTCCCAACGCGGTGGCCGAGGCCATGGCCTGCGGTGTCCCTTGTGTGGCCACCGATGTCGGCGATGTGCCCATCATCGTGGCCGACACGGGCGTGGTGGTGCCTCCGCGCGATCCCGCCGCACTCAGCGAGGGATGGAGCGCGATTGCCGCAATGACTCCACGAGATCGGCGCAGTCTGGGTGCACGCGCGCGACATCGCATCGTCAGTAACTACACCGGCAGCCTCCGGGCTCGCCGTTACGCCGAGCTGTACTCGTCGATCGTGCGGGAGCGTTGAGCATGTGCGGAATTGCAGGAATCTGGGATGTCTCCCACGGTTTGACAGCCGAGGACGGGCGCGCCGTCGTGCGCCGCATGACGGACGCGTTGAACTATCGCGGCCCGGATGACGATGGCCACTTCCAGGATGTCGCGGCTGGCGTGGCGTTGGGGCACCGGCGGTTGTCGGTGATCGATCTGTCGCCGGAAGGGCACCAGCCGATGAGCTCCGCCAGCGGGCGTTACGTGATCGTGTTCAATGGCGAGGTGTACAACCATCGGAGCCTGCGGCGCGAGTTGGTCCCGCTGGGCGCGACGTTCCGCGGGCACTCGGATACGGAAGTCATGCTGGCAGCAATAGAGCACTGGGGGCTCGAGCAGGCAGTCAAGCGCTTCGTCGGGATGTTCGCGTTCGCCCTTTGGGATCGCCGGGAGCGCTCGCTCTCGCTGGTCCGGGACCGTCTGGGGATCAAGCCCCTGTACTACGGCTGGATTGGTTCGCTGTTCGTATTCGGCTCCGAACTGAAGGCGCTCCGGCAGTGTCCCGGGTTCGCCAATCCAGTCGATCGCGATGCCCTGTGCCTGCTGCTGCGGCACAATTACATTGCCGCACCGTATGCCATTTATCAGGGTATTCGCAAACTGCAGCCGGGTACCTCTCTGACCGTCACCAGCGACATGGCGGCATCCCGTGCCGATGCAGCGGCCCTCGCGGCCAAGGCGCTAATCTACTGGTCTGCCCGCGATGTCGCAGAAGCCGGCGTAGCCGATCGCATGCGTCTCTCCGATGCCGATGACACCGACGAGCTTGAAAGACTCTTGCGTGATGCGGTCGCGCTCCGGATGGAAGCCGATGTGCCGCTGGGGGCGTTCCTCTCCGGCGGAGTGGATTCCTCGCTGGTGGTCGCGCTGATGCAGGCGCAGGCTGCGAGACCGGTCAAGACATTCTCCATCGGCTTTCGGGAAAAGGGCTACGACGAGGCAGTCCACGCCCGCGCCGTGGCCAGGCATCTGGGGACCGAGCATCACGAGTTGTACGTGACCGCGCAGGATGCCCTGAGTGTGGTGCCGAGGCTTCCGGCGATGTTCGATGAACCGTTTTCCGATGCATCGCAGATACCGACGTTCCTGCTGTCCCGGCTCGCGCGCAGCCAGGTGACGGTAAGCCTCTCCGGCGACGGTGGCGATGAATTGTTCGGCGGCTACGAGCGCTATTTCAAGGCGCGCGACATCGAGCGCTGTCTGGATTGGATGCCGGCACGCATGCAGCGATATGCGGCGCGCTCGCTTTCGCAGCGCGCCAGCTTTTACGAGTCGTTGTTGGCGGGCGCCAACCGCTGCGTGCCCGCCCGGATGAGGCTGAAACGACCTCGCTCGAAGATCGGCGTGCTCGCCGGCATGCTCGAGGCTGGGCCGCAGGAGCAGCGCTACCGGTTGTTGATGTCGCATTTGCGCGACCCCGCCATGGCGGTACTCCATGCCAAAGAGCCGCCAACAGAGCTGAGCGATCCCGGGCTGGGGCCGGAGGTGAGGGAAGTCTTCGAGCGGATGATGTACAGCGACCTGGTCACTTATCTCCCGGGCGACATTCTTACCAAGGTCGATCGCGCCAGCATGGCCGTGAGCCTCGAGGCGCGCGTGCCGTTGCTGGATCATCGGGTCGTCGAATTCGCGTGGCGTGTGCCCATGCATCAGAAAGTGCGGGGCAGAGAGGGCAAATGGCTGCTGCGCCAGGTGCTTTACCGGCACGTGCCGCGTCAGCTGATCGATCGCCCCAAGAAAGGTTTCGGCGTTCCGATGGGCGCGTGGCTGCGCGGGCCACTGCGTGATTGGGCGGAATCCCTGCTGGATCCGCGTCGGCTGCGCGAGGAGGGCTATTTCGAACCCGAATACGTGCGCGCGCTGTTCGCCGACCATGTCGCGGGACGGGTCAATGAAGGAGGGCGGCTGTGGGACGTGTTGATGTTTCAGGCCTGGCTTGAGCAAGCTGGGCATGACAGCGCACGGTCATGCGACGCCGTATTCGCGGCGTGCCCCCTGGACGTTTCAGCCGGGGTCCAGCCGCCGGAGCCACGCCGTGCGGAAAGGTAGTGCGGAAAACGGCAACCAGGATTTCGATTCATCAAGTGATGAGGAAAAACAGGGTCTCGTGGATCAGTCGAAGGAGTCAACATTCGATGAAACAGGACAATTTGCTTGATCAGCAATCACATTTCGCTTTCGGCGAGAACTGGCTGGACTACGCCCGGAAGATTGATGAGGAAAAGATCTCCCGGGCCACTGACGACCTGCGTCGCCTGAGCGGCCGGCAGCGCCTCGATGACATGACTTTCCTGGACATCGGCTGTGGGTCCGGACTGTCCGCGCTGGCCGCGTCGCGGCTCGGCGCAAGTCGTGTCGCAGGCGTCGATATCGATCCCGACTCGGTGAAGGCGGCAAGGCAGGTGTTCGCCCGGTTTGCGCCCGGTCTGTCCGCGGATTTCGAGGTGTGCAGCGTGTTCGAGATGACGCCGGCCGTATTTGGGACGTTCGACATTGTCTATTCCTGGGGGGTGCTTCACCACACGGGCGACATGGTCCGAGCCGTCGAAACCGCCGCTGCCCTGGTCAGGCCGGATGGAGAGCTCTACCTTGCCTTGTACCGGAAAACGCCTTACTGCGGCATGTGGCGTCACATCAAGCGGTGGTATTCGAAAGCGCCTTCAACATCCCAGCAGCGGGCGAGGCGAATGCATGTGTTTCTGTTCAAGGCCGCTTTGAAAATGCAGGGCAGGGATTTCGATGCCTATGTAAGGGACTACGGAAACCGGGGCATGGATTATTACAACGACGTGCATGACTGGCTCGGTGGCTACCCCTACCAATCAGTTACCCCGGATGAATGCCATGCATTGCTTGGCCGGATGGGATTTGCGGTTGATCGCGAATTTGTCAAGAGAAGCAGGCATCCCCTCAGGGGCATCCTCGGATCGGGTTGCAACGAATACGCATTTCATCGTGGATCACGCGGCTCGCCTGGTGCACATGGACAAGCAGCGAGCTGACGGCATGATCGGGCTGAAATCAGCATTGGAGCATGCGCCGATGGCCGGAGCTGCTGGATGGATTGACGGGCTTGCCTTCACGGCACGAAAGGAATCGTGGGTGGCGTCTTCCGCGGGCCGGTTTTACAAGATATTTCGCCGGAGCGACGACCCGGCACGCGACTGGCTGGACCCGTTGTGCATGGAGAAGGCCGGCCGTGAATATGCCGACACGTTGTTTCTGGGTCGCCTGAGCGGCCGTGTATGCACGCCGGTGCAGCTCGACCATGCCTGTGTCGTCTACCCGCAGCTCTCGGGTCCGGACATGCGTCCGATGCTGCAGCAGATGCGTGACGAAGCCGATGCACGGCAGCATGCGGGGGGCTTGCGCGATGCGATGGTGCTGCTGGCGCAGCTGCATGGCGCCAGGCGGGACATGCCGGATTATCCAGTCAAGGATTATCTGCATAGCGGATACCTGACACCCGATGTGGAGGTGACAAGACGCATCGGCGAGCGCGAACGTACGCTCTTCATCAGCGGTTTCGAAGTGCGCAATTTTCGCTTCGATCGCCACCGTGACGGCTGGTTCTTTTTTGATCCGCAACATGTGTTTCTCGGCATGCCGGAGGACGATCTTGCGCGATTTGTCATTTCCCTGCTGATGATCAACTGGGGCCAGGGTGGGTCAGTCAGGCTGTGGCAGGGTTTCTCCGTCAGTGACCTTCTGTCGACTTACGAGACCGCCTCCGGCCGCTCGCTGGACAGAACCCTGCTCAATTATTTCCTGCGTGAAACGATCGCCATGCGCAGATATTTTGCCCAAAAGGCACTGCGCAACATGAGTGGAGCGAAACGAGTTCTCGGCCGGCCTTATCTGTCTGCCTATTTCATGCAACTCAACCACTGGGCCGCAAATAATGAATTTTGACTATGAGCGTAAAACCCGGAAATTTTATCAGGACGACGACACGGCGCAGCGCTACCACGCCATGTTCATGTCGCCGAAGGGGTGGCACAATCTTCCCTCGCGCGTGGTGGCGCGGCGGGAACGTCAGGCGATAGAAAACTTGTTGGCCCGCGTGCCGCATCGGACGGCGTTGGATCTTCCTGCCGGAACGGGAAAGTTGGCCGCCATTTTTGCAGCCCTGGGGACGCGCGTGGTGGCGTCGGACATTTCCGCCAGCATGCTGAAACTGGCTGAAGAGGAGTACGCGCGGGCCGGTTGCGAGGGTGCCACGTTCCGGGTCGAGGATGCCACCGACCTTGCGAATTTCCACGACGACTCCTTCGATGTGGTGGTGTGCCTGCGGCTCATGCATCGCGTGCCCTCAGTGCTGCGCAAACGGATGCTCGGCGAGTTTGCCCGGGTGGCTCCCTACACCATCGTCTCGTTCGGGATCGAAAATGGATTCCACAGGGCCCGGCGCGGGGTCAGGGCTGCCGTGTTCGGCGGCAGCAGGGATGCGCTGTGTTTTTGCAGCGTCGCGCAGGCCTGCGCGGAGCTGTCACCCGAATTCGAGGTACTCAGCCGCGTCTGGATCGCCCCGGCGCTGTCGCAGGAGATGGTTTTTCTGCTGCGTTCGAAAGGTCGCTGAAACGACATCAATCAGGGGTCGATCTGCAAGGTACCAAGTCATGGCCACACAATGCGCATCATCGTCGCGAGGATGGAAGATCCGGTTCGTCGCTTTCGCCCTGCTGGTCATGGCGATGATGCCAGCGGCCGCTCGGTGCCCGAAATTGCTGATGTTCGATGGAACCAATTTTCAGACCCAGACCAATGCCGGACAAGCGGACTATTGGGGCAATACGGTTGGCGTGCAGGGATTCTTCGTCAACCGCGTGATGCCGTCCTGGCAGGACGACGTGGGTGACGACCCCGACAGCAAGCTTTGGCAGCACTTGAGTCGATTTCAGGCTGTTTACGCGAAGTACGGAGTCACTGACAACTTCATCAAGGTCGCGCTTTACCACCCGGTCGACTGGAACGACCCTCAACAGCGTGGAGAAATCGTCGAGCATTTTGCCCACGCTGCAGCACTCGCACGCCATGCAGGCTTCGCGGGCATGGCGTTGGACCTGGAGCCATACAAGCCGACGTGGGTCGACAGTGGTGATATGGCCAACACGGTGCAGGCCCAGGGAGCAGCGATCGCCCGGGCGATGCTGGCCGCGTATCCAGGCATGACGCTGGTCGTGATCAAGGATGGTTTGCATCAGGCCTACCCGCATGCACCGTTGAGCCAGGTGCTCTCGCAGTTGGATCAGCCACCCGCTCCGGCCAGGCATTTCTGGCATGGGGGGTATGCGCTCTCCGTGCCGTTTCTGCGCGGCCTGCTCTCGGTCAACTGGTCGCACGTGGTGATTGCAACCGAAGATACGTACGACGGGTCCAATATCGTCGCGTCAGTCCAGCAGACGCAGGAGAACTACGCGTCATTCATGCGTGCCAGTCAGGATGGGCGGACCGACCTGAGCGTGTCGCCCGGACTCTGGCCGCTGGGACATTCCTATGCCGACAAGTCCGCTCGTGGCAGCCCGGCGGAATTCGCCCGGCAATTGCAAACCGCGTTTGGCGCCGCTAGACGCTATGTCTGGATCTACGGGTACGGAAGTGCATGGCAAACGGCGGGCGACTACGGCACGGGCCCGGTCACCGCCAATTTTTCGGAATATGTCGCCGCGATTCATGCGGTGCGTGCATCCTGCGTGGCGGGTAATTCCTCGCAGCAGCCCGCTGCGACTCCTTGACCTGTTCGATGCCGACAGTGAAAGTCATCTTCTTCGCCAACTCCGACTGGTACCTCTACAATTTTCGCC
>Ga0134126_10004309_pt1 | contig 17819 bp, 29 predicted proteins | sample KB31752_FD_96881 | JGI IMG/M metagenome (GOLD analysis project Ga0134126, IMG submission 96881) | Terrestrial soil microbial communities with excess Nitrogen fertilizer from Kellogg Biological Station, Michigan, USA - KB3-175-2 | ecosystem: Environmental > Terrestrial > Soil > Unclassified ...
TATGCGACCGCCATTCGTTCGCTCTCGAAGGGCCGGGCTGCCTATTCGATGGAACCGCTCACGTTCGAGCAGGTGCCGAACAGCATCCTGGCGACCATTTTGGACAGCGGGAAAAACAAACCGCCACCGCGCAGTTAACAGAAAACCCGGTTATTTGTTCTTTGTATGGCTGGACAACGCATTCGCATTCGACTGAAGGCTTACGACCACCGTGTCATCGACCAGTCGGCCCATGAAATCGTGGAGACGGTCAAGCGCACCGGCGCACGAGTGGCCGGTCCCATTCCCTTGCCGACCCGTGTTGAGCGGTTCACGGTTGGCCGTTCGCCACACGCGGACAAGAAATCCCAGGAGACTTTTGAGCAGCGTACGCACAAGCGGTTGCTGGACATCATCGACCCCACTGCCAAGACGGTGGACGAATTGAAGAAATTGAACCTGCCGGCAGGCGTGGACATCACCATCAAGATTTAGGTTTATGCTAGGTTTAATCGGAAAAAAGCTCGGGCAGACCAGCGTTTATGACGCGCAGGGGAATATTGTTCCCGTGACGGTGGTGCTGGCCGGTCCCAACCGCGTGATCCAATGCAAGACGGTAGATACCGATGGCTATAAATCTGTCCAGCTCGGATTCGATGATCAGAAGGAGTCGCGCCTGGCCAAACCGTTGAACGGGCATTTGAAGAAATTCAACGCCTCGCCGGTCAAGCGCATTCGCGAATTCCGTGATTTCTCGCTGGAAGTCAAGCCGGGGGACGTTGTCGGTGTCAGCATTTTCGCGCAGGGCGATTACGTTGACGCGATAGGCGTCACCAAGGGGCGCGGTTTCGAAGGCGTTGTGAAGCGGCATCACTTTCGGGGTGGCGACAGCACCCACGGCGCGAAAGGCTGGCATCGGCGCAGCGGCGCGATCGGCTGCCGCCTGTTTCCCGGCACCGTGCGGCGCGGGTTGAAAATGCCGGGCCACATGGGACAAGTGCGCCGGACAACGCAAAACCTGCGAATCGTTCAGGTCCGCGAAACGGAAAATATTTTGTTGATCAAAGGCGCGGTGCCTGGTGCCAAAGGCGACTACGTGATCATCCGCGAGTCGAAGAAATATCCGAAGAATGCGGCGGCCGTGAAAAAGTGACGGCTCATGAAGCTTACAATCAAAGACATCAAGGGCCAGAGCCAGGGAGAGCTGGAAGTAAAATTTCCACTCATCGAGAACGGCAAGGGCACGCAAGCCGTGCATGACTCGGTGGTCGCCTACCTCGCGAACCGGCGGATGGGCACGGCCTGCACCAAGACGATGGGCGAAGTGGCCGGTACCGGCAAGAAGCCCTGGCGGCAAAAGGGCACCGGGCGCGCGCGCGCCGGTTCGTTCGCGTCGCCCCTGTGGCGCGGCGGCGGCGTCGTCTTCGGGCCGAAGCCGCGTGATTTCGGGAAAAAAGTTTCGCGGACCACGAAACTACTGGCGCTCCGCAAGGCGTTGAGCGAACGCCTGAAGTCGGGCGACGTGGTGGTGGTTGACGACATCAAGTTGAATTCGCCGAAGACGAAGGAGTTTATGGGGATGCTGAGCGCGTTGAAAATGGAGGGCACGACGCTGGTAATCGCACCGGTGCAGGACAGAAACCTCGCACTCGCTTCGCGGAACGTGCTGCGCGTCGAACTGGCCACCAGCGATTCATTAAACACGTATCAGGTGCTGCGCCATGACAAATTGCTGTTCACCCGCGGAGCCTTTGAAAAGATCGAACAACGTTTAGCCGGGTAGGCGTCCATGAATTCTTTTGAGATCATCAAGACAGTGCGCCTGACGGAAAAGGGCACGACGCAGTCCGAGAAGTTCAACCAATACACCGTCGTCGCCGACCGGCGCGCGAACAAAATCCAGATCCGCCAGGCGGTGCAGGAATTGTTCAAGGTCAAGGTGGTTGATGTGAGCACGATGAACGTGCGCGGCAAACATCGCCGTCAGCGTACCCTTCAAGCCGGAAAGGCGCCGGACTGGAAAAAGGCCATCGTGACGTTGAAGGAAGGGGACAAAATCGTCCTCACATAGCGCTTTCAGACTATGCCTGTTAAAACTTTCAGACCGCTGACCCCGTCCACGCGATATATCACCGTCTCGGACTACGGTGACATCACGAAGACCCGTCCGGAGAAGAACCTGGTCATCACGCGCAAGAAGACTGGCGGCCGCAACACCTACGGGCGGGTCACTGCGCGCGGTATCGGCGGCGGCCACAAACAAAAGATACGGCTTGTGGATTTTAAACGCGACAAGCGCGGTGTGGAGGCCAAAGTGACCGCCATCGAGTACGATCCGATTCGGACCGCGCGCCTCGCGTTGCTGGAATACAACGACGGAGAGAAACGGTACATTATTGCGCCGAATGGCATTCGGGTTGGTGTGAAGCTTCGGAGCGGGCCGGATGCTCCACCCGAGCCGGGCAACAGCCTTCCCCTGAAATCCATTCCGGTCGGACTCTCGATTCATAACATCGAACTGACGCCGGGGCGGGGCGGACAAATCGTTCGTTCGGCAGGCGGCGCGGCCACCTTGATGTCGCGTGACGAGGGTTACGCGCAGGTTCGGCTGCCGTCCGGTGAAATACGCCGGATTCACGAGGAATGTTACGCAACCGTCGGTCAGGTCGGAAATCTGGAGCATGAGAATGTGGTTCTGGGCAAGGCCGGCCGGTCCCGACACCGGGGCATTCGTCCGATCAACCGGGGCGTGTCGCGAAACCCGGTGGACCACCCAAACGGGGGTGGCGCGGGCAAATCCAAAAGCGGCGGCGGCTGGCAGCAGCTGACTTCACCGTGGGGCTTGCTGGCCAAGGGCTACCGCACGCGGCACAAACGCAAGCTTTCAAACCGTTTCATTGTGGTGCGGCGCGATGGCCGGCCGATGAAACAGAAATAATCTCTATGGGACGCTCGATAAAAAAAGGCCCGTTTGTTGACCATCACTTGATGGAGAAAATCCAGAAAGCGAAGGAGACAAAGTCGAAGACGCCAATCAAAACATGGTCGCGCCGTTCAATGATCACGCCCGATTTCGTCGGGCTGACGTTCAACGTACACAATGGCAAGATGTTCAATCCTGTGTTCGTGACGGAAAACATGGTGGGACACCGTCTCGGCGAATTCTCGTTGACGCGTATTTTCAAGAAACACGGCGCTCATACGGCAAAGGCCGAGGCGAAATAGCTTATGGAAGTTCAGGCCATCACCCGCAACGTGCGCATGTCGGCGCAGAAGATGCGCGAGGTCGTGCGTCAGATTCAGGGCATGAACGCCGTGCAGGCGCAGGCGGTGCTGGCCGTCGTACCGCGCAAGTCCGCACGTTTTGTTGCCAAGACGCTCAAATCCGCCATCGCCAATGCTGAAAACAACAAAGGCTTGAAGGCGGAAGCACTGCGCGTCAAGGAGGCGCTGGCTCAGACGGCAACAACGATGCGGCGTTTTACGCCCAAGGCGCGGGGTTCCGCGGGACCGATTCTGAAGCGGAACTGCCATGTCAAGATTGTCTTGTCGGATAACTGATTACTATGGGACAGAAGACCAACCCAACCGGACTGCGAATCGCCGTCAACAAAGACTGGCGCTCAAAGTGGTATGCCGAAAAAAAAGAATTCGGCAAACTGCTGGCCGAAGACCGCCGGATCCGGGACATCTTGAAAAAGAAACTGGAATCGGCCTCGGTGCCGAAAATCCAGATCGAGCGTGCGGCGACCCGTTGCCGTATCACCATTTTTACGGCCCGGCCCGGCGTTGTCATTGGCCGCAAAGGCGCGGAAATCGACAAGATCAAGGAGGAATTGAGCCGGATGACGGGCAAGGAGATCTTCGTTGATATTTCGGAAATCAAGACCCCGGAGCTTGATGCCCAGTTGGTGGCGGAGAACGTTGCCTTGCAGTTGGAGCGGCGTATCTCGTTTCGGCGTGCGATGAAAAAAGCGGTCCAGACCGCGATGGATTTCGGAGCCGACGGGATCAAGATACGGTGTGCGGGCCGTTTGGGTGGCGCGGAACTGGCGCGCACGGAAATGTACCACGAGGGACGCGTACCGTTGCATACGTTGCGCGCGAACATTGACTACGGTTTTGCCGAGGCGAGCACGGTGTATGGCAAACTGGGGGTCAAGTGCTGGATTTGCAGGGGCGAGACGAAAGTGGAACGTGGAAACAAGACCCTCGGCGCAAGCGCGGCGCCGTCGAACTGAACCTGATCTGCGCGAGGTTTTTTATGCCGTTGATGCCTGAAAGAGTGAAGTATCGGAAGATGCAACGCGGTCATCGCACCGGGATCGCGTCCCGTTGCAACACCGTGGCCTTTGGTGAATACGGATTGCAGGCGCTGGAGCGTTGCTGGATGGACACGAAGCAAATCGAGGCCGCGCGTGTGGCGATCACGCGTTTTATGAAGCGGCGTGGCAAGGTCTGGCTGCGTGTGTTTCCCGACAAGTCGATCACGAAGAAGCCGCTGGAAGTGCGCATGGGCACGGGTAAAGGCGGCGTGGAATCGTGGGTGGCGGTGATCCGTCCGGCGAATGTTTTGTTCGAAGTGGACGGCGTCACGGAGGCCGTGGCGCGTGAGTCCATGCGCCTGGCATCGGCAAAGATGCCGATCAAGACAAGATTTATTTCCCGCCACAAGTTGGGATAAGCGGAAACGTGGAACGATGAAAATGTCCGACCCGAAAATCAAAGATGGGACACTGGTCGAATTGACGGCCTTGAGCCGGGAATTGCGGCAGGAGATGTTCAACCTCCGGTTGCAGCAGGCGAGCGCACAGTTGGAAAAACCGGCCCGGTTGCGGCTCTTGCGCCGTGACATCGCACGCATTGAAACCCGTATTTCGCAACTGCGCCGCAAAGCCGCCTGATTTTTTATGTCCGAGACAAATTTACATCGTGGTCATCGAAAAGAGCGCGTCGGAGAGGTCGTTTCCGACAAAATGGACAAGACGATCGTAGTCCGCGTGGAGCGCCGATTTCGCCATCCGAGATTCAAGAAAGTGGTGACAGCTTACAGCAAGTTTTACGCACACGATGAGAAGAACGACGCCAGGGTCGGCGACCGCGTTCGCATTCAGGAGACGCGGCCCTTGTCGAAGTCCAAGTGCTGGCGGCTGGTCGAGATTGTCGAACGCAACGAAGAGCCGGCGACAGTAACGGGCTAAAACGAAGATCTTTTATGCTTCAGATTCGATCTATTTTGGATGTTGCCGACAACTCGGGCGCAAAACGCGCTGCGGCCATCGGTGTCATCGGGCGCAATCAGCGTTATGCGCACGTGGGCGACGTCATAAAAGCCCATATCAAGGAAGCCGCCCCTGACGGCACGGTTAAGAAGGGCGATGTGGTGGACGCCGTGGTGGTCCGGACGCGCCAGCCCATCCGGCGCAGTGATGGTTCGTATTTGCGCTTCGACACAAATGCCATTGTCATCATCGACAAAGAAAACAACCCGCGCGGCACGCGGATCTTTGGCCCCGTTGCGCGCGAACTGAGGGACAAGAAATTCATGAAGATCATCTCGCTCGCGCCGGAGGTTATTTGACCATTATGCGCAGATTTCACGTGAAAAAAGGCGACGAAGTGGTTGTGATTGCCGGCACCGAAAGAGGCAAACGCGGCAAGGTCATCGCCTTGCTGACGGACAAGCAGCGTGTGATCGTGGAAGGCATCAAATTGATCAAAAAGCATCAACGCAAGAGCCAGCAGCATCCACAGGGTGCGATCGTCGAGCGTGAAGGTTCAATCCATGTTTCAAACGTGATGTCGGCGGAAAAGCACGACAACCGCGCCGCCAAACGAGGCGGGGCGCCTGTGGGCGCTTAGCGGGGACGAGTCAAACTGAATTTGAGAGTCAACATTCCGGTAAAACCCGGAAGCCGCGAAATGAAAGCCAGATTGTATCAGAAGTACGCCGAAAGCGTGCGGCCCGCTCTGATGGAAAAGCGGAAGTACCAGAATGTCCACCAGGTGCCCCGCCTCGAGAAGATCGTGATCAACATGGGCGTCAGCGCACAGTTGGAAAAGAGCGCTGTGGATGATGCTGCGCGTGATTTGAGCTTCATCACCGGACGCAAACCCGTGGTCAATAAATCGCGCAAAAGCGTGGCCAATTTCAAGTTGCGTCAGGGACAGCCGATTGGCTGCCGGGTAACCTTGCGCCGCGACGTGATGTACGAGTTTTTCGACCGGCTGGTGGCGGCGGCGCTGCCGCGCATTCGTGATTTCCGCGGCGTTTCCAGCCGTTCGTTCGACGGTCGGGGAAACTATTCGCTTGGTCTTTCGGACCAGACGATCTTTCCGGAAATCGATCTGGACAAAATCAAGCGGCACCAGGGCATGGACGTGACAATTGTGACCACGGCACAAACCGATGAGGAAGCGCTAGAGCTGCTCAAGTTGATGGGAATGCCGTTCGCGGAAGGAAGATGACTTATGGCCAAAAAAGCCTGGAAAGAACGCAACAAGAGAAAAATTGAAACCGTCAAGAAGTACGCCGCGCTCCGGGCGGAGCTGAAGGCCAAAGGCGATTATGCCGCCCTCGCCCAACTGCCGCGCAATGCCAGTCCGACGCGCATCGTGAACCGGTGTGCCATCAGCGGCCGTCGGCGTGCCTACCTCCGCAAATTCGGCTGTTCGCGGTTGACGTTCCGGGAAATGGCCCTGTCCGGTCTGATTCCAGGCGTGACGAAAGCCAGTTGGTAAACCTATGACCGATCCGATTTCAGACATGTTGACCCAAGTGCGTAACGCGAATCTCGCGTTGGCGCCTGAACTGGAAATTTCGCACTCGAGGATGAAGGAAAGCATTGCCAACATCCTCAAGAGGGAAGGGTACATTGCCGACTGCCAGGTCGAGGGCAAAACGGCGAAAAAGCTCAGGCTCAAGTTGAAGTATCAGGGACGCAAGGGTGTGATCGTCGGCTTGAAGCGTGTGAGCAAGCCGGGGCTGCGGCGCTATGTTCGCGCGACGGAAATCCCGCGGGTGCTCGGAGGCATGGGCACGGCGATTGTTTCGACGCCCCGTGGAGTCATGACCGGCGTGGACGCCCGGAAGCAAAATCTCGGTGGCGAGTTACTTTGCTATATCTGGTAAGGATTGAGATTTTATGTCACGAATTGGAAGATTACCGATAGAGATCCCAGCCAAGGTCAAAGTCGAGGTACAGAACCGGAAGGTTCTCGTCGAAGGACCAAAAGGAAAGCTCGATTTCGAGCTGCCCAGACGCACTTCTGTCGTCGTCGAAGGTGCGCAGATCAAGGTGGGCCGTGACGGCGACGACGCCGAGGCGAGGGCATTGCACGGGCTGAGCCGGGCGATTCTAAACAACATGGTCAGGGGCGTCAGTGAGGGATTCGTCAAGAAGCTTGAAATCCAGGGCGTTGGCTTCAAAGCGGTGCTGCAAGGGAAAAATGTGAACCTCAGCCTGGGTTATTCGCATCCCATCAACTACCCGATTCCCGACCAGATCAAAGTCACGGTCGAGGAGAACACAAAGTTGACCATTGAAGGGCCGAGCAAGGCAGTGGTCGGTCAGGTCGCCGCCGAAATTCGCGGCTTCTATCCACCCGAGCCTTACAAGGGCAAAGGCGTGCGGTATGTCGGCGAGCACGTCCAGCGCAAGGAAGGCAAAACCGTGCAATAGCCGGTTTGATCGAATGACAAGCCCGGACAAAATTCGTGAGCTATCGAAATGAGAACTGAAAAGAAGCAAGATCTTGCTCGTCGCCGTCACTGGCGGGTCCGCACGAAAGTGACTGGCACGCCGGAACGCCCGCGAATGAGTGTCAAGTTCACGGAAAAGAACATTCACGTGCAGTTCATTGACGACCGCGCCGGCCGCACACTGGCCGCGATCTCAACGTTAAGCAAAGAGGTGCCCGACCGCGGACGATTGGCCGCCAATGTGACCGGCGCCACACGCGTCGGAAAACTTGCCGCAGAAGCGGCGAAAGCCAAAGGCATCGGCCAGGTCGTGTTCGATCGCGGCGGGGCTCGTTACCACGGCAAAGTGAAGGCGCTGGCGGACGCCGCGCGAGAAGCAGGTCTTAAATTCTAGCAGCAACCAGGAGAATAAACGTGGCCGACGAAACAATCAGAACCAATCCGGGAGAAAGCCGCGGCGGGCGCGGACGTGGATCTCGCCGTGGCCGGCCGTCACCTGAATCGGGCGACGGCTCGGGGGACAACCGGGCCGAGAACGAACTGACCGAAAAGGTGGTTTACATCAATCGCTCGGCCAAAGTCGTGAAGGGTGGCCGGCGTTTCAGCTTCAGCGCCCTGATCGTCGCGGGCGACAGGCGCGGCCGCGTCGGCCTCGGCCTCGGCAAGGCAGGCGAAGTAGCGGACGCGATTCGGAAAGGCGGCGAAATTGCCAAACAGAGCCTGATCACCGTGTCATTGAAGGAGGCGACTATCCCTCACGAGGTAATCTCGGCATTCGACGGCGCACGCGTGTTGCTGCGACCGGCGTCGCCGGGAACGGGGGTCATTGCGGGCAAGACGGTGCGGGCGGTCCTGGAATCGGCGGGCGTAAAAGATGTTCTGAGCAAGTCGCTTGGATCCAAAAACGCCGCCAATGTGGCGAAGGCGACGCTCGGGGCATTACAGCAACTTCGTCTGCGCAACGATATTTATCGCGGTCGCGGCCTGGAGATGAGAGCAAAGGACGCGCCGGCTGCAACGGCTTGATTTTATGCGCTTACACGATCTCAAACCTCGCCCCGGCGCCCGACACCGCCGCAAACGTCTGGGTCAGGGTGAATCCAGCGGACGTGGCAAGACAAGCGGGCGGGGTGGCAAAGGCCAGACCGCCAGATCGGGCAGTTCGATCCGCATCGGCTTTGAAGGCGGCCAGATGCCATTGATCCGCCGCATTCCCAAGCGCGGTTTCAACAACGCGCGTCACGCAACCCGCTATACTCCTGTGAACATCGAATCGTTGAATCGGTTTGAAAACGGAGCCCGCGTGGACGAAGCGGTCCTGCGCTCCGTAGGTCTGGCCAACGGTCGCTCGTCGGGGATCAAGATCCTCGGCGATGGCGAGTTGAAAAAGAAACTGACCGTAAGCGCGCATTCGTTTAGCGCAGCGGCGCGCGCCAAAATCGAATCGGCGGGCGGCGTTTGTGAAACCACGGGGGCTAAAAAGGGCGGGCCGGCCCACGTCTGATCGCTCATCTCCGCCATTGCTGACGCATGTTCCGCGCCATAGCCAACACGTTCGCGAATTGTTTCAAGATCCCGGAGCTCAAATCGAGGATCATCTTTACGTTGTTGCTGCTCGGCATCTGCCGGATCATGGCGTGGATCACCGTTCCCGGGCTGAACGGAGCGGCACTGATGAAGTATTTCGATCAGCACGCGAAGGATTTGGGCGGTTCGGTGCTTCAACTTTACAGCCTGTTCACTGGGGGCGCGATGCAACATTGCGCGGTGGGCTCGCTTGGCATCATGCCGTATATTACGGCGACGATCATCGTGCAGTTGCTGACGGCGGTTTACCCGCCCTGGAGTAAATTGGCGCGGGAGGAAGGCGGGAGGGCAAAACTCATTCAGAACGGGCGCTATCTCACGGTCCTGCTTTGCCTCGGTCACGGCACGTTGATGACGCTGGGATGGGAGAATCCGGGGAAGATTTTTCCGCAATTTACGGAGCAACTGGTACTGGACCAGAATCACATCTGGTGGTACCGGGTGCAAACCATTTTGATTCTGACCACCGGCACTCTGGTGTTGATGTGGCTGGGTGAACAAATCACCGAGCGCGGGATCGGCAACGGCGTATCGCTCGTAATCACCATCGGCATCGTGGCGGATCTACCGGGCGCGTTTAACGCGGTCTATTTGATGTTCAACCCTCCCGCGGGCGCGGAAACGAGGGTCAATTGGTTTTACGGGGTCTTTCTTGTGGCCCTTCTTCTGGTGGTCATCGCCGGTGTCGTTGCGGTGACACAGGCTCAACGCAAGATTCCTGTACAATACGCCCAGCGGATGGTGGGCCGGAAGGTTTACCAGGGGAGCAGTTCGTTCATGCCGTTGCGTGTCAACTACGCGGGCGTGATGCCGATCATTTTCGCCCAGGCAATCCTGATGTTCCCAAGCAAGATCTGTTATCTGCTGAGCAACCTCGAAAGCATGAAATTTTTCGCGGACATCGGGCGCCAGTTGGAACAGGGACACCTGGTCTATTATCTTCTTTATTCCCTGATGATCCTGTTCTTCTCGTATTTCTGGGTGGCGACCCAATTCAACGAAATCCAGATCGCGGACGATCTGAAAAAGCACGGCGGCTACATTCCCGGCGTGCGGCCCGGGCAGGCGACCAGCGATTATCTGCACAAGGCGATGAGCCGTATCACGCTGGCGGGAGCCGTGTTCCTGACGATCATTGCGGTGGTGCCTCAACTCCTCGGCGATTGGTTTAACATCGATCACCGGGTGACTCGATTTTTCGGTGGCACGAGCATCCTGATCACGGTTGGTGTGTTGCTGGACACCATGCGCCAGATGGAATCGCATCTGTTGATGCGGCATTACGACGGATTCCTGAAGAAGGGACGCCTCAAGGGCCGCTTCTGATATGAGGCGGCGGCTTATACTTCTCGGTCCGCCGGGGTCGGGAAAGGGAACCATAGCCGCGCGGTTGCAGCAGGAATTCGGGATCCACCATATCTCATCGGGACATTTGCTGCGACGCGAAGTGGAAGAAGGTTCAACTGTGGGACAGCGAGCGAGATTGTTCCTTGAAAAAGGCGAACTGGTGCCTGACGGGACCGTGCTCACGTTTATGCGCGGATGGATGAAATCCGCGCCTCTGGAAAGCGGATTCATGCTGGACGGTTTTCCCCGGACGCTGAACCAGGGCAAAGCGCTGGACGTATGGCTGGCCGAACGCGGTGCGCCGGTCGAAGCGGTGATTTTATATGCCTGCGATCTGAAGATCATCCTGGACCGGATCACCGGCCGGTGGAGTTGTCCGAAATGCGGGCGGGTGTACCATGTTTATTCGGTGCCGCCGAAAGTTGCCGGGATTTGCGATGACTGTCGGATCGAATTGACGCAGCGTGCGGACGATCGCGAGCCGGTGGTGCGCAGGCGGTTTGGGATTTACGCCCGTCAGACGAAGCCGCTGGCAAAGTATTACGAACACCAGGGTAAGTTGACGGTGGTGGATGCCGCGTTGTCGCCGGACGAACGATTCGCGAAAACCGTGGCGGCTTTGAATTGAAGATTATTCTAAAAACCGATCGAGACCTGGACGCAATGCGGCCGGCCTGCGCGGTGGCGAGCAAAGTGCTCGATGAAGTATCGGCTTTCGTTCGTCCCGGCGTGACAACCCGCGAAGTTGACGATTATGCAGCGGCGTGCATCAGGCAACACGGTGCCAAAAGCGCTTTTCTGAACTACCGCAAATATCCGTGCAACATCTGCATTTCGGCGAACGATGAAGTAGTACATGGCTTGGCAAACGAACGGCGTCTGCAGTTCGGTGACATTGTGAGTCTGGACGTGGGCGTGGTTTTAGGAGGATTCGTCGGGGACACGGCGCGGACGATCGCAGTAGGAGGCTGCAGTCTGGAAGCCCAGCGCCTGCTGGATGTAACCGAACGTGCCTTGTACGAGGGGATTGCTCAGGCCGTCCCCGGCAAGTGCGTTAGCGATATTTCGCGCGCGGTGCAAAACTGCGTTGAAGGCAACGGGTTTAGCGTCGTAAGGGAATTCGTTGGTCATGGGGTCGGCCGCTCTGTCCATGAAGAGCCGCAGGTGCCCAATTACGTGGACGCGAAGATGAAAGACCATCGGCTGGAACCCGGCATGACGCTGGCCATCGAACCGATGGTGAATGCGGGCAGGCCGGGCGTAAAAATATTGAAAGACGGCTGGACAGCGGTGACGCAAGATGGTTCACTGTCCGCCCATTTTGAGCATACGGTGTTGATTACCTGCTCGGAACCGGAAATTCTAACGTGCATCGAGAAGATGCCATCGAAGTTGAAGGTATTGTAGTGGAAGTATTAAAAGACGCCTTATTCCGGGTGGAACTGCCGAACCGGCACCAAGTTATAGTGCGGGTTGCAGCCAAAGCCCGGGCAGCAGGCTTTCGAGCATCGCCCGGAGACAAAGTTACCGTGGAAATGTCACCTTTCGATCTGTCGAAGGGCCGCATCAAAGCCGGGCGGAAGATTTGAAACATGAAAGTTCGCGCATCAGTCAAACGGCTTTGCGAGCACTGTAAAATCGTGCGTCGCAAGGGTGTCATTCGCGTCATCTGCACAAACGCGCGCCACAAGCAGCGCCAGGGCTAGGACCAGATCATGCCACGCATTCTCGGAGTAGATATCCCCGCAGATAAGCGCATTGACATCGCGCTTCGCTACATTTACGGCATTGGGCCGGTCAACGCCAAAGAGATTCTGGCGAAGGCTGGCTTGGATTCCGCAATCCGCGCAAAGGATTTAAACGAACAACAGTTGTCGCAAATCGTGCATGCGATTCAGGACGGAAAATATGTCACGGAAGGTGATCTGCGCCGCGAAATTGGTCTGAACCTGAAACGATTGCAGGCCATCAAATGTTATCGTGGCGTTCGACACTTGCGCGGGCTCCCGGTGCGGGGCCAGCGCACTCAGACGAATGCCCGTACTCGCAAGGGACCCCGCAAGACGGTCGGCGTGCAGCGCAATCCGAATGCAAAGACCGGTATCCATTAACTGATTTTCGTTTATGGCAGAAGCAACCGATTCCAAGAAACCCACGCCGAGAAAGGACGCGAAAACGGAGGCGGGCGGATCGCCGGAAAGTCCGAAGGCTGCGGCGGAGGGCAAAGCGGCCAAAACGCCAAAAAAGGCCGGCGCACCAGCATCCTCTGACGAGACGGGCAAGACCTCAGTGGACGCTGCTGTTGCCACGCCTGCCGCAGTGCCCGTGGCGCCCACCGCCGCCGAGTTGCTGGCCGACGACGCCGCCAGCAAGAAGATCATCAAAGCAAAAGGCGCAAAGAACGTCGCTTCGGGCATCGCCAACATTCTGGCCACATTCAACAATACCCAGGTGACCATCACTGATATGCAGGGCAACATTCTGGGCTGGTCAAGTGCAGGTCGCGTGGGCTTCAAAGGATCGCGTAAGAGTACGGCTTTCGCGGCTCAGCAGGTCGCGCAGGACGCGGCGCGCCAGGCCATGTCGCACGGCATGAAGGAAGTCGAAGTCAAAGTGAAAGGGCCCGGCTCCGGACGCGAGTCGGCCATCCGTGCTCTGCAGGCGATCGGACTGGAAATCTCGTCCATCAAGGACGTGACGCCGATTCCGCACAACGGTTGCCGGCCGCGGAAGAAGCGCCGTGTCTGAATCGATCAACTTTTAACCAACAGCGAACAATGGCTCGTTACACAGGACCCCGCACGCGCATCAGCCGCCGGTTTGGCGTGCCCATATTTGGCCCGTCAAAGTATCTGGAGCGAAGAAACTATGGCCCAGGTATGCACGGGCCAAAATCCCGCCGCAAGATGACGGACTACGCGCTTGGCCTGCTCGAAAAGCAGAAGCTGCGTTATTACTATGGATTGATGGAGCGCCAGTTCCGCAACGTTTACGAACGCGCCCTCAAACGGCGCGGCGTAACCGGTGAAACGATGCTGCAGATTCTGGAAACGCGGCTGGACAACGTGGTGTATCACCTCGGCTTTGCAAATACGCGGCCGGCAGCGCGGCAGTTGGTCAGTCATGGTCATGTCAAGGTAAACGGGCGCAAGGTCAATGTTCCCTCGTACTCCCTCAAGGTGAATGATGTTGTGGAGGTGAAAGACTCGAACGTTTCACGACAGATCGCCACGAAGAACATCGAGATGGCCACGAGTCGCGCCGTGCCGGACTGGCTGTCGCTGAACAAGGACGCGTTCAAAGGTTCCGTTGTGCGGATTCCGACGCGCGACGAAATCCAGCCCATTGCCAATGAACAGTCAGTTGTCGAGTTTTATTCCCGCTAATCAACCGCTCCCCCAAGGGAGCACAACGCAATTATACGGATCCGGACTGCGGCGGGAATAAATCGGTCCGGGTCAGATTAAAATTGCCAGAAAGAAAAACATGCCAGTACGCCTAGGTCGTTTCGAAATGCCCAAACGGTTAAGTAAGGAGGACGCAACTGCCACGGAAACCTTTGCAAAATTTGTCGCCGAACCGTTTGAGACGGGTTACGGTCACACGGTCGGCAACTCCCTCCGCCGCGTGCTCCTTTCTTCGCTGGAAGGCGCCGCCATCACCTCCATCAAAGTGGACGGTGCGATGCACGAATTTACCACTATTGAAGGTGTCGTCGAGGACGTGACCGAAATCGTGCTGAATCTGAAGAAGATCAAATTCAAAGCGCACACACGCGAGCCGCAGACGTTGATGCTTTCCGTGCACAAGGACGGGCCGGTGACCGCCGGGGACATCAAACTGAACCAGAACATCGAACTGGTGAACCCCGACCAGTTGATCTGCACGCTCGACAAGAAGAAGAAACTCGAGATGGAACTGGAAATCAAAGTTGGACGGGGGTTTTGTCCGGGGGACGAGAACAAGAAACTTGACCAACAGATTGGCGTGATTCCGATCGACTCGCTCTTTTCGCCCGTGACCCGGGTCCGTTACGCGGTAGAGGCTGCGCGCGTTGGCCAGCGTACTGATTATGACCGGTTGATCCTCGACATCTGGACTGATGGTCGCATTTCGCCCGACGACGCACTCACCCAGGCTTCGGCGATCCTGCAGCACCATCTCGACGTGTTCGTGGGTTACGACAAGAATGCAGTGGAGTTCGAGGAAGCCGAAACCAAACAGGACGACGAAAAGGCCAAGCTCAAGAAACTGCTGAACATGAGCGTCAACGAGATCGAATTGAGTGTCCGCGCGGCCAATTGTCTAAACAACGCGAACATAACGACCGTCGGACAGCTCGCGATGAAGACCGAGGCTGAAATGCTCAAATATCGCAACTTCGGCAAGAAATCACTCAACGAAATCAAAGAGAAACTGGCGGCGCTCGGGTTGACGTTGGGCATGAACATTGACCCGTCCCTCCTGGAGGCACCCAAGGAAGAGGCCAAAGTACTTTAAGCCCGGGGAATAGTTATGCGTCACAGGAAACGAACTGCGAAGCTGGGCCGGACCGGTGAGCACCGCAACGCGATGCTGGCAAACCTGGTTTGCAGCCTTATCAGACACAAGCGTGTAACCACGACCCTGGCAAAAGCGAAGGCGGCGCGTCCCGTCGCGGAGAAAATGGTCACACTTGGCAAGGCTGCCACCGTTCACGCGCGACGTCTTGTCGCCGCCCGCTTGCGTCACCCGGCCCGTACGCTCCATGGCAGCAAGGCCGAACGTGAAGCCTGGCGCAAAGACGAAGATGTCGTCCGCATTCTTTTTGAAGAATTGGCGCCGTCGTTCAAGGAGCGGAACGGGGGCTACACGCGCATAGGGAAGCTTGGAGAGCGCCAGGGAGACGCCGCCCAGCGTGCCATCCTGGAATGGGTGGACTTCATTGCAGGCGCTCCGAGTGAGCCGGCGGGGTCCGGGTCGGCAACTCACACGGCCGGAGCAAAGAAATAAATATTACCCGATTCTTTCGCAGGCCCGTTCGCAAGAACGGGCTTTTTCCTTTTCGGTCGCGGGGCTTTTTGCCACCAGACTGAAAAACTCCTTGGCGCACGAAGAAAATACGTGTAGGTAGAATCGCGTCCACGACGGAAATCCATGAAGCAAAGATCATGAGTTCATCCAATGCTCCGGCTGCGTCGTCGCCCTGGTGGCGGGAACTGAACAGGTACCATTGGTTTGTCTTGTTCCTGGCGGCGTTTGGATGGATGTTCGACTGCTTCGATCAACAGATTTTCACCATGTCGCGCTCCATCACCATGCGCGATCTGATGCCCCAGGCGGAACCGCTCGCTCAACTCAAATACGGAAACTGGGCGACGTCCGTATTCATTCTTGGGTGGGCTACGGGCGGTTTGATTTTTGGCACCATCGGTGACAAATGGGGTCGCGCCAAAAGCATGGCGTTGACCATACTCATTTATGCCTTGTGCACCGGTCTGAGTGGCTTCGCGCGTGACTGGGAGGCATTTGCACTGTTCCGTTTTCTCACTGGTGCGGGAGTGGGCGGCGAGTTTGCCGTCGGCGCCGCCTTGCTGGCGGAGGTGATGCCGGATCGTGCCCGGCCCCACGCGCTGGGTGCGCTCCAGGCGCTTTCAGCCGTGGGCAATGTGCTCGCCGCGGTGTCGTTAGGATTCGTTGTGCCAGGTGACAAGCTGGGCTGGGGCTGGCGCGGACTCTACTACCTCGGCGCTATCCCGGCGTTGATCGCCGTGTTCGTATTTTGGCGCTTGAAGGAGCCGGAGCGTTGGGTGGCTGCGAAAGCGGCCGCGGCCGGAACTCAAACCGCAAAAAGTTTTGGCCGGCTCAGCGACTTGTTCACCGATCCAAAGTGGCGGCGCAACACTCTGGTTGGCCTGGGGCTTGCGGTGGCGGGCCAGATTGGTCTATGGGGCGTGGGCTTTTACACGCCCGAGTTGATCGATTCAGCGATTCCAGCCGTTGAACCGCAGGCAAAACTGAAAATCGAGGCGATTCTGGACGCAGCGTCGGCGGATGCCCGCGTGGCGGCAACTGGTGCGCTGGACGAAAGGGAAAAGCGAAAGTATTGCGACCTCGTTTCTCGCGTCGCGCCGTCGCGGGAACAGCGTGATATGGCGACTGTTCTTGCCTTGCCGTTGAGCGCAGAATTGGAGAAGAAAATGCGGGGCGCGCTTGCCAGGGCCATTCCCGAGGACAGAAAGACCAATCTTAAAATGTGGGGTGGCATCATCCAACAGGTTGGAGCTTTCTTCGGAATGTCGTGCTTTACAATTCTCGCGGCGCGTGTGGGCCGCCGTTTTTCATTTCTGCTCGGACTGCTGCTGGCCTGGGGGAGCCTGGTTCTCGCCTTTGCCACGTTTCATCAGCCTTGGCAAATCTGGTATTTGTGGCCACTGCTCGGATTCTGCACGCTGGCGCCATTCGGCGGTTATGCCATTTACTTTCCTGAATTATTTCCCACCCGGCTGCGCACAACTGGCACTAGTTTTTGCTACAATGTTGGCCGTTATGTCACGGCGTTCGGAGTTTCCATTCTCGGACCACTTGCCGCGTTGTTGCAGGGATTGACACCGATTTCCGGCTTTCGACTCGCGGCGATGGTGCTCTCTTGCTCCTACATTGTCGGAATTATTGCGCTGATTTGGGCGCCGGAAACAGTGAACCAGCCGCTGCCCGAAGACGAAAAAAGTTTTGCTCACTGACCGCGGGCGGCCGGCCCGTAGCCGGATGTTTCTCTTAGCCGGAACCATGCAGTAGGAAACTGATTTTCCATGTGATTTAGCCGGTAAAGGCAGGGCGGTTTTCTACTGCATTGCAGTTGGGCAACGGGCTTAAGATTTTCTGCCAGAGCCGGTGCCACCACGCTCGCTCTCGGATCGGCACCGCCAGTTTGATCGTGGTCTTACCCTGCGGATAACTTAAAGAGCCAGCAGTTACGAACAGCCAAAATCTCAGCGAGTGGATCGTCACCTTCTGCTGCCAGCCCAGATGCCGCTGGAACAACACGCACAGGTTGTAGGTGAGCGTCGCCAGACTCAACGCCGCTTCGCTGGCCCAAAACTTTTCCAGGCATAACGTCGGCAACGCAAAACCCTCCCGCAGTTCCCTGATCACGTTCTCGCAATCAGAACGGCCATTGTAGTAGCGCCACACGGCCAACGGCGGATGGGTCGCCGCTGGCAAA